>JAESGX010000038.1_pt1 | contig 348456 bp, 345 predicted proteins | sample 9269801 | NCBI WGS metagenome assembly JAESGX01 (sample SAMN16773122, study PRJNA677054) | algae metagenome | isolation source: Pleurocapsa minor GSE-CHR-MK-17-07R and co-occurring heterotrophs from wet... | place: USA: Lower Calf Creek Falls, Grand Staircase Escalante National Monument, UT ... | reverse complement strand
CTTGGGGGGTGGGGGGGGGGTTGGGGGGCCCCCCCCCCGACTCTCCGCTCACGCAGCCTGAGCCAGCGCTGCGATCTCGGCGTGGAAGGCATGGGCGATCCAGGGCATCAGGTCCTGAACATCTGCCGTTTCCACCGTGCTGCCGCACCAGATGCGCAGTCCGGGCGGCGCGTCGCGGTAGGCCCCCATGTCGAAGCCCGCGCCCGCCTTCTCGATCCGCTTGGCGACGGCTTTGGCAAAAGCCTCGCCGTCGATGATGCGGGGATCGGTGAACTTGAGGCAGACGCTGGTGGTTGACGCGGTGGCCGGGTCCTCCGCCAGGTTCGCGATCCACGGGTTCTGCGCGCAGAAATCATGGACAACCTTGGCATTGGCGCTGGCGCGGGCAATCAGTGCTGGCAATCCGCCGATGGACTTGGCCCATTTCAGCGCGACAAGATAATCTTCATTCGCCAGCATCGAGGGCGTGTTGATCGTCTCACCGACAAAGATGCCTTCGATCAGCTTTCCCTTGGCGGTCAGGCGGAAGATCTTCGGCAGCGGCCAGGCGGGGACGTAAGTCTCCAGCCGCTCCACCGCACGGGGCGACAGGATGATGACGCCATGCGCGCCCTCACCGCCCAGCACCTTCTGCCAGGAAAAGGTCGTGACGTCGAGTTTGTCCCACGGCAGGTCCATTGCAAAAGCGGCCGAGGTCGCATCGCAGATGGTCAGGCCCGCGCGGTTCGCGGGGATCACGTCGCCGTTCGGCAAGCGGCAACCGCTGGTGGTGCCGTTCCAGGTGAAGACCACGTCCTTGTCGAAATCAACCAGACCAAAATCCACGATCTGCCCATAGGGCGCAATCCGCACCGTGGCATCCAGCTTCAGCTGCTTGACGGCATCGGTCACCCAGCCTTCGCCGAACGACTCCCAGGCCAGCATCTCAACCGGCCGCGCGCCCAGCAGCGTCCACATCGCCATCTCCACCGCGCCGGTGTCCGAGGCGGGGACGATGCCGATCCGGTAATCGGCGGGCACGCCCAGAATCTCACGGGTAAGGTCGATCGCCTCTTTCAGCTTGGCCTTGCCAACGGCGGCACGGTGCGAGCGGCCAAGGGGCGCATCGCTCAGCATATCAAGAGAATAACCGGGGATCTTGGCGCAGGGGCCAGATGAGAAGCGCGGATTGGCCGGGCGCTTTGCCGGGGGGGTCAGATCTGTCATGGTAGCCTTCCAGCTAAAAGCCCTTCGGTGGGGAAGGGTGTCCCGCCGCCGTGGGTAATGGCCTGCGCGCTCTGGCACAAGCCGGAAAATCGCGGTAATGCGTCGCATCGTCGCGAAAAAGCGACACCGGTGTTCACTATCGGAAACCACCGGCGGAAACCTGTCGCGGAACCCTGCCCCATGTTCATTGTCACCCTCCTGACCAATCCTGAAACCCCGGTGCTGGAGCGGGTGACGGTGGAATCCCTTCGCAATGCCTGGGGAGGCGGCGATGCGCGCTGGCTTGACCCCGGTGTCGCGGCCGAGTTCGCGGTTGAGGCGATGCCCGCCAACCGCTGGGAGGTATGGGAAGGCCTGCAGGCCCTGCGCGTCGACATGATGGTGCAGCAGGCTATGGGTCGGAAAAAGCGCCTGCTGATCGCCGACATGGATTCCACGATGATCCAGCAGGAATGCATTGACGAGCTGGCCGATGAGGCGGGCGTCGGCGCGCATGTGGCGGCGATCACCGCGCGGGCGATGAACGGCGAGCTGGACTTCGACGCCGCCCTGCGCGAACGCGTAGGTCTTCTGAGGGGCCTGCCGGCCAGCGTGATCGCCAGCGTGCTGCGCGACCGGATCACCATGATGCCCGGCGGCCACCGCCTTTTGGCGACGATGAAGGCAAACGGGGCCCATGCGGCGCTGGTCTCGGGCGGGTTCACGGCCTTTACCCAAGCGGTGGCTGACCGGCTGGGCTTTGATGAGACCCGCGCGAACATCCTGCATATCGAAGATGGCACCCTGACCGGCACCGTTGCCGAGCCGATCCTTGGGAAGGAGGCCAAACTGCAGGCCTTGCATGAAATGTCGGCCCGCCTTGGCATTACTCCGACCCAGGCGATTGCGGTCGGTGACGGCGCGAATGACCTGCCGATGCTGCTGGCGGCTGGCACCGGTGTGGCGCTGCACGCGAAGCCCCGGGTGCAGGCCGAATGCAGCTTGCGGGTCAACCACGGCGACCTGACGGCGCTTCTTTATCTGCAAGGCTACAGCCGTGAGGAGTTCGCGCCATGATCGTCCGCCCGGCAACGCCCGATGACGCCGCCGGAATGGCAGCCATCCTGAACGCAGTGATCGCGCTTGGCGGTACCACGGCGCATGAGGTCCCCAAAACCGTGGATGAGGTCCGTGAAGGCTATGTCACCGGGCCGGATGTGCTGTCTGCCGTCGTTTACGAAGACGCGGGCGGGATCGTCGGCTGGCAGTCGGTCGAGACGTACCATGGTGACCCCCATATCGGGACTTTCGTCCAGCCCGGCGTGCAGGCCAAGGGCATTGGTGGTGCGCTCTTTTCGCTGACCTCCCAGACCCTGCGGGACAGGGGGACCAGCTACATCATCGCGTATATCCGGGCCGACAACGTGCCGGGGCTGGCCTACTATTCCCGCATCGGCTTTCGCGACATCGGTCAGGACCCCGACTTTGCCTTATCCGACGGACGCAAGGTCGGGCGCATTCACCGGCGGTTCGATCTCTGATCCGGCGTTACACGCGGAGCGCGTTCCGCGCGAAGACCATTTGCCTCGTCGTCGGGCTTGCGCCCTCCTCCTCAAGGGCGAGGGGCCAGCCCCTCGCGCTCCGCGGAGTATTTCTCAAAAGAGCAAACCCATTGCTCTTTTTCCAAATACTCCCGCCGGAGGCAGCCGACGGCACCATCCAGCACGACGGTAAAAACCTGATCCCCGGCAGCGCCGCCGAGCGGGGCCTCGATGGCCCCCGAAGCGGCTCCCCTTTTGGCGGCACCCCCTTGCCCCCGTTCCGGGAACCGGCGACAAACCGGGGATGTTCGAGATTGCCGCCGAATTCGTGCTTCTGCTGATCCTTGCCGCCTTTTGCGCCGGGCTGGTTGACAGCATTGCCGGTGGGGGTGGGCTGATCACTGTGCCGGCACTCCTCCTCGTCGGGGCCTCGCCGGTCGAGGCGCTGGCGACCAACAAGCTGCAGGGCACTTTCGGGGCCGCCACGGCCACCGTCGCCTATGCCCGCGCAGGCCATGTGCGGCCTATGGAACAGCTTGGCATGGCCGCCATTGCGGCATTGGCGGGGGCAGGTGGAGCGCTGATTGCGCATCTGATCCCGGCCGAGGTCTTGCGGCTGGTGATGCCGGTGGTCCTGATCGGCGTGGCCCTGTTCTTTGCTCTGAAGCCGGGGCTGACCGATGACGCCCGCGCCGCGCGGATCAACCCGGCGGTCTTTGGCCTGACCGTGGTGCCGCTGGTCGCCGCCTATGACGGGTTCTTCGGGCCGGGCACGGGGTCGTTCTACATGATGGGCTTCGTCCTGTTGGCAGGTTACGGCGTGCTCAAGGCCACGGCCCATACCAAGATGCTGAACTTCGCTTCGAACCTTGGTAGCCTCTTGGTCTTTATCCCCACTGGTGCCACCTGGTGGGCGGTCGGCCTTGCGATGGCGGCGGCACAGGTGGCGGGGGCCAGCCTTGGCGCGCGGCTGGCGATGCGCGTGGGCGCGGGGCTCATCAAGCCCCTCCTTGTCATCGTCTCGACCGCGATGGCCTTGCGGCTTTTGTGGCAGGCGCTCGCGGGCTGAGGGGCGTCCATAGTGTCGCACGGGGATTGAGCGGGCGTCATTCCCCCCCATTTCATGCGCAGGAAAGGAACCCTGCCATGACCGACACGTCTTCCCCCTCTCCCCTGCCGCTGGATCGCCACAAGGCCCCGGACGGGATTTCCGACCGCATCGCCCTTGGCATCGTCAAGTTCATGCGCGTCTTCGCTGATGCCTTCTTTTCCAAACGCTACGGCCACCGGGCTGTTGTTCTGGAAACCGTGGCCGCCGTGCCCGGCATGGTCGGGGGCCTGCTCCAGCACCTGAAATCGCTTCGCCACATCCGCGAGGATGAAGGCTGGATCCGTGAACTTCTGGATGAGGCCGAGAATGAGCGGATGCATCTGATGACCTTCATCAACATCGCTAAGCCCTCGCTGCTTGAGCGCGGGCTGATCATGTTGGGCCAGGGCGTGTTCTTCAACACCTACTTTTTCCTCTACCTTTTCGCCCCCAAGACCGCGCACCGCGTGGTCGGCTACCTCGAGGAAGAGGCCGTGGTCAGTTACACCGGCTATCTGGAGCAGGTCGACAACGGCAATGTCGAAAACGTCCCCGCCCCGAAGATCGCCATCGACTACTGGAAGCTGCCCGCCGATGCCCGCCTGCGCGATGTGATCATCGCCGTCCGCGCCGATGAGGCCAAGCACCGCGACGTGAACCACGGCTTTGCCGATACACTGGCCGCAGGGGCCTCAAAGCGGGCGGTGCCTGCAGGTCGGGCGCTGGACTAGGTGCCCCAGCCCTCCGCCTGCATCTCACGCAGGCGGCTGGCCGTGCGTTCGAACTCGAACGCCCCTTCGCCTTCGATATAGAGGCGCTCCGGCGCTTCGGCGGCGCTGGCGATCAGGCGAACCTTCGCCTCATACAATGCGTCGATCAGGGTGACGAAGCGCTTTGCCTCATTGTAGTTGGCGGCCGAAAGTTGCGGGATATCCTCCAGGATCAGGACCCGCACCGCCCCGGCAATCGCCAGAAAATCCCCCGGCCCCAAGGGTTTGGAGCACAGCTCCCAGAAACTCGCCCGACCGACGCCGTTGGCAAACCGCGGCAGGGTCAGGGTGCGGCCGTTCACCTCCAGCCGCAGCGGAGCCTCTGGCGCCCCGCCGGTCAGGTCGGACCAGAGGGTAGCGATCTGGCCCGTAGCGGTTCGTGCGGGGTGGAAATAGACTTGCGCGCCCGCCAGACGGTGCTGGCGGTAATCGGTCGGACTTTCCAACTCCACCACCTGCAGCCGGTCTTCCAGCATGGCGATGAAGGGCAGGAACAGCGCCCGGTTGAGGCCGGTCTTGTACAGGTCCTGCGGCGGGCGGTTTGAGGTGGTGACAATCACGATCCCCGCCGCGAACAACTTTTCAAACAAGCGCCCCACGATCATCGCATCGGTGATGTCGTTGATTTGCATCTCGTCAAACGCCAGAAGCCGCGTGTCACGGATCACCGCCTCGGCCACCGGGGCAAGGGCATCCTCAACCTCACGCTTGCGCGCCTCATGCAGGCCGCGGTGAATTTCCTGCATGAAGGCGTGGAAATGGACCCGGCGCTTTTGCGGGATGTCCACGGCCTCGGTGAAAAGGTCCATCAGCATGGACTTGCCGCGCCCGACCCCGCCCCAGAGATAAAGCCCCTTCGGCGGGGGGATCGGGCGGGCGAAGAGGCCGGCAAACAGGCCCACACGGCGGGTGGCATTGTCCTCCAGCCACAGGCGCAAGGCTTCCAAGGGCGCCAGAACCGCATGCTGCGCCGGGTCCGCCCGCAGCGCGCCGGATGCGACGCGGGCCTCATAGATCTCGATCAGGGTCTGGCGCATGGCGCTTTACAGGGGCGAAAGGATCAGCCCCTCGGGGCCTTCCAGCGTGGCAGTCAGCCCCGGAACCAACAGGCGCGACCACAAGCCCTGCGCAGACCGAACCGCCCCTTTGGGCTGGTAAAGCTCGATCACCCCGCCCGCATAGGCAAGGAACCGCACCGGGATCACGCCTTCGGGGCGGGTCAGGTCGACGGCGGCGGTCAGGGTGGCCCCTTGTGCCACGAAGAAGCCCTGCATCGCCGCAAGGTCATGGCACGGAATGCCGATATGGTCATGGCCCACGTCAGGGGTGGCGCCGGTGATGCGCTGGCAAAGCTCGATCCGCGCGGTTTCGGGGCCGGAGAGGTAGACGAAGCGCAACCCATCTTCCCAGAATTCCGGGATCAGTTCGGCCCCATTGGGCGTCACGCCTGCATCAAGGCTTGCCCCAGCCGCCAAAAGGCCGGCAAGGGCTGCGTCCATATCCGGCACCGTCAGGGCGATGTGGTCGATCCGGCCATGGCCCTGCGACGCACCGGCCACCAGCCGCACCGCCTGACTGCCGCGCCGCATCAGGCCCGCGTCGGGCGCAAAGCCGAACACGTCCCGCAGCACCATGGCCGCGTGGTCAGGGGAAGCAACTGTCAGTTCGGGCACCAGCATGACCGCCCCCTCAGCCAAAGGTCATCGGATCAGGGCCACAGCGCACGCCTTCGTCAAGCGTTGCCATCGCGGCCATCTCGGCATCCGTCAGGGCAAAGTCGAACACGTCCAGATTCTCGGCCAGCCCCGCCGCACGCGTCGATCGCGGGATGACCGAGGCACCAAGCTGCACATGCCAGCGCAAGATCACCTGCGCCGGGCTTTTGCCGGTCCGCGCCGCAGCCGCGACGACCGGCTCGGCCGCAAAGCTTGCGCCTTGGCCCAAGGGCGTCCAGCTTTGGGTCACAATCCCCATCCGGTCATGCAGCGCGCGGAGTTCGGACTGCTGCAGGCGCGGGTTCAACTCGATCTGGTTCAGAACCGGCACCACCCCGGTCTCATCCACCAGCCGCTCCAGATGCGCGCCCATGAAGTTCGACACCCCGATCGACCGGACCCGCCCTTCGTCGCGCAAGCGGATCAGCGCGCGCCAGGTGTCGACATAGCGGTCCAGCGCCGGACAAGGCCAGTGGATCAGACAGAGGTCCACCCGCTCCATCCCCAGGCGCTGGAGGCTCGCTTCAACCGCGCGCAGCGTGCTGTCATGGCCCTGCGCGTCGTTCCAGACCTTGGTGGTGACGAACACCTCGTCTCGCGACAGACCACTTTGGCGGATGCCTTCGCCCTGCCCCACCTCATTGCCGTAGATCGCAGCACCATCAACCAACCGGTAGCCCATTCCCAGCGCCGAGGCGACGGTGGCGGCAGTGATGTCAGCCGGCACTTGCCAGATGCCAAGGCCAAGCTGCGGGATCATGTGGCCGTCGTTCAGGCGCAGGCGGGTGGGGGTCATCGGGCTTCCTCAATTGACGGCGCGACAAAGCGGCATGTGGCCGCTGATGGCAAGCGGGAAATAGCTATGGCGGATCACGAAGCGGCAAGGCGGCCGTTTCGGGCCAGGACAGCCAGACCAGTGGCCCGCCAGTTTCAGGCAATGACGCAAGGGAGCGGTCGGGCGCGGTCAGCTTCAGAGTCTGGCCCTGCCAGTCCAGAATGCAGGTTCCCATCGCCCCGGAAAAGATGCGTTGCACCAAGCGGGCTTGCAGCCGTTGCGGCGTCGCGGGTTCAACCAGACTGGCGGTCAGCGCTTCCGGCCGCAAGGCGATGCCGGCGGTGGTCACGCCCGGCAAAAGCGTGCCATCGGCAAGGCGCAGGCCCTGCGGCTCAACCTTGCCGGACAGGATATTCGCCTCTCCCAGAAAATGCGCAGTGAAGGCGTCTTGCGGGTCGTCATAGACCGCGCGAGGGGGGCCGTGGCGCACCAGGCGGCCGTCTTTCAGAATGCCGATCTGGTCGGACAGGGTCAGCGCCTCTTCCTGGTCATGCGTGACGAAGATCGTGGTGATCCCCACCTCTCGCTGAATGCGCTTGAGTTCGATTTGCATGTCCACCCGCAGCGCGCGGTCCAGCGCCGACAGCGGCTCGTCCAGTAGAAGGACCCGTGGCCGCGTGACAATCGCCCGTGCCATCGCCACCCGCTGACGCTGCCCGCCAGACAGGTCCTGGGGCTTGCGGTTGCCAAGGGGGCCAAGCTGCACAAGTTCCAGCACCTCGGCTACGCGGCGGGCCCGCTCCGGCCCCGGTATCCGCCGCACCTCAAGCCCGAAGGCCACATTTTCGGCGACGGTCATGTTCGGGAACAGGGCATAGCTTTGGAACACCATGCCGATGTTGCGGTCTTCCACGGCCGTCCCCTCCACCGGCTGATCGCCGATGAAGATGCGGCCATGGTCGGGCTGCACGAACCCCGCAATCGCGCGCAGAAGCGTGGTCTTGCCAGACCCGGACGGGCCAAGCAGACCAAAAAACCCGCCCTCGGGAAAGGTCAGCGTCACATCGTCCAGCGCCTTCGTGGCACCATAGGCCTTCGTCAACCCCTCGACCCGAACCCCGCTCATCGCGTGCCCCCGAACCTGGCGTAGCGCGCGGCCAGCACCATGACGGCCATCGAGACCAGGATGATCAGAGTCGAAACCGCGTTGATCTCGGGCGTAAAGCCCTTGCGGATGGCTGAGTAGATCAGCACCGGCAGCGTGCTGTCACCGGGTTCGGCAAGTAAGTAGCTGACCACGAACTGATCAAAACTAACCGCAAAGGCGAAGAGGGCCCCGGCGATGATGCCGGGGGATGCATGCGGCAGGATCACCTTCCGCGTCACGGTCAGGGGCCGGGCACCCAGCGACCGCGCCGCCTCTTCCAGCGCGCGGTCAAAGCTTTGCATCCGGGCAAAGACGGTGACGATGACATAAGGCAACGCCAGCGCCACATGGCCGATGATGACCGCCGGCGTCCCGCGCCCGATGCCAACACCAAAGAAGAAGATAAGCATCGCCGTCCCAGTGATCAGCCATGGCACTGCGATGGGCGGGAAGAGAAGCGCCTGCAACAGCCGCTTGCCCGGGAAGTCATGCCGCCAGAGTGCCAGCGTCGCCATCGTGCCCAAGCTGGTGGCAATAACCGCCACCACCACCGCAATCCAGACCGATCGCCAGGCGGCAGACAGGATCTCTTCGTTTGTGAACAGGCGTTCATACCACTCCGTCGAAAAGCGGAACGGCAGCGCATAGAACTCAGACGCATTCAGGCTCATCACCGCCATGACGGCGATGGGGGCGTAAAGAAAGATCAGGATCAGGCCCAGATAGGCGCGGGCAAACGCGTGACGGATCATGAGGTGGCCTTCCGCAAGGCAGGGCTTGCCGCCGCCAGGATCACCAGCACAACCGCCAGCAGGATGAAGGACAGCGCCGCCCCCAGGGGCCAGTTGAAGACCGCCACGAACTGATCTTCGATCAGCGTGCCATAGGTCGTGCCGACGCGGCCGCCCAGCAGTCGCGGCTCCATGAAGGACCCCACGACCGGCACGAAAACCAGCACCGCCCCGGCGATCAGGCCGGGCATGGCCAGGGGCAGGATCAGCCGCCACAGGATGCGCGGAAAGCGTGCGCCAAGGCTGCGGGCAGCCTCAATCACTGTATCATCAATGGCTTGCAGGGACAGATAGGTGGTCAGGATCACATAGGGCAGATAGGAATGGACAAGGCCGATCACCATCGCCGTCTCGCTGAACATCAGGTTCAGGTTCACCTCCCAGGGGCTGATCGCGTTCACCGCCCGGTCCAGCACCCCGTTGCCGCGGAGCACAATGGCCCAGGAAAATACCCGCACCAGCGCGTTCGACCAGAAGGGCAGGATGACCAGAAGGAACAAGACCTCACGCGAGCGGCCCTTGATCATCCGCGCCAGGATATAGGCACACGGAAAACCAAGGATCACACACCACACCGTCACCCAGAACGCCAGTGTCAGCGACTTCCAAAGCAGCGTGGCATAGGTCGGATTGGTCAGCGCCTGCGCGTAATTGTCGAATGTGAACGCCCATTCACGACCCCCGAAGGGCACATCCGTCAGCAGGCTGAAGAACGCCATGGCCGACAGCGGCAGGAACACCGCCACTGTCAGCCACAGATAGGCGGGCGCCAGAAGTCCCAGCGCCCGCAGACGTTCCGCCCCAGTCACGAAGCGGCCGTCACTGCGCCGCCTTCAGCTCCTGCCAGAGCGCAAGGTACGTCTCGCGCGCCTCGTCCGACACCGGGCGCATGAACTGCACGCGGGCCACCACGGCGGGATCGCCGAGGACCTTGCGGTTAAAGCTGTCTTCCGGCAAGGCCGCCGCCGCAACAGTGTTCGAGGTTGCAGGCGCGCCTTCCGCTTCCCAGCGGACATAGAACTGCGGGTCGATCATGTAGTCGATGAAAGCATGCGCCGCCGCCTGCTTGGTCGAGCTTGCCGGGATCGACAGCCCGTCCAGCCAGCCGATGGCCCCCTCTTCCGGCACGACAAACGACACCGGCAACCCTTCGGACATCGACCGCGCGGCTGAACCCGACCAGTAGGTCGCCACCGCGAACTGCCCGGCGGCCATGTTCTGGTTCCAGTCGGTCTCGGCGCTCCAGAAGGTGGCGATCTGGGGCATCAACTCGGTCAGCTTGGCCTTAACGGCGTCAAGGTCGGTGATGTCGTTGATGTTCTGCCCAGTGGCGAGGGCCGCGAACTGCACCGCCTCCAGCGCGTCATCGCGGATCGAGACGCGGCCCTTGAACGCCGGGTCCCAGAACACGGAAAGCGAGGTTGGCGCTTCCGGGAAATCGCCCGCATTCACCGCAAAGGACGTCAGCCCCCAGACCCATGGCACGCCATGCAGGGCGCCACCGGGGTTCAGGTCTTCGTTCGCGGCAAGGCCGGGGTCCACATCGGCCAGGTTCGGCACCAGGCTTGCGTCAATCGGCGCAATCAGCCCCTCGCCATGCGCCTGACCCGTGAAGGCCGAGTTGATGAGGACCACATCATAGGCCCCGGGATTGGTGCGCAGCTTGGTCAGCATTTCCTGTTCCGAGGTGAAGTATTCATGCACCACGGTGTGGCCCGTCGCCTCGGTAAAGGCCGCGACGGCCCATTCAAGGTCGGTGCCATAGCCTTGCCAGTTCAGCACGCGGATTTCGTCAGCCAGCGCCATGGGCGCGATCAGCGCCAGCGCTGTGGTGGTCAGGATCGTCTTCATTCAGATCTCCCTTTCAGATTCGGGTGCAGGGTCGGTTGACTGGGCAGTCCTGCGGAGCACTTCAAACAAGGGCAGCACCTCCGTCAAGCGTGGGGCGGTGGCGGGGCCTGCTTTCGTGATCGACAGGGCCGCCGCGATATTGGCGATCCGGCAGGCATCAGGCGGCGAATGGCCCGCCGCAAAGCCTGCGATGAAGGCACCAACATGGGTGTCGCCGGCACCGTTGGTATCCACCACACTGACCTTGTGGCCCGGCACGTGGACCGCCGTCTGCCCCGGCAACGCCAGCCAGGCGCCCTGCGCGCCATCGCGCACCACGGCACCGCCGGGACGGTCGGCCAAAGCCATGGCCGCGCGGGCGGGGTCGGGCTGGCCGGTCAGCACCAATGCCTCGGCCCGGTTGGCGCTGACCCAATGCGCCGCCTGCAAGGCTGCGGCCAGCGCGTCGGGCGCAATCGCGGCCACCTGCGGGCAGGGGTCAAAGACCAGCCGCCCGGGCCGGGTCTGCAGCCAGCGCGTCAGCGCCGCTCGACTGCCCGCATACAAAAGCGCATAGCCGGACAGGAGAAGCCAGTCGCTGGCCAAAAGCGGCAGAGCGGCAAGGTCGGCATCGGTCACCACCCCATCCGCGCCTTCACTGGCGATGAAGCTCCGTTCGCCCGCATCGTCGATCAAGACGGTACAGCAACCCTGATCCAGGTCCGAAAGGCGCGGGCGCAAGGGGATGATCCCCTCCTCCTCCAGCGCCTTTGCAATCCGGTCGGCGAAGGCGCCCGTCCCCAGCGTGCCGCCGTAACCCACGGCCATCCCCATCCGCCGCGCGGCAACCATGGCGTTGAAGCCACCGCCCGGCGTCAGGCTGGCGGAATGGACGACCGCCTCACCCCCCGGCGCGGGGACGGCCTGAACGCGGTAGACATGGTCCATGATGACGCCGGACAATTGGACAAGGCGGGTCATTCCCTGCACCCGCGCATGGCCAAAAGGCCGGTCACCAGCGGGGGCAAGTCCAGCCCATTGCGATTGACCACCTGAGCAACCTTGTCGGCAGGCAGCGCTGCGGTGCCCGCGCAGGCCGCCGCCATGGTGCAGGCGATGGCACCGATCGTGTCAGTGTCATCGCCGATATTGGCCGCGATCAGCGCCGCCGCCCAAGGGTTCCCCCCTGCCAGCCGCACGATGCCGAAGGCGCAGGCCACCGATTGCAGGCTTTGAACCGAGGTGCCGATCCGTTCGGCCAAGACCGCCTCGCCCTGCCCCGCCAGATCAAGCGCGAGGCGGATCTGGCCCGCCATCGCCCGGTGCGCGGCCGGGTCGGTGCCGGTCACTGGCATTTCCGCAGCCTGCAGGGCCAAGGGAAGCGCGTCCTCAAACCCCGCACCCTCCAGCCCCTGACTGATCACCATCGCCACGGCCGCCGCGGCGGCCAAAGCCTCGCCAGTGCCATGCGTCACGCGCGACACTTGCGCCACCCGGACCAGCATGCGCGCAGGGTCCGGCGGCGTGGCGATGCCCACGGGCGCAATCCGCATCGCAGCCCCGTTGGTCGTGCCCAGACGGCCGGCCTCAGCCTCGGTCGCGCCGCCCCGCAGCGCGGTCAGCGCGGCCTTGGTCGAAGGGCCAAGAAGATCGCCCAACCCCCGCGCCAGCACCGCAGCTTCCCAACCGATCAGGTCGGTCGCCCAGGCGCGGGCGTCAAAGCCGCCCCGGTCGGCAATCAGCCGACGCGCCAAAAGGACGGTCTGTTCCGTGTCATCGGTCACCTGCCCCGCTTGCAGCCCGTGCGACACCGGATGCCCTTGGGCGGGGTCGATGAAATCGGTGATCTGGCCGTAAAGCCTGTGGATGGTGGCGCGGTCCAGCGTCTGGCTTGGCATGCCAAGAGCGTCCCCGATGGCCAGCCCCTGCAAGGCCGCAAGCGCCCGGTCTTTCGTCTGCTCCTGGTGCAGGAGGTGCATCAAAACTCCACCCGCAGGCCGAAATGCGCAGGGTCAAGCAGGCTTTCGACGTATTCGATGCAAGCGCCCTCCGCGTCGCGCACAAGCCGCTCCAGCCGCAGCATCGGCATGCCGGGGGTCCGGCCCAGCACCCCGGCCTCGGCCTCGGCCAGCGCGGGCAGCACGCCCGCCCCTTCGCGCCCACTGGCGGGGATCAGGCCAAAGGCCGCGAGCGTGGCACTGATCGACCCGCCCGGCAGCCCCTTTTCCAACAACGCCTCAAACCCCGCGCGCCAAGGCAAGCGGCTCCGCTCAAGCGAAATGCCCTGCCCCGTCCCCCGGCAAAGGCGCAGGCGGTCCACGCACAGGTAATCGCCCCCACCGCCATCATCGCGGAACGCATCCGCCCGCGCGCACGGCCCCCGGTGGATCGACAAAAGCCGCGTCTCCACCTCAATCCCGGCGCGCGACAGGGCCACCGTCCAGCCCTGCGCGCCGTCGATCGTGCTGCCGTCATAGGTCACAAAAGACCCGATCCCGACCCGCGTCGTGATCAGCCCGCGCCGCACCAGAAGCTTCAACCCGCGCCGCACCGTGTTGCGGCTGACGTCAAACCGGCGCTGCAGTTCAGTCTCGCTGGCCAGCGCTGCCCCGTGCGGCGCGCGGCCCTGCCGGATGTCACGTTCCAGCGTTCGGGCAACCAGTTCGGCCTTCGCCACCCCGACCTGCAGCATTTCGGGGGTCTGCATCGGCCACCTCGTCACCTGTTCCAACCTATACCTTACCGGATGCCCCAGCCGGATCAACCCTCCGTTGCATCCGCATCGCCCCGGTTGCACGGCCCAAAGATCGCGGAAGGGCTTCACCCCGTCGCGCCAAGGCCCTACACCCGACAGGACCAGATCAGCCGCAGGAAGCCCGATGTCCGACGCCTATTTCCTCTACCACTCCATCGGGATGTACCCCGGCAAGACCGCCGACCAGACCCGCGCGCTGACCGAATTTGCCACGATCTGGGGCCGCCCCGATGATGCGCAATGGGGCGCGGTCTTGCCGCTCCGCCAGCGCTTCATCGACCGCTGGCGCGCGATCCTGAATGCGGCCGAAGGCAGCGTCACCACCTGCGAAAGCGTGACCCAGGGCCTGCACATGCTGGTTGAGGCGCTGCCCGATCACCACCTTCGCGGCCGAACCGTCCTTGTCGCGGCCGACTGCTTTCCGTCGAACCATTTCCTCCTGGCCGGCATGGCCGAGGCGCGGGGATTTACCCTCAAGACCGTCCCCCTGCGTCAGGGCGCTCCTTGGGTCGAGGATGAAGATATGCTTGCCGCCTGGACGCCAGACGTGGGTCTGGCGCTCTTGACTTGGGTCTCCTCCACCTCCTCGCACCGGATCAACCTGCCCGCGCTGGTGGCGCATGGGCGGCAGATGGGGTCGCTGGTGGGCGTGGATATCACCCAGGCGGCTGGGCTTCTGCCCTTTGACGTGGGCGCACCAGCGGTGGATTTCGCGCTATCGACCTCGCTGAAGTGGATGTGCGGCACGCCCGGCGCGGGCGTCCTTTACGCAAACCCAGCACTGACCGCCACCTGCCAGCCGCAGCTGCGCGGCTGGTTCAGCCAGCCGGACCCGTTCAATTGGGACATCACCCGCTTTGCCTATGCGCCTGACATCCGCCGCTTTGACAGCGGCACGCCGTCCTGCATGGCCGCCCTCGCCTCGCTTCCAGCACTGGACTGGCACGCAGGGCAGGACCAAACCGCGATCCTGGCGCATAACCGTACCCTGACCGACCGGCTCTTCCATATTGCTGAGGCCTGGGCCCTGCCCCCGGTCACCCCGCGTGCTGAAGCCGAACGCGGCGGTTCTGTCATGCTGCGCCTGCCCCACGACCGGCCTGCCGCCAGCATCGTGGCCGCCCTGCGCGCCGAAGGCATCACCACCGACGCGCGCGGCCAGACCCTGCGCCTCTCGCCCGGGGTGCTGACGACCATGGCAGGCTGCGACCATCTGGCCGCCGTCCTGCCGGGCCTGCTACGGGCCTAAGGCCTCAGCGCAGCGCCTGCAGAAGGGCCAGCGACGGCTCACCCGTCACAGCCATCCCTTGGGCAGACTGGAAGGCGCTGATCGCCGCCTTGGTCTTGGCCCCGATCACGCCATCGCTGCCGCCGGTGTCAAAGCCCCGCGCGGTCAGAAGGCGCTGCAGCTCTTGCCGGTCGGCTTTGGTCATGCCCGTGGCATCGGGACCAAAGCTCGCCTGCACCGGCCCGCGCCCCAGAATGCGGTCCGACAGATGACCCACGCCGATCGCATAATTCTGCGCGTTGTTGTAACGCAGGATGGTAGCAAAGTTCTGCGTCAGCAGGAAATACGGCCCCCCACCGTCGATGATCGACCCGCCCGCCAGCGTGCCACCCCCGGCAGCCCGCACGCCCAAAGCCTGCCACTCCGCCGCCGACTTGCCCTTGCCGCGCCCCAGAAGGCCCGCGTTAAAGCCTGCAGGTAGCGTGACCTCCATCCCCCAGGGCAGACCGCGCGTCCAGCCGGACCGCTGCAGATACGCGGCGGTTGAGGCCAGCGCATCGCTTGGGTCATCGCTCCAGATATCGCGGCGCCCGTCGCCGTTGAAATCCACCGCAAATTCCAGATAGCTGGTCGGGATGAACTGGGTATGACCCATCGCGCCTGCCCAACTGCCCACCATCGCCGAAGGCGAGGTATCGCCCGATTGCAGGATGCGCAGCGCGGCCGTCAGCTGGCTTTCAAAGAACTCGCCGCGTCGCCCGTCATAGGCCAGCGTAGACAGGGCGCTGACCACCGGCACATTGCCGCGTCTTGTGCCGAAAAAGCTTTCCAGCCCCCAGACGGCGGCCACGACATGCGCTTCCACCCCATAGCGCCCCTCGATGGCGCGCAAGGTAGAGCCGTATTGCGCGAACATCTGACGGCCAAGGCTGACGCGTTCGTCTGAGGCGGCGATGCTCAGGTAATCCTCAAGGCTGCGCTTGAATTCGGTCTGGTTGCGGTCGCGTTCGATCACGTCCGGCAGAAAGCCAGCCCCGCGAAAGGCCGTGTCGAGCGTGCCTTGCGAAATCCCCCGGCCTGCCGCCCGGGCCTTGAACCCCTGCACCCAGTCATCCCAACCGGCATTTGGCACCGCAACCGGGGCCGGGTCCGGCGCCCGGTAGCCCGCCCCACCCGCCCCGCGCGAGGTGGTGCCGCGCCCCGGCATACAGGCCGACATGAGGCCCGCCGCCCCCGCCAGAAGCGCCCCACGCCGTGTCAGAAAATCCATGCCCATCGCCTTGCCCGCCTCTGCTTCTTGTTTTGCCGGGATGTTACCCCGGACCGGTCCGAAAGGCCAAGCCCCAACCCCCGACAAACGGCGATCCAGCGCCGCCCCTCCCGTGCGGCGCCTTCCTCTTTCTAGCTCTCTTGCATTCATACTGGCGAAAATATCCTCCGGGGGTCCGGGGGTGGAAAACCCCCGGTTCCGACACCGGCCTCGGGGCCGCCAACTTGGTGAACACTTCCTGAAAACGAAATCGCAAGCCCTTGAAATCATGGGACCCGCGTCATGTCCCTGCCCGGGACACCCCCTCAGCCGCCCTTGTTCTTCAAGGTCCAGGCGATCTGGCGCAGCATGCCGTGGAAGGTCTGGACCTCGGCCCGGGTCAGCCCCAGCCGCCCCCACATGTTGCGTAGGTTGGCCTTCATCCCCTCGGCCTTGGTCTCGGGAAAGAAGAACCCCGCGGCATCCAGCCGTTCTTCGAAATGGTCCGCCAGACGCCCCACATCCTCGCGGCTGGCAAACTCCGTCCGGGCAAGTTCCATCACGCTGGCGGGCACCTCCGTCCCTTGCCGCTGCCATTCGTACCCTAAAAGCAGCACACATTGCGCAAGGTTGAGCGAGGGGAAATCAGGGTTCACCGGCACCGTCACGATGGCATTGGCGTGGATGATGTCATCATTCTCCAGCCCCGCACGTTCCGGGCCGAAAAGGACTCCCACCTTCTTCCCCTCAGCCCCCAGCGCACGGGCCATCGCCATTGCCCGTTCGGGGGTGACGACCTCTTTCACCAGCTCCCGCCCCCGGGCGGTGGTGGCAAAGACAAAGTCGCAGTCGGCAATCGCGCCGGGCACATCCGCGAACAGCCCCGCCTGATCCAGCACCCTCCCTGCCCCACTGGCCATGGCCACCGCTTTCGGGTTCGGCCAGCCGTCGCGAGGGCCGGTCACACGCATCCGTTCCAGCCCGAAGTTCAGCATCGCCCGCGCGGCCGCGCCGATGTTCTCACCCATCTGGGGGCGCACAAGGATGAAGACCGGCGGGATCATGCGGGACCTTTGGCAATGGGAAACCTGCCCGCAGATAGGCCAGCCGCGCGGGGCTGGCAAGCGGCCGCCAGACCGCCCCCGGTAGCCAAGCCCGCGAAAGGCTGCTAGACGCAGCGCCACACCCTTTCCGGAGCCGACCCATGGCCGCTGAAGACCGCCCGCAGATCACCCTGATCACCCCGCCCGCCTTTGACCCAGAGGTGTTCTCGGACCGGATCGCGCGGGTGCTGGACGGCACGGCCATCGCCTGCTTGCGGCTTTCGCTTGGCACCAAGGACGAAGACACCCTGATGCGTGCCGCCGATGCCGCGCGTGAGGTGGCCCATGCCCGCGACGTGGCCATCGTGATCGACAACCACCTGATCCTGGCCGAGCGTCTGGGGCTGGACGGCGTCCACCTGACCGACGGCGCGCGCACCGTGCGCAAGGCCCGCAAGGACCTGGGCGCTGATGCCATCGTCGGCGCTTTCTGTGGCACCAGCCGGCATGAGGGCATGTCGGCGGGCGAAGCCGGGGCCGACTACGTGGCGCTTGGCCCGATTGGCGAAACCACGCTGGGCGACGGCTCAAGCGTCGACTTCGATGTCCTGGAATGGTGGTCGCAGGTGATCGAAGTGCCGATGATCGCCGAAGGCGCGCTGACGGCGGAACTGGTGGCGAAATACGGCCCCGTGACCGATTTCTTCGCCGTAGGTGAAGAGATCTGGGGTTCGGATGATCCCTTGGCTGCCCTCAAGGCCTTGCTCGCACCGTTGGGTTGACCGACCTTTGCCGGGCTGAAGCCCGGCCTACGAAACAGCGTTTACATGGGCGGTGCGGATCACCCGTTCGCAATGCTGGGCCAAGACCTTTCGGTTCTGAAAAGCGTCCACCGGCACCTCGGGGTGGAATGTCACCTCAACCCGCCCCTGCCGCCGGGTGGCGAGGGTCTTGAGCAGATGGCTCGCAAAATCCATGTCGCCCCACCAGCCATAGTGCCGCGGATCCTCCCCATCCGGCGCGTGGAACACCACGGTCACAGGCTGGATATGCATCGACCGCACAAGGCCGGGGGAGAAGAATGCCTCGAAGAGCGTGCTTTTGAACGGCAGCACCCGGACGGCGTCGGTCGAGGTGCCTTCTGGGAAGAACAAGAGGCGGTGGCCGGCGTGCAGACGGGATTCGAAGACTTCCTTCTGCCGCTTCGCCTCAGTCCCCTTGCGGGCGATGAAGACGGTGCCGGTGGCGCGGGCCAGCCAGCCGATGCCGGGCCAGCCCGCCACCTCGGACTTTGCCACGAAGTAAATCCGTTGGGCGGCGTTCAGGGTGAAGATGTCCAGCCAGCTGGAATGGTTGGCGACAATCGCCCCCGGGGCAGTCATCGGGCGGCCATGGACCACCAAAGGCAGGCGCAGGATACGCAGGCCCATCCGGCAGACGAACTGGGTGATGTACGGCGTGACCGGGCGCGCCTGGCCGAAGATCGGCCATTCCACCAGCCGGACCAATAGCAAAAGCGCCAAGCCGCCATAGGTCACCGACCCCAGCAGCGTGCCGCGCCAGATGACGCGCAGCCAGCCCGCAAGCCCAAGGCGCAAGGGGGGAACCGGGGCCTCAAGCCAGCTGGTCATGCGGCCCCCGCCTTGCGCAAATAAAACTCCCGGTGGCGGGCGGACATCTGGCCGGTGTCCATCACCAGGCAGACATCGGTGGTGTTGAAGGCCCGGTCGACGAAGGCCCCATCGCCTACAAAGCCGCCCAGCCGCAGGTAGGCCTTGATAAGGGCGGGGGTCGCGGCCAGCGCGGCCTTGCGGTCCAGCTGACCCGCCGGGATCAGGTTCATGTCCTGGCGGTGCGGCGGGCGGGCGCTGACCCGCATTTCGGGCGGGGCAAGGTGATTGTGGTGCAGCCAGGACAGGGGTTCAGCCAAGGCCGCGATATCGGTACCATGAAAGCTTGCAACGCCGAACAGGACTTCGATCCCGCGCTCCAGCACATAGTCGGCAAGGCCGTTCCACAGGTGGAACATCGCTGTCCCGCCGCGATGGTCGGCATGGACGCAAGACCGCCCCAACTCTAACAGCCGCTTGCCGGACGCGAGAAGCGGTGTCAGGTCATATTCCCCTTCCGAATAGAACCCCCCGGCCGCCGCGCGCCGGTCACCGGGCAGAACGCGGTAGGCCCCGATCACATGGTCAAGCCCCGCCGGATCGCGGCGGCGGTCGACGAGTACCAGATGATCGAAGAACGGGTCGTAGGCGTCGCGCTCCAACCGTGCTGCATGATCGACCAGCGGGCCGGTGCCGCCAAGCTCGACCACGAAAACCTCATACCGCAGGCGTTGTGCTGCGGTCAGGTCTTCTGCCGTGGCGGCCAGACGCAAGGTATAGGGAGAGTCTTCGGCTGTCATGTGACATCAATTCAGGGGGCAAGGCCGTTGGAGGCGTGACGTCAGGCTAAGCTCAGGCTGACTTAGCCACGCGCCGGGTGCATTGCAACCATCCGGCCCACCCTGCCGGAATATGGCAATTGCAGGTTGAAATCCCACAGCGAATTCGCACTATGGTCGCAAAGGGCCAAAGTCAGGGACAAGGGCGATGCGATTGCTGTCAATCACGACCTTCCCGGCATGCTCGAAGTTGACGGTGACCCGTGCACCGACAACCGACTGCACCTGACCCAGGCCCCAATCTGCCATGTCCGGGTGGCGCACCAGCATGCCCGGTTCCAGTATCGCCGACATTCCAGCCCCTATTTCCGGTAAAATTCATGCAAGACAAACCCGACCTCGCCGCCTTGATCGCCTCGCGCATTTGTCATGACCTTATCAGCCCGATCGGTGCCATCGGCAATGGGGTGGAGCTTTTGGCCATGGACGGCGGCGCGCAGCGGCCGGAAATGGCGCTGATTTCCGAAAGCGTCGCCAATGCCAATGCGCGGATCAGGTTTTTCCGCATCAGCTTTGGCGCGGCCTCGGGCGACCAGCGGATCGCCCGGTCCGAGGTGATGTCGGTCCTGACCGACCTCACCCGTGGGGGGCGGGTCAGCTATGCCTGGACCAGCGTCGCCGATCTGCCCCGGCGCGAGGTGCGGCTGGCGTTCTTGCTGCTGCAATGCCTGGAAACGGCACTGGCCTATGGCGGCAAGGTCGCCGTGACCCGGGATGACGAGGGCTGGACCATCCAGGCCGAGGCGACGCGCCTACGGATCGACCCGGCCCTGTGGGAGGTGCTGACCGAACCCCGCCCCCCGGCCGAGATTGGCGCGGGCCAGGTCCATTTCGCGCTGGTGCCGGAAGAGCTTTCCCGCCAAGGCCGCCGTCTGGTGACCGAGATTGGCGAGACGTCGATCAAGCTGACCTTCTGACCTTTCAGGGACGGATCGTGCCGTCACCGGTGACAAGGTACTTGAAACTGCAAAGCTGTTCCGCGCCCACCGGGCCGCGCGCGTGCAGCTTGCCGGTGGCAATGCCAATCTCGCCGCCCATCCCGAACTCTCCCCCATCGGCGAACTGCGTGCTGGCGTTGCGCATCAGGATGGCGCTGTCGAGGCGTTCGAAGAAGCGGGCGGCGGTGGCGTCGTTTTCGGTCAGGATGCTTTCCGTGTGGCTGGAGCCATAGCGGCGGATATGGGCGATGGCCTCGTCCACCCCGTCGACCAGCTTTACCGCGATGATCATGTCCAGGAATTCGCGTCCGAAATCATCGGGTTGCGCTTTCACGGTGCCGGGAATCTTCAAAAGCTCACCTTCCGTGCGGACCTCGACACCCGCTTTCAGCAGGTCCTCGATCAGCACGGCGCCGTGCTTGGTGTAGAACTGCCAGTCGATCAGCAGACATTCCGCCGCGCCACAGACGCCGGTGCGGCGGGTCTTTGCGTTCAAGACCACGCGGCGGGCCTTTTCCAGGTCGGCGTCGCGGTCGGCGTAGACGTGGCAGATGCCTTCGAGGTGGGCAAAAACCGGCACCCGCGCCTCACGCTGGACGAGGCCGACCAGACCTTTGCCGCCACGTGGGACGATGACGTCGATGTATTCGGTGGCCTGCAGCATGGCCGTCACCATGTCGCGGTCGCGGGTCGGGATGAACTGGATCGCCGTTTCCGGCAGGTTGGCCGAGCGCAGGCCCGCGACCATGCAGGCGTGGATGGCGGTCGAGGTCTCGAAGCTTTCGCTGCCGCCGCGCAGGATGACCGCATTGCCGGCCTTCAGGCATAGGGCACCTGCATCGGCCGTCACGTTGGGCCGGGATTCGTATATCACGCCGACCACGCCCAAGGGCGTGGCCACGCGCTGGATATGCAGGCCGTTCGGACGGTCCCATTCGGCCAGCACGCGACCCACCGGGTCACGCTGTTCGGCGATCTGCCGCAGCGCATCAACAATGCCGCGCAGGCGGTTGCCGTCCAGCCGCAGCCGGTCCAGCATGGCGGGCGAGATGCCTTTCTGTTCGGCGGCGTCAAGGTCTAGCGTATTGGCATCCAGCACCGCATCGCGCCGCTGCCAGAGGATATCCGCCGCTGCGATCAACGCCGTCGCCTTGCGTTCGGAGGAGGCAAAGGCCAGCTCAGCCGCCGCCGCGCGGGCCTTTTGGCCAATCTCGGTCATCAGGTCGGTGAACTGTCCGTCCATTGCTTTCCCTTCCGTCCCGTCAGCGGAGTTTTCGAAAACTCCGCACCGGAAATTTACAAATTTCCGGACCGATTTCTTCGAAGAAATCGGTGCCTTACACCACCATGTCGTCCCGATGCACCAGCGCCGCGCGGCCCTGATAGCCGAGGATCGCTTCAATCTCGCTTGACCGGTGGCCTGCGATCAGCTTCGCCTCAACCGCAGTATAGCGCACGAGGCCTTTGCCCAACACCACGCCATCCGGCGACAGAATCGACACCGGCTCGCCCCGGCCAAAGGTGCCGGTCACGCGGGTCACGCCCGCTGGCAGCAGGCTTTTGCCCGCACGCAGGGCCGTGACGGCGCCTGCGTCCAGCACCAGCTCGCCCCGCGGCTTCATCGCGTTGATCCAGCGTTTGCGGGCAAGCTGGGGGTCGCCTTGCGCGACGAACCAGGTGCGCGCGGCCCCGTCAGCCAGCGCCTTTAACGGCCGCAGCATGGAGCCTTCCATGATCGCCATTGCGCAGCCCCCAGCAACAGCGGTCTTGGCGGCCAGAAGCTTGGTCTTCATCCCGCCCTTGGACAAGCCAGAGATCGGGTCCCCCGCCATCGCCTCAATCTCGGCCGTGATGGTCTCAACCACGTCGAACCGGATGGCGGTCGGGTCTTCCTTGGGGTTGGCGGTATAGAAGCCGTCGACATCCGACAGCAGGATCAACTGATCCGCCCCCGCCGTCACCGCGATCTGCGCGGCCAGGCGGTCGTTGTCGCCAAAGCGGATTTCGTCGGTAGCGACCGTGTCATTTTCATTCACGATCGGCACGACTCCGAGGCCCAACAGCGTTTCCATCGTCGCGCGGGAATTGAGGTAGCGGCGGCGGTCTTCGGTGTCTTCCAGCGTCACGAGGATCTGGCCAGTGGTGATGCCGTGGGGGGCAAGCACCTCTTCATAGGCGCGGGCCAGGCGGATCTGGCCGACTGCGGCGGCGGCCTGGGATTGCTCCAGGGTCAGCACGCCATCGCCAAGGTTCAGCACCTTGCGCCCAAGCGCGATGGAGCCGGAGGAGACGAGGACGACATCTGTGCCCCGGGCCTTCGCCTCGGCCACATCCAGCGCCAGGGCTGACAGCCAGGCCTGTTTCAGCCCGGTCTTGCGGTCCACCAGCAGGGCCGAGCCGATCTTCACGACCAGCCGCTTTGCTTTGCCGATATCGGGGGCTGTGCGGGTGGCGCTTTCGGTCAGGGTTGCCATGGGCGACCCTCCACCACCTCTTCGACAGGTGGGTTGATCCGGGCGTACAGAACGCGCAGCACATCGGTCAGGCCTTTGCCAGACACGCCAGAGATGACGTGCACCTCACCTCCGCTCGCCTTTTCCAAGGCGCGGCGGCGGTCGCTGATCTGCTTGGCATCCATCGCGTCGGTCTTGTTCAGGGCGAGGATGCGCGGCTTGTCGCCAAGGACGTCGGAATAGGCCTCAAGTTCCGTCACGATAGTGCGGTAGTCCTTGGTGATCGTGGCCGAAGTGCCGTCGACGAGGTGCAGGAGAACCTTGCAGCGTTCGACATGGGCGAGGAATTGTGTGCCAAGGCCACGGCCCTCGGAGGCGCCTTCGATCAGGCCGGGAATATCGGCCATGACGAATTCATGCCCGTCCACGCCCACGACACCAAGGTTCGGGACCAACGTGGTGAAGGGGTAATCGGCAATCTTCGGCCGGGCGTTGGAGACGGCGGCCAGGAAAGTGGACTTGCCGGCGTTGGGCAGGCCAACCAGCCCCGCGTCGGCGATCAGCTTCAGGCGCAGCCAGATGGTGCGCTCCACCCCGTCCTGCCCGGGGTTCGCACGGGCGGGCGCGCGGTTGGTCGAGGACTTGAACCGCAGGTTGCCCCAGCCGCCATTGCCACCGCGCGCCAGCAGGACGCGATCGCCGGGGTTGACGAGGTCTGCGATGACGGTCTCTTCGTCTTCGTCCAGAATCTCGGTGCCCAAGGGGACCTTCAGCACCACGTCATCCGAGGTCTTGCCGGTTTTCTGGCTGCCCATGCCGGGCTGGCCAGACTTGGCGAAGAAATGCTGCTGGTAGCGGTAGTCGATCAGGGTGTTCAGCCCTTCGACCGCCTCGGCCCAGACGTTGCCGCCATTGCCGCCGTCGCCGCCATCGGGGCCTCCGAATTCCACGAACTTTTCCCGCCGGAAGGAGACGCAGCCGGCCCCACCGCCGCCGGAGCGGATATAGACTTTGGCGAGGTCGAGGAATTTCATCGGACGGGCTTTCGGGAAGGGGTCAAGGGTGAGGGGATACAGGAAGCGGGGCTGATGCTCAAGCGGGGTGGCAGGTGAGGGTGTCCCGGGCCGGGACAGAGGCGCAAGGTGCTGATATTGTTGTGGCCCACGCAAGCGTTTACCAGTTGGTAACCTGAAGCCGACCGCTGCGGGGGCCGTAGCCTGATCTTTTCAGGGCGCTGTTGGCGCAGGTCTGATTGGTTCCCCTCCCCCGCCAAGGCGCTCAAGGGGCTTGGAGGACGGGGGCATATTGCCGGAAACCCCTATTGGAGAACTCTTGAAAAGAGCAATCCCCAGACAGACAGGTTGTCTGGACTGCCGGGCGTTCGACGGCGCCAAAGGGGCTAAGGGGCCGATTGGAAGGCGCGAATGACATGGGGCCGGTACCGGGAGGGAGCGCAGTTTAGGCGACCGGAGGCGAATGCTTACCCGGATGCTTGAGGCGGCCCGAGTGATCCGGTGGCGTAAACAGGAAGTCCTCTCGGATGGAACCGAGTTACCGGCGGCAGGTCGCAGGACTGCGCTTTTGACGACGGATTGAAGTGGGGGCCAACGATACAGGCCTAAGGTCAAGCCTGGCAGTCAGGCCAGCGGTCGCGGAAGGCGGAAGATGTGGCAAGGGGCAGATGCAGCGCGGCCGCGTGATGCGTGGTCCTCGATGTGGGTTTCCGCGAAGCCGCAGGCCGAGAGAACGCGCATCGAGGCTGGGTTGTCAAAGAAGGCCCCGGCCATCAGGGCCGGGACCGGGAAGCGGTTGAACAGGAAGGTGGTGAAAGCGGCTAACGCCTCGCGCGCGAGGCCACGACCGGCGGCTTCAGGGGTCAGGGCATAGAAAACCTCGGGCTGTGCGTCATTCGAGACGCCGATCCAGCCGCACCACTTGCCGCCCTCTTCGATGGACAGACGGAACCCGAGGCTGCCTTTCCAAGCCTGAGTGGCAAGGAAAAGATGCGCTTCCTCCAGCGTCCAGCCCGGATGGAAGAGAAAGAGCATCCTCGCCACCTCGGGGCGAGTGACGAGGGCGTGAAACCGGGGCACGTCGGCCGTTGTCATCGGACGCAAGACGAGGCGGTCGGTCTGCAGCAGCAGGGGCACGGTCAGGCCAGCTTGCGAATGTACGTCCAGGTGGGCGCAGTCGTGCCCCGCGCGACGGAGAAGCTTTCCGCGTCGCCAAGGTACTGGAAGCCGGCATTGGTCAGCACGCGGGCCGAGCCTGGGTTGTCCTGAAACGCCTCGGCGAACATGGTGCAGTTGGCTTGGGGGTTGGCCGCGACCAGTGCGCCCACGGCCTCAGATGCGATGCCGTGGTTCCAGAAGGCGGGGGCGACCCAGAAGGCCACTTCGGACTGCGCGCGGTCCATCTTCTTGAGGGACATGACCCCCAACACCTCGGGCAGGCCGGAGCGAGTGCCGTCCATGGCCCAGATATCCTCATCCCCGCCCACAGCCATGGCGCGGGTGACAAACGCCTCAGCCGCGCCGGGGGGCAGCGGGTGAGGAATGCCTTGCGTTGCTTCGGCCACGCGGCGGTCCCCGGCATAAAGCGCAAAGAGGCCAGCATCCGACCGGCGCACGGGGCGCAGGGTCAGACGATCGGTGGCAATGTCCACCGGCGGAACAGCCAGAGGCCGGACCGGGGGAACGAGCTTTTCGAGGATCATGGCTTCCCTCCTTTGAAGCGCATGTGCCGAAGCGCATGTGGACGATTCCGGTTACCCCGGCATTCGCCCGATTTCTGGGCCGTTTCGCGGTGACGGCGTGGCAGTTTGCCACGATTGCCCCCGCTGGACGGTCTGGGCCGGCTTTTCGGGCCGGACCCTGGAATGAAGAAGGGGACCGGCCTTTCGGCCGATCCCCCCTCTACAAGTCAATTGTAAAGGTTCGGCTTACTCGGCTGCCTCCTGGGCGGGAAGTACCGAAATGAAGGTGCGGCCTTTGAGGCCCTTCTTGAAGGTCACGCGGCCCTCGACCGTGGCGAAGATCGTGTGATCCGTGCCCATGCCGACGCCGGTGCCCGGGAACCAGGTGGTTCCGCGCTGGCGGCAGATGATGTTGCCCGGAATGGCAGCCTGACCACCGAAGAGCTTGACGCCCAGGCGACGACCGGCAGAGTCGCGACCGTTGCGGGATGAACCGCCTGCTTTCTTGTGTGCCATGGGGGATTACTCCTTCGGGGCAGCGGCGGCTTTGGCCGCGCGCTTCGGTTTCTCGGCAGCTTCGGCAGCCACGGGAGCGGCAGCCTTGGCAGCCTTGGCGGGCTTCGCAGCTTTCGCGGCGGGCGCTTCGGCCTTGGCAGCACCGGGCGCTTCATGGGCGGCGATACGGGCGGCGACGGTGCCGATGGCAGCCTTGACACCGGTCTTGTCGGCGCCTGCGGCCAGCACGTCGGTCACGCGGACCAGCGTCAGGTGCTGGCGGTGGCCCTTGGTGCGCTGCGACGAATGCTTCCGGCGGCGCTTGACGTAGTGGATGACTTTTTCACCCTTGATCTGGTCGATGACCTCGGCCTGGACGGCCGCGCCTGCAACCATCGGCGCACCAATCGTGGTGCCGACCATCAGGATGTCGTTGAACTGGATCTTGTCACCAGCGGCAGCATCAAGCTTTTCAACGCGCAGAACGTCACCCGCCTGCACCTTGTACTGCTTGCCACCGGTCTTGAGGACCGCAAACATGGGTCGTATCCTTCTTTTGCTCCGCGCCCTGTGGCCCCCAATTGCTTGGGCGTTCGTGGGAGTTTCCTCCGCCTTCGGACAGCGCGCCCCTCGCAGGGCGGTATGAATGAATGGCCCGGCGAGAGTCGCCCCTCGCCGGGATGCGCGCTTATGGGGCGAAGTGGGGCGGCTGTCAAGCGGGGGCGCGGGTCCCTGCGGTCAGATATCGGTGCCGATCATAGCCAGCCCCGCGGCGCGGCCAAGGTCATGGGAAACCTGGCGGAAGACGTCGTTGAAGGCGGTGAAAAGGGCTGCGTTCAGGCGCTTGCCTTCGGGGCTTTCCATGAAGTCGATATAGGTCTGCAGTTCCGCCTCGGTCAGCGGGTCGTAGGCAAGGCCAAGATAGGCATAAAGCCATGAGGAGGTGTCACCGCGGATCTGTTCTTCCTGCGCCCAGACGTCGGACATCAGGTCTTCTTCCGGAATCTCCTGACCGTAGGCTCCGGCTTCGGACATGCCGGTCATGAAGGCGAGGTTGCCGGACAGGGCGCCGGCCACGTTCATCTCCACCAGGTCGCCGGCGGCGATGAAGCGTTCCAGAAGGCGGGCCTTCGGGTCGCGGTCGGCGAAGCGGTTGTCGGCGGCGACGCGGGCGGCTTCTTCGGTGGCAGTGTCAAGGAAGGCACGGCGGGCCTCGATCTCAAGCCCGACGACGCGCTTGCCAAGATCGCTGGTGAGGAAGGCGAGGATGCCGGTCAGCGCCTCGGGGTCAGACCCAAGTTCAGATTCCAGCGACGCCTCGAAGAGACCGCGCAGGGTGGTGGGGTCGTAGATCGCGGCGACCGCGGCGGCCCATTGCGGACCGCCGCCACCGGGGAACATGTCGGCTTCCAGCGTCTCGCCATAACCAAGCCCCTCTTCGCGCAGGGCGTCGAACAGCGCCTCAAGCTGCAGGGCCTGCGACAGGGCGGCCACCGACACCTCGGCGGGGGCTTCGGTGGAAGCCTGGCCATCGCTGCTTTGGGCAAACACCGGAGAGGCAAGCCCAAGGCAGGTGGCAAGAAGAAGGCGTGCAAGCAACATGGGGGGACCCTGGCATGGCCATCAGACAGGGTAGAGGTAGCCCCTTCCCCGCCCCTTGCCAAGGCGGTGATGCGCAACAGGGCGTGATCTGTCGAGGTGGATTGGCCCTTGCGCATTGCGCAGCGCCCGGCTACATCGCCGCCCACGACGACCCCCTGAGCGCGGAGAGGTGGCAGAGTGGTCGAATGCGGCGGTCTCGAAAACCGTTGTCGGTTTGCGCCGACCCAGGGTTCGAATCCCTGTCTCTCCGCCACTCACTCCTAAGCCCCTAGAGCATAAGAAAATAAGGGTTTTTCCCTTGCTTGAGCACTAGAATGGACACTAAACTTGGACACTACGGCCTCTCTCCGGCAGGTGTTTCATGGTCCACAATCCACCTTCTTCCCTAAACTTCCTGAAGACCAAAAGTAAGTGGTACGTCTACGTCACCATACCGCCTGAGCTACGTCCTGCCTTCAAGGGACAGGCTCAACTGAGGCGATCCACTGGCACCAGTGATAAGACGATAGCCAAGGCCAGAGAGCATGGCATAGCGGCTGAAATCTATGCAGAGCTAGACAAAGCAAGGACAGAGCTTAACCCGCTGAGGAATGCCCTAGAGGCGCTGAGCGATGCTCTGGGGGCTGGCAAGCCTACATACACCCCTGAGGCCTACAAAGACCCTGAGACGCTTGCAGCGATCCTTGAGGAGGCCAGAGGCCGGGTAACAGCCCTGAGGTATGGCCCTGAGCCTGCTGACTTCGAAGAAGCGGTATACATCACAAAGGCCCAAGAGAAGGCTGGTCCACTGCTGGAACAGGTGGAGGCAGAGCTTGAGGTAGCTTCTGGCACTGCACCTAGTCGGGAGAAGCTGAGCGAAGTAGCCAAGGACTTCCTGTCATCTCATACATTCACCAAGGCCAAGACCAAGGATGCAGCGGCTAAGGCTATCGGGCATTTCATAGAGTTCTCTGGTGACTTGGTGGTGTCCAAGATCGTCAAGAAGAATGCCTATGACTTTGCTTCTGGTCACTCTGCTCTGCTGGCAGGAAAGACCATCGTAAACCGTGTGTCCTATGTCTCCCAATGCCTCACCTATGCAGAGCGTAAGGGGATCATCACCAGTAACCCCTTTGTGGGGCTAAGGCTGGAAGGCTATGGCAGGAGCCAGGAGAGCTACACCCCTCTCGACAGGAAGCAGCTAGAAGCCTTGTTCAAGCTCACCATGCCGGATGAAGACAGAAAGCTTCTCTCGATCTTGATTGCCACCGGGATGAGGCTGGATGAGGCAGCTTTGCTCACTTGGGAAGACGTGAAGGACGAGGGAGGTATCCCCTACTTTGACCTCACCGTGAAGGGAAAGAAGCTCAAGAATACTGGTTCAGCTAGGAAGGTGCCGATAGTTCCTCACCTCTTGAAGGTGCTGGGCACAAAGGGAACAGGCAGGCTTTTCAGCTACAAGACAGACAAGGACGGAAAGGCTCAGAGTGCAGCCTCCAAGGCCCTCATGCGGCATATCAAGAAGGTTAGAGGGACCGATACCAGCAAGGTAGTCCACTCTCTGAGAGGCTCCTTTAAGGACATGCTCAGGGATGTGGGAGTGTCTAAGGAGACTAATGACTTCCTGACAGGCCACGGCTCAGGGGACGTTGCAGGAGGATATGGTTCAGGGCCTTCCCTCAAGGTCAGGTATGACGCACTGTGCAAGGTGAAACATCCATGGCTAGCTTGAAAAGAGGAGACGTTGCTTTGGCTTTCTTTGTAAAGGTCATTCCTCCTAGTGGTCGGGCACGTATCCACAGCGGTGAATGTAAGTTCTGCCGTGATGGGCGCGGCATGGAAAATCAAGACAAGGGACACGGCCCAACTTACTGGCAACCCGCCTCCCCCACTCAAGGCTTTACTACTCTCCAATCCGCCCGAAACTTCATGGCAGGTCTAGGTGAACGTTACGAAGACACTGGCGAATGTCAGTACTGCATGAAGGACAAGCAGTGACATTTTCTGCCAATTTTAACTCCCGGTAATTTTTCCTAGAGATTCTGGGGGTGCATTTCTTCTGTACATGGGCACCCCCCGTACCCCCCTTGGGCACCCCCAAGCGAAGCAGTCGCTAGTCTCGGTGCAATCGCAGAGTTTCGCGGACTACCTGCTGTACATCTATGTGGTAGGATTCCTCTCCGCTGTCCCACCCTTTGCTAACCAAGTGAGATCGAAAGCCCTTGACCAGATGACTCACTGCATCCACCTCACTCAAATGCCGCACAGCGGCAGCATTCTGAGCAACGTACTCTCTGCACAGACCAGCTATTTCTTCAGCCAATGCGCTTCTCCTTCTGTCTCACTAGACCCTGCCTCAGTGACACAGCCAAAAGAGTCTCACTGGGTCACATATTTGACCCTATTGACACACAGTCTCACTATTTCTAGACTCTTCTGAGAATGCCACTTGGTCTCAGGAGGATACAGAATGGACATTGGATACGCTAGGACCTCGACAGATGAGCAGAAGGCTGGGCTAGAGGCTCAAGTCAGGGAGCTTCAGGCCTATGGAGTGCAGGAGGTATACCAAGAGCAGGTATCTTCTGTAGCTGAGAGGATGCAGCTAACGGCAGCACTGAGGGCACTACGCCAGGGCGACAAGCTGATAGTCACAAAGCTGGATCGTCTGGCTAGGTCAGTGAAGCATCTTGGGGAGATACTGGAAGAGATCGAGGGCAAGAAGGCAGCCCTAGTGGTTCTGTCCATGAACCTTGATACCTCGACTGCCACCGGGAAGCTGATGCTGAACGTGATGAGTTCAGTAGCTCAGTTTGAACGAGAGATGATGCTTGAGAGACAGCGAGAGGGTATCGCCAAGGCCAAGGCTGAGGGGAAGTACAAGGGGAGAGCACCCACAGCCAGAGGCAAGGCTGATGCTGTGAAGGCTCTGCTAGCTCAGGGCATGGAGAAGACAGACATCGCCAAGCATCTTGGTATCAGCAGAGCATCACTCTACCGGATACTGGCAGCAGATAGCCCTCAGGCTTCATAGGAGAGGCGCTAGAGGGTCTTCTCTTGATTTTGTATACCGAGGCAGGAAGCCTAGCGTTACCAAGCAGGAAGTAGATCAGCTTAAGCAGAATGGTCTTAGCATTACCGATATCGCCAAGAAGCTTGACGTAACCAGACAGACTGTCTACCGCTATCTGTCTTGAGACAAGTGAAACGATCAAGACTGTATGTCATAGCTATAACCTTAGGAGGAATGAATGTCTGTACTAGACCAAACAAAGAAGCTTGAAGCTGAAATAGAAGCTCTCAAGAAAAAGAAAGACGCGCTGAAAGACAGCGCAAAGGCAGAACTTCTGGCAGAAGCCGATAAGATAATCACTGAACTGAATGCCTTGGGCTTCTCCTACAGACTGTCTGAGGGTAGCTCATCAAGCTCCAAGGAGAGAAAGACCAAGGACAGTGATAGTCGCACCAAGCAACTCACAGACAGCGACATTCGGAACCTGAAAGTTCACTTCCTGAACTACCTCAAGAGCAAGAAGGACAATCCGCAAACAGCAACGGAAATCTTCAGCGGGCTGAACTTCCCAGAAAGCAGGTTTCAGACCTACGGCAAGCATCTGAAGGCCCTTCTGACTGGTGGACACATTGAAGAAACCGTCAAGGACAAGACGAAAACCAAAAGCCCAAGGAACCCTGCGGCCTACCTCTGGGTGAAGGACCTGGACGACTGACCACAGCACAACACTTCGACTGACCAGAGGCCCCCTAACCGGGGGTCTTTCCTTTTCTGCACCACCCATCAGCTACGGAGCATGGCCGTAGAGCCACGGAGAGAGCCGCAGAGTGGCCTTCTGCTCTTTTCGTTGGGCGACCCCCCTACCAACACCCCACAGAGGGCATCTGGTGAGGCTCCTTCGATACACTTCGCAGTACACCGCGCAGCAAAAGCCTTAAGCGCTCCCTCGCGTGAGCGTACCTGCGCGTCTTCCCTTAAGGTTCCTTCGGAAGTAGATTCCTTTTATTTCATTAAGCAGAAGAAGACTACTATCATATTCCGTCGGTATTCCTCCAGTGCTACGCAGTTCTCTGAAGCTATCCGACAGAAAAGCTATGGTATTAATATTTAGACATAAAATAACTAAGGCTTTAGGATAGCTTCGTTAGAATGAATGAACTTACCTACGCAGTAGCCTAAAGTATATACTTAAAGGGACTTGGGGGTAGCTAAATATAGTATAAGTACAATAATGCTGTAATACTTTTTACAGTAAAACAGTTACCCTAGATAACAATAACAATAACTTAAACTTACAGGAAGCCATAACGTATCGCTCCGTCTATTATCTTCTTGTCTATGCTCTGCCCCATGGCTTTCCTCAAGGTGAGCTTTGAAGGACAGCAGAGGTTATCTTCTTTGTCGAATACCATTGAAGGGGCCACCGCACCCACCAAGTAAAGATTATACGGACGTTCCAAAAAACATATAGATTAGACCATAGCCCTCAAGCACTTCTAACCCCCAAAAATCAAGGGCTAAACCGGAGGGGGTTTTATCTGTAGCGCATAAGGTCTATCCCCTCACCTACTGAGCCGAAGCAAGGCCAAAATAGGGACAAAATTCTTTACTTGTATTCTAATGCCTTAGCCTAAAGTAACTCCTATTACTTAAAATAAGTGTTGACTTTTAGGGTAAAGCCTGTCAGACTTATAAGTATAGAGAGTGAAGAAACTTTTGTGTTTCTACATTCTGGCCAGATCAAGGCCCACCCTCCCCTAACAATCAATAAGGCTTACTCAAAAGCCAGAAGTATTTTCCCTGAAAGGATTAGAAATGAACCTGTTTTCAAATGAACTAGAAGAACTTCGTGCTGAGAATGCCCGCTTGAAGGCTATGCAAAGTGCAGTAGCACCCACCAAGAGTGTCGAGGCAGTACGTACCAAGGTGCATAGCTCGGATAAGCCAAGGTCTTGGGCAGAATGGTATGCCTTTAAGAAAGAAGCAGGCCATGCAGTCTGGACCTCCACAAAGGTACAGCAGCAGGTTCTACGGGATCGCCAGACCTTAGGCGAGTCAGCCTTTTACGGTACGGAATAAGAAAGGACTATTTTATGTCGGATGAAATTATGAACTCTGTATTCTGTTTCCTAGGTTCGGTGATGCATACCGATTTCTCCAACCTAGAGAACTGCGCAAAGATAGATCAGCTTGAGGCAGCTATGCGCCTAGATGGTATCTTCTCTGGCCATCGTGTCGGACAATACCAAGTAGCTCAGCGCCACTTCGTCGCTGCAATGGTCCGCTTTGCACAAGAGGCAGAGCCTTGCAAGGTAAACACCAGAAATCAAAGCGAATGGTCCAAGCAAGGCTATAATAGCAATGGTGTAGAGTGGTTAGACCGAATGAAGGAATATGGCTACATTACCTACTCCCTTACCTCCAAACAGATCAGACCAAAGGACAAGATCAAGAAACTAATCCAGCTTGAGAATGTCGATCTAGCAATTCTAGCCGCATAAGAAAGGACTCATTCATGCGCACTAAACTCCCTATCCAACCTATCAATGCAAGCCCATTCCCCCAGCCTAAGCGCAAGACAGCGGAAACCTTTCTGGAATATGACTTCCTTACGCTAACGTTGTTCGAAGACTTGAACGATTCAAAGCGTACTAGATGGCTTGTCGAGATTAAATCAGAATACTTGAAGAAGTCAGAGCAAGACTCCTATGAAATCAAGAGAGGCACTGACGCAAAGGGCAATCACTTCCATATTGAGCATCCCTCATTCCCTGGTGAATGGTTTTCTTCTGCCATGATCTGCGCTCAGGAACTGAACTATTTCTATGAGCATGGTTTCCGCAGAGACCAAGCATTCAGAGGCTAAGTAGAATGCTGCCCCCAATTAAACCAGTTACCTACAGCCACTGTGTTCTAGCCCCTATCCTGCCTAAATCATTCTCTCTTGTGCAGTCATTCGCCAAGACCCCTAAACAGTACATCGTTACTGCCAACGGCACAGGGAAACAGTGGAGTGTAGATAAGAAGCGACTAGGAGATACAGACCTTTGGTTCATCAACGGCCAAGGGCAAAGCTACCGCTCTCCTCAAGAAGCAGCAAAGACTGTCAACAGTCTGCTTTCGAGCTAACAACCAAGAGTCAGAGAACTGACCTATCATTTAAAGGAAACTATTTATGAATACGACTAACAAGATCATCCGTGAAAAGAACAAGACCAAGAAGAACGATGTTAAATCAGTTGTTCCTGCTCCTCTGGTCAAGACTACCAAGATGAATGGGGTAACTCTGACTGAGAAAATGAGTAGCTCAGCTTCCACCCGAGCAGAGCGTTCCTACTCAGTAAAAGACGATAGTACAGGTAAGACCTACAGTCTAACCCTTGATACCTCTGGACCATTTCCTCAGCACCGTATCAACGGCAAAGGGCCTGCCTATGAGACCCCTGCTAAGGCTGCCGCTGCTGTTGCACAGATCGGGAAGAATACTTGGTGATTAACGTAGACTTGTCACTAGCCCATTATGCTGAAAATCCTTTTACGCTTCCTTCTGGTTTACGTGGTTATCGCCACAGTGCTAAGTTTTCTCCCCCTACTCCTGTAGGTTTGCACGGTGACCTAATGCTCTTAGCTAGCCTTGATCCTGAGATTGATCCTGAACAACTAGCTAAAGCAGATCAACAGCGTAAGGCAGGTATCTTCCTCAGAGACAGGCTTAAGGGTGTAACCCTCTCAGCGTTTCAGGCAAAGGTACTGGCAACCATTATTGAGGAAGATTACGATTATCACCAGAGGGCTAAAGCTCCTGTTGATATGACTAACATCTTTCCCCATCGGGGTAAGTACAGAGTTGCCACTAAGGAAGATAGCAAGACTAAATGGCTGTCTTTCCCGACCCTAGAGGATGCTGTGAAGTGTCGTAACCGCCTTAGGATGGCTACCTCTTAAACCACTCAGTTACCCATTCGGTCACTACCCTAGCCGGGTGGGTAACTTTATCTCTAGAAGCCATTGATTTTACGTCACAGAATATACGCAAAACAGGGGATGTTGCCCCCATTTTAGAGGATTTACATGACACGATTAGCGGAATTATCCCACTGCCATTTGTACCAAGATCAGATTGGCCTGAGGAACAAGCAAGACTACAGAACTATTACGGATATGCAGCGACCCTATGCCTACACCATTGTCTCTAAGTCGAGGAACAATCAAACCCTGTGGCGTCTTGCAAGGGTTATGTGCCTAGGACCACAGGAGCGATTCCTTCTCAATGGTAGGGGTGATGGTTTCCCTAGCCCATTGGATGCTGCCATTTATGTCAATGACATTCTGAAGGGAGGTCTAGAATGATAAGATTCCTTGACAGAGCTTGTGGTAGCGGTAAGACCACAAAGCAGATAGCAGCATTAGACCCTAGGAAGCAATGGTTAATCATAGTGCCCTTCCTCTCAGAGGTAGACAGATGGAAGGCAGAAGCCAAGATACCCTTGGAGGTAGCACCAGAAGACAGCAATAAGTCGGAATGGCTTAGGCAGAACGTCCTAGAGGGTAACTCGATTGTATGTACGCATAAGCTATTCGACCTCGTAGACTTGGATAGAACAGACCTCAAGGACTATGATCTACTCATAGATGAAGTATTCGACTGTGTGGAAAGTGTTTTTGGAGTAAAGGAAGAGCTATTTGAGAAGGTCTATATTGGCGAAGGTTATGCCACAGTTGACCCTTCTAATGGCAGGGTAAGCCCTACAGCTAAATGGACTACCCATAGTCAGGAAGCTGAGAAGCTTTCTTTAGCTGTACGCAATGACCTGTACCAGAAGGCAAAGCAAGGGAGTCTGTATAAAGTAGAAGGAAAGGGGTTCTTTGTCTCGATTGTTCCAGTAGAACTATTCACCAGTCCTAGAAGCTGTACAGTCTTAACCTATCAGGCAGAAAGTAGTCAGATGGTTGGGTACCTTAGACGATTGGGGATTCCCTTTAGGATCGACAGAAGCGACGATACCGCCTTCAAGCTTGGTCTACAGCAACGCCTAGACGTGAAGGATATCCCTGCCCTTAGAGAAACTCAGATGACCCATACAGCCCAAGAGAAGATGAGAAAGGAGGGAGCTAAGAAGGTTTCAAATGCTCTGATGAATCTTAGGGGGACAGGTCTTAAGGGAGTTGACCCTAAGGATATCATGCTTTCTTGCAACAAGTCCAAATGGCATGACCATAACGACGATCCTAAAGGTCTGTTTGCACAAGGGAGTAAGCTCAGCCTCTGCAACTTCCTCCCCAAGACCACCAGAGGGACTAACAAGTATCGGCATTGCAGCCATGCTGTCTACCTTAACGATCTGAGATTGAACCCTGCTGAGAAGGAATGGTTAGGGTGGACCAAGGAGGACGAAGAGGCATGGGCCTTAAGCGAGCTAATCCAGTGGACCCTGCGGAGCAGGCTGCGGATGGGTGAGAGTGCCTCGATCTACCTTGCATCTCCCCGGATGAAGGCTCTGCTTGAGGGCTTCCTGAGCAACAAGAATGAGGAAGAGGCTATTACCCTCCTAGCAGCATAAAAATCCCGACGACCTTACTCACTACCTAAGCCCTGTGGTCGCCTCCATGGGGCTTTTCTTTACTGAACAGCGCAATGAGCAAACTCTGTGAGTACTTCCTTGGAACCATTTAGCGGGAAGGTTCCCAAGGTATAGTCTTCTGGGTCGTTGGGAAGGCCCTCTGCATAGATGGTCAGTGTTTCACCGTACATCATTCGCTTGTCGCCAGTGCGCTCAGGTTCTGTAAACATGAAATACGCCCACTCATCTGAGCTTCCGAATTCAAACGGCTTGCGTCCTACTAACACGATCTGTCCAAGTGCAATTTCTTCTCCGCTATCGAACCTGCCGGTAACCCGCAACTTCTGTTCAATCTTAACCGTACTAAGCTCTGCATCCTTCGTTATGAGAAAACCTGCGATTTGATCGTTTTCTATAGCAAGCTGAAACCTCGCATCTGCTGAGTGAGACAGAATGCCAGCGTAGCAAGAGCCTCCTTCCTCCTCGAACTCCCACTCATACTCACCGATAACTTGAGCTTCTGCCGGAACCATTAGGAACGACAAGCCAAGGACGATTCTGCTGAGAGCTTTGCTCAAGACGTGTCTCCAATCCTGATTTTTCCCACTCTCTCAACGGGTTTAAGGTGCTGTCAACTTGAAATCCCACGCGAAAGCTAGAAGGTCATCGGTTCTGGTGATTTTCTAGCACCCATGGTAAGTTCACAGTGACGGCTCGAGGGAATGGGGAGATGGACCACTGGCTGCGCACTCCCATACTTGTGCAGCAACAGCGGCCTTCGTCTTCCACTCTACATTAGAGAAAGCTCCTTTTGGGGATTTTTTACCAGATACTGTTATGGTCTGGCCCTACCGTGTAGTGGCTCAATGGTGGGTGCCGGTGACCTCCAAAGAGGTACCACTAGTGTATAGCGACTAGCATATCTGTCGAATCCGGTTGTCCACATGCCAAAAGCGATGGGATTGTCTCGAATCTAGCAACTACAAGGTCTGCTTTGCCCGCCTGGCTCGCCCTTGAATTGTGCGGACCGCTATTGTAGCGTTGCCGAGCTTCCCAGTTACAAGGTTTAGCGGTGATGGCCGAAAAGGTGTTTCGAATACTCAGCCTAGATGGTGGTGGAGCGAAAGGCTTTTATAGCCTCGGTGTTCTTCGCGAAATTGAAGGATTGATCAAGTGCCGTTTGCACGAGCGGTTTGATCTTATCTTTGGGACCAGCACGGGTGCAATCATTGCGTCCCTCCTGGCTCTCGGAAAGTCAGTGCAAGAAATAATTGATCTGTACGAGCAGTACGTCCCGACCATCATGATGAAGAAAAGGAAGGGAGAAAAATCTGCCGCCCTTGCAGCTTTGGCAGACGCCGTCTTCGTGGACGAGGTGGGCAAGCCGTACATGTTCGATGACGTGAAGACCAAGGTAGGCGTTGTGACCACCAAGTGGGTCATCGAACGTCCGATGATTTTCAAAGGTGACATTGCCCAAGCTCACGGGCGGGTGGGTACCTTCACGCCAGGATTTGGTGTGAGCATAGGGGATGCTGTACAGGCCTCTTGCTCTGCCTATCCGTTCTTCAACCGGAAGACAGTGCTAACGGCGGCGGGTGACAAGGTTGAGCTGGTTGACGGTGGGTACTGCGCCAACAACCCTACCCTGTACGCGATTGCAGATGCGGTCGCAGCGATGAAGATAGCGCCTGAGAACCTGCGCGTCGTGAGTGTCGGCGTTGGGAACTACCCGGAGCCAAAAGCCAGTCTGTTCACCCAAGCGCGGTGGTATCGATACCTGCTGAGTGTACAGCTCCTGCAGAAAACTATGGAAATAAACACCCAGTCCATGGACCAGCTCAGGGCGATCATGTTCAAGGAAATTCCCACGGTACGCATCAGCGAAACGTTTGAAAAACCTGAGATGGCAACTGACCTATTTGAGTACAATCTCGAGAAACTGAACATACTCAAACAGCGTGGCAGCGAGTCCTATGCCAAGAACGAAGAAACACTAAAAACCTTTCTGCTGTAGGAGAATTGAGCTTGGGTATTCCAGAAGCACAGTTGGATTCGTGGTCAAAGCTTGGCTCGGTCACACAGTCTGCAGCTACGTACCAGTCCATTAAGGCGGTGGTAGATAGTCCCCTTTCGCCCTACTACAGCCGTGACTGCCTTTCCTTTCTCCAGGGCTCCTACGCAAACGAAACAAACATCGTTGGGCGCGATAGTGATGTGGATATAGTACTTCGTTCCAACGCAACCTACTTTTACAATGTCGATGACCTGCCGCCAGTGGAGAGTCAACGATTTGAGAATAGCTCGACACCTGCCACGTACAGTTTTTCAACGTATAAGCAGGAAGTCTACGAGTGGCTTCGGTCGAAGTACAACACTAAAGTCACGTTCGGGAATAAGGCGATCTCTATCGCGGGCGATGGGAGCAGGAGAGATGCAGACGTTATTCCGTGCTTTCAGTACAGAAAATATAAGAGCTTTCCCTATGCTGGGAGTGCTGATTTTGTCGAAGGTATTTGCTTTTTTGCGAATGACGGGACAAAAGTTGTAAACTATCCCAGACTACACTCAGCTCACGGGACCTGGAAGCATCAAAACACCCAGAGCTACTATAAGCCTATGGTTCGCATTCTCAAGAATATGCGTAACAAATGCATCGACAACAAGCTCCTCGCTGAAGGTGTTGCCCCGTCATACTTCATTGAGGGGTTGCTCTATAACGCTCCACATGGCCTGTTCGCGAACAGCTACGCCGATACGTTCGTCGCCACGATTAATTGGCTAGACAAGGCAGATAGATCTAAGTTTGTTTGCGTCAATGACCAGTATCTTCTGCTCCACCCAACATCACCGGTTACCTGGCGGGCGGAAAAGTGTGAAGCGTTTATCCGGGCAGTGTGTAAGCTTTGGAACGAGTGGGCCTAACGCAGAAGCCTAAGGAGAGATATTTCAATGAAGCTGGGCCTTGTGCTGTTGCTTTCATCGATTTCTGGGTCTGCATCAGCTGACTCATGGATTTGTATCTCGGAGGCGGCGACGGGCTTTACCTTCGTCGGCAACGTTTATGTCTCAGAGCCATTCAAAGCGGGGAGAACATATCTGATGCGCCCATCCAAGGCGAGTGAGATTGAGTTCACAGGCATTAAAGGAATGACTTACACCTTCGAAACGATAGGCAGTAACGAGGGGCCGTATGCCTATTTTACCGGAGATGTGAAAATCGATGGTTACGTCGTCCCGTCAGTTGGTGGAAGTGTCAACGTAGAGTTCAATCCCTCTACGTTGAAGTTCACATTAGCTAGCACCCAGAGCTATATTTTTCAGATGGAAGCGAACAAATTTCGTCCGTTCTTCGAGATTGGTTCCTGCTCTGAGATGTAGGGCCTACTTCGCTGGCTTGAAGTGATATCGATACTTCTGTTTGAGCTGGTAGGTCTTCTCACGCCGTGGGTCGAAGCACGTGACGTCAATTTCAATCATGTCATCGATTGTGTCCAGGCTCTGCCCGCGCTTCATGGGCAGGGACATCTTAAAGTCGTGGCGCTCGCCGTTCTTCACCACAAGACGCTCGCCGTAGTAGCAAGTGTCATCGGGCGAAATCCACCATTCGGAGTAGCTGTCATCAACGGGACGGTCGCGGGCGAAGATTGGCTGATGGAAATGCACCTCGACGCCCTCCAGGACGACGGGGTATGTGCGCCGGTTCCATACTTCAAACTCCACTACTGCGCGGGTCACGCTCTCGTCTTTTCCGTCGCCAAACTCTTGCTCCATGCCGTGGGTGGAAACCAGCAGGAGGGGAGGCCACCCGAAGTTCTGCCGGTAGGAAAACCGAAGCGAAACAATGGCGACGATTACGCTCGTAACCGTGAGACATGTGTAGGCGATGAGCTGGGCGAGGGGAACATACGGGAGCATGCTGACCTAATACTACCGAACATCTCTTGTGGACAACTCCCCCATATCCCTTGCCGACTCGCCATCGCTTCAGGCATGTTCCTGATCTGTTCTCATAGGCGCAGGAGGCCACGATGCAGATGTTCGCAGAGCTCACGCCCGATGAGTGGCTGGATAGCATGGAAAAGAAGCTCCAAGCGGTGAACGCCTTACGGCTTCTGGTCGAAGGGCCTGGGGTTGGGAAGCCTGACCCCGTGAAGAACGCTCAGACCTGGGTGCACACGGCGTTTCACACTTACCGCTGTGCCATGCCAGACAACCACCCTGCCGCCAATGACCTCGCGCGGATCGAGCATGACTTCGTGGCGGCGCTTGGAGCGCTGAACTTCGACGATCAGACGCGGCAGCTTCGGCAGGCGTTCAAGGCGTTGCAGCTCTTTCACCACTTGCACCGCTAAGCACGTCGCATTTGGCTTCTCTCATGAGCCGTCAGATCATTCACGCATGACTTTACATGTTTCTTCCAAAACAAAACCACAGGCTATACATCCGTTCACATCGCCTTTCTGCACGTACCCATCGGGCATGGCACATTCAGGACAATCGTTGATAACGGAGTCTCCGCCATGCTCCTTGCAGCCTAGTATCTGATATATATTCTCTGATTAAATGCTATCGCTTGAGGCCTAAGGATAGATTGAATTCTGCAATTATTACTCGACAACACAGACTGCGGAGCTCTTCCAGCATTCCCCGCTCGACAGTAGAAAGTTCAGACTTTCCCCGATGAACGATCTTTGATCGAACCTCATAAATCTTTTTCAAGCTTTCTGTAATCTTTTCGCGCTCATCCATACTTTCAGAGATTAAATAAGCACACCGATTCCTTAGCAGAGCGCCCAATGTCATTTCTCCCGACGGAACGTCGTCGCCAAGAAGAATCTCCAAAACAATCATTGCCTGCACAAATCCGAGAAGGCTGTCGTCATTCGTAATGGAATCAAACAACCAAGCGCTTGCAGTCAAAAGCCTTTGATGCTTAGCAGGGTTCAAAAATAGTGGGGCCATGAGGGGAATCCGTGAAATCGCCCATCCAATAGCGGAAGCTTGCTTTGCCTCGTCAGTAAATTTTGTGTAGTACGCCGACCAATCACCTAGAGAACTCCCTAGTCGCTCAGATAAACTATAGCGATGAATGGGTTGTGCGGCACCGTCTTCAGATAGTCGATGAACCAAAACAAACACTTTTGATCCATGGAGCGAATAACTTCGACTATAAGTCAAGACTCTGAGGGCAAAGGACATTCCAAGAAATGACTTCAGGGTGCTTTCAAAACTTCTTGCAGTCTTGGATGTCCCGTAAACATCGATGTACCCTGATACTGAAGCTTGCAAGAACACTCTGCCGTCCTTCCATTGGCGCGTAGAGTTCTCTCCCCCTTGGATAAACTGCGAAAATATTCCATCACCCGAGTATAGTCTTGTGTTAAGAGCATCATTCAGGTTTGAGATTGGCAGGTCATTGCTGAGCCGGACCACATCTGTTGAAAGCCTAAGACCACCAAGATCGATATCACTTTTAATGAAAGTCAATAACTCTGTTGACAATTTCTCGGGAAGCTCGAGGGAAATCATGTATTCCCATGGAAGCGATTTTAGCAAGTCAACAATCTGTCCAGGCATGCTGTTGCAAAAATCATCACCCATTGCTTGTAGTAAAGTTTTATACTTTGGACTAGCCTGATAGTCATCTTTTTCTTTCAGGATTATAGCAATTTGATCACCGACAAAGTTCAATATTGGACCTTCGCCCAAAATTGCTTCAAGTGCTTGCTTGAGTTTTCCGTGCTTCTCTAGTTTCTGGTCAACAGAGTACATAAGGAGTGCTGCAGTGAATGGCTCTATAAACATGTTGTTGGTTATAGCGACGGCTGGAAGGGCCTTGGCGAGGGCTGCTTTGAGAGCTTCACACTGCTGGGGATGAATAAAAATGCCTTGGCTCATGCCTGCCTTCTACGTTGCACTTTCCCTTTCGTCGGGTGCTCCACCCTCTCACCGTGACTAAGGTGCCGTCAACTTGAAGCTGTCACGTAGTCGTGATGGACACTAAATGCAGACACTAAGGCCGACACTACAGGTTACCTAAGTAACTGATTTTATTATGCTAGGTAGAGGGCAGCTCCTATCCCTGTCTCTCCGCCACTTACCCTTGAAAACGTTGATTATTTTGTAACGTTTGGTCGCCCAAGCCACATAAAGAACACTTCGCATTCCGAAAGGCGGCAAACCCGTTTTTCCTTGCCGTTCCTGACTGGCGGGCATCCCAGGCGGTTCCGCCATGGTCTTCGCTGGAAAATCACCCCGCCCCCTGCCCCTTTTTTGAGCGGTTGGAACGACTGAAGCCTGCAAGCCGAAATGCGCTAGTAGGGGCAGTTGAGGCAATGCCCTGCAAGTGCGGTAATGTATCCTCCATGCATAGCTCCAAGTGGCTTGCTTGCGCCTTCCAGGGTTTGCGGAAAGTGATGGAGGTCGAGGGCGGTCTAACTTGCAGAGGGGGCTGCACTGTCCGAGAGGGGTTTACCCTGGTCTGCCGGTGCCACCCTTTCCAGGCGATCAATCTCGATGCTCGCCTCTGCCCAGATCCGGGCCAGGTCGAGAAGCCGCGTTTCGGCAGCGTTGGTCTGGCCGCTGCGGTAGTCGTCTTCAAGCGCCTGGAGACAGGTCCGCAGGCAGGTCGCGCCCAGAACTGATGCGGACCCCGCCAGCTTGTGAACCGCCTGGGCACGGGCCTCTTCGGTCTCGGCCGCCCAGGCTGCGGATGCGGTGCGGCTGACCAGTGCTTCGGCCTCGGTGCGGAAGGCAGTCAGGAGTTGCGCGGCCTTCGTTGGGCCAAGCTGTTCCGAAAGGTCAGCGAAGACGGTCGAGATGCTGGATGAAGCTGTGTCTGCAAGGGGCGGCGCATGGTTGGCCCGGGCCAGCGCCCGCTGAAGCACAGACAAGGACAACGGCTTGAGCAGGATATCGTTGATCCCGGCGGCCAGAAATCGCCGGGTATCTTCGGGCAGGGCATGGGCAGTCAGGGCGATGATCGGGGTGGCGTGGTTTGGCCCTTCGGTGCCGCGCACGATGCGGGTCGCCGCCACGCCGTCCAGTTCGGGCATGCTGACGTCCATCAGGATCACATCGAAGGCCTGCATATTGGCCAGGTGGACCCCTTCGCGGCCGTCATGCGCCTCAATCACCTGGTGCCCTGCCTTCTGCAGCATTTCGCGCGCCACAAGCCGGTTGATCTGGTTATCCTCGACCAAAAGCACGCGCATCGGCTGCAACGGGGCGACTGGGTCGGACGGCGCAGGAGTGAGCGTGCCGGCATCATCATCCCGCAGGTCAGGCTCGACGTAGGCGCCGATTGGCAGGCGGACCCAGAACAGGCTACCTTCGCCAGGCTCGCTGTCGACCCCGATCTCGCCGCCCATGGCCTTGACGAACCGACGCGAGATGGCAAGGCCGAGGCCCGTTCCCGCAGCCTGGCGGCTGTAGCTGGTGTCAAGGGTCTGGAACTCATCGAAAATGCGCTCAAGGTCGGATTCGGCAATGCCGATACCGGTGTCTATGACGCGGAATTCCACCTGCTGGCTGTCAGCGATCGTGTCACATTCGACAAGGATTTCGCCGTGGCGGGTGAACTTGTTGGCATTGCCGACAAGGTTCAGGATCACCTGACGCAGCCGCAGCGGATCGACGAGGATCTGGTCCGGCGCAGACGAGGTGTTGCACTTGATCTGGTTGCCGTTTGCTTCGATCGTGTGGCGCTGGCTTTCCACAAGTTCCTGCAACAGGCCGGCGGGATCGATTTCGGTTTCCTGCAACTCCAGCTGCCCAGCCTCGGCCCGCGACATGCTGAGCACGCCGTTGACATGGTGCAACAACAGCGAGGCTGACGTCTTCATCGCCGCGATGAACCGCTCTTGCTTTGCTGAAAGGGTGGAGTCTTGCAAAAGTTCGATCGTGCCAAGGATGCCGTTCAGCGGCGTGCGCATCTCATGGCTCATCACAGCAAGAAGCTGGGCCTTTGCCAGTTCTCCGGCGACGGCGCGATCACGAGCAAGGATCAGTTCCTGTTCAGAGGCAACCCGGTCCGAAATGTCGCGCAGGAACGAGACGAAGATTTCGCGTCCGCCAAAGGTCGCCGAGGAAAGCGAAAGTTCGACCGGGAAGATCGTTCCGTCCTTTCGACGGGCTTCCATCCGGATCAGACCCTTGCCGACGACATGCCGCTCTCCGGTCTTGCGATAGCGCTTCATGCCGGCGTTATGGGCGGCCCGCATATGGTCAGGCACCACGAGATCGGCCATGTCCTGACCGATGGCCTCGGCGCGCGCATAACCGAAGACCCGCTCGGCCGCGCCGTTGTATTCGATGACCCTGCCGTCGATGTCTGTTGCGATGATTCCGTCCAGTGAGGTGGCGATCACCTCTTCAAGCCGGTTGCGGGCATCGCCAGCTACCCGTTCCGACCGGATGCTGCGGCGGAACATTGCCATCAGGATCGCGATCCCGCCCAGAAGCGCGAGCACCAGCGCGAGGGTCAGATAGCCGATGCTGGCAAGGGTTCTGGCGACACTTTCGCGCTTGGCATCTGAATCGGCGGCATAGAAGCGGACGCCAAGCAGCGAGAAATCCCGTCCGGTGGCCCGAAGGGCTTCGACGTCGCGGGACAGGTCAGGAAGATGGGCAACAAGGGCGTCGTCTGGCCCGTCTATCGAGGGGGTGTGGCGGTCAAGAAAAGCGTTCAGTACCGTCAGGCTTTCCGCAGCTTCAGCGCTGTTGCGCAGGTTGGCGAACTGGTTGCTTTCGGCAATCAGCCGGATGCGGCTGTAGACAATGTCAAAGCGACGCCGAACCTCGGCAAGGTTTGGCACCGATTGATGTTCGGCGTCGTGGATGGCCACCTGAAGCGCCAGAAGCTCAACTTCCGACTGCACCAGCGACCACTGCGTCGTGTCCGAGTTTGCCACGGCCAGCGCTTCGACTTCGCGTTGGACGGTGTTGGCAAGGAAGGTGATGGAAAGGACGCAGAGGACGATCCCGACCAGCGCTGCCGAGAGCACGACCGTCGGCAAGACCCGCATCCGGCGCCTGCGCGATCTGTCCTGTTTGATGCCCAATGCCATCTTCGCCTGTTCCCGACTTCTGCGCCCGGTCAATCGACCGTGACGTCAAGCCTGACCAGCTGCCAGATGCTGCGCGAGAAGATCACTTCGGCCTGATAGTCCTTGTTCAGATCGTAAGGGTAGACCACCCAGAGCGGACCTTTTTCACGCACCGACATTGGCTGGCCGTTCTGAAGATAGGCCAGGATCGGGCCGTTTTCGACCGCGTCAGAGACGGGAATGTCGATGGCGTAGTCATTGATCGCCGTTGCCTTGAGCGAGCCTTCGGCCACGCCCAGCTCCTCCATCAGCCGGTGCAGCGAAACACCGGTGAAGGACTGCACCCCTTCGGTCCAGGGGGTTGAGGTCTCGTAGGTGACCTCTCCCAGGGCCTTCAGCATCTCGGCATCAAAGACCGCGCTGTCACCCTGGTTGGTAACCTTGATGTCGCCGGTCACGGTCAGCACGATTTCTCCGGTTGGCACCGGCAGAGCTTCGGCGGCAACGGGTCCGGCGGCAAAGACCGCGACCGCTGTTGCGGCAAGAACGTTTCTGATCATGGCAAACATAAAACAACCTCACGAGCGTTAGAGCTTGATATGTCCTTTCGCATACTTGGACCCGTCGGTCACCCGATCATCGGGATAGGTCGCTATCCTTTCGTATAGGCCTTGCGCGCAATCGAGACGCCCTCCTCATCGTTTGGCACCGCGACGACAGGCAGGATAACGGTTAACTCTGTTCCCCTGCGGCAGCTTTGCATCCGCATAACGCAAGATACCCGTTGGAGTATGAGTCACATGCAATCCGTTCCCCTTGCCAGACAACGCCAGTTGACGGTCGTTTCCCAAGCGCCCAGAGTTGCGGGCATGCGAGTGATGATTGCCGATGACCATGATCTTGTGCGCGAGGCGATTGCCTCGTTCCTGCAAGGCGAGGGTGTGGCCGAGGTTGTGACCGTGCCAAACCTGCAGGATGCGATCCGGGCCGCCGATGAAGGTGGCAGCTTCGACCTGGTGCTCCTGGACTACAACATGCCCGGCATGAACGGTCTTGAGGGCCTGGCGCTGATGATCGCCGCCAATGACCAACGCCCGGTAGCGATATTGTCTGGCACTACCTCGCGCGCTTTGGCGGAACAGGCGATCAAGGCCGGTGCGGCGGGCTTTGTGCCGAAGACCATGTCCTCACGCTCGATGGTCAGCGCGGTGCGGTTCATGGCGGCGGGCGAGGTTTATGCCCCGTTCAACTTCATGCAGCAGGCCGATACCAGCGGCGGAAACCTGAGCCAGCGCGAGACTGACGTGCTGCGCGGGTTGACCGAAGGCAAGTCGAACAAGGAAATCGCCCGCGACCTGGATCTGCAGGAAGTGACGATCAAGCTGCATGTGAAAACGCTCAGCCGGAAGCTGAACGCGAAGAACCGCACGCATGCCGCGATGATCGCGCGCGAAATGAACCTTATCTGATCTGACGGAAGGAATGCGCTGCCTGCCCGGGCCCGGCTTTTGCCGCAGGCCGCGGGGTCGGCTTCGCCCAACCATGACCCGGACCCCTGACCCAACCCCAGCGTTTGACCCCGGCGAAGACAGTGCCGGGCTGCGGCTGCTGCTGGTCGCGCTGGCGGCGACGGCGCTGTTTCATGGCGGGCTTTTGCCGTTCACCCATGGCAATACCTATGACGCCTTCATCCACATGTTCTTTGCCGACCATTACCACCGCAGCTGGTTCGACCCGTGGGAGCCGCGCTGGTACACCGGCTTTTCGGTGACCTCCTACCCACCGGGCACGCATATGGCCATCGCGGCGCTGAACACCTTTGTCCCATTGCGCGCCGCCTTTGTGCTGGTGCAGCTTGGCGGGCTTTTGCTGCTGATCACGGGGGTCTACCGCTTTGCGCTTCTGTGGGTTCCACCACGGGCGGCAGGTTATGCGGCGCTGTCGGCGGTGCTGGCCTCGTCGATCTCCGAGACGGTGCATCTGTTCGGGCAACTGCCGACGATCTGTTCGCTGGGCATCTTCCTGAACAGCCTGCCTTATGTCTACCGCTGGATCGTGTACGGCGGTTGGCGCAGTTGTGCGGCAGCGGTGATCTTTTCGGCGGCCACGACGGCGGCGCATCATGTGACGACGATCTTTGGCGGGGTTCTGTTCATCCTTCCCTTGGGCCTGCATGGGCTGAAGGCTGTGTCCGAGAACCGTCCGGCCAAGGGTCGCTCGTGGCGTTTCGCGGCCTGGCGCTTTGTCCCGCCCCTGGCCCGTGGCGCTGTGCTGGCAGTCCTGATGCTGGGCGCTATCGTGCTGACCGTGTTCCCGTACTGGTACTGGTCTGTCACCGACCCGATCACCCAGGTGTCGATCCCGCATGGCAGCCGCGAAAGCTTTCTAGAGCGCCTCGACCTGGGCCTTGTGTTCTTCGTTATCCCCTGGGGCGCGGCGATCCTGTTCCTTCCCTATGCGATCTACAAGACGGCGACCACGCGACTATGGCCGCTGGGCCTGTCGCTGATGCTTTGCGTTCTTCTGGGCACTGGTGGCACCACCCCCCTGCCCCGCGTGATCCTGGGCGGAGCTTTCGACATCCTAACGCTTGACCGCTTTACCTTCTGGGCGACGATCCTGATCCTGCCGTTCCTCGGCCTCATGTTCGACGGGCTGCTGCACGGCCGGTCGCGCCAGGTCATCGTGCAGGCCTTTGGCAACGGCAGTCACCGGCTTCTGGTTGGCGGCATCTTTGCCGCGATGGTGGGGATGGCGGTCCTGCCCGCCATTCTGCCGCGCATGCAGCCGACCCAACCCGAGTTTGTCGACCCCGCGCCCGTCGCCCGCTTCATGGCCGAGGACGAGCATGACCGCTGGCGGTATCTGACCCTCGGCCTTGGTGACCAGTTTGCGTATCTTTCGTCGCAGACGACTGCGCTTTCGGTCGACGGCAACTATCATTCCGCCCGCCGCCTGCCTGATCTGACGCGGTTTTCGGTGGAGCGGCTGGAGAATGCCAAGTACCTTGGCGTGCCCGGGCTTGGTTCGCTTCGCCAGTTCCTGGTCAACGCCGAGCGGTACCACCTGAAATATGTCTTCTCGAATGACGCGTTCTACGACCCGCTTTTGCACTTCACCGGCTGGACGCGGCTGAACCGGCTGGGCAATGGCATCGTGGTCTGGGAAAAGCCCGACATCCCGCCGCTGCCTCTGGTCCTGCCCCGCCGCGACATTCCAGCCTTGCATGCCTTGATGTGGGGGGTGTTGCCGCCACTGGCGTTGATCGCGGCGGCGCTGGTGTTCCTTGGCTCGGCCCTGCAGCGGACATTTGGCGCAAGGCCTGGTGAGTTCCGGCCCGTTGCGCGCGGTGAGACGGGGTTCAGCAATCCTGCCCGCGTGCAGCGTGTGGTTCTGGGGCTGGCGGTCATGGCCCTTGTAGCCGCAGCATTTGCGGGATGGGCGATCCGCGAAAGACTGCTGCGCCCGGAACCTGCGGAAGCGGTGATCTCCGCCTATTTCGGCGACCTGGATTTCCGCCGGCATGAGGCGGCCTTCGCCCGGCTGGACCCTGAAACGCGTGGCCGGTTCGAGGATGCGCAATTCAGCTGGCGCTGGACCGGCGGACTTGTCGCGTCCTATGGCAAGCTGTCTGGCGTTACGGTCACCCCCTCGCAGCGCGACGGGGCCATCGCGGACTTCACTGTGGCGCTGGACTGGCTGACCCCGCTTGACCAGCACCGGCAGTCGCTGACGGTCCGCACGATCCTGCGCGATGGCATCTGGTACATCGCCCCCACGGCCTTGCGCCCGGTGCAGACGCCGCTGCTTTTGCAACGGCAAGAGGTGCTGGACCTGAACGTTGTTGGTCGCCGCCAGCCCCGGCCCGAGACCGACCTTCACCGCGACCGGCTGGACCGCCCACGCATCGCCATCAGCGGCGCGCGTCTGGTCCGCCATGATGACCGTTATGCGGTGGTTGGCCAGATCACCAACGCCGACGCCGATCCGGCGCATCTGACGCTTGAAGCGGTGCTTCGCGGGCCACGGCTGGCGCTGGCGCAGGCAACCTCGGGGTTGGTGAACGCCCATCGGCTGCTGGCCGCGGAAACCGCAGGCTTCCGCATCGACTTTGAAGGCGTGCTGTCCCTGCAGGATGCCCAAACCGATGGCGAGTTTGACCCGACCCTGTTCATCCCGCCCGAATTCGCCGAGCTACCGGAAGCTGCCAGCCTGACTGCCCGCGCCTTGGTCACCGGCACCAACCTTTACCGTGGGATCGCGCTGAACGGCCTGCGCACCAAGGTTGATGGTGGGTCGCTGATCCTGACCGGGCTTGCCGTCAACACCGGCACGGAAACCGCCAGCATCGTCGGGCTGAACCTGCTGTTCTACGGCCCTGACGGCCTGCCGCTTTGGGCCGAGACGGGCTTTGTCGAGACGAACATCTACCCGGGCCAAAGCACGCCGTTCCGCCTTGTCCTGCCACTGGGCAGCGAGATCACGGTGGTATCGGACCTGACCGATGCGGCGATCACCGCCAATGGCCGGGCGCAAGAGCCTGACCTTGCGCTGCCGGGCGCGGCCGACGGTACGATCCCGCTGGACCCGGCCACCGGCTTTTCCCACCTGCGCCTTCTGGCCACGAGCATGACCCATGACCCGCTGTTCTGAGCTTGGCCTGGTCCTTGTCCTGATGCTGGCGGGCATGCCCGGACTGGCCGACACCCTCGTTTCCGACGCCTTTGGTCTGTTCGACCCTGCCACGACGGCCCCCGAACGCCGCGACTGGGCAGGCTGGACCGGCGCGGGCACAGTCGTCGCTCCACTAGGCCCCGACCGTCTGGTCATCTTTGCCGGGCCGAAAAGCATGGTGGCAGGCAAGGACCCCGGCCATGTAATGGCAATGGTGGTTGACCGCTTTGGCAACCTTGTGGCGGACGGCACCGCCGCCACTGTCACGGTCGCAGGCGCGGCCACGCCCGGGCAAACCGCTGGCGGCATCGCGGACCTGCTGGTCCCCCCACAGTCGCGGGCTGGGGTGCTGTTTGTGGGGGTCACCTCGGGGGGACGGCAAAGCCCGCAGGCGATGCTTGGCATCACCGCTGACATCGCGTCGATCCAGCCAGAAATTCCCGGGGCCGTGGCGGACGCCCGGGCAGATACTGAGTTCGTTCTGACCTCGTCCCCGATGGCCGATCGGTTCGGCAATCCTGTCCCTGATGGTATTGGCGTCACCACGGTCCTGCGCCATGCCGATGGCAGCTACAGCATTGCCCAAGGGATGGCCTTGCAGGATGAGAGCCTTGCCCGCTTCATCGCGCGCGACATGCCGGGCGGGGCCGAGGCGACGATCACGCTTGGCTCCAAAACCTCTGAGTCAGCGGCCTTTTCCGTGCAGGCTCCAGTTTCTGCCGGCCTTCCGCCCCTTGAGGTGGAAAGCCTGCCTGACATCGATGCCTTGCGGCTGACCCTGGGGCCGTTTCTGACCACGGACGGTTACGCCCTGACGGATGGCGCTCAGGTGACCGTGACGGCCGACCTTGTGAGCGGACCGCCGGTGACGGGAACCGCCTGGGTCTTGGACGGCGAGGTAAGCCTTTTGCTGCCGATCACCGCGTCAAGCCCTGTCCTGCGCCTGACAGTCGCGTCGCCGCTTGGCCCGATGGACCTGACGCCGGACTGGCGCGCTGCTGTCGCTGCAGAAGCTTCCACAAGGATCAGCCCATGACGCGCCCCTTTGCCCGCAGTCTTGCTGTGCTGGCTTTTCTTGGCCTTGCTGCGGCGGTGCTTTGGACTGCCGCGCAATCCTTTGCGGCGTCGCAAGAGCGCAGCCGTGAATACCGCTACCTTTCGGAAGCGCTTGACCCCGTGGAACTCCCCGCCCGGACAGTGGTTTGGACCGCGCCGGTCCGTCCGCTGGTGCGCGAGGTCACGCCCGGCGATCAGGCCCTGGTCGGGACCGCGCTGACCGAAGCCTGGCGCGCCTTTGCTGCGGCCTCGGATACCGGAGAGACTGCCATTCTGGCGGACCATTTTGCTGGCATCGCCCTTGGCCGGGCAGACCTTGCCGCGCAAGAGGCCTTGCGGGACGGCAGCCGCATGGTCGTGCTGGAACAGACCGCGCGGCCGGAGTTTCTGCATCTCGACGGTTCGGTCTTTCAGGTCTCGGCCAGTGCCGCGACGGTGCGCTATGCCTTGCGTGACGGGGCTTTGACGCAATACGCGCTGACGATGGACGATGTCCGGACAACGCTGACCAACGAGACGACCGGCTGGCGCATCTTCAGCCATGAGCGGACCGGCAGCCGGGATCTTCCGGCCCCGACGCGGCCGAAGCTGGAGCTGCCCCGGCTTGTGGGCGTCAACTATTACCCTGCAAAGACCCCTTGGCGGCAATTCTGGGCTGAGTTCGACCCAATGGTCATCGCTGGCGACTTGACCCTGGTCGCTGGTCTTGGCGGCAATTCCGTCCGCATCTTCCTGCCGGTCGCCGACTTCGGCCCTGACCCCGACGGAAAGAGCAACCTTGAAGACTTAGAGGTCTTTCTCGATCTTGCGCATGCCCGTGGGATCCGGGTCATCCCCACGCTCTTCGACATGAAGCCCGGCTATCGGCCTGCGCTTTGGGCGGATGACGTAGCCTACCTGCGCCGCGTGCTGCCCGTTCTTGCCGCAAAGCCCGCCGTGGTGCTGGTTGACCTGAAGAACGAGCCGGACCTTGATCGGGATGCCCAAGGTGCGGGGCTGGTGGACGCCTGGCTGACCACAATGGCGCTGATAGCGCATGACATCGCACCCGGGCTTGCCCTGACGATCGGCTGGTCAAATGCCGAAGCAGCGCCCGGCCTTGTGCAGCTTGTCGATGCGGTGTCCTACCACGACTATGCCGAGATTTCGGGCACCGCCGACCGGCTGGAAAAGGTTCGCGCCATGGCGATGGACAAGCCAGTTCTGGTGACCGAGGTCGGGGCAAGCTCTTACACGTTGGCACTCAGTTTTCCCGGATCCGAGGCCGCACAGGCCAACGCTCTTCAAGACCGGCTGGCCCAGCTTGCCAACGCGGATGGGGTCCTGGTCTGGACGCTGCATGACTTTGCGAGCCCCGATGCCGCAGCCGTAGGCGCCTCGCCTTGGGTCCGGCGGCTGCAGTCGCGCTTTGGCCTTTACGATGCAACCGGGGCCCTGAAACCGGCTGGTGAAGTGGTGTCGCAGGCCTTCGCCACATCAAATACCCCCTGAGAGCCAAGCCTATACTGATCAGCCCGAACCTATCCTTTTGGTGCCGGGACAGGGACAGCACACCTCCCGCATAACCTGGTTGGGACCGAAGCGGCGGCCGAAGGGCTTGGCTGGGGATGCAAGCTCAGCTCTGGGCAGAGCACGGCGCTGCTTCGGGACCCTCAACCTGTTCAGTGCAAGGAAACCCAAATGTCCGTCGTCTTTTCGCCCCGCCGCATCGCCCTTGTCACCGCCTTTCCGCCGGGCCGGCTGACGCTGAACGAATACGGCCTGCACCTGGCCAAGGCCTTCGCCGCCCGCGCCGATGTGTCCGAGGTTGTCGTGATCGCCGACCGTCTTGACCACCCGGAAGCCGAGCTTGAGCTTGGCCCGAAGATCCGCGTGCGACGCGTCTGGTCGTTCAATGCGCCGCTTTCAGCGCTTCAGATCGTTGCGGCACTGAAGGCCGAACGGGCGGACGGCGCGGTCTTCAACCTACACATGGCCAGCTTCGGCAGCAGCGAGATTCCTGCCGCCCTTGGCCTTTGCGCGCCCTTGGCCGCACGGCTGGCAGGCGTTCCTTCAGGTGTCATCGCCCACAACCTGATCAGCGGTGTGGATCTGGAGCAGACCCAGCTTAAAGGGCAAGTCTGGCGGCAGCGCGTAGTGCGGCTTGGGGGCGCGGTGATCACCCGCGCGCTTCTGGCCGCAAACTACCTGACCGTGACGCTGGCAAGCTACCGTGAGGATCTGGCCCGCCGTTACCCCGGCGCCCGCGCGATGTTGGTGCCGCATGGCACTTTCGACACCGAAAGCCGCAACCTGATGCCCAGCCGTGACCGGCCGCTGCGCATTGTCACCATGGGCAAGTTCGGCACCTACAAGCGGCTGGAAACGTTGATTGCCGCCTTCCAGCAGTTGCGCAGCCAGCCCGGCCTTTCGGGGTTGGAGTTGATGATCGGCGGCTCTGACCATCCGAACACGCCCGGCTATATGGCCTCGGTCGCCGAAAGCTGCGCGGACCAGCCCGATATTCACTTCCATGGGTATGTGGCCGAGGACGACATTCCTGCTTTCTTCGCCCAAGCGCGTGTCAGCGTCTTCGACTACAGCGCGACCACTGGCAGCTCGGGCGTGTTGCACCAGACCGCCACCTACGGCGCGGTGCCGGTCTTTCCCCGCATCGGTGACTTTGTGGACGTCTGCCGGGATGAAGGGCTAGACGGCGCAAACTACGATGCGGGCGATGCTGCGGGCTTGGCTCAGGCTATCACCGGTCTTTTGGCCAATCCCGCCCGCGCCGACCAACTGGCCGAGGCGAACCGTTCGGCAGCAATGGGGATGCCGATTTCAGAGGTCGCCGCTGTGCATATGCGCAAGCTGGCGCTCTGCTGGTCCAGCCCGGCCAAAGTTCCGAGCCGGGTCGAACTCGCCAGCTGAAACCAAGCTGCAACCTATCCGAAAGGCTAGAACGGGGTTCCAAATGGGACCCCGTTTCGCATTTCAGGATAGGCTCCCTATCCGTTGGAAATCTCTTCATATCCAGAGTGTTGCGAGATTCTCTTGTTCACACGTGGCATCTTTCTACCAAGCAAAACTGGAGGCCGAAATGAACACCGTTACTCGCTTCTACAACTACGGTTCCAACGTCATCAAGATCGTTCCGATGCTCAACCTACGTGCTGACCGGGCCATTATCGTCGTGCCATGCTACAACGAAGCGGAACGCCTGGACCTTCACGAATTCTCGGCGTTTCTTCATTCCGTCCCAGGCGTTCGCTTCCTCTTCGTGAACGACGGCAGCCGGGACGCGACACTCTCGGTCCTCGCATCCCTGCACGAAGAACATCCCGACCGGGTGGAGATTGTCTCTCTTAGCCGCAATGCGGGCAAGGCTGAGGCTGTACGCCAGGGCCTGGCTTATGCCGCCGCAAGCGAGTCCACTTTCGTCGGCTACTGGGACGCCGACCTCGCCACTCCGCTGGACGCGATCGTTGACTTCCTGAAAGTTGCCGAACGCTATGACGAAGTTGAAGTCGTCTACGGCGCCCGTGCGCAGCTGCTCGGTCACCGCGTTAGCCGCACGCTGTCGCGCCGCATGATTTCACGGATCTGCGCGAGGCTGGCCCGCATCGCAGTCGGGCTGCCGATCAGCGACACGCAATGCGGCGCCAAGCTTCTGCGCAACAATCCCCGCCTGCGTCAGGCGCTGATCAAGCCATTCTCTGCCGGTTGGCTTTTTGATGTCGAGCTCTTTAGCCGCCTCGCCGACACAGCCGCATCTTCGACCCACGCTTTCTATGAGTATCCGCTGCCGGAATGGACTGAGGTTCTGGGCTCAAAGGTCACTGGGCGTGCTATCCGCCGCGCCGGTTTCGCGATGTTGCGCCTGATCGCCGAGCGCCGCTTGGGCCTTCCGGCCAAGGCCGTCTCGTCAGACCTGCCGCAGCTTTCCATCGTCAATCGTCTGGCGGTCACTCTGAAGAAGGCCGCCTGAGATGTCCGCCGCAGCTCTGCCCAGCCGGATGCTTCCTACCCTGTTCGCCGGGCCGGTCTTTGCGATCTTCCTTTCGGCCAATCTGGTCAACCTTGGCAATCTTGGCTTCAACGTGCTTTTCAGCCGCTGGATGGGGCCCGCGCTTTTCGGCCAGCTTGCCACGCTGCTGACCCTGTTCCTGGCGGTGATGGGTGTCCTTGGGGCCCTGCAGCTTGCCATCAGCCAGCGCATCGCCGCGGACCCTGACCAGGGCAAGGCGCTGCAAGCCGGGCTGGCGCGGCTGTCGCGGCTTGGCCTTGTTGTCGGGTTTGCCGCCTTGCCCTTCCTGATTGGTGGGACGCTGGCCCTGAACCTTGGCCCGGGCCTTGGTCTTGAGAGCCCGCTGCTGCTGCCGCTTCTTCTTCTGTGCCTGCCCTTCGCCTTGCCCTTGGCCCTGGCCCGGGGTGTCGTGACCGGCCGCCTTGACGCCCGCCGCGTCATCGTTTCGGCACAGGTTGAGATGTGGGTCCGCCTGATTGGATCCGTGCTGGCATGGCAGGTTGGCCTTGGCCTTGCCGGGGTCACGGCGACCATTGCCCTTTCCGTTCTTGCGGGCTGGTTGCCGCTGCGGACGGCCTTTGGCCCGACCGGCATTGCCGGGGCCACCGTTCCCACCACCGCCACCGCTGGCCTGTTTCTGGCAGCCCTGCCTTTCGCCGTCTTGCAAGCCGGGCAGATCATTCTGATGGACGGGGATGTGATCCTTGCCCAAAGGCTTCTTGGTTCTGAAGAAGCGGGCTATGTCGCTGCCCTTGGTCTTTTCCAGCGCATCCAGTTCTTTGGCTGCTTCAGCCTTGCCGCCATCCTGCTGCCGGTCGTCGCGGCCGAGGTGTCCGCTGGCCGCAACCCGTTGAAGGCCGCCCGGCCCGTCTTCGCGCTTTATGCTGCGGTGACCGCCCTTGTGATCGGCCTTGCCTGCGTGGCACCCGGCCCGGTTCTGACCTTGCTGGTCGGCCCCGCCTTCTTGCCTGCCGCGCCTTATCTGCCGCTGATTTCGGCCGCTGCCGGTGCTTTCACCCTCAGCTACCTTCTGGCGACTTACCTTGCGGCTCTTGGCGACCGGTCAGGCATCTGGGCCATCGCCTTGGCCTGCCCGGTCCAGATCATCGCCCTGGCCCTGCTGTCTGACAGCCTTGGCACCCTGATCGCCGCGAAACTTCTTTGCCAGCTGGTGCTTGCGGCCTGGCTTCTGTTTCGCGCCGCCCGCCGCAGCCTTCCCACCCCGACCCCATCCCCCCAACCCCTGAACGCATAAGGAAACTGCCCATGTCCCAGCCCAAGATTCATCCGGTCATCCTGTGTGGCGGCTCTGGCAAGCGCCTCTGGCCTGCTTCGCGCAAAAGCATGCCCAAGCAGTTCGTCCGCTTCGGCGACGATGACAGCCTTTTGCAGCAAACGATCCGCCGTCTGGAAGACATCAGCTGCGCCCCGCCGGTCCTGCTGACCGCGAACGACTATCGCTTTGTCGTCGCCGAACAGGCCGCCGAGCTGGGCGTGAAAGGCCACCGTCTGGTGGTCGAGCCCGAGCAGCGCAACACAGGCCCCGCCGTCTGTGCCGCGGTCGAGCTGATCCAGGCGCAGGACCATGAGGCGCTGGTGCTGATCTGCCCGGCCGACCACGTGATCACCGATGTCATGACTTTCGCCAATGCCGTCGCCGCCGCCATTCCCAGCGCCGTGAAAGGCGAGATCGTGACCTTCGGCATTCGCCCCGATCGTGCGGAAACCGGCTTTGGCTATATCGAACTGGCCAATGAAGCATCTCCCGATGGCGTGCCGCAGCCGTTCAAAAGGTTCACCGAAAAGCCCGACGCAGTGACCGCCGAGGCGATGCTCGAAAGCGGCCGTTTCGTCTGGAATGCGGGGATCTTCCTCGCGTCGGCAAAGACCCTGATGTCAGCCTTTGGCCGCCACGCGCCTGGCTTGCGCGCCGCCGTCCGCCGGTCGATCCGCGAGGCGAAGACCGATCTCGATTTCCTGCGCCTTGGCCCCTGCTATGCCGAAGCCCCAGATCTTTCCGTCGATTACGCGGTCATGGAACATGTGAGCGGCACCGTCGTGCCGATCTCGGTCGGATGGAGCGACATGGGCAGCTGGCGCGCGGTCTGGGAAGCCACCCGGCGCGATGCTGCCGGTGTGGCCCTGACCGGTCAAGCGCTGGCGCTGAATTGCCAGGATACTCTTCTTAGCGCGCGCGATGACCAGATCCAGATCGTCGGCATTGGCCTGCGCAACATTGCCGCCATCGCAACGCGCGACGCGGTGCTTATTGCCGACCTCGACAGTGCGCAATCCGTGGCGGACGCCGTAAAGGAGCTGAAGTTGCGCAAGGCGCCGCAAGCCGAAAGCTTCCGTCAGGAATTCCGCCCCTGGGGCCATTACGAGACCTTGGCCCTTGGCAAGCGCCATCAGGTCAAATGCATCGTCGTGAAGCCGGGCGGTGAACTTTCCTTGCAAAGCCACGTGCACCGGTCGGAGCATTGGGTCGTCGTCGAAGGCACGGCCCGTGTCACCATCGGCGACACCGTATCAACCCTTTCGGAAAACCAGTCAGTCTACATCCCGCTTGGGGAGATTCACCGGCTTGCCAACCCCGGCAAGGTGGAACTGCGACTGATCGAGGTGCAGACCGGCGCCTATCTCGGAGAGGATGACATCATCCGCTACCAGGACATCTACGCCCGCGCCTGACCTGTCATGCCGGGCGGACTGCCCCCTGCCCGGCCCTTTACAACGTTTGCCATCGGACCCCACCCATGACCCCAATCCCCTGTTTCAAAGCCTATGACATCCGCGGCAAGGTCGGCATCGAGCTTGACCCCGACTTTGCCTTCCGCCTTGGCCGAGCTGTGGCCATCTCACTTGCCCCGCAAAAGGTCGTCATCGGCCGCGACGTGCGCGAAAGCTCACCCGAGCTTGCGGCGGCGCTGGCCTATGGCCTCAGCACAGGGGGTGTGGATGTCCTGAACCTGGGCCTCTGCGGCACGGAGGAGGTCTACTTTGCCACCGACCATCTTGGCGCCGGTGCGGGGATCATGGTTACCGCTTCGCACAATCCGATCGAGTACAACGGGTTCAAGCTGATCGGCCCCGGTGCCCGGCCGCTGACCGATGCTGAGTTTCGCGCGATCGAGGCTTTGGTGGCGTCCCCGATGCAACCAAGGCCTGAGGTGTCAGCAGGCACGGTCATGCCGGTTGACCTGCGCCAAGCTTACGTCGACCGGGTCCTGTCCTTTATCGACCCCGCCGCACTTGCGCCCTTGCGCATTGTCGTCAATGCCGGAAACGGTGCTGCAGGGCCGACGTTCGACGCGATTGCCAGCGCGCTGGCAGCGAGGGGGACACAGCTTGACATCATTCGCGTAAATCACACTCCGGACGGGCGTTTTCCGAACGGCATTCCGAACCCGCTTTTGCCGGAAAACCATGCCGCGACTGGCGATCACGTCTGGGCGTCCGGGGCGGATTTCGGGGTGGCTTGGGACGGCGATTTCGACCGCTGTTTCTTCTTCGACGCTACCGGCGCGGCAGTGCCTGGAGAATACGTGGTGGGCCTTCTTGCGCGTGCGATGCTTGAACGCGATGGTTCGGGTCCGATCGTCCACGACCCCCGCGTCGTCTGGAACACCCGCCGCGTCGTGACCAGGCTTGGCGGCACGCCTGTCGCCGCACCGGTCGGCCATGTGTTCATGAAAGACAGGATGCGGCGAACCAATGCCAGCTATGGCGGAGAAATATCGGCCCATCACTACTTCCGCGACTTCATGTATTGTGACAGTGGAATGATCCCGTTGCTTGTGATCCTGTCGCTTTTGTCGCGCAGTGGCCGGACGCTGGCCGAAGAAGTAGCCGAGATGCGCCAGCAGCATCCTTCGTCAGGTGAGATCAACTTCCGCGTCCCGGACCCCGCCCGGATCATGAACGACATTCGCCGATCCTATGGTGCCAGCGCGGTACTGATTGATGAGCTTGACGGGCTGAGCCTGGAATTCACCGACTGGCGCTTCAATCTGCGTTGCTCGAACACTGAACCTTTGTTGCGTCTGAACGTCGAGACTTTTGGCAGTCCGGCACTCCTGTCCGAGCGTCAGGCACAGTTGACCCAATTGATCCACCTTGCCGCCCTATGCCCCAGCCTGGCTTTCCCCGAGTTGCAGCAGGCGGTCTGAACCGGCCAAACGGTGTGACTTGAGATTGCGCTGGACCTAGGGCCATCAGACCGCGCGGTATCCTTCTTTGGGGCCGCAACTGAGATTCAGTGATCTTTGGCCTTGGCCCTTTGGTGACTGTCTGCAGGGACGCGGGCCGGATGCGCGGACAGCGCCATCAACTGATACCGATCCGCAGCACGCGGCCGAACTCCGGGTCGGGCGTTTCGGCTGGCACCGCCCAGAGCACGGGAAACTGCGGGGCGGGTGGCAGGGGGGCGTCAAGGTCAGTCAGGACCACCAGCAGGGCCGGGTGCAGGATTGTGGCCCTTGCGAAGAGGTCGGCGTAATCCGTGCCGCCGCCGCTGCGCAAAGGGGCGGCGCGCAGGGAAGTCCAGCCGTCCGGGTCAAGCCTTTGTTCGTGGAACACGGTTTCGTCGAAGGCCAGAAGATGCGCCTCGGCCCCGGTGCGGCGGGTGATGCCCTCAGCCTCGACCATGAAAAGGCGCAGGGTCTGCGGGTCGATCGAGGAAGAGGTATCAAGCCCGATCACGATGCGGGGGCGCAGGGTCTGGCGCTGGCGGCCAGGCTCATAGACCGGGGCGGGGCTGCCGGTCCGTTCCGCCTCGGCCATGCGGGCGACCCAGCTGCCTGCGGGGCGGCGCCAGCTGGTCTGCGGGCGTTCTGTCAGAGCAAGCGCCAAAAGGCGGCGCAGGTGCACCTCCCACGGGGTGGCGGCGGGGGCAAGGTCGGCCAGGATCGCGCCTAGGCGGCCGATCCCCTGCCCCGCTTTTCTCCCCGCCTCCATCGCGCGGAGCATCTGGTTGCGCCAGTCGGCTGCGGATTGCGGTTTGGCATCGTCTTGCGGGTCACCCGCACCGAGGTCTTCGGCAAAGCCGCGCGTCTTTGCCCAATCCTTCAGGCGTTTGGCGCGGCTGGGGTTTGCGTGCAGCGCCATGGCGAGACGGTCGGCATCCCAACGCTCCAACGCGGCGATGGGGGTGGGTTCGGGCATCCCGGCCTGCTGGAGGAGATCGGTCAGCGTCACCGCTGGGCGCGGGATGGCGTGACCGGCGAGGATCAGCGTGTCATTGATGATGCCATCGGCGGCTAGGCCGTAGAGGGCCGGGTCAAAGCTGTCGCCAAGCCGTTCCTGAAGGCCCGCCATCCGGGTGGAGTGGCGCAGGGCTACATGCAGGATGTGATGGGCGACGAGGCCAACCTGTTCCGGCAAGGGAAGCGTCGCAAAGTCGGGGCCGTAGGTGATGACTTCCCCCGCTGTCATCGTAGCGCCATCGCCATCGCGGTGGCGGCACCAGAGGCCGAGGACGGCAAGCGCGGGGTCAACCTCACCCAGATGCGCCAGCGCCCGGGCGGCGCGGCGGGTGTGGGGCTGGCTCACGGCAGGCCCGCCGCCTGACGCTCGGCGGCGTAGTCTGCATAGGCGTCAGAGGTGGCAAAGGCCTCACCCCAGCCCTTTTCCAACGCCCGGCCGATCAGGAGTTCAAAGCCGAAGGTCGCAAGGTCACTTACGGGCAGGCCCTTGGCAACGGTCCCCTGCCCGCGCAGATCAGCGAGGATTTCGATGGCGGTCGGCAGGGTTTCACGGGTGACCGCCCCGACAAGGCCGTAAACGAGGGCCGTCAGCCCATGCAGCGTGCGGGGGTACATGGCGGCGCGTTCGGCGCGGGGCGTGGCAAGCATGGCGTCGATCTGGACGGTGGCCGAAATCTCATCTGCCAGAAGGGCGAATTCGGCGGCGGGGGCGCTGCCGACGGTGCCCGCGATCATCACCTGGCGCAGGGCTCGGTCGGGGACGGCCGCCATGATCCGGCTGACGCGTGTCCAGCTCCTGGGCGTGCAGGCGATCATCTGACCCCGGCGGAGGGCGTCTTCGGTCGTCTCCAAAAGGTCAGGCCTCGTGCGAATAAAGGCAGCGACGGTGGGGTGGATGCCAGCGGGCAGCGCGTAATGCTTCAGCCAGTCATCGGCTGAGGCCTGAACGATCATGTGCACCAACCGGTCGCTAAGCGCGGTGCCCATGTCATAGGCAATCGCGCCGTCTTCAACCTGGTTGCCCGCCGCCACGATCAGCACATTGGCGGGCAGAAGGTGCCGCCCAACGCGGCGTTCCTGCAAAAGGCCGTAAACCGTGGGCTGCAGGGACGGCGAGGCTGAGGTGAGTTCATCCAGAAACAGGATCGCCGGGGCGTCTGTGTCGGGCAGGTCTTCGGACCGGTACCAGACGGTCTTGGCGGTGGCGTGGTCAAAGTAGGGCAGACCGCGCAGATCCTGCGGTTCGATCGTGGTCAGGCGCAGATCGTAAAGCTGCGCGCCGATGCGGGTGGCAAGGGTCTGCACAACCTCGGTCTTGCCCACGCCGGGGCGGCCGTGCAGCATCCAGGATGTGGTGAGGGCACCAGCGGCCTGGGCGTCCCAGGCGGCTTGCAGGACACGCAGCGCCTCACCCGCCGAGACTGTGGTGGCGTTGACGGTCATGACGCGGCCTTTCGCTTGTCCAGAAATGCGGCCAGCCGGGCGTGGGCGCTGACTGCGCGAGCCTCTTGGGTGATCGTGCGGAGGTAAAGCCGGTCGCGGTGATTGACGGCCAGAAGGTCGCGTTCGGTCAAGGTCTGGTCAAAAAGGGTCGCAAGGGTGGCGCGGTCCGGTTCGTCCAGCTTCAGAAGGCGGGGTTTCGGCTGGTCGGTCTGGACCGAAACCAGCGTCAGGGGGGACACGCGTCCAAGCTCGGACTGTTCGATCACAAGGTGAAGCTGGCCTTCGGTCAGGTCATGGCGCGCAGCAAGGGTGCGCAGGATGGCGCGGGCGCGGAAGGTCAGGGTATCAAGCCTGCGAGCCCCCTCATCCGCCGAGACGCCCCTTTCACGGGCGGCCGTGGTCGGGCGCATCACGCGCAGTTCGACCCAGGCAACGATTATCACCATGACCAACGGCGCCTGCATCACCGGCATCGCCCACTCACGCGAGAAAAGCGGCACGGCGACGAACGGAAGGAGGGGGACGAGGAAGCGCAAAACCTCCATCTCGAACAGGATCCGCAGCCAAAGCCGCAGCCCCCCGCCGCGCGGGATGACCTGCACCCGGCCAAGAAATTTGCGCGGCAGGCTGTTGGTCTGCAGAATGCCCCGATTGGAAATGGTGGCGTCGGTCATGATCAGCATGGTCAGACAAGAATAGCGCCGGGCGCGGGCTTTGCCAGCGTGGCGGTCATGCGCGAAGGGTAAAGCCGCGCGCGATGTGGTTGCGGACGAACCAGATCATCGCGACACCCGGCAAAAGCGACAGGCAAGTCATCGCCATCACCATCCCGATATTCGTCTGAAAAGTGAACATTGCCTGGATCGCCATGGTGATGGGCTTGCCGCCCGTGACGGTCAGGATGCGGGCGAAGACCACCTCGACCCAAGAGAAGATGAAGCAGAAAAACGCCGCGACCCCGATGCCGGGCGCGATGGCCGGGATCAGGTGGCGAAAGAAGAAGGCGGGGCCGGTGTGGCCGTCGATGAATGCGGTTTCATCCAGTTCGCGGGGGACCGCACGGATGAAGCTTTCCAGAATCCAGATCGCCACGGGCAGGTTGAACAGGCAATGCACCAGCGCGATTCCGATGGGCGAATTCACCAGCCCAAGTTCGGCAAACAGAATGAAGATCGGCAAGGACAGGACGACCGGCGGGGTGACGCGGAACACAAGGATCGCCAGCAGAAAATGCCGGTCGCCCATGAAGCTGTAGCGCGCCAGCGCATAGGCGGCGGGCAAGGCCACGGATATGCAGAGCGTGACGTTGAGAAGGACGTAAATGGCCGAGTTCAGCATCGCCGCCCGCAGTTCGGGCGTGGCAAGGACGTCCCGGTAGTTCATCAGGCCGAAAGTGCCGCGTGCGACCCCCTCACCGCCCAGCGTGGCGATGAAACTGAGAAGGATTGCCTGGGCGAGCGGCAAGAGGATGAACCCGGCCAACGCCAGAAGGGCTAGGGTGCGCATCATGCCTCGCGCCGCCTTGTGGCAAGGACAAAGGCCCAGACGACGCAAAGGACGATCAGGAAGTAGAGAACGGCACGGGCGGCGGCCTGTCCGTAGGAAAAGCCCTTGATTTCCTCCCCCAATTCCACCGTCAGAAAGCGGGTGGCATCGCTTGGGCCGCCGGCGTTGATCCCGAACGCCTCGGTGTAGATCATGAAGCTGTCCACAAAGCGCAGCAGGAAGACGATGGCGAGGGCCCCCGCGATGCGCGGCAGTTCGATATGGCGGAAGACCGCAAGGCGGCTGGCGCCGTCGATGGCGGCGGCCTGACGATAGGCGGGCGGGATCGACGACACGCCCGCATAGGCCAGCACCACGACCAGCCCCAGCCAGTGCCAGGTGTCCATCGTCAGGATCAGCGCCCAGGTGTGCCAGCCGGTGAACTTGTAATCGAACCCGATCGCCGCCAGCCCGGGGCCAAGAAGCCCGGTATCGGGGTTGATGAGGCCCAGCCACAGCATCGGGATCATGTTCCACGGCACGACCAGCGGCAGCGCCACCAGCATCAGCCCCCAGACCGCCCAGCGCCCGCAGGTCAGAAGGATCAGCGCCACGGCTATGCCCAAGGGCACTTGGATCGCCAGCACCAGCGCTGAAAACAGCAGACTGCGGCCGAGTGAGGCCCAGAACCGGTCAGACCCCAATATGTCGGCAAACCATTCGACGCCCACCCAATGCACATCGCTGAGGGTAAAGATGTCGTGGAAACCGTAGTTTATGACCGCAAGCAAGGGCAGTGCACCCACAACGCCCAGCAGCAGCATGGCGGGCAAGAGCAGCCACCAGGCACGGTTGTCATATGGCGGCATCAATCCCTCCGGCTACCGCCAGCCGACAGGCAAGCGCTGCGGGTGTCAAGGGTGAACCGGCCTGTCCTCAGCGCCGCCAGACGACCGCGTTCTCATGCCGCTGGATCAGCTGCTTCATCGCGTCGAACGCCTCGACGACGAAATCGGCGAAGGCGGCGGCGGCGGGGTTCTGGTCACCCTCCTCGAGCCGCAGGATACCAAGGTTGCGCTGCGGCTGGGGAATGTCGACCGGCAGCACGGTGATGCGGCTTTGCTTCCGCTCGGCAAAGGCGACCGAGAAGGGCAGCACCGCCAGTGCATCGGTTTCCGCCAGATAGTTCATCAGGCTGAGGAGCGATCCACCGGAATAGCGGATATCAAGGTCGATCGACCCAAGCGATGAGCGGATGGCGAAAAGGTCAGCCAGAAGGGGTGAGCCGGGCAAGGGGGCGACCCACGGGTAAAGCGCAAGCTCCCCCAGATCGAGACGCTTGGTGCGGATCAGGGGGTGGCCCAATCGGCAGCAGACCACATTGCGCGCGGCCAAAATCGGCTGAAAGCGCAGGCCCTTCGGCTCACCTGAGGTGCCGAGCGGCACGATCCCGAGGTCGAACTGCGCCGCCCGCAAGCCTGCGCTGACCTCGGCCAGGTTGCCATAGCTTTGTTCGACCATGACGTCGCTGTGCTTGTTCTGAAACTCGGCAATGATCCGGCTGATCATCGCGTCCATGAAGAAGGGCACGCCGCAGACCCGCACCATTCCGCGCGTGCCGCGCAGCAGGCTTTGCACCGCCTCAGCCGCGCGGCGGCTTTCAATCAGGATACGGCGGCCATGGGTGGCAAGCTGGATGCCAAGCTGCGTTGCCTGCAAGGGCCGGTGTCCGCGCAGAAAAAGGGGCTTGCCCACGCGCGCCTCAAGCTGCGCCAGTGACCGTGAGACGGCGGGCTGCGCGAGGCCCAGCGCCTCGGCGCCCTTGCTGACGCTGCCGGCATCGACCACGGCGGCCAGCTGGATGAGGTGCGTTTCACTTAGCTTCATAACAAAGTGGTATATAGACTGACAGTAAACTTATCAACCAGCCTGACCACGCCGCCTAACCTTTGACCGCCGGGGGGGAGATCGGGAATGGACGGACGGCCAGCCATTGGCAGTGAAAGCAGGGTCGCCGCTGAATTGCGGGCACGGCTGCTTGCGTCAGGCCCTGACCGGCTGAACGTGGCTGTCGGCATGATCCTGGATCACGCCTTTGCCGTGCTTGAGGAACTCAAACCCACTGAGGCTGAGTTTGAGCAGCTTTTGCAGTTTCTGACAGATGTCGGCTATGCGACCGATGCGCGGCGGCAGGAATGGGTCCTTCTGGCCGACATCTTCGGCTTTTCCGATCATGTGGCGGGCTGCAGTGACCGTGGCGATCCTGTCGCCACGCCCACCACCCTGGCCGGGCCGTTCTACCGACCCGACGCCCCCCGCCTGCCGCATGGCGCGAACATAAGCCGTGATGGCGTAGGGGTACCGCTTTCAGTGACCGGGCGCGTCACGTCAACCTCTGGCCAGCCGATCTGCGGGGCCGAGGTGGAAGTCTGGCACGCCAACGGCGAAGGGCGCTATGAAAACCAGGACCCCGATGGCCAGCCCGAACACAACCTGCGCGGCCGGTTCGTAACCGATGCGGACGGCGGATTTGTTTTCCAGACCGTGCGGCCGGGCGGATACGCGCTGCCTGACGATGGACCGGTAGGCCGCCTTGCCCGGCGTTTGGGACTGTCGCTGGACCGCCCGGCGCATCTGCATTTCGCGGTGACGGCCCCCGGCCATCACCGGCTGGTGACGGCGATCTTTGACGGCAGCGACAGCGCCATCAACCGCGACGCGCTGTCAGCGGTCAAGCCTGCGCTGATCGGCACTTTCCGGCCCGAGAAAGCCGGGCATTCCCTTGACGTGGCCTTGGTCCTTCTGCCCGACGGCGCGTCCAAACCCAACCATCTCCAGAAAGGATGACCATCATGGCCTTGGTTTCCGGCTATCACCATCTGACGATGAGCACGCACGGCGTGCAGGAAGATTTCGACTTCTACACCAAGACCTTGGGCCTGCATTCGGTAAAGCGCACGGTGCTTTTTGACGGCACCTTGCCGGTTTATCACCTCTACTACGGCTCGCCCAATGGCGATGCGTCGACCATCATCACCACCTTCCCGTTCAAGAAGCCCGGCATCTACGGTCGGCGCGGCAGCAACCAGACCCGCACCATCATGCAGTCGATCCCCATGGGGTCGGCCGACTTCTGGGTTGACCGGCTGAACCGCATGGGCGTGCCCGCCACCAAGGGCGACCGTTTCGGTCTGACCCGCGTGATCTTTGCCCACCCCTGCGGCATCCCGCATGAACTGGTCGAAAACCCCGGCGATACGCGGAAGCCGATCACCAACGCCGCCCAAGGCATTGGTGAGGCGCATGGCATCCGTGGCATCTTCGGCGGAACGGTCGCGGTGATGGATGCCTCGGCGATGGAAGAATTCCTGGATATCGGCATGCAGTTCCGGCGCGAGGCGACGGACGACAACGGCAGCCTTTGGGTTGTGCCGGAAAACAACGGCCTGCATTCGGTGATCGAACTGGTGGTCGACAAGGGGCCGCAGGGCACCTGGACGCTGGCGGGTGGCACGGTCCATCACCTGGCGTTCAACACCGGCACGGAAGAGAACCAGATCGCGCTGAAGGCCCGGCTGGAAGGCATGGGTTACACCGATGTCAGTGAACAGAAGGACCGCAACTACTTCAAGTCGATGTACATGCGGTCGCCCGGCGGGGCGCTGTTTGAACTGGCCTGGACGGTGCCGGAAGGCTGGGCCAAGGACGAACCCGCAGATGCCATCGGCAAGTCGCTGGTCTTTCCGCCATGGTTCGAAGACCGCCGCGCCGAGATGGTCGCCGGGCTGGAGCCTGCGAACTTCTGATGCCGGGGATCGTCGACATCCAGCGCGCGGGCGCGACGGCGGACCGGGCAAGGGTGCTGTGCATACTTGTCCACGGCCGCAATCAGTCGCCCGAGGCGATGGAGGCGGCGGTCGTCCGCCATCTGTCCACGCCCGATGTGGCCTTTGCCCTGCCCCGGGCGGGCGACAAATGCTGGTATCGGGCGCTGGCGGTTGATCCTCTGGCGGAAGAGACGAAGGCCGAACTGGCGGCATCGCTCGGCGACCTTGCGGCATTGGTGAAGGGCTTGCGGGCCGAGGCGCCGGGCAAACCGGTCGTCCTGGCGGGGTTCAGTCAGGGCGCTTGCCTGTCGCTGGAACATGCTTTCACCGGGACAGATGCACCTGACGCTGTCGTCGCGCTGACCGGGTGCCGGGTGGGCGTCCCCGCTGATGACCGCCCTGCCCGGCTGCGTCCCGGCCTGCCGGTGTATCTGACTGCGGGGCGGGATGATCCATGGATTCCGTTGCCCGCCTTTGCCCAGGCTGCCATCGAACTGGGCACCGGTGGTGCCACTCTGCGGATGGATGTGTTCCCGGACCGCCCGCATGAGGTGTCATCCCCGGAAATCGCCATGCTGGAGTCTGTCTTGTCAGACCTCGCCGCCGGTCGTGCGCCCTTGTTCGGAGGCACAAGATGACCCGCCCCTTCATCTTCCCCGGCCTTGCCACCCGCGTGGTCTTTGGCCATGGCACGCTGGCGCAGGTGCCCGATGAGGTGGCCCGTCTTGGCCATTCCCGCGCGCTGGTCCTGTCTACGCCCCAGCAAGAGGCGCAAGCGCAGGCCCTGGCCACAGCACTTGGCCTCCGCGCTGCTGGCGTCTTTGCCGGGGCGACCATGCACACGCCGGTTGACGTGACCGACACCGCCATCGCCGCCTACGCCAGCATGGGGGCAGACTGTGTCGTCAGTCTTGGTGGCGGTTCCACCACCGGGCTTGGCAAGGCCATCGCCACCCGCACCGGGGCCGATCAGGTTGTGGTCCCGACCACCTATGCTGGGTCAGAGATGACGGATATCCTTGGCGAAACCGCCGGGGGTGAGAAAACCACCCGCCGCGATGCAAGCATTCGGCCCGAGGTTGTGGTTTATGACGTGGACCTTACGCTGACGCTGCCTGTCAGCCTCACCGTCACCTCGGCCCTGAACGCCATCGCCCATGCGATGGAGGGGTTCTATGCCCCCGATCGCCACCCGATCACCGAAGCGCTCAGCCGGGATGCGATGACGGCCTTTGCCCGCGCCCTGCCGGTGCTGGTGAAGAACCCGGCGGATGCAGCTGCACGGGCCGATGCGCTTTATGCTGCCTGGGGGTGTTCCACCACCCTTGGCCACGTCACCATGGCACTGCACCACAAGTTGGCCCATGTCCTGGGTGGCAGCTTTGGACTGCCGCATGCCGAGACGCACGCCGTCCTTCTGCCCCACACCACCGCCTACAACGAAGGCGCGGTGGACGGCCTTTTGGACCCGATCCGTGATGCCTTTGGCCATGGCACCGCCGCGCAAGGCCTTTGGCATTTCGCCAAAGCCTGCGGCGCGCCACTGCGGTTGGCCGATCTGGGTCTGACCGAGGCTGACCTTGACCGCGCCACCGAAATTGCGACCCGCAACCCCTATGCCAACCCGCGGCCAGTTACCCGCGACGGCATCCGCCACCTGCTGCAACAGGCCCATGACGGGAATTGCCCCAGCTGAAGCCACCAGAACTGAAAAAAGGGAGGAATGACAGATGATTACCAGACGCAAACTGCTCCGCTCCGGTGCGGCGACCGGCCTTGCCCTCGCCACCCCCGGCCTGTTCGCCCCCGCCATCGCGCAAGGGGCAAAGATCCGCATCGGCTATGTCAGCCCGCAGTCTGGGCCGCTGGCTGGCTTTGCCGAAAGCGACGCCTACAACATCGAAAGCTTCCTCGGCACCCAGGTCGGCGCGAACTTTGAGGTCATCGTCAAGGACAGCCAGTCCGACCCGAACCGCGCCGCCGCTGTGGCGAAAGAGCTGATCGTCGATGACGAGATCAACCTGATGATCGTCGCCTCGACGCCTGAGACCACCAACCCGGTCGCCACGACCTGCGAGGCGGAAGGGATGCCCGTCATCTCGACCAAGGCGCCATGGCAGCCCTGGTTCATCGGCCAGCAAGGCAACCCGGGCGACCCGGCCAGCTGGAAGCCGTTCGACTTCGCCTTCCACTACTTCTGGGGGCTTGAGGACGTGATCGCCGTCTTCCTGAATATGTGGAACCAGATCGAGACCAACAAGCAGGTCGGCGGTCTATTCCCGAATGATGGCGACGGCAACGCCTGGGGTGACCCGAACGTGGGCGTCGGACCCGGCTTTGCGGCGCAAGGCTACATGCTGAACGATCCGGGTCGCTACCAGAACCTGAACGACGATTTCAGCGCCCAGATCAACGCCTTCAAGGCCGCGAACTGCGACATCGTCACCGGCGTGGTGATCCCGCCCGATTTCACCACCTTCCGCAACCAGGCGCTGCAGCAGGGCTTCAACCCCAAGATCATCACCGTGGCCAAGGCCATCCTTTTCCCGCAGTCGGTTGAGGCTTTGGGTGAGGCTGGGCATAACCTGTCGTCCGAGGTGTGGTGGTCGAACACCCACCCGTTCACATCCTCGCTGACCGGGCAGTCGGCGGCGGACCTTGCGGCGGATTACACCGCCAAGACCAGCCGCCCCTGGACCCAGCCGATCGGCTTTGTCCATTCGCTGCTTGAGGTGGCGTCGAACGTCATGGGCCGCGTCTCGGACGTGACCGATGCCGAAGGTGTCGCAGCGGCAATTGCAGCCACGGACATGGACACAATGGTCGGCAAGGTCGCCTGGAACGGCGCGGGGGTCCCGCCCTTTGCCGCGGCCAACGTCTGCAAGACCCCGCTCGTCGGTGGCCAATGGCGCCGGAACGAGGACGGGACCTTTGGACTGGTCATCGTCGACAACCAGACGGCACCGAACATTCCGACCGGCGGCACGATGGAGGCGCTGGCCTGATGGATCCCGCCCCCCGGGTACCCCCGGGGGGCGGACCGTCCCGCTTGCATGCCATGACAGAAGTCCTGACCCTGACCAACGTTTCGAAAAGCTTCGGCGCCCTGAAGGTGACCGATGATGTCAGCTTTGCCGTGCCGAAGGGCCAGGCGCTTGGCATCATCGGGCCGAACGGGGCCGGGAAATCCACGCTCTTCAACCTGATCACCGGGAACTTCCTGCCAGACGCCGGGAAGATCACCTTCCTCGGTCAGGACGTGACGCGCGTCCCTGCAATGACCCGCGTGCGCATGGGCGTGGGCCGCAGTTTCCAGATCCCGCAGCCCTTCGAAGGGCTGACGGTCTTTGAAAACCTCCTCACCGCCGCAGCCTTCGGCCAAGGCAAGCATGAGGGCGAGGTTGAGGCGGACTGCGCCGCGATCCTGCAGGACACCGAACTCCTTCGCCGGGCAAATGACCTTGCGGGGTCGCTTTCTCTTCTGGACCGCAAACGGCTTGAGATGGCCCGCGCGATGGCGACGGCGCCGGAACTCCTCCTCCTCGATGAAATCGCCGGGGGGCTGACCGAGGGCGAATGTCAGGCGCTGGTCGCCACGATCAAGGCGCTGCATGCCAAGGGCACGACGATCATCTGGATCGAACATGTGCTGCATGCGCTGAACTCGGTGGTGGAGCGGCTCTTGGTCCTCGACTTTGGCAAGGTTATCGGGATCGGCGCGCCGAACGATATCATGGCCTCGAAAGAGGTGCGGGAGATCTATCTGGGGCTGGAGGTTTAGGCGATGCTGGAAACCCATGGCCTTACCGCCTCATACGGCCAGTTCAAGGCGCTGTTCGGGATCGACATCACCGTCGCCCCCGGTGAATGCGTGGCGATCATCGGGGCCAATGGCGCGGGGAAAACCACCCTGTTGCGCTCGATCAGCGGTGTCCTTCGCAACGCGCCGGGGATGGTGGTCCACAAGGGCACGCCCATCGGCGCCTTGCCCGCCGATGCCGTCCTGCAACGCGGGATCGCGATGGTGCCCGAAGGGCGCAAGCTTTTCCCCTCGCTGTCGGTCGAGGAAAACCTGCTGATCGGTGGCCAGGTCCGCCGCGGGGACGGGCGCTGGACGCTTGATTCTGTCTACACCCTCTTCCCCATCCTGAAAGAACGCCGCCTGTCGCCCGCCACCGCCCTCTCCGGCGGGCAGCAACAAATGGTCGCCATCGGCCGGGCGCTGATGTCAAACCCGGAACTCCTTCTCTGTGACGAGATCAGCCTTGGACTCGCCCCAGTCGTGATCCGCGACATCTACGCCGCCCTGCCCCGCATCAGGGAAACCGGGGCGTCGGTCGTCATCGTGGAACAGGACATCACCCGCGCGCTTGGCGTGGCTGACCGGGTCTACTGCCTTATGGAGGGCCGCGTCACCCTGACCGGCCCCACCGCCAGCATCACGCGTGAAGCCGTGCACGCCGCCTATTTCGGGGATGCCGCATGACCCCTGAGTTGCTCTTTTCAGCAAATACTCTCCGGGGGTTTGGGGGCAGAATGCCCCCGACGACCGAGCCGGTTGGCGCGCTTGCGCGCCAGAGGCGAGACAAAGGCTTGCGCGCCAGCGCTCCATTCAAAAACCGCCAGAACCTGCGAGGCGCAAGATGATCTGGCTTGATACCATTGTGCAGGGCCTCCTCCTCGGAGGGCTTTACGCCCTCTTCGCGGCAGGCCTCAGCCTCGTCTTCGGCATCATGCGGCTGGTGAACCTTGCGCATGGTGACCTGATCGTGCTTGCCGCCTTCATCGTGCTGGTGGTGGTCGAGGCGACGGGGCTGAACCCCTTCCTCTCTGCCCTGATCGCCGCCCCAGCCCTTTTCGCCTTCGGCTGGGCGCTGCAATGGTTCGTTCTGAACCGGGTGCTGGGCCAGGATATCCTGCCGCCCTTGCTGGTGACCTTCGGCCTCTCCATTGCCCTGCAGAACGGAATGCTTGAGGTCTTTTCCGCCGACAGCCAGCGTATCCGGGCGGGCGCATTGGAAAGTGCTTCGGTCGACCTTGGGGCGGTGACGGTCGGGATCATGCCCTTGCTGACCTTCGCCTCGGCCGTCCTCGTGATCTTCGGGCTGAACCAGATTTTCTACCGCACAGCCCTTGGCCGCGCCTTCAGGGCCACCTCGGACGACCCCGTGACCGCCAGCCTGATGGGCATCAACCCCCGGTCAGTCTTTGCCATGGCCACAGGGCTGGCCATGGTTATCGTCACCATTGCCGCCCTTTACCTTGGGATGCGGTCGAACTTTGATCCCTCCATCGGCCCTGCCCGCCTGATCTTCGCCTTCGAGGCGGTGATCATCGGTGGCCTTGGCTCGCTCTGGGGCACCCTCATTGGCGGGGCGATCATCGGCGTGGCGCAGACCGTGGGCGCGCAGATCAATCCGGAATGGCAGATCCTTGCCGGGCACCTGGCCTTTCTGGCGGTGCTTCTGGTCCGGCCACGGGGCCTTTTCCCTCGGGCGGTGGACTGATGGAGCGCGCCATGCAGGTCACCGTCACCACCCGTACCCGTGCCAGCACCATCGCAGGTTTCGTGGCACTCGGGCTCATTGCGCTCGGGCTGGTCCTGCCGGCCTTCGCTTCGCGCAGCCTGATCCAGGACCTGTTCTTCATCCTGACCATGCTGACGCTCGCGCAGCTTTGGAACCTGATCGCGGGCTATGGCGGGATGGTTTCTGTCGGCCAGCAGGCCTTTGTCGGGATCGGCGCCTATGCGATGTTCGCGGGCGTCATCCTGTGGGGTTGGGACCCGGTGCCAGCAATCCTTTTGGGTGGCGTCGCGGCCTTCCTTCTGGCGATCCCGATGGCCTTCTTTGCCTTCCGTCTGCAGGGGGCCTATTTCGCCATCGGCACCTGGGTCATTGCCGAGGTGACGCGGCTGATCATCGCCCAGTGGAAGACCCTTGGCGGCGGCACCGGCACCTCGCTTCCGCGTGAGGCCACGTCGGACATCATTGGCGTGGCCTTCATCGCCAACCTCTTCGACCTCCGCGATGCGGCCGCCCGCGATGTGCTGGCCTATTGGCTGGCACTGGCCCTTGCCGTGGGCACCATGGCCGCGATCTATGCGCTCCTCCGCTCTCGCAATGGCCTTGCGCTGACGGCGCTGCGCGACAACGACAATGCCGCGCGCTCGGTCGGCGTGGATGCCGGGCGGCTGAAGTGGCTGGTGTTCCTCGCCGCTGCCGCGATGACCGGCCTCGTTGGTGCCCTCATCTACATGCAGACCGCCCGCATCTCGCCTGATGCGGCGTTCAGCGTCACCAGCTGGACGGCTTACGTCATCTTCATCGTGGTCATCGGCGGAATCGGACGGCTTGAGGGGCCGATTGTCGGCGTCCTTGTCTTCTGGGGTCTGCAGACCGCGTTTTCCGACTATGGCAGCTGGTATCTTCTCGCGCTTGGCATGATCGCCATCGCCGTCATGCTGTTCGCCCCACGCGGGCTTTGGGGCCTCTTCGCCAGCCGCACCGGAATTGCGTTGTTTCCAGTCCAGCGTCGCCTTGTCACGAGTGGCCCGGTTGCGGGGCAACCATGAACTCAACGGGAGGAAGTCACATGACCAAAGACACGTCCAGCCTGACCCGCCGCGATGCCCTTGTCGGGGTTTCCGTGGCCCTTGCCGCAACCGGTGCCGCAACGGCCGTCTCAGCCCAGGCGATGAGTGATGACGAAAGAAAGGCCGTGGCGGAAAGCTACCTCAAATCGCTTGATGCGGGCGGGGTGTCACCGACCACTGGCCTTGGCCTGTTCGACCACTTCGCCGATGACGCCGAGGTCTTTTTCCCGAAATGGGGCGTCGCGCGCGGCAAGGACGAGGTCATCCAGATGTTCACTGATGTTGGCGGCACCCTGAAAGGGATCAAGCACAACTACGACGGCTTCACCTGGTACATGAACGGCACCGACAGCTTTGCCGTCGAAGGCACCAGCGAGGGCGAACACCGCGATGGCCCTTGGGTCGCTGACCAGCCCAAATGGGGCGCGGGCCGGTTCTGTGACTGTTTCACCGTTTCGGGCGGCAAGATCACCCGCCTTTTCATCTATCTTGACCCCGATTACGCCGGCAAGGACACCGCCCGTTACGGATGGATTCCCGCCTGACATACCCCCGCGTGACGACCTTTGGGGGCGGGCCTGCCCCCATTCTCCCCGCAGCGAAGGCACCGCATCATGACTGATATCTCGACCGACGTCCTCATCATCGGCACCGGCCCTGCAGGCAGCGCCACGGCGGCCTTGTTGGCCTCGTACGGGGTCGATGTGCTGGTGGTCAACCGCTACCGCTGGCTGGCCAACAGCCCGCGCGCCCACATCACCAACCAACGCACGATGGAGGTGCTGCGTGATCTGGGCCGCGAGGTGGAAAACGAAGCCTATCTGCACGCCACACCCAAGGACCTGATGGGCAACAACATCTTCTGCACCTCGATTGCAGGCGAAGAACTGGGGCGGCTGCAGACCTGGGGAACCGCCCCGGAGTCGGCGGCCGAGCATGCGCTGTCTTCGCCCACTGCGATGAACGACCTGCCGCAGACCTTCATGGAACCGCTGTTGTTCAAGACCGCCTGCGCGCGCGGGGCCCAAGGCCGGATGAGCTGCGAATATCTGCGCCACACGCAAGACGACAGCGGCGTGACGGCCACCCTTCTGGACCGCCTGACCGGCAAGGAATTCACCGTTCGCGCCAAGTATCTGGTCGGGGCGGATGGCGGCAATTCCCTTGTGGCAGACCATGCGGGCATCCCCTTGGAAGGCCAGATGGGCATTGGCGGGTCGATCAACCTGCTGTGCAAGATGGACCTGTCACGCTATGTCGCGCACCGTCCTTCGGTGCTGTACTGGGTGATGCAGCCGGGATCGAACGTCGGCGGCATCGGCATGGGTGTCGTGCGGATGGTGCGGCCATGGAACGAATGGCTGATCATCTGGGGCTACGACATTTCGCAACCGCGCCCGGAGCTTACCGAAGATCAGGCCAAGGGGATCATCCGCCAACTGGTCGGCGACCCGGATATCGCGATTGACCTGACCGCGATCAGCTACTGGACCGTCAACAACGTCTACGCCACCCACATGCAGAACGGCCGGGTGTTCGTGATGGGCGACGCCGCCCACCGGCATCCGCCGTCAAACGGGCTGGGGTCCAACACCTCGATCCAGGACGCGTTCAACCTTGCGTGGAAGCTGGCTGCGGTGCTGAAGGGTCAGGCCACGCCTGCGCTCTTGGACAGCTATTCCGCCGAACGCGCGCCGATTGCCAAACAGATCGTCACCCGGGCCAACAAATCGATCCCCGAATTCGGCCCGATTTTTGAGGCGCTGGGGATGGACGGCAGCTTTGACCACGACCGCATCCAGGCCAACATGGCGGCACGTTGCGACGCGACGCCAGACGCCAACCTGCAGCGCGAAGCCCTGCGCCGCGCCATTGCCCACAAGAAGTACGAGTTCGACGCCCATGGGGTCGAGATGAACCAGCGCTATGCCTCAGGTGCTATAGTGACCGACGGCCAGCCCGAACCGGCGTTCTCGCGCGACGCCGAGCTGCATTATCAGCCGACCACATGGCCCGGTGCGCGGCTGCCGCATGTCTGGGTCTATGATGACGCGGGCGCGCGGCACTCCACGCTTGATCTCTGCGGGCGCGGGCAATTCACCTTGCTGACCGGCATCGGCGGTGAGGCTTGGGTTGCGGCGGCCAAGGCCGAGGCGGCCAAGCGCGGCATGACCATCCGGTGTCACGTCATCGGCCCGCGTCAGGATGTTGCCGACCACACCGGTGACTGGGCCCGCGCGTCTGAGATTGCCGATGACGGCTGCCTACTGGTGCGCCCCGACCATCACGTCGCCTGGCGCAGCCCGCGCCTGTCGAAAGACCCCGCTGCCGATATCGCGCGGGTCCTGACCTCCATCCTTGGCAAATGAGGCGACCATGACCACCGAAAGCGGATACTTCACCGAAGAAACTTCGGCCCAGGTCGTCGCCGCGCGTAATGCAAACGCCACGGACGCCCGCCTGAAACGGGTGATGGAAGTCATCACCCGCAAGCTGCATGAGGCGGTGAAAGAGATTGAACCGACCGAGGCCGAATGGTTCCGCGCCATTATGTTCCTGACCGACACCGGGCGCACCTGCACCGACTGGCGGCAGGAATTCATCCTTCTGTCGGACGTGCTTGGCGTGTCGATGCTGGTCGATGCGATAAACAACCGCAAACCCTCGGGCGCGTCGGAAAGCACGGTTCTGGGGCCGTTCCATGTGGCCGATGCGCCGGAGTTGCCGATGGGCGCGGATATCTGCCTCGATCAGAAGGGGGATCCAATGCTGGTCCATGGCCGCATCCTTGATACCCACGGCAACCCGATTGCCGGGGCCAAGATCGACGTCTGGCAGGCCAATGACGAAGGCTTTTACGATGTGCAGCAAAAGGGCCTGCAGCCCGATTTCAACCTGCGCGGCGTGTTTCGCACTGGGGCCGACGGGCGCTATCACTTTCGCGGCGTGAAGCCGAAGTTCTACCCGATCCCCGATGACGGCCCGGTTGGCAAGCTGCTGGCCTCGCTTGGCCGGCACCCCTTCCGCCCTGCGCATCTGCATTTCATCATCGAGGCTGAGGGGCATGCGAAGCTGGTCACCCATATCTTCGACCCGGATGATCCCTACATCCACTCGGACGCGGTGTTCGGCGTGAAGGAAAGCCTGATGGCCGAGTTCACCCCCGTCTCCGATCCCGCCAAGGTGCAGGCCGAAGGCTTCACTGGCCCCTACTTTGACACCGAGTTTGATTTCGTCCTGGCCCCTGCATGACCAAGCCGTGCATCATCTGCGTCGCCATCACCGGGTCCTTGCCGCGCAAAGCGCATAACCCGGCGGTGCCGATTTCCATTTCAGAACAAGTGGAAAGCACCCATGCCGCGTTTGAGGCGGGGGCCTCCATCGCCCATTGCCATGTGCGCAACGACGATGAGACCCCCTCCTCCGACCCCGAGAAATTCGCGCGGCTGATGGAGGGGTTGCGCACCCATTGCCCCGGTCTGATCGTGCAGTTTTCCACCGGCGGCCGGTCGGGCGCTGGCAAGGAACGCGGCGGGATGCTACCCCTGCGGCCAGACATGGCCTCGCTCACCGTCGGGTCGAACAACTTTCCGACCCGGGTTTATGAGAACCCGCCGGACCTTGTGGACTGGCTTGCCAGCGAAATGCTGAACTACGGCATCAAGCCCGAGATTGAGGCTTTCGACCTTGGCCACATCCACCAAGCCGCCGCCATGGCGCGGGATGGGCGGTTGAAAGGACCGCTTTACGTGCAGTTCGTGATGGGCGTGAAGAACGCGATGCCGGCGGACCGGGACGTCTTCGACTACTACATCCGCACCGTGAACCGCCTTTTGCCGGACGCCGAATGGTGCGCGGCAGGCATCGGGCCGCATCAGATTAAGCTGAACGAATGGTGCGTCGCCGCCGGAGGCCATGCCCGTACGGGCCTTGAGGACAACCTGCGGCTGGACCGCAATACGCTCGCCCCGTCAAACGCGGCGTTGGTCCAGCGCGTGGTGAATCTGTGCGACAAGTATCACCGCAAGGTGGCCACACCGGCCGAGGCGCGGGCCATGCTGGGCCTGCCCGCCTAAGCGTTTACAAAGGCTTGCGCGCGACACCCATGTAAAGCACCGCCGTCAGCGGAAAGGGGCCGAAGGTCAGGTCCAAACGCCGGTTCACCCCGCGCGGACCAAGGCCGGTGACCTTGCCCGGCACCAGCCCTGCGCCCACCATCGCCCGGCGCAATTCCGCGGGCTTGATGAACATGGTGGGGTCATGCGTGCCCTTTGGCAGCAGGCGCAGCACATCCTCAGCCATGGTGATCGTCGCCAATGTCGCCAACGGGTTGCGGTTGATCGTATCGTAAAGGAACATGCCCCCGGGGCGCAGGGTCCGCATCACCTCGGCCAGCACCTTATCCAGATCGGCCACATGCTCCAGCACATCAACGCAGACCACGGCGTCAAAGCTGGCAGCGGGGTAAGGCAAATCCTCCCCCACGCCGGTGTGATAGACGATGTCCAGCGCCCCTTCGCGGGCGTGGATGCGGGCCGCGTCAATCGCGGCGGCGGCCGGGTCGATCCCTGTCACGCGCGCGCCCCGTTGCGCGAGGGCCTCGGCCATGAACCCACCGGCGCAGCCAAGGTCGAGGACGTCCTTGCCTTGCCAGTCAAACTGCCGGTCAAACCAGCGCAGGCGGCCCGGCACCAGGTTCTTCAGCGTTCGCACCCAGCGGATATCATCGGACCACCACTGGTCGGCCACGCGGTCATAGATCGTCAGGTCATTGCGGGTCATGGCGGTCCTTCGTCAGGCGCGGCAGTGCGTACGGGACGGCCGCGCGATAGCGCTGGAACCGCGTCCCAAAGCGCGCGGCAAAGCGGCGTTCCTTCAAGCGCGGCGCAAAAAGGCAATAGGCGGTCAGGCTGATTGCGAGCGCCAACTGGTCCGGCGTCCAGACCGGCACCGTCCACAAGGTCAGCGTGAAGGCCACATAGATCGGCTGGCGGATCAGCCGGAAAAGGCCCTGCGTGGGCATGTCGGGAAAGACCGGCCTGATGCGGGCCAAAAGCGACAGCCAGCCGAGAGCGCCTGACTGCACCTCCGCCCCCGCATCGAAACTGGCCTTCAGAAGAAGCAGCCAACTTGCGCCATAAGCGGCGGTCAGCGCCCAGAAAATCACCCCTTCTGCCCGCCACCAGACAATGCCCGACGGCGTCCAGAGGGCAAAGAGCGCGAGGAGTTGGAGAGAGGCGATGATGGCATAGGTCGTCGTCGCCAGCGTCGCACCATACGCGCCAAGCCGGGCAAGGAGCCGGCTGCCGGGGACGGTCAGCAGGGCCGAATGGGCCAGCGGAAACTGCAGGATAAGTACGGCATTGGCGACGGCGGCCCAGGGCCATGGCACCGTCCCCAGGCTTTCGCTCAGTCCAAAGAACATCGCCGCGATCATCGCCAGAACCCCAGCCGCAAAGGCTGTGTGACAGATCACCGCCATCGCCAGGGCAAGGGCAATCCGCCCTGCCCCCGGCGGCGGCTGCATGCCCGCGCGGACCAACGCGATCAACCTTGCAATGCGCGGATCGGCGGTCATCGGTGCTGCGCCAACAGGTCCTCGGCTATCGCGGTGCCACTGGTCCAGGCGGCCTCAACCCTTGGGCCAATACACCAGTCGCCGCCAAGGTAAAGCGAGCCACCGGCACTGCGCAGGAAGGGCTGGCCAAGCGGAGCTGTCACACGGGCATAGCGCCAGCGATGCGCCTCGGCATGGGTGACGTCGTCCGGCGATGCCCCCAACCGGTCAAGCAGCAGCGGCAGCATCAGGGCCGCAATCTCTGCCGGGGTTTTCTCCAGATGCGCCTCGCTGAACGCGGTACTCGCTTGCGCGACCCAGGCCGTCGCTTCACCCGAAGGGCGGCCAGGCTTGCTGCTGTCCTGCGCGATCCAAGAGAGGTCGTCGCATGCGTCTTTCTGCGTCGTGAAAGGCGCAGGACCCCGGACCGCAGCCATCAGCGTGAGGCAGGGGGCAATCCGCACACCCGCCAAAGGGGTGACCAGCGGATGATCGACCCCCAGAAGCCCCGCCACCTGCGGCGCGGGGACGGTGATTACCACCCTTTCGGCGTGCAGGTCCGTGTCGCCCACCCGCGCAACCCAGCCGCCCGCCAACGCCTGCAGACCCGTGACCAAAGTGTTCTGCCGCACCTCCAGCCTGGCGCCCAGCGCCTTGGGCAGGGCCGACATGCCGGGTGTGCCAACAGTGTGTGCGCGCCCGCTGCCATCGGCCCACAACGCCACCGCACCATCCTGAGACAATGTCTCAAGCACGGCGGCGAACCCAGCCCCCTCAGCCGTCACATATTGCGCCCCATGGTCGAACTGCAGCGCCCCCGCGCGGCGCGTGGCAACGCGACCGCCGACCCCGCGCCCCTTGTCCAGAACGACCACCGACACCCCGGCATCCGCAAGCCTCCGGGCGCAGGCGAGGCCCGCAATCCCGGCCCCGATCACCACGACCGGGGTCACTGAACCACCAGCTTCGCCAATATCTGCGGGATCTGCTGCTTGACCTTGAAGAACCCGGCCGAGGCATGCGGCCAGATCGTGCTGTCCCAGTCCCGCCGCCATTCGGCCGGCACGATGCCCTTTGCGGCCAGGTAGGGCGCGGCCTCGTCCATCCAGTCCTTGAGCGGCCCACGTGTCACATAAGGTGTCACAATCTGCGTCGCCCCGGTCGACGCCGCCCATTTCGCCAGCACATCCGGGTGATCAGCGCGCAACGGGACCGGGGTCACGCCTGCGCGCGTGGCAGCATCGGCCAGCGCCTCCCTTTCGAATGCTACGACGGCCTCGGCCACCGGCAGGGGTGACCGAAGGTGGCTGGCGGCAAGCGTGGCTGCGCCGACAATGGTCAAGCCACCAAGATCAAACTCTTCGATCCGGCAATCCTCATCCGTCAATAAAAGTGCGGTCGGCCGCCCTGCCTCAGGCGCGCGAAAGCTGCGGATCGGCTGCAGCGGCGGCAACCCATCCGGCTCTGTCGCCTCAAGCCCTTGTGTCACCTCAACCAGATCGCTTTCGCGGGGCGTGAAGCGCTGGCCGGTGAAAGTGGCGATGTTCCAGGCCTGCGCGTGATAAGGCTTGCCCCGCGTGTGCAGCCCCGCAACCCAGCGCCAGCCCAGAGTGTTGGACGCCGCATCGCCATCCAAGAGATGCCGGTAAAAGAAATCCGCCCCCAGCCGCCAAGGCAGCCCCAGCGTGAAGATCCAGATCGAGGCGAACCACATCCGCGCGTGGTTGTGCAGATAGCCCGTCTCCAACAGCTCAGCAGCCCAGGCGTCCATGCAGGCAAGACCGCTTTGCCCGTCGATTGCGCGGTCGACATCGCGGCGCAGGCGGCGGTCACGGTCAAGGGCGGCAAGGTCAGCCTCCAACCCCTGCCGGTAGGTCACCCAGACCTGCGGCCGACGCTCCAACCAGCCTTTGAAATAGGTTCGCCAGATCACCTCTTGCACGAACTTTTCCGCCGCATCTGGCCCATGGGCGGCAAGGGCTGCCGCCACCACCTCGCCTTCCGTCACCAGACGGCGGCGGACATATGGCGACAGGACCGACACCGCCTTGTGCTGCCCCGGACCCCGGTCATAGTTCCGGCCGCTGGCATAGCGCAGACCCATGGCGGGCACGAAAGCCTCCATCCGGGCCAGCCCTTGGGCGCGCGTTGCGATGAAGGTTGGGGTCATTGCGGTCCTCTGCCTGTCCGGTAGTACAAGCTGTTCTGCTGGCGCAGGAATTCAACCCGATGCGGCAGCCTGTCCCGGTCCTTTGGCGCAGCCTTTCAGGTGGCTTGCTGAAGGGGGAGCCGCCTCAGGATGCCCCACTCGCCCCAATCCCGCATCCAGCGCCCAAGTTTGTGGCAGTCAGCGTCAAACGAGGGTCAGAAGAAGCTTCCCTTGTGCCGAATCGTCTTGGCCTTTTACTGTTTGGTCAAAAGAAGACGTCACACCAACAACGGGGACTTCAATCACATGACCATCGGGACTTTCACCATCTCGCGCCGCGGCCTGCTTTTGGGCGGCGCAGCCCTCGCCACCGCTGCCAACCTGCCTCGCGCCGCCCTCGCGCAAGAGGCGATCAAGATGGCCGGCATCTACACCGTGCCGGTTGAACAGCAATGGGTCAGCCGCATCCACATAGCCGCTGAGGCGCTGAAAGCGGCCGGCACGGTGGACTACACCTACACCGAGAACGTCGCCAACACCGACTACCCCCGCGTCATGCGCGAATACTGCGAGGCAGGCGTCAAACTGATCGTTGGTGAAATCTTCGGGGCCGAAGCCGAAGCGCGTGAGGTCTGCGCCGAATACCCGGACGTGGCCTTCCTCCTCGGCTCCAGCTTCATGCCGGATGCAGCGGCGAACCCGAACCTTGCGGTCTTCGACAACTACATCCAGGACGCGGCCTACCTGTCGGGCATCGTCGCGGGCGGCATGACCAAGGGCAACATCGGCATGGTCGGCGGCTTCCCGATCCCCGAGGTCAACCGCCTGATGCACGCCTTCATGGCCGGCGTGCGTGAGGTGAAGGCGGATGCGACCTTCCAGGTCAGCTTCATCGGATCGTGGTTCGACCCGCCGAAAGCCAAGGAAACCGCCTTTGCCATGATCGACGGCGGCGCAGACCTTCTGTACGCGGAACGCTTCGGCGTCAGCGATGCGGCGAAGGAGCGGGGCGTGCTTGCCATCGGCAACGTGATCGACACGCAAGCCGACTACCCGGATACGGTCGTGACCTCTGCCTTGTGGCATTTTGAGCCGACGCTGAACGCCGCCGTCGCAGCCGTTCAAGCTGGCACCTTCGCCGCCGAAAACTACGGCACCTATTCCTACATGATCGCCGGTGGCTGCTCGCTTGCGCCCCTCGGCACGTTTGAGGGCAAGGTTCCGGCCGAGGTCATGGCAATGGTGGCCGAGAAAGAGGCCGCCATCCGCGCTGGCACCTTCACCGTGACGATCGACGATACCGAGCCGAAGTCGTCGTGAGCCAATCCCAAGGTGGGGCGGAGGTTGTCCTCCGCCTTGACCGCATCACCAAATCCTTTGGGCCGGTGCGGGCAAACGACGCCATCTCACTCACGCTCCGGCGGGGTGAGGTGGTGGCGCTTCTGGGCGAAAACGGCGCGGGCAAGACCACGCTGATGAACATCCTTTTCGGTCACTACGTGGCCGATCAAGGGTCGGTCGAGGTGTTTGGCCGCCCCCTCCCCCCGGGCCTGCCACGTGCTGCCCTGCAGGCGGGGGTGGGCATGGTCCACCAGCATTTCACGCTGGCGGGCAACCTGACTGTGCTCGACAACATCACGCTGGGCACCGAAAACCTGTGGTCGCGGGGGCGCGGACGCACGGCGGCGCGGGCGAAGGTTGAAGCTTTGGCGCGAGACTTCGGGCTGGCGGTGGACCCAGACGCCAAGGTCGGTCGCCTGACTGTGGGCGAACGCCAGCGAGTGGAGATCCTGAAGGCCCTTTACCGGGATGCGAAGATCCTGATCCTGGACGAGCCTACGGCCGTGCTGACCCCGCAGGAAGCCGACGCCCTCTTCGCCACCCTGCGCAAAGCCACTGCCCTTGGCCTGTCGGTCATCTTCATCAGCCACAAGCTGCATGAAGTGATGGCGATTGCCGACCGCTGCCTTGTTCTACGCCATGGCCGAGTGGTGGGCGAGGTGGACACTCACCTGACCGACAAGGCGCAATTGGCCGCACTCATGGTCGGTGGCGAGTTGACGCTGCCCAAGGCCGAGGCGCGGGTGGCGGGTCCGGTCCTTTTACAGCTGGACGCGGTCAAGACGCCGGACCGGGGCGCGGCCCCCGGGCTCAAAGCGGTGACGCTGGACCTGAGGGCCGGGCAGATCACCGGACTTGCGGGCGTATCCGGCAACGGGCAGGCGGCGCTTGCAGACCTGCTGTCGGGACTGACGCTGCCTTCCAGCGGCACGGTGTCGCTGAACGGCAGCAAGATAACCCAGTGGTCCCCCCGGTTTGCTGTCGCCGAAGGCGTCGGTCGCATTCCCGAAGACCGTCATCACACGGGCAGCATCGCCGACTTCAACCTGACCGAAAACGCGGTGCTGGAAGCCTACCGTACCCCCCGCTTCTCTCGTCGCGGCTGGATGAACTGGCCCGCCGCCCGCGCCTTCGCCGAGGAGATCATCGCAACCTATGATGTACGCTGCCCGGGTCCCAACACCCGCATCCGCCTCTTGTCCGGCGGCAACATGCAAAAGCTGATCCTTGGCCGCGCTTTGGCCCCCAGCCCGCAAATCATCCTGGCAATCCAGCCGGTCCGCGGGCTTGACGTCGGCGCCATCGCTTATGTCCAGTCCCAACTGATCGCAGCGCGCGACAGTGGGGCGGCCATTCTGCTCATTTCGGAAGACTTGGATGAAATCATGGGCTTGTCGGACGTCATTCATGTGATGTCTGAGGGTCGCCTCAGCCCCGGATTCCTGCGTGGAACCATCACAGCGCCCGAGATTGGCCTTTGGATGGCCGGTCAGGGCTTTGACGGGACACGCCATGCCGCATAGGCCGACAGCCTTCCCCTCACGCCAAGCTGGCTTGCCCAAGCTGGAGAATAGGTTGAGCCAACGTTCCTCCGAGACTTCGCGTGAAATCAGGATATTGCCCCTCAAACCTCAGGTCCTGCGCAAAGCGTGCGGCACCACCAGCACTACGAATGGCCTTGGCCTTTGGGTGACCGTCCCAAGCGCTACAAAGGCGCGCCATGCGGCTTGAACCCATCGCCAACCCCACCGCACTCCGCCGCATCGGCCTGCCGGCGCTGGCGCTTGCGGCGACGATGCTGGTGGCCACCCTCCTCGCCCTCATTGCCGGAGCCGACCCCTTCGCCACGCTCGGCCAGATCGCGACCGGTGCCCTCGGCTCTCGTCTGGCGATCCTGGAAACCCTGAACCGCGCAACACCGCTCATCTTCACCGGCCTTGCCATCGCCGTCGCCTTCCGCGCGAAGCTCTGGAACATCGGCGCCGAAGCGCAGCTTTATGCGGGCGCCATCACCGCTGTCCTCCTCGGCACCGGTGCGCTGGGAAGCCCCTTTGTCCTGCCAGTCTCTGCTCTCGCCGCCATGGTTGCGGGCGCGTTGATCCTCCTCGGCCCGGTGCTGTTGAAGACCCGCCTCGGTGTGGATGAGGTTGTCACCACCCTCCTGCTCAACTTCATCATGCTCCTTTTCGTCAGCTACCTCCTTGAAGACCCGCTGAAGGACCCGATGGGCATGGGCTGGCCCAAATCCCCCGCCCTTATCCCCGAGGCCCGCCTGCCCCGCATTGTCGAAGGCCTGCGCCTACACTGGGGTTTCGCGCTGGCCCTGATCGCGGCGGTCCTCGTCTGGATCATCCAGACCCGCACCACCCTTGGCTTTGAGATCCGCGCGGTCGGGCAAAACCCTGCCGCCGCGCGCTTTGCGGGCATCCCGGTCAACGCTGTCCTTTTGAAGACCGCCCTCCTCTCCGGCGGCCTCGCAGCGCTTGCGGGCTGGTCCGAGGTTGCGGGGCTGAAAGGCCACCTCTCTCAGGACCTGTCGCCCGGGTTCGGCTATACCGGCATCATCGTCGCGATGCTGGCGCTGCTACACCCCTTGGGCGTTGTTCTGAGCGCGATCTTCGTCGCCGGCATCTTCGTCGGATCAGACGCGATGAGCAGGGCCGCAGGCGTGCCGACCTACATCGCCGACATGCTCCTTGCCACTGCCCTTCTCTTCATGGTCCTGGCAATCCTTCTGACCAAAGTCCGCGTGGTGCGGGGATGAGCGACATCATCGACATTCTGATCTCCGCCAGCTTCTGGGCAGCCGTGATCCGCATCGCCACGCCCCTGATCTTCGCCACCATGGGGGAACTGATCTGCGAACGCGCCGGGGTGCTGAACCTGGGGATCGAGGGGATCATGGTCATCGGCGCCTTCACCGGCTGGATGGCGGTCTATCAGGGCATGCCCTTGTGGGGCGGGGTCGCCACTGCCATGGGGGCGGGGATGCTGTTCGGCCTTCTCCACTCCACCCTCACCTTGCCCTTCGGCCTGTCGCAACACGTCGTCGGCCTGGGCGTCACCCTTCTGGCCACCGCCACCGCCTCCTTCGCCTACCGCCTGATGCTGCCCGAGGTCACCAGCCCCCCGAAGATCGAGCCGTTTCAACCGCTTGACCTTCCCGTCCTCAGTGACCTCCCCTTCCTCGGCGAGGCGATCTTCCAGCAGACCGCCCTCACCTGGGCCGCCTTTGCCGTGGCCGCACTGACGGCCTTGGTCCTTTACCGCACGCCGCTTGGCCTTGCGCTGCGGGCAGCCGGCGAAAACCCCGCAGCGGTTGAGGCACAGGGCCTGTCCGTCACCGCCCTGCGGATGGGCGCGGTGATAGTCGGATCGGGCCTCATGGCCGTTGGGGGCGCGTTCCTGACCCTCTCCGCCTTCTCAAGCTTCTTTTTCGAGATGGTCAACGGGCGCGGCTGGGTCTGCGTGGCCTTGGTCGTTTTCGGTGCATGGAAACCTGGCAAGGCTGTCCTTGGTGCCATCCTTTTCGCCGGGTTCGACGCGCTGCAGATCCGCCTGCAGCAGACCGACCTTGGCGCGGTCTTGCCCTATCAGCTTTTCTTGGCCGCGCCTTACATCCTGTCGATCCTGGCGCTGATCCTGATGTCGCGCCGGGCCGAGGTGCCTGCAGCGCTGATGGTGCCTTACAACAAGGGGGAACGGTAGATGTTCGATCTTCTGGTCAAGGGCGGCACGCTGCCGGATGGCACGGTCGCCGATATCGGCATCACTGGTGACCGCATCGCCGCTGTCGGAAAGCTGGAGGCCGAAGCTGGACGCGTTATCGACGCGACGGGCGACCTTGTCTCTCCTCCCTTCGTCGACCCGCACTTCCATATGGACGCGACGCTGTCCTACGGACTACCGCGCGTGAATGCCTCTGGCACGTTGCTGGAGGGCATCGCTCTTTGGGGCGAACTCCGCGACATCGCGACTGTCGACGAGTTGGTCAACCGCGCGGTCACCTATTGCGATTGGGCGGTCTCCATGGGTCTTCTCGCGATCCGCACGCATGTCGACACGACGCCTGACCATCTGCGGGGGGTGGAGGCGATGCTTGAGGTGAAGCGCCGTGTCGCCCCTTATCTTGACCTGCAACTGGTGGCCTTTCCGCAGGACGGTCTTTACCGCACCAAGACCGGCCGCCAGAACCTCGTCCGCGCGCTGGACATGGGGGTGGATGTCGTCGGCGGCATCCCGCATTTCGAGCGCACGATGGAGGAAGGGGCGGAGTCGCTCCGCGACCTTGGCCGCATCGCCGCTGAACGGGGGCTGATGTGGGACGTGCATTGCGACGAAACCGATGACCCGATGTCCCGCCACGTGGAAACCATGGCGCGAGAGGTGTCACGACATGGCCTGGGGCAAAGGGCGGCGGGAAGCCACCTGACCTCGATGCACTCCATGGACAACTACTACGTCTCGAAACTTCTTCCCCTCATCGCCGAAAGCGGCATGACGGCGATCCCCAACCCCCTGATCAACATCACCCTGCAAGGCCGCCACGACACGTTCCCCAAACGCCGGGGCCTGACCCGGGTGAAGGAACTGCAGGCAATGGGCATCCCCGTCGGCTGGGGCCAGGACTGCGTGCTTGACCCGTGGTACAGCCTTGGCACCGCCGACATGCTGGACGTGGCCTTTATGGGCCTGCACGTGGCGCAAATGACCCATCCGGCGGAAATGGCACGCTGCTTTACCATGGTCACGGAAACCAACGCGCAGATCATGAACCTGCCCGGTTATGGGCTGAAGCCCGGCGATCAGGCCAGCCTGGTGATCCTTGACGCCGGAAACCCGGTCGAAGCGCTGCGCCTTCGGCCGGACCGTCTGGCAGTGATCTCGCGCGGAAAGGTCGTCGCAGAACGGCTGCGCAACGATTGCCGCCTTGCGCTGGACGGACGTCCGTCCAGCGTGCGGCGGCGGCACGGCTGACCCCAAGTCCGGGACCGGCCAAACCGGTCGCCGGATTGGCCGATTCCCGATCATATTGTTGCCATTGAAGAATCTGCTTAAAGTCTATGCGAATGAACCCGCTGCCGCGCTAAAGCCACAAAAAACCAGTCTCATCCCTTGGTTGAGTGCGGCGGTCCTTCAATATTCCATCCAAGCGCCCCATTTTCGCCGTCATCCACAACCAAGCATCAAACCGTAGATTGGTGCGCGGGCGTGGACGATGCCAGGCGAAGCGCGGGAAATGTTTGTTGCCCCCGCAGTATCGCAGTTGCTTTGGCATCTACACGGGTCGCGCTTGCGGGAAGGATGGGCAAGATGGCACAGCAGAAAGCTGTCGAGGCTCCTGTCGAGGATGCTGACGATCTCGTCGACGAGCTTCAGCCCGGCACGAAGCTGCTGAAGGGCCAGTACACGATTGTCCGCTACATCAACAGCGGCGGCTTCGGCATCACCTATCTGGCCAAGGACAGTCTGGATCGGGACGTCGTCATCAAGGAATGCTTCCCAAGCTCTTTCTGCCGCCGGTCCAAGACCATGGTGGCAGCCCGGTCGCGCGCCCACACGGCAGAATTGCGCTCGGTGATCCAGCTTTTCGTACGTGAAGCACGACACCTGTCGAAGATCGTCCACCCGAACATCGTCGCCGTCCACCAGGTCTTTGAAGACAACGGCACCGCTTATATGGCGATCGACTTCATCGACGGGCTGGACCTGCAACAGGTGATCGACGGTCAGGGTCCGATGCCCCAAGCCGAAGAAATCGTCCTGATCACCGAAAAGCTGCTCGCGGCGGTCGGGTTTATCCATTCCAACGACATGCTGCACCGCGACATTTCGCCGGACAACGTGCTGATCGACCAGAAGGGTCAGCCGATCCTGATCGACTTTGGCGCCGCCCGCGAACAGGCCAGCCAGACCAACCGCGCCATGTCGGCGCTGCGCGTGGTCAAGGACGGCTACTCGCCCCAGGAATTCTATATCGCCGGATCCGAGCAAGGGCCGTGGAGCGATCTTTACGCCCTTGGCGCCACGCTCTATCACCTGATCAGCGGTGAGGCGCCCGTGAATGGTCAGGCGCGTCTGGCGGCCTTGGCCGAAGATCAACCCGACCCCTACACTCCGCTCGTAGGCCGGTTCGACGGCTATCCGCCGGGCTTTCTGGCGGCTGTCGACAAGGCGCTCAGCACCCTGCCCAAGCAGCGTGTGCAGACAGCGCAGGAATGGCTGGCGATGTTCCGGCCCGGCGTCCACTTGCCGATCGACCCGAACGATGACATTGCCGCCGCCGTTCAGGCCATGGTCGCCAATGCCCGTGCCGAAGCCGCTAGCCGGATCGAGGCATCCGGCACCGCCCCCGCAGGATTTGGCGCTCCACCACAGTTGGCGCGACAGGTGTCTCAACCCCAGCCCAAGGCTTCCGACGCAGTCGCAAAGCCCGTGGCAGACGCTTACAGCACCAATCAGCCCGAGGCTCGGACGGCGCGTCGCAGCGGCATGCCGGTACAGCTTGTCGGCGGCATCGCAGCGGCCCTGGCCGTTGTCGGTCTTGGCCTGATGCTGATGGGCGGCGAAGAGGCCGCGACCCCTGTCGCAGAAACCGCTACGGCAACGTCCACAGAAACAGGCACGGCGACCGCCCCTCTGGCGGCAGCGCAACCGACCGTCTCCACCGAAACCGCCGCAGCCGAACCGGCTCCAGAAGCACCGGCTGCAGCTGACACAGCCACCAGCACGCCCGCCGTTGCGGCTGCTGACGCCCCCGCCGAAGCTGCTGCCGAACCGCCTGCTGAGGTCGCGGCGGCTGCTCCTGAAGCCGCTCCGGCGCCCGAAGAAGCGGCACCCGCTGTTGTCGAAGAAACAGCCGCCGCCGAAGCCCCGGTTGAACCTGCCCCTGCGCCGGAAGCCGAGGTTGAAGTGGCCGCAGCGCCGGAAGCCGATGTGGAAGTGGCCGCCGAACCTGTGGCGGAAGAGCCCGCCCCTGTAACTGACGGCGGCGTGGCCTTGCTGGAAAACCAGGTCGGCTTTGCCGCCTGGGACGCGACCATGCCCTTCCTTGAAGACAACCGGATCATCGGCGGCGAGCGTGTGGCCATCATCTTGCGGATGTTGCCGGACGTTGACGCAGCCTCGGTTGGCGACTGGCTGGCGAATGGCCTGATCCTTTATTCGGTCAATGGCGTCGACATCCAGCAAAGCGGCAGCATCACCACCGCCGTTTTGAACGCCATGCAGGTTGACCCCGATGGCAAGGCGCGGGTTGTGGTGCAGTATTCCGGCTCGTCGCTGGAACGCCAGACCGGCCTGATGACCGTTACCGCCACGCGCCTGATCAGCCTCGCCAATGGCGTGAACCTGACCGTCAGCACCATTGATGGCGAATGGCGCAGCGTGGTCACTGCGGTCAATTCGCCCAACAGCACCACCCTGCGCGAGGGTGATATTCTCTTCCGTGACAAGACCACCGGCGTGGCGCTGGATGGGCCAATGTCCATTGAGGCCATCATGGCATCGCTCGTCGCAAGCGGCACTGCCACAACCGAATTCGCGATCATTCGTGACAACAAGCTTGCCGATGCGACCATGCAACTGGCCATCAAAGCCGGACAATGAGGCCCGCCGTGATCGACCGCCTACGCAAACCCGTTCTCACCGACCCGGCAGTCGAAGAGATGCAGATTATGGCCGCGCCTGCCCCGGCAAAGGGCCCAGGTCCTGCCAAGCTTGACCCGCTGGTCGAAGCCTTGGGCCTTGCAGTGGCGCGCAATGCAATACGGGATCGCACGCTTTCAGCGGCTTAATCCCCGCTTAGGATATGAACAGTACCAGCAAAAGTCATCAGCCTGTCGCTGCCACGTGACCACCTCCCAGTGACCACCAAGGCACCCAAGCGCAGCGGGCTGTTGACCAAAGGAGTGCACGGATGACGATTTCGGCGAAGACCCTCTGTATCGGCTGCACGGCCGCATTTCTGTCCGGCGGCGCGGCCTTTGCGCAAGAAGCCTGCAAGACCTACGTCGTCGCAGCCGGCGACAACCTGCGCTTCATCGCGCGCGAAGCCTATGGCGACGCCGATATGTACCGCGTCATCTACGGCGCCAACGTCGATACGATCGGTGCCAAAGCTGACCTGATCGAGGTCGGCGTCTCGCTTGCCATCCCTTGCGACCCCCGGTCCGAGGTTGCGGCCGCCGCAACGCCCTCTGCCGGACTGACGACCGAGGTAGTCGATCCCGCAACGGCGCCGGTTGCGGTTGTGCCCGACCTGCCGGTCGTCACCACAGGCACGACCGAAGTCGCCGCCGCCGCCCCCGATCCGGCGACCCCAACGCCCGCCGCTGCCGAAACGCCGCCTGCCATGCCCTACCGCTTTGTGACCGGCAACGGCTATGCCCCCTTCGCCGACGAGATGCTGCCCGGTGGCGGCATGTTCACCCAACTTGTTGAAATGGCAGTCTTCCGCGCCGATCCGGCCCTGCCCTACAACATGACCTTCGTGAACGACTGGCAGGCGCATATTGACGCGCTTCTGCCGTCAGGGGCCTATGATCTCAGCTTCCCCTGGGTCCGCCCGGATTGCGAGTCGACCGCAATGCTGCCCGCCGCCGACGAAGCCCGGTGTGAGGCCTTCGTTTTTTCTGCCCCGCTTTACGAAATCGTGGACGGCTTCTTCGCGCCGGTCGGCAGTGAGCTTTTGTCGGCCACCAGCTACACCGCCTTCGAAGGCAAGCGCATCTGCCGCCCCGAAGGCTATACCACCGGCGTCCTTGAAGCCGCAGGCCTGCCCAGCGAAAAAATCCAACTGTCGCGCCCGGTCTCGGCTACAGACTGTTTCGAAGCGCTGGCCGCTGGCAAGGTTGACCTCGTGTCCATCGATGCCGAAGTCGGCGACTCGGCGATTGCCGAACTTGGCATGATCGGCGCCTTTGGCCAGAACCCGCACCTCACGACCTTCGACAGCCTGCATGTGATCGCCCACAAATCCAACGCCCGCGCGGTGGAGATGATCAGAATGCTCGACGAGGGCGTGGTCGAGATGTACGAATCGGGCGAATGGTATGACATCGTGTCCTCTGCCCTGGCCCGCAACGCCGTGCAGGAGTAACTCCCCCTCACGTCTTCCAACGGACCGGCCCATGTGGCCGGTCTTTTGCTGTCTGGGCTTCACCGTTGTTTGGCAATTCCATCAAACCACAGAAACATTCGGAGCCGCTAATATACCCCTAGGTTGTGCGTTTGTTTCCTGACTGTCTTCACACTTTGTCGCAATTGGGCTTTGTGCCCATGAATCCTTCGAATTGCCTTATTCGTGCCACTTCCGACCGTCTTCCTGTCAACAGTTGGTGTATTGTTTCGGGATTCCGAACCTCTCGCCATTTGCAACTGTCGTCAGAAGGACATGACATACATGAGAACTGTATCTGACAAATACCGGACGACGGCTCTGTCGGCGTTGCTCCTTGCCCTCCCGGTCGTCGCCTCCGCACAGGAAGCTTGCACAACCTATACCGTCAGTGATGGCGACACCCTGGGCTCCATCGCCCAGGCGGCCTACGGGTCCTATGACTATCAGATGATCTTCAACGCCAACCGCGATGCCCTGGCCGCCAACCCCAACAACCTGCCGGCTGGCCTGCAGCTGATCCTGCCTTGCGAAGATGGCCGTCTGACCCCGGATACCGAACTCGCGTCGATCATCCAGCAGGAAACCCAGGAACAGGAAGCGTCGCGCACCAACACGAACCTGTACGAGCCGCCGCTGAAATTCGTCAGCTCGAACAACTGGATGCCCTTCACCGATGAATCGCTGACCGGCGGCGGGATCTTCGTTCGTATGGCCGCAACGGCCATGCAGCGCGGCGGCAATGACCGTGGCTACGAAGTGTCCTACGTGGACGACTGGATGTCCCACATCGACGTCCTGCTGCCATCCGGGGCGTTCGACGTCTCGATCGCCTGGGAAGCACCGGACTGTTCCAAGCTCGACCTCTTGGGCGAATTCTCGGTCCGCATGTGCACCGAATTCGACTTCTCGCTGCCGATCTATGAAACCGCCTATGCGTTCAACACGCTGGTCGACAGCAAATACGCTGCCGCCCGCGAATTCGCCGATTACGGTGGCGCCAAGATTTGCCGGCCCGAAGCATGGCCAATCAGCGACCTTGAAGTTCAAGGTCTGGTTGAGCCTCTGGTGACCTATGTCCATCCCAAATCGCCGCTGGAATGCGCCGAAATGCTCCTGTCAGGTGAGGTTGACCTCTATTCGATCGAGGCTGAGACGGCAGCGTCCAACTTCACCGAATTGAACGCCAATGACCGCGTGACGCCAAACCCGGCGCTGGCGACGTTCATCACCTACCACTTCCTGACCTCGAAGAGCAATCCGCGCGGCCGCGTCTATATCGCCATGCTGAACCGTGGCATTACTGACATGCGTGAGTCTGGCGAATGGTATGACATCGTGGCCACCGGCCTGGCTGAATACAACAAGCTGAACCAGTAGCACCTACAGCGCTGCAAAGTGATCCCGCCCCCGCGTCGCAAGACGCGGGGGTTTTTCGTTATCCCGCGGGCCAGTCAGTGCGGTTTCAGAACAGACTTGCAGTTTTGGAACGTATATTCCATTCTGCAGGCCCGTTGCAGCAGGTGTCCGCATGCCCGCACTCCCCCCCAGCCCCACCATCAGCCCTCCCGCCACGGTTGAGGCGTTCCGGGATCGTCTTGCCCAGTTCAACGGCCAGCTGCCACGCCGCCTGCAGCAATGCGCGGATTATCTGACTGACCATTCCGAGAAGATCGCCCTGTCGACCGTCGCCCAGATTGCCAAAGGCGCCGATGTGCCCCCCTCGGCGGTCATGCGTTTTTGCCAGGTTCTTGGCTTCAGCGGCTTTGCCGAACTGCAGCGCCTGTTTCGCAGCGCCCTGCCAGCCGGCCTGCCCGACTACGCCACCCGCCTTGCCAACCTCAAGGCCGGCCCCCGCGGCGCACCGGCCGCACTGGTGGCCGAGTTTGTCGATGCCGGCCGCCAGTCGCTGGAAGCCTTGGCTCAAGACCTGGACGAAACCACTCTGGATCAAGCTGTTATCTGTCTTTCCGGCGCACGCACCATCCATCTGGCAGGCCTGCGACGCTCCTTCCCCGTAGTCGCCTATCTGGCCTATGTCTTCGAAAAGCTGGACATCGCCGCCCAGCTGCACGCAGGCACCGGCGGCGTCAACGCCCGCGCGGCCATGACGCCGGGCGATGTGCTGCTGGTCGTGTCCTTTGCCCCCTATTCGGCCGAGACTTTGGCCCTCGCCCAATCCGCCAAGGACGCAGGCCTTCCGGTCGTTGCCTTGACGGATCGCCGTGACAGCCCGCTGGCCCGGCTGTCCGACACCGTCCTGACTGTCACCGAGGTTGATTTCGGCGCCTTCCGGTCGCTATCGGCAACCATTGCGCTGGCCTTGTCGCTGGCCGTGGCGGTTGCGGCACGGCGGGAAACTTAGGGCTTCCGCGATCAGGAAGAATGGAATATTCATTCCACGCACAGGGCCGACTCGGCCAGGCACCCTTCAGCAAAGGCGATGCGGCATGAACATGGCGGCAGGCACGGGCGGCAAGACGCTGGACGTCATCACCATCGGCCGCGCCTCGGTCGACCTCTACGGCGCGCAGGTTGGCGGACGGCTGGAAGACATGGGGTCGTTCCAGAAATACATCGGCGGCTCGCCTACCAACATGGCCGCCGGCACCGCGCGGCTGGGCCTGAGGTCCGCCCTCATCACCCGGGTCGGCGATGAACACATGGGCCGTTTCATCCGCGAGGAGCTTGCCCGCGAAGGCGTCGACACCCGCGGCGTCAAGACCGACCCGGAACGCCTTACCGCCCTCGTCCTTCTGGGCATCCGCGACGACAAGCAGTTCCCGCTGATCTTCTACCGCGAAAACTGCGCCGACATGGCCCTGTCCGAGGATGACATCGAAGAAGCCTTCATCGCCGAAGCCCGCGCCGTCGTTGCCACCGGCACCCACCTCTCCAACCCTCGGACCGAGGCGGCGGTCCTGAAAGCCCTCACCCTCGCCCGCAAGCACGGCCTGCAGACCGCTCTCGACATTGACTACCGCCCCAACCTCTGGGGCCTCGCCGGCCATGGCGATGGCGAAAGCCGCTTCATCGAATCCGCGCAAGTGACCGCCAAGCTGCAAGCCACCCTTCACCTTTTCGACCTCATTGTCGGCACCGAGGAAGAGTTCCACATCGCCGGCGGCACCACCGACACCATCGCCGCCCTCCGTGCCGTGCGGGCCGTGAGCCAAGCCACCCTCGTCTGCAAACGCGGCCCGATGGGCGCCGCCGCTTTCACCGGCGCCATCCCCGACAGCCTTGACGACGGTCAAACCGGCCCCGGCTTCCCGATTGAGGTCTTTAACGTCCTTGGCGCGGGCGACGGCTTCATGTCCGGCCTCCTCAAAGGCTGGCTGGATGGGGAGCCTTGGCCCACCGCCCTCAAATACGCCAACGCCTGCGGGGCCTTCGCCGTCAGCCGCCACGGCTGCACCCCCGCCTACCCCAGCTGGGAGGAGCTGCAGTTCTTCCTGAACCGCGGTGTTGTCGAAAAAGCCCTCCGCAAGGACCCCGCCCTCGAACAGATCCACTGGGCCACCAACCGGCATCAGGATTTGTCCACAATGCGGGTCTTCGCCTTCGACCACCGCCTGCAACTGGAGCAGATGGAGGGTGCCACTCCGGCCAAAATTGGCGCGTTCAAGCAGCTGTGCCTGCAGGCCGCCCTGCAAACCGCCGACGGAAAGCCCGGCTACGGCATCCTCTGCGACAGCCGCCTTGGCCGCGACGCGCTTTTCCAGGCCGCAGGCACCGGCCTCTGGATCGGCCGCCCGGTGGAATGGCCCGGCTCGCGCCCGCTGACGCTGGAGCCGGAGCTTGGCCCCGATTTCGGCGGCCTTCAGGAATGGCCCCTTGCCCATGTCGTCAAGGTCCTCTGCTTTGCCCATCCCGATGACGACGACGCCACCCGCGCGGCACAAGAGGCCACCGTCCTGCGCCTCTTCCACGCTGCCCGCCGCAACCGGCTTGAATTCCTGCTGGAGATCATCCCCTCCAAGGTCGGCCCCGTCACCGACGACACCAGCGCTACACTGATCCAGCGCTTTTATGACCTTGGTATCTACCCTGACTGGTGGAAGCTCGAACCCTTCACCACCGATGCCGCCTGGACCAACGCCTGCGCCGCGATCACCGCCAACGACCCGCACACAAGGGGCATCGTCGTCCTTGGCCTTGATGCTTCTGAGGCCGCCCTCGCCGCCTCCTTCGCCCTTGCGGCCCGCCACCCGCTTGTGAAAGGCTTCGCCATCGGCCGCACGATCTTTGCCGATGCCGCGCGTGGTTGGCTGACGGGCGCCCTGACCGACGCCGAGGCCATAGCCATGATGGCCGACCGCTACACACGCCTTGCCGCCGTCTGGGACGCGGCCCGGAAGGAGGCCACCACATGACCACGATCCGCCTGACCGCCGCCCAAGCCATGGTCCGCTGGCTGTCATTGCAACAGGCCGAGGATGGCGGCCGCTTCATCGAAGGCGTCTGGGCGATCTTCGGCCATGGCAACGTGGCGGGGTTGGGTGAGGCGCTACATGCCCATAAGGACACGATCCCCACCTGGCGCGGGCAGAACGAACAGACCATGGCCCATACCGCCGTCGCCTATGCCAAGGCGATGCACCGCCGGAAGGCGATGGCCGTGACCTCCTCCATCGGCCCCGGGGCCACCAACATGGTCACCGCCGCCGCCGTGGCGCATGTCAACCGCCTGCCGGTCCTGTTCATCCCCGGCGACGTCTTCGCTTCCCGCGCTCCGGACCCGGTGCTGCAGCAGATCGAGGATTTCGATGATGCGACCGTGTCGGCCAACGACTGCTTCCGCCCGGTCGTGCGCTATTTCGACCGGATCAGCCGCCCCGAGCATATCCTCACCGCCCTCCCCCGCGCGCTGCGGGTGATGACTGACCCCGCCAATTGCGGCCCGGTCTGCCTTGCCTTCTGCCAGGACACCCAGGCCGAGGCTTACGACTACCCGATCGACTTCTTCACCCCCCGCACCTGGACCATCCGCCGCCCCGAACCCGACCAGCGCGAACTGGCCGCCGCCGTCGCCGCGATCCAGGCCGCAAAGCGCCCGCTGATCGTGGCCGGGGGCGGTACGCTCTACTCCGGCGCGGAAGCGACGCTGCTGACCTTCGCCAAGACCCATAACATCCCCATCGTGGAAACCCAGGCCGGCAAGGGTGCGGTGGACTGGGAAGAACCCCTCCACTTCGGCTCACCCGGTGTCACCGGCACCGGCTGCGGCAATGACCTTGCAGCCAAGGCAGACCTTGTGATCGGCGTCGGCACACGGTTTCAGGACTTCACCACCGGGTCATGGACCGTCTTCTCTGCCCCCGGCCGCAAGCTTCTGTCGATCAACATCCACGGCTATGATGCCGCAAAGCGCGCTGCGATCCCGCTGGTCGCGGATGCGAAGGTCGCACTGGAAAAACTCAGCATCGCCTTGGGGCCGCACCGCTTTGCGGACCCCGATTTCAGCGCCCGGGCCAGCTGGTTCGCCACCACCGATGCCCTCTTCGCCGCCCCCAAAGGCAACGAGTTGCCGACCGACGCGCAAGTCATCGGCGCGGTGGACCGCAACGCCGGGAAAACCTCGCTCATCATGTCTGCCGCGGGCACCATGCCCGGCGCGCTCCATGTCCTGTGGCGCGCAGCCCAAGGCGGCTACCACATGGAATACGGCTTTTCCTGCATGGGGTACGAGATTGCGGGCGCCATGGGCATCAAGATGGCCCTGCCTGACCGCGACGTGATCTGCATGGTCGGCGACGGCAGCTACATGATGGCAAACTCGGAACTCGCGACCGCCGTGATGATGGGCATCCCCTTCACCGTGGTCCTGACCGACAACCGGGGCTATGGCTGCATCAACCGTCTGCAGGCAGCCACTGGCGGCGCGCCGTTCAACAACCTCTTCCGCGACAGCTATCATGTGAATGAGGCGAACCTCGACTTCGTCGCCCATGCCCGCAGCATGGGGGCCAACGCGGTGAAGGTTGCGGGCATCGCTGAGCTTGAGGCCGCGCTGCAAGCCGCCAAGACCGCAACGATCCCCACCGTCATCGTGATCGACACCGACCCACTGCCCGGCACCGGCGCAGGTGGCACCTGGTGGGAGGTAGCAGTGCCCGAAGTCTCGGACCGCACAGAAGTGAACGCAGCCCGCGAGGGCTATGAAACCGGCCGCAAGGCCCAATGGCTGTTGAACTGAGGCCCCCCATGATCCAATTCGGCACAAACCCCATCGCCTGGGCCAATGACGACGACCAGACCATCGGCGCAGACATCCCCACCCTTCGCATCCTGGATGAAGCCGGTCGCCAGATCGGCTTTGACGGCATCGAAAACGGCCACCGCTGGCCGACAGAGCCAGAGGCCCTGCGCGCCCTTCTTGGCCATTACGGGCTGAAATTCATCTCGGGCTGGTATTCGACCGAGCTTCTGGTCCGGTCGGTGGAGGATGAAATTGCCGCGGCCCAAGCCCATATCGCCAAGCTGAAGCACAACGATTGCAAGGTGATGATCGTGTGTGAGACCTCAAACGCGATCCATGGCGCGGCGAAACCGGTCAATGACCGCCCCAGCCTGACTGGGCCTGAAATGACCGCTTTTGGTGCCAAGCTGGAGGCGTTTGCGGCCTACCTGACGTCTCAGGGTCTGACCCTCGTCTACCACCACCACATGGGCACGATTGTTGAATCGCAAGAGGATATTGATGCCTTCCTGGCGGCGACCGGCCCCCATACCCACCTTCTCTTCGACGCCGGCCACTGCGCTTTCGGCGGCGGTGATCCGGTGGCGGTGCTGACCAAGCACATCGCCCGCGTCCGCCACTTTCACGCCAAGAACATCCGCCCCGCCATCACCGCCCGCGTGCGGGCCGAGGGGCTGAGCTTCCTGCAAGGCGTCGTCGCCGGGGCCTTTACCGTGCCGGGCGATCAGGAGGGCGGCATCGACTTCGGCCCCCTTCTGAAGATCCTCGCCGGGGCAAACTATGACGGCTGGATCGTGATCGAGGCCGAGCAGGACCCGGACGTCCGCAACCCGCTTCTCTATCAGACCCTGGGTCTGGCCACGCTGAAACGCCTTTCCCGGGAAGCCGGTCTCATCTGACGCGCGGCGGACCGGGGGCCAGCCCCCGGACCCCCGGAGTATTTATGAAAAGAGCAAGCCATGGCCGACCTTCTCCGCCACCCGACCGGCACCCGCGGCAAGGTGCATGACATCACCCCGGCCAGCGCAGGCTGGGGATATGTGGGCTTCTCCCTTTACCGGCTTCAGGCCGGCGAGGTGGCCGCAGAGGTGACAGGCGACCGTGAGGTGATCCTGGTGCTGGTCGAGGGCAAGGCAACCGTTCAGGCCGCCGGGCAGGACTGGGGCGAGATGGGCGACCGGATGGATGTCTTTGAGCGGACCCCGCCGCATTGCCTTTATGTCCCGAACGGCAGCGACTGGCGGGCGATGGCGACCACGCCTTGCACGCTTGCGGTCTGCAGCGCCCCCGGCAAGGGCGGGCACCCGGCCCAGCGCCTTGGGCCAGAGGGGATTGAGCTGACCCCGCGTGGGCGCGGCACAAACACCCGCTACGTCAACAACATCGCGATGGAGGGGCGCGAGGTGGCCGACAGCCTTCTGGTCACCGAGGTCTTCACCCCGGCAGGCCATTGGTCCAGCTACCCCAGCCACCGCCATGACGAGGATGACTTCCCCCGCATGACCTATCTGGAGGAGACCTATTACCACCGCCTGAACCCCGATCAGGGCTTTGGCATCCAGCGGGTCTATACCGAGGATGGCAATCTGGATGAGACGATGGCCGTCAAATCCCATGACGTGGTGCTGGTGCCGAAGGGCCACCACCCCTGTGGCGCGCCTTATGGCTATGACATGTACTATCTGAACGTCATGGCCGGGCCCTTGCGCAAGTGGCGGTTCCAGAATGACCCCGATCATGACTGGATCGCCAAGCGTGACGCCTGATCAGGGTGGCGGCGCGAAAAAGACCCGCGAGAACACCGCTTCACCATTCGCAGGATAGAACCGGCCCATCCCGCCGGCGGGAAGATTGGTCAACTCGCCGAACATCAGCCGTTTGCCATCCGTGTAAAAATCCACCCGGACATAGGACAGCTCTTGCGACAGCTGCGCCGCAGCCGCGAGCAGAGGGGCAAAAAAGGACCAGTCGGGCAACTGGAAATCGGTCGTGGGAAAGGCCAGGCTGACCCCAAGCGGCCGGCGGTCTGTGTCGAAAGACTGGCGGTCCTTGGTGTAGCGCTCGATGATCGAGACGACCTTCGGCACGCCGTTGCGGCAGTGCACCGAGCCTTCCAGCCGCATCGCCTCATCCAGCCAGGGCTCAACGATGACCCGCTTTGCAAGGCCCGCGTAATTCCTTTCCAGCGACTGCCGGAAGTAATCATGCGTCAGCCAGCCAGACATCTCGGGCAGCGCCGCCATCCATTCCGCCTCAGACCCGATGCGCAGAAACCGGCCTGAACTGTGCGTGGGCTTCACCGCCACCGGCCAGTCCGGCGGGCGCCAATCCGCAATCGCGCTGGCGGTGTCGAACACTGCCAATGTCGGCACCGTGTTTCCGGGGCCAAGAATGCTGGTGACATAGGCCTTGGACAGCACCTTGTCAGTAATCCGCTGGCGCAGGGGCAACTCCAGTTCCGGTCCGACCTTTAGCCTGTAGAGAAAGTCGTTGAACAGGCCGTCGGCCGGACCCGGAGCCCGTCGCATGTACAGCACCATGTCCAGCCAGCACCGCATCCGCAGCACGCGCCGCGCAAGGCCCCGAAGGCCCGGCCGGTCCCAAAGGGCCAGGAAGACCCAGGTCAGAGCCTTTTGCAGGCGGATAACCGGATTCCCGGCTCGGCGCTTCACTGGCAGGGGCAATTGCGGCATTCCTGCAGCCCCGTGCGATCAGGCCGTCCGCACCGGGACGCGGCTTTCCAGCCAGCGGAACAAAAGCACGATCAACCCGGCAATCGCCATATAGACCACGGCCAACAGCAACAGCGGCTCATACACCACAAAGGTATCCTGCCGGATGCGCGAGGACACGGCGTAGATGTCGACAACGGTGATCGTCGCCACCAGAGGCGTGGCCTTCAGTGTCAGCACCGTTTCCCCGCCCAGCGTCGGCAGCACGCGCTGCATGGCTTGCGGCAGCCAGATGCGGCGGAAGATGGTGAAGCGCGGCATGCCCATGGCGCGCGCGGCCTCCAGCTGGCCATGCGGCACGCCCTTGAAGGCGCCACGCATCACCTCGCCGGAATAACCCGCGACAGAAAGGGTCAGCGCCAGCACGGCATAGGGCCAGGCCTGCCGCAAGATCGGCCAGAGGTCGGATTGCCGGATCCAGGGGATTGACGGGAAAAGGGAACCAAGCCCGTAATACAAGAGCCATAGCTGCAGGAGGAGCGGCGTGCCCCGGACCAACCCGCAAAAGCCGTTGGCGGGCGCGGCCAGCCACCAGGGGCCAGCCGCCTGCGCAAGGCCCAGCGGGATCGCGAGCAAAAGCCCCAGCAGCATCGTGACGACCAGCAGCCAGCACGTCGTCCAGGTGCCCTGCAAGAGCAGCAACTGGTATTTCGGGTCGGCCAGCCAGCTCCAATTCAACGCCGTGGCGCACCAGACGACAAGGCCCGCCGCAATGACGGCCATCACAATCCGGCGGGGGACCCAGAAGCCCTGCATCAGTTCGACCTCGGTCGGGTCTGGCCCCGCCGCGCCCAGGCCTCGGCCCGGGCGAAAAGGAGGGACGAGACGATGGAGATCACCAGATACAGCACCCCCGCCGCCATGAAAAAGGTGAAGAAGGCCTTGGTCGTGCTGGCAGCCTGCCTTGTGACCAGCGTCAGCTCGGCATAGCCCACCACGGCCAGAAGGGCGGTGTCCTTGGTGGCGATCAGCCAAAGGTTCGCCAGCCCCGGAATTGCCGCCGCCAGCATCTGCGGGAAGGTCACCCGCCAGGCCAGCATCAGGGGCGGCATGCCCATCGCGCGCGCCGCCTCGATCTGCCCCGAGGGGACAGAAAGGATCGCCCCGCGCAACACCTCGGTCGCGTAGGCGCCCTGTACGATGCCAAGGACGGCGATCCCGGCGACGAAGCCGGAAATCTGGATCCGCTCAAACCCCCAGGACATCAACAGGTTGTTCAGCGAGGAGGTGACGGCGAAGTAAAGGATCAGGATCAGGATCAGTTCCGGCACGGCGCGGACGATGGTGGTGTAGATGCCCAACAGGTCCCGCGTGACCGGACTGCCATAGAGCTTGCCGTAAGCGCCGCCGATGCCGATCAGAAGACCCAGCGCAAAGGCGCCGATCGCAATCAGAATGGACTTGCCCAAGGCCACCATCAGCGTGGCCCCCCAGCCGGGCGGCGACCAGGCAAGAAGGTCGAGGGTCGAGGTCAGAAGGGCGGCACCGATCATGCGGCGGCCTTTCGGGTCTGGGTCACGGGGATGGCGGGCCCCCCCCCACCCTCTCCCGCAAGGGGGGAGGGGGGCGTTGGTCCTGCGCAACGGCGTGCGGTGGCCCGGCCGGATACATGCACGCCTGCCCTGCCCCGTTCGGGGACAGGGGCGGCGGGCACCCGGCCTGAGCCTGCCATTCCCTTAGCCGCCGTAGATCGACGAGGCGAAGTACTTGGCGGTGATCGTGTCATAGGTCCCGTCGGCGATCACCTTGGCGATGGCGGCGTTGATCTTTGCCTTCAACTCATCCTCGCCCTTGCGGATGCCGGCACCGACGCCAAGGCCAAGGATCGTCGGGTCATCGGCCACAGCACCCTTGGTTTCGCAGCAGGCAGCCCCCGCCTCGGACGCAAGGAAAGCGTCCATCGCAATGCTGTCGGCCTGGGTCGCGTCGATCCGACCAGCGGCGAGGTCAGAGTTCGCCTCATCCTGGGTCTGGTAGATCTTCACCTCGGCGGCGGTGCCGGCGAAGTACTTCTCGACATAGTCGGCGTGAATGGTCGAGGCCTGGACGCCGATGATCTTGCCCGCCAGGCCTTCGGGTGAGGGGGCCATCTCAACCCCTTTGGCGCCAACGATGACGGTGGGGGTGTTGTAGTATTTGTCCGAGAAATCAATGGTTTTCGACCGCTCTTCCGTGATCGACATCGAGGCCATGATCACGTCGATCTGCCCCGAAGTCAGCGACGGGATGATCCCATCCCATGCCACCGGGGTGATCACGCACTGCATTTCACCGGCGGCGCAGACGGCGTTGATGAAGTCCACTTCCCAGCCAACCCAGTTGCCCGAGGCATCGGGCGAGGCGAAGGGCGGGTAGGCTTCGGCGGCGATGCCGATCTTGACCTCTTGCGCGGCAACAGGGGCTGCCATCAGGCAGGCGGCGGCGAGAAGCATCTTGAAGTTCATGGTCGTCTCCAGGTTGGTTGGTGGTTGGTTGGCCCGTCGTTCGGTTGAAGGTCTTCAGGCGACGGTTTTCAGGAACTGTTTCAGCCGTTCGGATTTGGGCGCGCCGAACAGTTGGTCGGGCGGGCCCTGTTCCTCGATCTGGCCGTTGTGCAGGTAGATCACATGGCTCGCCACTTCGCGGGCGAACTTCATCTCATGCGTGACAAGGATCATCGTGCGGCCTTCGTCAGCCAGGGTCTTGATGACCTGCAGCACCTCACCCACAAGCTCGGGGTCAAGGGCAGAGGTCGGCTCGTCGAACAGCATCGCCTTCGGTTCCATGCACAAGGCACGGGCGATGGCGGCGCGCTGTTGCTGACCACCGGACATGAAGGCGGGATATGCGCCCTCTTTTTCGGCCAACCCCACGCGGGCCAAAAGCTTGCGGGCGCGGGCAATGGCCACGTCGCGCGGGGTCTTCATCACATGGACCGGCACTTCGATCAGGTTTTCCAGTACCGTGCGGTGGGTCCAAAGGTTGAAGGACTGAAACACCATGCCCAAGGACTGGCGGATGCGTTCCAGCTGCTTGCGGTCTGCGGGTGCACCGTCCGGGCGCATCGCCACAGCCTCACCCGCCACCGAAATGCTGCCCGACGACGGCGTCTCCAGAAAGTTGATGCAGCGCAGCATGGTCGACTTGCCCGACCCCGACCCGCCGATGATCGCCACCACGTCGCCTTCCTGGGCCGTCAGCGACACGCCTTTCAGCACATGATGCGTGCCAAAGCTTTTGTGCAGGTCCTGGACCCGGATCGCCTCCGCCCGTGCTTGCGCGCTGTCCGCCATGTTCCCCCACTGCGTTCCTGTCATCAAACCGTTGAATTCGGGCCCGCGCAAGCCTTTCATTCGGAGCCGGGCGCTTGAAGGGGCCCATGGCGTCGTCTAAGCAGGGTCACGCCGAAATTCTTGGCCATATGGGACACCCGATGCGCATCCTGATCACCAACGACGATGGCATCAACGCCCCGGGCCTTGAGGTGCTGACCGAAATCGCCACCGAAATCGCCGGCCCCGGGGGTGAGGTCTGGACCGTCGCCCCCGCATTCGAACAATCCGGCGTCGGGCACTGCATCAGCTACACCCACCCGATGATGATTGCCGAACTTGGCCCCCGCCGCTTTGCCGCCGAAGGCAGCCCGGCCGACTGTGTGCTGGCCGCGATCTATGACGTCCTCGACGGGGCCAAGCCCGATCTTGTGCTGTCGGGCGTCAACCGGGGCAACAACGCGGCTGAGAACGTGCTGTATTCCGGCACGATCGGCGGCGCGATGGAGGCGGCCTTGCAAGGCGTGCCCGCAATCGCCCTGTCGCAGTTCTTTGGCCCGGACAACGCCAAGCTGGCCGACCCCTTCGAATCCGCCCGCGTCCATGGCGCAAGCGTGGTGCGCGCGCTGTTGGACCGCGGCATCTGGACCGAAGGCGATTACCGGGTGTTCTACAACCTCAACTTCCCGCCCCTGACCGCCGCCGAAACCAAGGGCATGAAGGTCGCCGCCCAAGGCTTCCGCCGCGACACGGCCTTCAGCGTGGAGCCGCACCAGTCGCCTTCGGGCCGCAAGTTCTTGTGGATCAAGGGTGGCCCGCAGCACACGCCCACCCTGCCCGGCACCGATGCGGCGGTGAACCTTGAAGGCTACATCTCGGTCACGCCGATGCGCGCAGACCTGACGGCGCATGACCTTCTGGCCGACCTGCAGGCCAAGCTGGGATGAGCCAGGCCCCAGAGGAACCCGACGACACGTCCGACGGGGGCCTTGAGGGTCTGGCCGAACGCAAGATGCGCTTTCTCTTTGCCCTGCGGTCGCGTGGTGTGACCGATGCCCGCGTGCTGACCGCGATGGAAAAGGTGGATCGGGGCCTTTTCGTGCGCGGCCTCTTCGCTGACCGCGCCTACGAGGACATGCCCTTGCCCATCGCCTGCGGCCAGACCATCAGCCAGCCCTCGGTCGTCGGCCTGATGACGCAGGCCCTGCAGGTAAGCCCACGCGACACCGTGCTGGAGGTGGGCACAGGGTCGGGCTATCAGGCAGCGATCCTCGCGCAGCTCTGCCGGCGGGTCTACACCGTGGACCGCTACCGCCGTCTGGTGCGTGAGGCGGCGGATCTCTTCCGCCAGTTGGACCTGACCAACATCACCTCGATCATCGCGGACGGGTCGTTCGGCCTGCCCGACCAGGGGCCCTTCGACCGGATCATCGTGACCGCCGCTGCCGAAGACCCGCCGGGGCCTTTGCTGGAACAATTGAAGCCCGGCGGCATCATGGTCTTGCCGGTCGGCCAATCGGACGCGGTGCAAAGCCTGATCAAGGTCACGCGCTCTGCACGCGGATTTGACTATGAAGAACTTCGCCCAGTGCGGTTTGTCCCTCTGGTCGAGGGCCTCGGCTCCGAGTAGGATAGCCCCCCAGAACCCGGGGATAACCGGGGCGATGTGGTGCAGAGGCAAGAGATGCGTATATTGGGCGGTATTCCCCGGGTCGGACTGATGCTTGGGGCCAGCGTTCTGGCACTGGCGGGCTGTGTCGAGACGAACAACCTCGGCCGCAATCTGGATTGGGACCTGCGGGCCGGCGGTGGCAACACCTCCGACGCGGCGCGGCAGGCGACGGCGGCTGTCCCGACACCCGACGCCAACGGCATCCTCTCTTACCCCGATTACCAGCTGGCCAAGGCCCGGCGCGGCGATACGGTCGCCGGAATGGCGGACCGCCTTGGCCTGAACCCCGAAGCATTGGCGCAGACCAACGCGCTGCGCCCGACAGACCCCCTGCGTGAGGGTGAGCTTCTGTTGCTGCCCGACCGCGTGTCGGCGGCCCCGCAACCAGCGGTCATTCCCGGCACCGGCCTTGGCGGCGGCGGGCGCGTCGACATCGGCGCAATTGCCACGACCGCGCTCGATGAGGCGGGCCCCTCGCCGACCATCACCGCGCCCTCGGCTCCGATCCCGAACCAGCCCGCGACGCACCGCGTGGCGCGGGGCGAAACCGCCTTCACCATCGCGCGGACCTACAACGTCTCGGCCAAGGCGCTGGCCGACTGGAACCAGCTTGGCGCCGAAATGGCCGTGCGCGAAGGCCAGACGCTGATCATCCCGGTCGCCACCGCGCCCGCACCCAACCCGGAACCCGTGGTCACACCGCCCGGCGCAGGTTCCCCCACGCCCGAGCCGCCCTCGGCCGCAAAGCCTCTGCCGGACGAAGACACCGGCGTCGCGGCTGAGGCACCGAAGGCCACCCCGCCCTCACCCGCACTCGGGGATCAGGCCACCGGAGCCTCGGCCGCGAAATTCGTGATGCCGGTGTCGGGCAAGATCATCCGCGGCTATGACCGCAAGTCGAACCAGGGCATCGACATCGCAGCGCCAGCCGGAACCCCGGTCAAGGCGGCCGAAGCGGGGACCGTCTCGGTCATCTCAGCCGACACGAATGGCAAAGGCATCGTCATCATCCGCCACGCCGGTGATCTGCTGACCGTCTATGTCGGCGTCAGTGGGGCGACGGTCGCCAAGGGCGCAAAGGTCACGCGTGGGCAGGCGATTGGCAAGGTCGCGGCGGGCGATCCGGCCTTCCTGCACTTTGAGGTGCGCAACACCTCGAAGGAAAGCTTCGACCCGATGACCTACTTGCAATAACGGTCGGCACCGGAGTTTTCAAAAACTCCGGTCCGATTTCTTGCAAGAAATCGGCGGCTCACGTCTGGCGAGACACCAGGATCTTGTCGATGCGCCGGGCGTCAAGGTCGATCACTTCGAACCGGAAGCCTTCCACCGTGAAGACCGCGCCCAGTTCCGGGATGCGACCCAGCTGGTGCAGGACAAGACCTGCCACCGTGTCATAATCACCGGCGATCGCGCGCGGCAGGCCCAGCTTGTCGCAGAACTCATCCGCCGGCATCCAGCCCGCCACCAGATGGCTGCCATCCTCGCGCAGGACCATGGCCGGTTCATCCGCCTCACTTGAGGCGACGGCACCGGTGATCGCTTCCAGCACGTCATCCGTGGTGATGATGCCTTCGAAATGGCCATACTCGTCATAGACCAGCGCCATGTGATGTTCGGCCCTTTGCAGGACCTCAAGCACATCCAGCGCCTCGGTCCGGTCCGATACAACCGGGACTTCCCGCAGCAGGGCTTTAATATCAAGCGGTTCCCGGCGCGACACCGCCTGGAACGCATCGGCCAGAAGCACGATCCCCACCACAGCGCCATCGGCATCCGCGACGGTCATCCGGGGCCGCGCAATCCGGCGGATGGCGGCCAGCGCCTCGGCTCCGGTGGCGGTCAGGGGGATCATGTCCACCTCATGCCGGGGGGTCATCAGGGCGCTTGCGGTGCGGTCCGACAGGCGCATGACGCCGGCCATCATCTCACGCTCTTCCGTTTCCAGCACCCCGCCTTCATGGGCTTCGGCCAGCAGGACATGCACTTCTTCCTCGGTCACGCGATTTTCGCTGCCACCGCGCTGGCCCAGCAGCCACAGGACCAGCCGCCCCGACCGGTCCAGAAACCACACCACCGGCGCGCCGATCACGGACAGAAGCGTCATCGCCGGCGCCATGCGGATCGCCACAGCCTCGGGGTTGCGGAGCGCCAGCTGTTTCGGAACCAATTCCCCAATGATCAGGCTGAAATAGGTGATCGCCAGCACCACGCCGCCCACGCCCAGCGTCGCGGCCCAGTCGGCGTCAACCCCTTGCGCAATCAGCCAGTCCTCCAGCCGCAGGCCCAGCGTCGCCCCCGACAGCGCACCTGACAGCACGCCGACAGCGGTAATGCCGATCTGCACGGTGGACAGGAACTTGCCGGGATCCTCTCCCAGCCGCAGGGCCATGCGCGCGCCCCGGCTTTTGCCCTCAAGCGATTTCAGCCGCCCCGGACGGGCGCTGACGATGGCAAGCTCGGACATGGCAAGGACGCCGTTCAACACGATCAGCGCCAGGATCACAAGAATTTCGGTCAACATGATGTGCGGGGAGGTAGGGCTTCACCCGGTGCAATGCAAGCGGCGACTGCGCTTAGCCTTGCAGGACCACGCCTTCGCGCGCAGCAAGGTCGCAGAAGAACTGCCACGCCACGCGACCTGAGCGGGAGCCACGCGTCGCCTGCCACTCTACCGCTTCCGCACGCAGGCGGTCTTCGGGCACCATCACCCCGTGCGCGGCGCAATAGCCCCGGACCATGTCCAGGTATTCGTCCTGGCTGCAGGGATGGAACCCCAGCCACAGGCCGAACCGGTCAGAGAGCGACACCTTCTCTTCCACCGCTTCCCCCGGGGTGATGGCGGTCGCGCGTTCGTTCTCGATCATTTCACGCGGCATCAGGTGGCGGCGGTTGCTGGTCGCGTAGAACAGCACATTCTCGGGCCGCCCTTCGATCCCGCCATCCAGCACGGCTTTCAGCGATTTGTAATGCTGGTCGTCGTGGCTGAAACTCAGATCATCACAGAACAGGATAAACCGGTGCGGCGCTGCCCGCAGATGCGCCAGCAGGCGCTGAACCGATGGCAGGTCCTCGCGGCTCAGTTCCACGATCTTCAGCGGCAGACCTTCCGCACGCACGGCGGCATGTACCGCCTTGACCAGGCTCGATTTCCCCATCCCCCGCGCGCCCCAAAGAAGCGCGTTGTTCGCAGGCAGGCCCCGCGCAAAGTGGCGGGTGTTTTCCAACAGCGTATCCCGCGACCGGTTGACCCCGATCAACAACCCGATGTCGACGCGCGACACCTTGGTCACCGGCTCCAACCGATCCGGCGCCGTATGCCAGGCGAAGGCATCGGCAGCGGCAAAGTCCGGCGCGGGCATCGGCGCGGGGGCCAGACGCTCCAACGCCGCGGCGATCCGGTCAAGCGGATCGGTCACTCTTCCGGCTCCGGCTCCACCCAGGTGCCATCAGCCTTGGCCTGCGCCTCACGCCGTTTTTCGATGCGCCAGATCAGGAAGATCGAAACCTCGTAAAGGGGATAGACCGCGAAGAAGAGGATCAGTTGGCTCATCACGTCGGGCGGGGTCACGATCGCCGCAACGATCAGGATGATCACGATCGCATAGCGGCGCATCTTGATCAGCCCGGCCGAGGTCGCCAGCCCCGCTTTGCCCATCAGCGTCAGAAGGACTGGAAGCTGGAAGCACAACCCGAAAGCCATGATCAGCTTCAGGCTGATATCCAGCGTCTCGTTCACCTTGCCCTGAAAGACAATGTCGATGCCGCTATCGGCCACCGGAACCGCAGGGTCGATGACCGGCACGTCCGACAGGCTGGGCAGCAGCGCCGCAATCACCGAATAGGCGTCGGCAAAGCCCAGAAAGAAGGTCATCGCCAGCGGTGTCACCACGTAATGGGCAAAACCCGCGCCGATGATGAACAGGATCGGCGATGCCAGAAGGAACGGCAGGAAGGCATTCTTTTCGCTGCGGTAAAGCCCCGGCGCCACAAAACGCCACAGCTGATAGGCAATCACCGGAAAGCTGACCATCAGCCCGGCCACGACCGAAATCTGGACCAGCGTGAAGAAGTATTCTTGCGGCGCGGTGTACTGCATCACCGGGTTCGGGTCGCCCAGCGCCCGCATCGCCTCTTCAATCGGGGCGAGCAGGAAATCCAGGATCGGCTCGGCCACGATGAAGCACAGGATCATCGCGATCAGAAAGGCCGTGACCGACCAGATAAGGCGATTGCGCAGCTCGATCAGGTGCTCGACCAGAGGGGCGGCGCTGTCGTCGATGTTGTCCGCCTTCATGCGGGGTCTCCCGGTTCGGCCTTCTTGCGCACCCGGCCGCCGCGCTTGACGGCGGGGGCTTCCGGGGTCACGTCAGCGGTGGCTGCTGCTGGCGCTGCTTTCACCTCACGCAGCTTGGCCACGGTTTCGGCCGAGGCGGCCTTCTTGGCGGCAACCTTTTCGGCCAGGGCTGCAGTCGCTGGCCCCGGGGCGGCCGCCGGGGTCGCCACGACCGGCGCGGTGGTGGGCATCGGTGGCATCGGCGGCGGGGTCAGCGGGACCGCGGGCTTCACACCAGCGGCCGCCGCGGGCTTCATCGGATCCCACTTCTCGAACTTGTCGGCGGCGTTGCGCATTGCGTCCAGGCCCATCGACTTGGGGTTGGAGATCTTGCGCAGATCGTCCGCCACATCCTTGACGCCAGACTCCTTGGCCGCCTGTTCCATCGCGCGCGAAAACTCACGCCCCATGGAGCGGACCTTGGCCATGAAGCGGCCAAGCTCGCGGAACATGCCGGGCAAGTCTTTCGGGCCGATGAAGATCAGCGCCACGATGCCCACGACCAGAAGTTCGGACCAGCTGAGATCCATGCTTTGCGTCCCCCGAACGCGTCTTGACGACTTAGACCTTGTCCTTCTCGGCGGGGGTCACGTCTTTGGCCGCGTTGGCGTTGGCGGCGTCAATCTCGGCGGTGCCGTCGTTCACGCCCTTCTTGAAGGCGGTGATGCCCTTGCCGACCTCACCCATCAGCGAAGAAACCTTGCCCCGGCCGAACAGGACCAGAAGCACGACGGCGATCAGCAGAAGGCCGGGAAGACCGATATTGTTGAACATGGACATTCTCCAGTGCGCGGCCCCTCAGGTGGGGCGGTTGCTTCAATTGCCTTCAGATACGACCTTGTGGCTGGGGTTTCCAAGGGCGAAGCGGGTTGCAAACTGCAATCTACTGACAGTATTTTGTCAGTAGGGCACCCTGCCCGACCCGTGAGAGGCCCGATGAAACGCGACGCGCGGCTTTATGACATCGTCCAGGCCCTGCGCGACGGCCGGCTGCATACGGCAGCGGAACTGGCGCAGGCGATGGGAGTCTCCACCCGCACCATTTGGCGCGACATGGAGATGCTGGCGGCCACCGGCATCCCGGTGACGGGCGAGCGGGGTCTTGGCTACATCCTGCGCTCCCCCCTGATGCTGCCGCCGACGATGCTGACACCGGAAGAGCTTGAGGCGCTGGTTGAAGGCCTGCGGCACGTGGGCCAGGACGGCAACCCCCGGGCGCGGGCGGCGAAGAGCCTCCTCTACAAGGTGGCAACCCTGCTCCCGCAGTCGGGGGTTGAGGCTGACGGCTGACGCCGAGACCCAAATTCCTTAAGCAAGGAATTTGCGCGCACACCCCCAAAAGGCTTTCATTGCTGACAGACCCTTGTCAGTTGCGCCCTGTCATACCCGCCCCATCGCAACCGATGGAGAGACCCATGCGCCTACTGCCCGCCCTTTGCCTGACGATCCTTCTCGCCCCCGCCGACGCCGCCCGCGCCGAAATGGGCAACGCAGACGGCCCGGTGATGGAGATCGTCACCTTCCGCCTGACCCCCGGCACCAGCGACGCCGCCTTCCTTGCCGCCGCCGCAGCCACCGCCACGCCGTTGCAGGCCCAGCCTGGCTTTGTCAGCCGCCACCTCACCCGCACCGAAGATGGCAGCTGGACTGACCACGTCCGCTGGTCCTCGATGGCCGCCGCACTGGCAGGGGCTGATGCGATGATGGCAGACCCCGCTTTCGGACCCTTCATGGCGCTGATCGATGGGCCGACCGTCATCATGCGCCACGACACCATCGCCTTCGCAATGGACTGATCGACGCTCGGCATCCAGCGCCTTCCCTCCCCTTCGTGGGGAGGGGATGGGGGTGGGGGGCCACCGCTCGAACACCCTGCGATTCGCCCTTGCAGCCCCACCCACCCTGACGCCACCCTTGCCCCATGCGCCGCACCGACCGTCTGTTCGAGATCATCCAGCTTCTGCGCGACGGGCGGCTCCACACCGCCCGCGCCATCGCCGAGGTGCTGGAAGTCTCGACCCGCACCATCTGGCGCGACATGGCCACGCTCATCGCCTCCGGCCTGCCGGTTGAGGGCGAGCGTGGCGTCGGCTACGCCCTGCGTGAGCCTATCACCCTGCCGCCCCTGACCCTGACCCCCGATGAGGTTCAGGCCCTGACCCTTGGTCTGCAGCTTGTCCGAAACGGGGCCGACCCCTCGCTCACCCGCGCCGCGACAAGCCTGCGCGCCAAGATCGCTGCGGTCCTGCCCACCCGGCTGATGGACAGCGAAGGGCACGACACCTGGGTCTTTCCGGGGGCCGAGGCGCTGGCCGCTGCCCGCCATCTGCCCGCCCTGCGCCGCGCGATCCGCCTGCGCGAACGGGTGGTCTTGGGCTACCCCGACGGCGACGGGCAGGCCACGCTCCGCCCGGTGCGGCCGCTGATCCTGGAATTCTGGGGCCGGGTCTGGACGCTCGCCGCCTGGTGCGAAACCCGCGCCGCCTTTCGCAGCTTCCGCGTCGACCGCGTCGACAGCCTTTCAGGCACGGGCGAATCCTTCCCGGACGAGGCCGGCCGCAACCTTGCCGCCTACCGCGCAAGCGTCGGCGCCTGAGGCCGCACACCATCCGGCAGGCATCAGGGCTGGTCTTTGCGCCTTGCCCTGCCAACCAGCCGGATCAGACCCCAGACCAGATAGAACAGCCCTGCAAACCCGAAGGCCGTGGCGCCGACGACGATCCAGAACACGTAGGGTTGGTCGGCCGCCTCGATCAGGCCGTCATGGACAGGCCCAGGCCCGGCGCCAAGGCTGACAAGCGCAAGGAATTTGAGGGCGACCTGTGCAAAGAACCCGGCAACCAGGCCCAGTCCAGCAGCTATGCCGATCAGGAGAAGGTGTTTGGTCATGTTGCCCCAAATGGCCCGGGTGACGTCTCTGCTTCCCGTGAAGGCCCGCGTTCACCGCGTCAATCCCCCTTCAAGGATCTGCCGGATCGCAAGCCTGCTTTCACCCGGTCGGGCGGTCGCCGATGACTCCGCAAAGCCCCGCTGCGGACCGGCGGGGCGATTCGCGCAGCAAGGTTAACCAGCGCTGGACCCGGCGCGCGTAGAGACAAAAGGAAGACGCAAGGAAGACAGGAAAAAGAGTGCGGTTTTTCCGCCAAGTGTCTGAATTAACGGCCAGACCTCAGTTGTTGCGTCAGACGCCAAAAACAAAGCACCGATCCCGCCGGATCATCAACCACAAGACGGTGCCGGGCTTTGGCAGGAACACCCCCGGAACGCTCGCGGTCAGTTTTGCGCCCTCGAAGTCCATGGCGAAATCGACCAGGCTTTCACGCCCCAGATAGCGGCTCCGCAGCACCGTTCCCCGCGCGGGAACCCCTTCTTCCGGCGTCGGGTTCGGACCGCGACCGCCCCGATCAAAGTCGATCCGCAAATGCTGCGGGCGAATGACAATCTCCACCGCGCCGCCATCGGCATGGCCCGGGGTCAGGAACGCGCCAAAGGGCGTGTCGGTCAAAGCCCCCTTCGACACCCCCCGGATCACGTTGATATCGCTGAAGAAAGCCGCCGCCGCCTTGTCCACCGGGGCATTGTAGACGTTGTAGGGCGCGCCGCGCTGCACGATCCGGCCCGCACGCATCAGCGCAATCTCATCGGCCATCCGCATCGCCTCATCCGGTTCATGCGTGACCAGAAGGACGCCGGTGCCCTCTTCCTTCAAAAGCTCCAGCGTGCGATCGCGGATGCCGTCGCGCAGGCGGTTGTCCAGGCCCGAGAACGGCTCATCCATCAGCATCACGCGCGGCTTAGGCGCCAAGGCCCGCGCCAGCGCCACCCGCTGCTGCTCACCCCCCGAAAGCTGGTGCGGATGCTTCGGGCCAAAGCCGTGAAGATCAACCTTTTCAAGCAGTTCCCCAACCCGGCGGACTTTTTCGGCCTTGTCGATCCGCAAGCCGAACCCCACGTTTTCCGCCACCGTCAGATGCGGAAACAGGGCAAAATCCTGAAACATCAATCCGACCGAGCGTTGTTCCGGCGGCAAATGCACCCCCGGCCCTTCGACCAACCGCCCGTCGATCCGCACCGCGCCCAGATCGGCCCGCTCCACCCCCGCAATCATGCGCAATGTGGTCGACTTCCCGCAGCCTGAGGGTCCCAGAAGGCAAGTCACCTGCCCCGCCGCGACCGCCAGCGACACATCATCCACCACCGGCCGCCCACCGAAGCTGCGGCCCAGATGCGAAACCTCAAGGCGAAGGGGAACGGCGTCGGCCATGAAAACTCAAGTGATTTGGTCAGGCATTGTCTACCAGCGACGCCCCCGCACCACAAGCCGCCGGCCGGAGGGTTACCCGCCCGGCTGGGCCGGACCGTAGAAGGCGACAATCGCACGCTTCACATGGCCCAGCACCGCATCGGACCAGATCAGCGTCCGGCCATGCCGGTCGGTCAGGCGGCCATTATCGGGCAGGGCCAGCAGCACCTCGGGCTTCACCGTCATGCCGCAAAGGGTGACCGCGACCAACCCGCGCCGCCGCGCCCTGACCCAAGGCAGCACCGCCCAGACGTAGCCCAAGACCGCAATCCGCGACATGTACTCTGTTGGCAGCTTTACCGCAAAGGACGTCGGCACCGCCGCCGCCACGGCTTGGGCGGCCCAGCTCATGAACCGTTCATCCGCGCGCATCGGTGGGAATCCAAGCGTCGGATACTGACGCTTAAGCTCCTGGAAACGCGCGGCAATATAGCCGCAATTCGCCGGGTGATAGACCACGACCGAGGAATTGCCCCGGGCATAGCGTTTGCCCCTGGTCAGGCGATAGGCCAAGCGCCCCAAGGGCCCGAAGGGCAGGACAGCGCTTTGCAGCAGCATCAACCCGCCCGGCTTCAAAAGGCCAATGGCCTGCCCGACATCGCCCAGGATGACGGTATCAAGGTCAAGGTAAACCGCCGGCAGATCGTCGGGCACGACGCCAGCGTCAAACATGCACAGCTTGGCCTGACAGCCCCCGCCCAGCATCTCGGGCTGCAGCCAGACGTCGGGTATCGGTCGCGGGGTTACGCAGGGGTCAAGGCCGGGACGGTCGCGGTCGGTCAAAAGCACAAAGCGCGGCTGCCGGGTGGCATGCTGGGCCACGGCAGCGACAAGGCGGTTCACCGTCTCCACCCCGTATTTGTCGCCCCACAGGATCATCACGCATTGCCAGGTGGGCGATACGCCCCCGGCGCTGTCAGAGGGTGGCATTCGTGGCCCCGCCATCCAGAAGGATGTTCTGGCCCACGATGAACCCCGCGTGCTGCGAGCACAGGAATGCGCAAGCAGCCCCGAACTCGGCCGGTGTGCCATAGCGCCCGGCGGGGATGGTGGCGCTGCGCTCAGCAATCGCGTCATCCATGCTGATACCGCGGGCCTTCACCACGGCCCCGTCCAGCGCGATGGCGCGATCCGTCGCATGGATGCCCGGCAGCAGGTTGTTGATCGTCACCCCCTTGCCCGCCACTTGGCGTGAGGTGCCACCGACAAAGCCCGTCAACCCCGCCCGCGCGGCGTTCGACAGGCCCAGGACCGGCACCGGCGCCTTGACCGAAACGGAGGTGATGTTGACCACCCTGCCCCAACCCTTGGCCATCATTCCGGGCAGACAGGCCTGTATCAGCGCAATCGGCGTCAGCATGTTGGCGTCCAGCGCCTTGATGAAATCCTCACGCGCCCAGTCTGACCACATCCCCGGCGGCGGCCCGCCGGCATTGGTCACCAGAATGTCGAACGGCCCTTCTGCCAGCACCGCCGCGCGCCCGGCTTCGGTCGTGATATCCCCGGCCACCGTGGTCACCGAAACCTGATGCCGCGCCCGAATCCGCGCCGCCGCCGCCTCCAACGCCTCAGCCCCGCGCGCGTTCATCACAAGGTCAACACCCGCCTCGGCCAGCGCTTCGGCACAGCCCAGGCCAAGCCCCTTGGACGAAGCGCAGACCAGCGCCCGCTTTCCTGCAATACCCAGATCCATTTGCGTCACCCCATGCTTTGCGCGCAACCCTACCAGCGCAAGGGCTGGGGGCAAGCCTGCCCTTCAGGCTTGCGCTTTTTCCAAATACTCCCGCCGGAGGCCAACGCCGAGCCGGTTGGCGCGCGCCCTTCGCGCGCGCCAGAGGCGAGATAAAAGGTCTTCGCGCGGAACGCGCTCAATTTGGCAAGCGATGGTCGGGTCAGCTGCTGTAGAAGAACTCTTCCCGCACGATCTTGCCGTCCTTGACGTAGTAGACCGCCACCTCTTTCCCAAGGCTGCGCTCGCCGCTGGCCTTGTTCTCCGTATCCATCCCGAAGATCACCGAAAACCGGTCATCGCCATGCAGGAACGGGCCTTCGACCGTCAGGCCGTGGGTGATGAAGCTCGCCTCCCACCAGTCATGCTTGCCGTGGATTCCAGCCAGACCATGGGTTTCGCGCCCGCCGCCCATGTCCATCGCCTCGACCGACACGGCATCAGGGGCGTAAAGCCGGTCAAGGTTCTGCCGCGTGCGGTCCTCGCGACAGCCGGCCACCAACTCGTTTGCAATCTCGCCAAGGGTCATGCCAATCCTCCATGTTCTTTTAATGTTCTCACATTGCCGCCGTACCCCGAGTCGCGCAAGCCCTCGCTTTTCGTTGCGGCCAATCCTCGCGCAGCCTATAGGGGGGCCATGTCGAACCATGCCCCCTTGCCGCCCGAAATCGCCCGCCGCCGGACCTTTGCGATCATTTCGCACCCCGATGCTGGCAAAACCACGCTGACCGAAAAGTTCCTCCTGTTCGGGGGCGCGATCCAGATGGCCGGTCAGGTCCGTGCCAAGGGCGATGCGCGGCGCACGCGGTCGGACTTCATGAAGCTGGAGCAGGAGCGGGGGATTTCCGTTTCCGCCTCGGCCATGTCTTTCGACTTCCGGCATTACCGGTTCAACCTTGTCGACACGCCCGGCCACTCGGATTTCTCCGAGGATACCTACCGCACGTTGACCGCTGTCGATGCCGCGATCATGGTGATCGACGGGGCCAAGGGCGTCGAATCCCAGACCCGCAAGCTCTTTGAGGTCTGCCGCCTGCGCGATCTGCCGATCCTGACCTTCTGCAACAAGATGGACCGCGAATCCCGCGATGTCTTCGAGATCATCGACGAGATTCAGGAAAACCTGGCCATCGACGTGACGCCCGCAAGCTGGCCCATTGGTGTGGGCCGTGAATTTGTGGGCGCCTATGATCTCCTGCATGACCGCTTGGAGATCATGGACCGAGCCGACCGCAACAAGGTGGCGGAATCGATCAAGATCTCGGGCGTGGACGATCCGAAACTGGCCGAGCATATCCCGGCGGAGCTTCTGCAGAAGTTCCACGATGAGCTCGAAATGGCCCGTGAATTGCTGCCAGCCTTTGACCGCAAAGCGTTTCTGAATGGGTCGATGACGCCGATCTGGTTCGGCTCGGCGATCAACTCCTTCGGGGTGAAAGAGCTGATGGACGGGATCGGCGAATACGGGCCGGAGCCCCAGCCGCAACGGGCGGCCGAACGCCAGATCGACCCGGAAGAGACCCCGGTCACCGGCTTTGTCTTCAAGGTGCAGGCCAACATGGACCCCAAGCACCGCGACCGGGTGGCGTTTGTTCGCCTTGCCTCGGGACACTTCGAACGGGGGATGAAGCTGCATCACGTGCGGACCAAGAAGCCGATGACGGTTGCCAGCCCGGTCCTGTTCCTGGCCGCCGACCGCGAGCTGGCCGAAGAGGCTTGGGCCGGTGACATCATCGGCATACCGAACCATGGGCAGCTGCGCATCGGCGACGCCTTAACCGAAGGCGAGACGCTGCGCTTTACCGGCATTCCAAGCTTTGCGCCCGAACTCCTCCAGACCGTGCGGGCGATGGACCCGATGAAGGCCAAGCATCTGGAGAAGGCACTGACCCAGTTCGCCGAAGAGGGGGCCGCGAAGGTCTTCAAGCCGATGATCGGGTCGGGCTACATCGTGGGCGTCGTGGGGGCCCTGCAATTCGACGTGCTGGCCAGCCGGATCGAGCAGGAATATTCGTTGCCCGTCCGGTTCGAGGGGTCGAACTTCCAAAGCGCGCGCTGGATCGCAGGCGACAAGGTCGCGATCGAGCAATTGGTCAACGTCAACAAGGGCCACATCGCCCATGACAGCGACGGGGACCTCGTGTTCCTGACCCGGCTGCAGTGGGACATTGACCGGGTGGTGCGGGACTATCCGGGCGTCAAGCTGACCGCGACGAAAGAGATGATGGTCTGACCTGTCCCGGGCCGGGACAGGGGCATGGGTGCTGGGAAATCAACGGCTTGCGCCGAGCGTTCAGACATCGTTAGCCATGACCCGGCCTTGACCCTACCCGGCGCGGGTCCTAGTCTGAAACGAAAGCCAGGCGGCACAGCGCGACCCCGGAGATGGCCATGACCGTACCGCCTGACCCTGCTGCGACCCCGGACCCCGGTCCACTGGCAGGCCCATCGGCAGCTGAGGGTCACTCAGCGCCACAGACCCCGCCATCGGACACCACGCCCGCTGAAGCCTTCGTTGATCCCTTCACCGAAGAGGAGGACGGCCCCACCGTCACCTACCCGGACGCGCCCGACAGCCTGATCGAACTCTGGATGGCGCGGCGCAAGCGCATGGCGCTGGCCCCGGGTGAGGCGCTGCCACCCTTGGACGTGGCCCTGCAACCCTTGCTGGAGGCGCGGATTCCACCCCCCGCCCCCAAACCCGCCCCTGACCCATCCGGCGCCCCGCCGGTCGAGGAACGGCTTTCGCTACACGGCCAGAAGCTGCGCGCGATCCGGGCGGAACTGGCGGGCAAGTCGGAACTCGCGGCACTGAACGCCATCCTGATCGCGCATCTTCGCAAGCGCAGCTTTCCGCGCGAGGCACCGTTCCTCTTCCGCCGCATCTGGACCGAGGCCGGCCCGGCGTTGATGCAGGAATTGCCGGGGCGTTGGCTGATTTCTTCCATCATCACCTTTGGCGACCATGGCGAGACCGAGGCGCAGCGCCGCATCGGGCTGTCGATGAACGTGCTTTTGTCCCTGATGAAGCTTTATGAATTCGAGCGGTTCCATTCCGGCGTCTGGCCGGAACGCGCCTTTCCGGCCCGGCGCACCGGCAAGAAGAAGCTGCCGCTGGATATGCCGCAATTCTCGCTGCTCGGCGGGGGCCTCGACATCAACCTTCTGGCGCAGATCTGGCACGAGGCGCGCGAGGAGCCGGTGGCGGGCGCGCTGGCCTGCCATCTGTTGCAGCGCCTGAACGAAGACCCGCGCAACCTGTTCCGCCGCATCGGATTGATGCGCGCCGACGCGCATATGGACCGGATCGAGGGCGACGAGGCTGCCACGCCCGGGCCCCCTACCCCCGACGCGCCGCCTAGCTGACCCGCCAGATCAGGACCCCGCCGCCACCACCGCCGTAGACCGGGCCCCGTGATCGGGCGAGCGTTTGGCCAGCGTCACCCGCCGGACCAGCGCCGGGGCTGTGGCGCAGCCCTCGGCCACGATGCGCAACAGCGTCTGGCCTTCGGCAAAGCCGTGCCCGATGCGGACGACGGACACCTCACCGGGCCTAAGGGCCGGGGTATGGCCCAAGAAGCTACGCTCCACCGTTTCCACCCGAAAGCGAACGCGGACGCAGCCCTTGTCCGGGGCGGCAAGCAGGAGGCCATAGCTTTTCGCCTCGGATACGGAAGCAAGCGGGAAGACCTGTCGACATCCGGTCTTCGGGCAGGGGTCTGCGCAAAGACGGAATGCCGACAGCAGAACAAGCGCTGCCACAATGGCAATTCTTTTCATAATTCACCTGTAAAAATGGTCTTGGCAAAACAGTCTTCAAATGCCGACCATGTTAGCATATCCCGTTCATTTTCCAAAGGTCCTTGGGCCTGCCTTGACCCAATGGCACATTTGCGTTATGCGCAACGCGCGGTCATTGGGGCCGCGACGCCGGGGCGCCCGGAAACTAGCGTCCCACAATCCTGCGGTCCGATACCGCATCCATAGGACGCTTATGACCAAATTTTCCGACCTCGCGCTGGACCCGCGCGTACTTCAGGCCGTCTCCGAAGCCGGCTATGAGACCCCGACGCCCATTCAGGAACAGGCCATCCCGCACGCGCTGCAAGGCCGCGACGTGCTGGGGATCGCCCAGACCGGCACCGGCAAGACCGCAAGCTTCGTGCTGCCGATGATCACCCTTTTGGGTCAGGGCCGCGCCCGCGCCCGGATGCCGCGCAGTCTGGTTCTGGCTCCGACGCGCGAACTGGCCGCCCAGGTGGCCGAGAACTTCGAGACCTATGCCAAGCACACCAAGCTGACCAAGGCGCTGCTGATTGGCGGGGTGTCCTTTGGTGAGCAGGACAAGCTGATCGACCGCGGCGTCGACGTGCTGATCGCCACCCCCGGCCGCCTGCTGGACCATTTCGAACGTGGCAAACTTCTCCTGACCGGCGTGCAGATCATGGTGGTCGATGAGGCGGACCGGATGCTGGATATGGGCTTCATCCCCGATATCGAGCGCATCTTCCAGCTGACCCCCTTCACCCGCCAGACGATGTTCTATTCGGCCACCATGGCCCCGGAAATCGAGCGGATTACCAACACCTTCCTGACCAACCCGGCGAAGATTGAGGTTGCCCGCCAGGCCACCGCCTCGCTGACGATCACGCAAAGCCTGATCGAGGTGAAGCCAGCCCGCAAGGACCAGAACTTTGCCGAAAAACGGTCAGTCCTGCGGGCGCTGATCCGGGCCGAGGGTGAAGCTTGCACCAACGCGATCATCTTCTGCAATCGCAAGATGGATGTGGATGTGGTGGCCAAGTCGTTGAAAGCGCATGGCTTCAACGCGGCACCGATCCATGGCGATTTGGAACAGTCGCAGCGGATGAAGACGCTGGACGCCTTCCGCGACGGGACGCTGCACCTGCTGGTCGCCTCTGACGTGGCGGCGCGGGGTCTCGACATTCCGGCGGTCAGCCATGTGTTCAACTTTGACGTGCCCTCGCACCCCGAGGATTACGTCCACCGCATCGGCCGCACCGGCCGCGCAGGTCGGCTGGGCAAGGCCTATACCATCGCCGTGCCGTCGGATGAGAAATACCTGAAGGCCATCGAAAGCCTGGTGAAGATGGAGATACCGAAGGGCAGCCTGCCCGAAGGCTATGTCGCCGACACCAGCGAAGCCGGGCCTGAGCGTCCGCGCGAAGAGCGCAGCCCCCGTGGCGGCGAGCGGGGCCGCGAACGCGGTGAGCGCGGCGGCCGGGGTCGCGACCGTGACCGTGCGCCCAAGCCGCATGACGAGGTGGCGGCGATGGCCCCGGTGGTCGTGGCGCCGAAGGCTGAAGTGGTCGTGGCAGAGGTTGTGGCCGAAGCGCGGCCTGAGCCCCGGGTTGAGGCTCGCGTTGAGGTCAGGACTGAGGCGCGCCCCGAACGGTCTGATGGCCGGCGTGAGGGCCGTGACCGGCGCGACGCCGCCCCGCGCGAAGATCGCCCCCGCGACGACCGCCAGCGTGATGAGCGTCCGCGTGACGATCGTCCTCGCGATGCCCATTCCCGCGATGCCCATGGCCGTGAGGATCGTTCGCGCGATGACCGGGCGCGTGACTATCGCCGCGACCGGGATCTTGGCCCTTCGGTGGTCGGCATGGGCGACCATGTGCCGGATTTCATCCTGCGCAGCTTTGCCATCAAGACCGTGACCCTGGACGAGGTTGAAGAACCCGCGACCGGCACCGAAGGCTGATCCGCAGCCCTGAAACGCAAAAGGCCCCGACAGTGTCGGGGCCTTTGTCATTTCAGGCGTCGACGTTATTCGGCGACAAGGCGGCTGATGACCACCGTCACTTCGGGCTTCTTGCCGATCTCTTCCATCGCGATCTGACGCAGGACCTTGCGGATTTCTTCCTCAAGCTTGGCGTCGTCCTTCAGAAGCTTCTTGCCGGCGCGGTCGATGAAATCAGCAAGGTCCGCCTCGATCGTCTCGACCAGCGGACGGTCGCCACGGCCGTTGGCGGGCACGCCCATCAGTTCGACCCAAGGCTCACCCATCGGTTGGTCGTTTTCGTCCAGGATCACCGTGACCAGCGCATGGCCGTTCAGCGCCATGCGGATCCGATCGCGCACCACGCCATCCAGCGCGCCGATCAGGGCGGTGCCGTCCAGATAGACGCGGCCGGTCTCGATGTATTCCGCCACTTCGGGCACGTCGCCGCTGAGGTCGATCATCATGCCGTTGACCGCGACGGTCGCCGCAATCCCCGCTTCGGTCGCGATCCGGGCGTGTTCGCGCAGGTGGCGGTGTTCTCCGTGCATCGGGATCAGCATGTCGGGCAGCACGAGGCGGTGGACATGTTCCAGGTCCGGGCGGTTCGCGTGGCCCGAGACGTGGTACTTGCCGCCCGCATCATCGACCACGTTGACGCCCATTTCCGAATAGGCGTTCCAGATGCGCAGCACGTCACGCTCATTGCCCGGGATGGTCTTGGACGAGAAGAGGAACGTATCCCCCTCTTTCATCTGGATGCCGAGATACTTACCGCGTGACAACTGGGCACTGGCGGCCCGGCGTTCGCCCTGGCTGCCGGTAACCAAAAGCATCAGGTTCTTGCGCGGGACATCCAGCGCCTCTTCCGGGGTCACGGTCCGCGGAAAGCCCGAGAGGACGCCCGTCTCTTCCGCCGCGCCGATCATCTTCTTCATCGACCGGCCAAGGACACAGATCGTACGGTCGGCCGCGCGGGCGGCTTCGGCCAGCGTCTTCAGGCGCGCGACGTTCGACCCGAAGGTCGTGGCGGCGACCATGCCGGTCGCGCTTTTGATCAGCTCGGTCAAAGCCGGGCCGAGGGTACTTTCCGACCGGCCTTCATGGGTGGAAAACACGTTCGTCGAATCGCACATCATCGCCTTGACCGGGCGTTCCTTGACGATCTCGGCGATGCGGGCGTCTTCCCAGGCCTCACCCACCACGGGATTGTGGTCGATCTTGAAGTCGGCGCTGTGGAAAATGCGGCCTGCGGGCGTGTCGATCACCAGGGCCGAGCTTTCCGGGATGGAATGCGAGACAGGGACGAACTGCACCTTGAAGGGGCCAACCTCAACCGTCGCGGGGCGCGCTTCCACGGTGACGATCTGGTCAACCGGCAGGCCCGCCTCATCAAACTTCAGCCGACCGATGGTCGCGGTGAAGCGGCGGCAGTAGATCTTTTTCTGCAGCTGCGGCCAAAGCCGACCGATCGCGCCGATGTGGTCTTCATGCGCGTGGGTGATGAAGATCGCCTCAAGCCGGTCAACCCGTTCCGCGAGCCAGGAAATGTCGGGCATGATCAGATCCACGCCCGGTGAGCCGTCCATGTCGGGGAAGGTGACCCCGAGGTCGACCAGGATCAGCCGTTCCTTGCCGGCAGGCCCGTAGCCGTAGACGTAGGCGTTCATGCCGATCTCCCCGGCGCCGCCGAGGGGAAGGTAGATCAGGCGGTTCACAGTCATGCGGTTTCCTTGTTGTAATCGTGGATCAGGACGAGGCCATGCATCGTCAGATCATCCTCGATAGATTGAAATAGCGTTGTTCCTTGGGCGAAAAGAGAGGCAAGCCCCCCTGTCGCAATCACTTTCATGGGCTGGTCACGTTCACGCCGTATGGCGCCAATGATGCCGTCGATCAGCCCGACATAGCCCCAATACACCCCAGACTGCATGCAGGCCACCGTATTCGTGCCAATCACGCGGTCGGGTTTTGCCACATCGATATGCGGCAGGGCGGCGGCGGCGTTGTGCAGCGCCTCAAGCGACAGGTTGACGCCGGGCGCGATGACCCCGCCGACATAGGCGCCGTCATGGTCGACGACGTCAAAGGTGGTGGCGGTGCCGAAGTCGACGACGATCAGATTGCCGCCGTGCCGGTCATGGCCTGCCACGGTGTTGACCAGACGGTCGGGGCCGACGATGGTGCCCTGATCGACGCGGGGCGGGACGGGAAGCTTGCAGTCAGGCTTGCCGACGACCAGCGGGCGGCAGCCAAAGTAACGGTCACAAAGGACGCGCAGATTGAAGACGACGCGCGGGACGGTCGAAGAGATGATCGCCTCGGTCACCGTGGCTTCGGTTTTCGTCAGCGCCAAAAGGCTGGAGAGCCAGACGAAGTATTCATCCGCCGTGCGCTTGTGGTCGGTGGCGATGCGCCAGGTGGCGATGAACCTTGTCCCGTTCCAGATGGAAAAGACGGTATTGGTGTTGCCGCAGTCAATGGCGAGAAGCATGAGGTGCGCCTTGTGGCTGAGGGCGGAGCCGGGGGTTTCACACCCCCGGACCCCCGTGGAGTATTTGCGAAAAGAGCAAGGCTGAGGGCTTCAAAAGAACACCTCTGCGGCGGGGATGGCAAGGGGGCCGGCGGGCGTGCCGAGGATCAGGTTGCCGCTGGCGTCGATGGTCTGGAAGATGCCGTCGCGGGTCTCATGCCCGGTGCGGGCGCGGATCGGCTGGCCAAGGCGGGCGGCGTGGGCCAGCCAGGCGGTGCGGAGGGGGGCAAAGCCTTGAGTCTGGAAGGTCGCCTCCCACGTGGCATAGGCGGGGGCGAGGGCGTCTAGGAAGGCCTCAGGCGTGATGCGGTGGCCGGTTTCTTGCAGCAGGCTGACGGGGGGTACCGCGCCGGGTTCCACGGTGGCGGGATCGGGCGCAGCGATCAGATTGACGCCGATGCCAATGCAGAGGACCGGGCTGGCGGTGCCAAGGCCTGCGCTTTCCAAGAGGATGCCCGCCAGTTTGCCGCCGTTCAGCAGCACGTCGTTGGGCCATTTCAGGGTGAAGCTGTCCGGCAGGCCTGTGAGTTGGACGCAGGCATCGCGCAGGGCAAGGGCGGCGGCGAAGGAGCGCAGGGCGACCGCCTCTGGCGCTTCCAGTGGTTTCAGAACCAGGGTGGCGTAGAGGTTGCCAAGGGGGCTGGCCCAGGGGCGCGACCGGCGGCCACGTCCTGCGGTCTGCAGGCCGGCGCTGATCCAGGTTGGGCCGGTCAGTCCGGCTGCGCGGCGGAAGCCTTCGGCGTTGGTGCTGTCAATCTCGGGCAGGACAATGCGCCCTGCCCCGGGGTCCGCCTTAACGGACAAGCGCTTCGGCCGCGATGGCGGCGGCGGGTTCGATCCCGAAGAGGTTGATGACACCGACCAGCATGATCACGGCGACGCCCATCAGCATCACCCATTGGACCGGGGCCATCCGGCTTTCCGCAGGTTCCTGATCGGCGCCGAAATACATGAAGTAGACAAGGCGCAAGTAGTAGAATGCCCCGATCACCGAGGCGACCGCGCCAACCAGCGCCAGCCAGGTCATTCCGGCATCAACCGCTGCTTTCAGGACGTAGAACTTCCCGAAGAAGCCCAGCATCGGCGGCACGCCCGCGAGGGAGAAGAGGAGGACCAGCATGGCAAGGGCTTTCAGCGGCTCCACCTTCGCGAACTGGTTCAGGCTCGCGATGTCACTGACCGGGCGGCCGTTGCGTTCAAGCGACAGGATGAAGGCGAAGGTGCCGATGTTCATCGTCACGTAGATCGCCATGTAGATCAGCGTGGCCTGGATGCCGTAGGCGGTACCCACTGCAAGGCCGATCAGCGCATAGCCCATGTGGGCGATCGAGGAATAGGCCATCAGGCGCTTGATGTCCTTCTGGCCGATGGCAGCGACGGCCCCAAGTGCCATCGAGGCAACCGCGAGCCCCGCCAGAACCTGGCCCCATTGGCCGGGCACACCGCCGAACGCGTCCTGCACCAGCCGCGCGATCAGCGCCATGGCAGCCACCTTTGGGGCGGTGGCAAAGAACGCGGTGACGGGGGTGGGCGAGCCTTCGTAGACGTCTGGCGTCCACATGTGGAAGGGTGCGGCGCTGACCTTGAAGGCAAGGCCCGCCAGCATGAACACGAGACCGAAGAGTAGGCCCAAGGGCACGCCATCCTGCACCGTGCTCAGGATGCCCACGAATTGCGTGGTGCCGGCATAGCCATAGACCAGCGAGGCGCCGTAGAGGAGGAGGCCCGACGACAGCGCGCCAAGGACAAAGTACTTCAGACCCGCCTCGGACGACTTGGCACTGTCCCGCCGCAAGCTGGCGACGACGTAGAGGGCCAGCGACTGCAGCTCCAACCCCATGTAAAGGGTCATGAGGTCGGCGGCCGAGACCATGACCATCATCCCCACGACCGACAAAGCAATCAGGATGGGGTATTCGAACCGCAACAGATCCCGCCGCGACATGTAATCCTGCCCCATAACCAGCACGGCGGCGGCGGAGAGCAGGATCGTGACCTTGGCAAAGCGGGCGAAGGGGTCATCGACGAACAGGCCGTTGAAGACCAGCCGCTCCCCCGTCCCTCGCACGCCGATGTAGAGCGCCAGCGCCACGAAGAGGCCCGCCGTGGCCCAGACCAGCGCCACGGCCATCTTGTCCTTGGTGGTGTAGACCCCGAACATGAGCGCAGCCAGGGCATAGCCTGACAGCAGGATCTCGGGCAGGAGGGTCTGGAAATCGGCGGACGTCATCGGCGGAACCTCAGTGCAGGGCCACTTGCGCGCCATCGGCGGGCAAAGCGGCAGTGTAGTCGGACACAAGGGCGGTCACCGACGGCCCGATGATATCAGTCACGAGGCTTGGGTAGACGCCCAGGATCAGGGTCATGGCGATCAGGGGGGCGAAGATCACCTTCTCGCGCCGGTCCATGTCGGTGATGGATTTCAGCGCCTCTTTGATCAGGTCGCCAAAGACCACCCGGCGGTACAGCCAGAGGGCATAGGCCGCCGACAGGATCACCCCGGTCGCGGCCACGGCGGCAACCCAGGTGTTGACCTGGAAGACACCCATCAGCGTCAGGAATTCACCGACGAAACCGCTGGTGCCAGGCAGGCCCACGTTGGCCATGGTGAAGAACATGAACACCAGCGCATAAGCAGGCATCCGGTTCACAAGGCCCCCATAGGCCGCAATTTCCCGCGTGTGCATGCGGTCATAGATCACGCCCACACACAAGAACAAGGCACCCGAGATGAAGCCGTGGCTGATCATCTGGAAGATCGCGCCATCCACGCCCTGCTGGTTGACCGAGAAGATGCCCATGGTCACAAAACCCATGTGCGCGACCGAGGAATAGGCGATCAGCTTCTTCATGTCCGTCTGCGCCAGCGCCACCAGCGAGGTGTAGACGATGGCGATGGCCGACATCCACAGCACGAGCGGCGCCATCACGTCCGACCCCACCGGGAACATCGGCAGGCTGAAGCGCAGGAAGCCGTAGCCGCCCATCTTGAGGAGGATCGCCGCCAGCACCACCGACCCCGCTGTCGGGGCCTGCACGTGCGCATCGGGCAGCCAGGTGTGGACCGGCCACATCGGCATCTTGACCGCGAAGCTGGCGAAGAAGGCCAGGAACAGCATGGTCTGCAACCCGCCGACGACCTGGAAGCCCAGAACGCTGATCGTCTCGGACCCGAAGTCATGCACAAGAAGGTCAACGATATCGGTGGTGCCTGCGTCAAAATACATCGCGATCATCGCGACCAGCATCAGGACCGAGCCGAGGAAGGTGTAGAGGAAGAACTTGAAGGCAGCGTAGATCCGTTCCTTGCCGCCCCAGATGCCGATGATCAGGAACATCGGGATCAGCCCGGCCTCGAAGAAGAGGTAGAACAGCACAAGGTCCAGCGCGCAGAACACGCCCAGCATCAGCGTTTCTAGGACCAGAAACGCGATCATGTATTCCTTCACGCGGGTTTCCACGTTCCAGCAGGAATAGATGGTGATCGGCATCAGGAAGGTTGTCAGCATCACGAACAGGATGGATATCCCGTCGACCCCCATCTTGTAGGTCAGGCCCATGATCCATTCCCGCTCTTCAACGAACTGGAAGCCGGTGTTCGACGGATCAAACCGGAGAAGCACGAAGAGCGAGATCACGAAGGTGGCGCTGGTGGTGAAGAGGGCAAGCCACTTCGCCCCCTGACGCGCCGCCGCATCATCGCCGCGCATGAACAGCGCCAGGATGATCGCCGCGACCAGCGGCAGGAAGGTGATGATCGAAAGAAGCTGGTTTTCCATTGTGCGCGCCCCTTACTTCGCGCCGCCGAAGAGCGTCATCCAGGTGACAAGGATCACGATCCCCAACACCATCGCGAAGGCGTAGTGAAACAGATAGCCGGACTGCGCGCGGCCGGCGAGGCGGGTGAAGAAGGGGATGATCCCCAAAGCCACCCCGTTGAGCGTCCCGTCAATGACATCGCCGTCGCCCTTCTTCCACAGGAAGTTGCCAATCCATTTGGCCGGGCGGACGAAGACGACGTCGTAAAGCTCGTCAAAGTACCATTTGTTCAGAAGGAAGAGGTACAGCGGGCGCTGCTGCGTGGCCAGACGGCCCGGCAGGCTGGGGTTCTTGATGTAGAAGAGCCAGGCAAGGGCAAAGCCCAGAACCATGGCGATGAACGGCGAGACCTTGACCCAGTTTGGCACGAGGTGGGCCGCGTTGATCATTGTGGTCGGCGCATGTTCGGCCTTTTCCACCTTGCTTTGGTCGAGGCGGCTGTCGACCGCTTTCTGTTCGCTTTCGGTGAAGGGCAGCATCACCAGCGCCCCTTGCGGCACGGTGCCGGGGGCCGCGCTATGGGCTGCGGCGGTGTCGCTGTGGGCTTCCGCAGGGGCGGCCTCGGTTTCCGTGGTGGCGGTTTCCGCAGTTGCCGTGTCGGCGGTGTCGGTTTCGGTGGTCGTGGTTTCGGTGGTGGCCGCAGGTGCGGCCTCAGTGGCGGTCTCGGTGGCGTGGTCATCGCCATGCGCCTCGCCGTGGGCGGCGGTTTCCATGCCGAACCATTGCCGGACTGCGGTTTCCTCGCCGAAGAACACCTTGTACCAGATCATGCCCGAGAACATCGCCCCAAGCGCCAGCACGCCCAGGGGGATCAGCATGACCAAGGGGCTTTCGTGCGGCTCATGATGGTCGTCGTGGCCGTGGGTGTCATGGACTGCGCCATGGTGATCGTCATGGCCGTGGGCCGAGTGGTGCGCGCGGCTTTCCCCGAAGAAGGTCATGAACATCAACCGCCAGCTGTAGAAGCTGGTCATGGCGGCGGCGATCACCAGCATCCAGAAGGCGTAGCTTGACCCGACGTAGGCGCTTTCAATCACCGCGTCCTTCGACAGGAAGCCGGCGAAACCGTAATGCGTCAGCGGGATGCCCACGCCGGTGATGGCAAGGGTGCCGATCATCATCGCCCAGAACGTATAGGGGATCTTTTTCCGCAAGCCACCGTAGTTCCGCATGTCCTGTTCGTGGTGGGTGGCGTGGATCACCGAGCCTGCGCCAAGGAACAGCATGGCCTTGAAGAAGGCGTGGGTGAAGAGGTGGAACATCGCCACCGAATAGACGCCCACGCCTGCAGCCACGAACATGTAGCCAAGCTGCGACATGGTGGAATAGGCGATGACGCGCTTGATGTCGTTCTGCACGAGGCCGATCGTTGCGGCCACAAAGGCGGTGGTGGCACCAAGGAAGGTGACAAAGCCCATCGCCTCGGGCGCGTATTCCATCAGCGGCGACATGCGGCAGACCAGGAACACCCCGGCGGTGACCATGGTGGCTGCGTGGATCAGGGCGGAGACGGGCGTCGGCCCCTCCATCGCGTCCGGGAGCCAAGTGTGCAGGAACAGTTGCGCCGATTTGCCCATCGCCCCGATGAAGAGAAGGATGGCAATCAGGTTGGCCGCGTTCCATTCGCCCCAGAGGAAGGTCAGGTTGGTCTCAGCCAGCGCGGGGGCGGCGGCGAAGATGTCGTCAAACCGGATGCTGTCGGTCAGGAAGAACAGAGCAAAGATGCCAAGCGCAAAGCCGAAGTCACCGACGCGGTTGACCACAAAAGCCTTGATCGCGGCGGCATTCGCGGTGGGTTTGCGGTAGTAGAAGCCGATCAGAAGGTAGGAGGCGACGCCCACCCCTTCCCAGCCGAAGAACATCTGGATCAGGTTGTCGGCGGTCACCAGCATCAGCATGGCAAAGGTGAAAAAGGACAGGTAAGCAAAGAAGCGGGCCTTGTAATGCTCACCCTCATGCCAGTTGTCGTCATGCGCCATGTAGCCGAAGCTGTAGAGGTGAACGAGCGCGGAGACCGAGTTCACGACGACCAGCATGATCGCGGTCAGGCGGTCCAGGCGGATGGCCCATTCGCTGCCCATGGTGCCGGATTCGATCCAGCGCATCAGGACGATGCGCTGCGTCTCGCCGTCGAATGTCAGGAAGATCCACCACGACAGCGCGGCGGCCAGGAAGATCAGCGATGTTGCGATGACCTGCCCCGCCCGCTCACCGATCAGACGCCAGCCGAAGCCGCAGATCAGGGCCCCGATCAGAGGAGCAAAGAGGATGATCGTTGCCATTTACTCGGTCCTGCCTTGGGTAGCACCACAGCGGGTCGATCCGCAGCGGGTCGATGGGAATTCCTGCACTGGGGCGGCCCCAGCGGTGTGGCATGTCTCGCATTCCAGATCGACCATCCGGCCCTTGAGGGCGGTGATCCGCATCCCGAACACGTTCTTCTCTCCGACCTGCATCGGATCAACCCTTCATCACGTTGACGTCTTCCACCTCAATCGTCCCGCGGTTGCGGAAGAACACGACGAGGATGGCAAGGCCGATGGCCGCTTCGGCAGCGGCGACGGTCAGGACGAACATGGTGAACACCTGGCCCACCAGATCGCCCGAGAAGGAGGAGAATGCGACAAGGTTGATGTTGACCGCCAGAAGCATGAGCTCAATCGACATCAGGATGACGATCACGTTCTTCCGGTTGAGGAAGATCCCGAAGATCCCGATGACGAAGAGGGCCGCAGCCACCGTCAGGTAATGTTCAAGTCCGATCATCGTCTGGTCCCTCTTGGGCTCTCGTGGCCCGTTTGGTCTATTTCAGGCCAAGGCCTGAACATTCCTTCATTCACGAAAGCGATGTCAGCTTTCGCCTCCGTAGCGCTCACAGCCACAACTCAAGTAGTCAGCCTGACCCATGCTAGTCTTCGCCCCGGCTGCGCGCGCGATGCTACCTATCTCACGCATGGTGTATTGTTCATCCGAATCAAGTGCCTCGAATACCGCATCAAACACCGCATCACGGGCCGCAAGTGTTGCGTTTAGATCAGGCCCTTCCACCAACTGCATGACGAGGCGCCGCTTACCTTTGCAGTCCTCTAGATGCATTTGGACGTCTTCTTGCCAGGTCACGTAGAGCACAAAGCCACCGCCGTGCCAGTAGACATCATAGGAGCCAACTCCGGCCTCGCGCTCGGCGCCTACGGGGACACATTCTTCGGCGGGGGAAAAAGCCTGTGCCTGGCCGGCAAAGAGAAGGCCGACAATGGCAAGCGTCTTGACCATCACAGCCCCTGCCCCGGTTTCACGTCTTTCAGCTCCATCGCCTTGGCCGGGTCGCGCCACATCTGCTGCAGCACGTTCTGGCGCTTGATGTCGCGGCGGTGGCGCAGGGTAAGCAGGATCGCCCCGATCATCGCGACCAGAAGGATCAGGCCGGAGAGCTGGAACAGCAGGAAATAGCGGTCGTAAAGCAGCAGGCCGATGGCGCGGGTGTTTTCAATCTCGGTGGGCGCGATGGCCTGGCGCAGGGCGTCGGCTTCGGGGGCAACCTGCCAAACGCCGATACCGATGGCGACCTGCATCAGAAGGATCACCCCGATCAAAAGGCCCAGCGGCATATAACGCGCCATTTCGCTCTTAAGTGCTGCAAAGTCGATGTCCAGCATCATGACCACAAACAGGAACAACACCGCCACCGCGCCGACGTAGACGATGATCAGCAGCATCGCCACAAACTCCGCCCCTAAAAGGACGAAAAGGCCCGAGGTGGAGAGGAAGGTCAGGATCAGCCACAGCACCGAATGCACCGGGTTGCGGCTGACGGTGACCATGAGGCCCGCCGTTACGGTGACCACGGCGAACATGTAGAAGGCAAATTCGGCGGCGGTCATGCGTCTTTCTCCTCAACGTCGGCAAAGACGGCTTGCGCAATCTCAAGCGCCTTTTGCATGGCGGGCACGCCGGCGAACATGCTCATCTGCCAGATCACCTCGGCCACTTCGCGCTTGGTGGCACCAGCCGCAAGGGCATTCTTGATCGTCATGCGCAACTGCGGCTCACCCAAAGGGCCAAGCACGGTCTGTGCGGCGATGGTCACCAGAAAGCGGGTGCGGGCGTCCAGACCTTCGGGGTTGAAGGTCTTGCCGAACCACATTTCCAGCAGTTCCTTCGGCATCGCCGGGAACATCTTTTCGAACGCCTTGACGTCGACGTTTTCCATGGCGGGCGCGAAGGCCTGGGCCATCTTCTGGCCCTGCTCCAGCATGGCGGCGAACATCTTGGTGAAATCGTCGGTCATGGGGTCACCTGTAAGGCGCGTCGATTTCAAGATTGCGGGCAATCTCGGCTTCCCAGCGGTCACCGTTCGCAAGGAGTTTGTCCTTGTTGTAGAACAGCTCCTCCCGCGTTTCGGTCGAGAATTCGAAGTTCGGGCCTTCGACGATGGCATCGACGGGGCAAGCCTCCTGGCAGAAGCCGCAGTAGATGCATTTCGTCATGTCGATGTCATAGCGCGTGGTCCGGCGCGAGCCATCCTCACGCGGTTCGGCGTCGATGGTGATGGCTTGCGCCGGGCAGACCGCCTCGCAAAGCTTGCAGGCGATGCAGCGTTCCTCGCCGTTAGGATAGCGGCGCAGCGCGTGTTCGCCGCGGAAGCGGGGGGAAAGCGGCCCCTTTTCATGCGGGTAGTTCACGGTGGATTTCGGCGCGAAGAAGTATTTCATGCCAAGGCCAAAGCCCTTGATGAAATCCATCAGCAGGAAATAGCGGGTCGCGCGGTTCCAGTCGATGTTGCTCATGGGAGTAGCTCCTCTTTCTTCGCCAGACGCCATTCCAATTCAAGCGGGCTTTTGGGCAATCCAAGGGTCGCCAAGTCAACACCATTCGGAGGAGAAAACGTATGGCCGCCTGCCGCGTCGTCAGCTGCGGCCTCCGCACTATGGTAGGAACCAAGGTTCTCTTCGTCATAGACAATTGCATAGCGACCACTTTCTTGAGGCCACAAATAAACTGGCCCCTTTCTCGTGTCGTAGCGAAATATGCGCGGCCAATGGCTCACCGTCATCCCCCCACCGCCCAGCGGGCCCAGAAGCCGCCGAACACTTCGAACTTCGCAAGGAACGCCACCAAGACGACCCAGCCCAAGGACATCGGCAGGAAGACCTTCCAGCCGATCCGCATCAGCTGGTCATAGCGGTAGCGGGGGACGATTGCCTTCACCATGGCAAACATGAAGAAGAAGAGCCACATCTTGGCGACCATCCACCACCAGCCGTCCGGCAGGCCGGGGATGGGTGACAGCCAGCCGCCGAAGAAGAGGAGGCTCATCAGCGCGCACATCAGGAAGATGGCGATGTATTCGCCGGCCATGAACAGAAGGTAGGGGGTCGAGGAGTATTCGACCATGAACCCGGCGACGAGTTCGGATTCAGCCTCGGGCAGGTCAAAGGGCGGGCGGTTCGTCTCAGCCAGGGCGCTGATGAAGAACAGGAATACCATCGGGAAGTGCGGCAGCCAGTACCAGTTGAAGAGGCCCCAGTCGCCGTCCTGTGCCGCCACGATAGCCGAGAAGTTCATGCCCCCGGTTGAAATGATGACGCCGATGATGATCAGGCCAAGCGAGACCTCGTAGCTGATCATCTGTGCGGCGGACCGGAGCGAGCCGAGGAAGGCGTATTTGGAGTTCGAGGCCCAGCCGCCCATGATCACGCCGTAGACCTCAAGCGAGGAGACGGCGAAGACAAAGAGGATCGCCACGTTGATGTTGGCCAGAACCCAGCCATCGTCAAACGGGATCACCGCCCAGGCGAGGATGGCCAGCACGAAGGATGCCATCGGGGCAAGGAAGAACACCGGCCGGTCCACGCCCGCCGGGATGATGATTTCCTTGACCACATATTTCAGCGCGTCGGCGACCGATTGCAGAAGGCCGAAGGGTCCCACCACGTTCGGGCCGCGGCGCATCTGGACGGCGGCCCAGATCTTGCGGTCACCGTAAACGAGGAACAGAAGGCTGATCATCACGAATGCCACGATCAAAAGCGACTGTGCCGCGATCAGCACTGCCGTTCCGAACCCCGTGGAAAGAAACTCCGTCATTTCAGCCCCTCACATCCTTCATTCGCCCGGAACCCCTTAGACCGTGGGTATCCCAAGCCGCGCGCAGTCTTCCACCGTGGCCTTTGCGTCAATCACCTGCAGACCTTCGGGCCGGGTGGCGGCGACAAGGAAGACCGCATCCCCCACCCAATCCTGACCTGCTTTCTGGCCCGTCTGCTGCCCTTCACCCTTCGTCCCGTCACCCTTGGTGACGATCGTCCGCACTTGCCGTGCGAACGCCAAATCCTCATCCAGCGCATATTGCGCCACGGCGCAGCGGGCATATGCCTCGACATCCGGGGGACCGTTGCCGTCCCGCACCTTGACGGTCAGACGGACAAGACCCGGGTCAAGGAGAAGGGCCGTGACCCCCTCATAAACCGGCTGGCCGCGATCCTCTCTCACCTCTCCCGCCGGTGTGCAAGCCCCGAGGAGCGCCGTCGCGGTGCCAAGGCCGGCAAGAAGGGCGCGCGGGTGGTCCAACTGGCTACTCCGCCGCCATGGGCTGGCTAGCACGGTCGCGTGCCATGGCAGACAGGTCCGCCATGACGGTCGAGGCGCGGGCGATGGGGTTGGTCAGGTAGAAGTCCTTGATCGCATTGCGGAAATCAGCCTTTCCCAGGGTTTTCAGTGGCAATGTTGGCCCCTCATTCACGGCCACCTGATCGACCCGCCCAAGATGCGGATGCGCCTTGACGATGGCGGCGCGCAGGGCGGCGAGGCTGTCCCATGGCAAGGTCGCCCCAACCTCGGCCGACAGGGCGCGCAGGATGGCCCAGTTTTCCTTTGCTTCCCCTGGCGCGAACCCGGCTCGGAAGGCGAGTTGCGGGCGGCCTTCGGTGTTAACGAACAGGCCGTTTTCCTCGGTCCAAGCGGCGGCGGGCAGGATGATATCGGCGCGCGAGGCACCCCGGTCGCCATGGCTGCCCTGGTAGATCACGAAGGGACCTGCTGCGATCTCAACCTCATCGGCGCCAAGGTTGTAGATCACCTCGGCCCCCTCGGTCGCCGCAGCCAGTCCACCTTCGGTGACCGCGCCCACGTCCATCGCTCCCACGCGGGCAGCGGCCGTGTGCAGGATCAGGAGTTTGGAGTTCGAGTTCTCGGCCAGCTTCATCGCGTGGGCCAGCACAGCCTCACCATCAGCCTCATTGATCGCCCCTTGGCCCACGATAACCAGCGTCGGCTTGGCCTTCGTCTCGTCGCTGATCGACTGGCTGGACAGCCTTTCCAGCGCGGCCCGGTCGGTGCCGACATGGGCGTAATCATAGGTCAGATCGACCGCTTCACCCACCAACCCGATCACCGCGCCATTCATCCAGGCCTTGCGGATGCGGGCGTTCAGGACCGGAGCCTCAACCCGCGGGTTGGTGCCGATCAGCTGGATCATCTTGGCGCTGTCGATATCCTCGATCGTCGCGGTGCCGACATAGGCGCTGCGATTGCCGATGGGCAGCTTTGCGCCATCAGTGCGGCATTCGACACGGCCGCCAAGGCCTTCGACCAGCTGTTTCAGGCTGAACGCCGCCTCAACCGGAGCAAGATCACCGACCAGGGCGGCAACCTTGCGGCCCTTGATCGCGGCGGCGGCAAGGGTCAGCGCCTCTGACCAGCCGGCCTTCCGCAGTTTGCCGTTTTCGCGGACGTAAGGCGTGTCCAGCCGCTGGCGGCGCAGACCGTCCCAAACGAAGCGGGTCTTGTCGCTGATCCATTCCTCATTCACGCCGTCATGGTTGCGCGGCAGGATGCGCATGACTTCGCGGCCCTTGGTGTCGACGCGGACGTTTGACCCAAGCGCATCCATCACGTCGATGGTTTCGGTCTTGGTCAGCTCCCATGGCCGGGCCGTGAAGGCGTAAGGCTTGGAGGTCAGCGCCCCAACGGGGCAGAGGTCGATGATGTTGCCCTGCAGGTTCGAATCCAGCGTCAGGTTCAGGTAGCTGGTGATCTCGCTATCCTCCCCGCGCCCGGTCTGGCCCATCTGGGTGATGCCAGCGACCTCGGTCGTGAAGCGGACGCAGCGCGTGCAGGAAATGCAGCGCGTCATGTGGGTCTCGACCAGCGGGCCAAGGTTCAGGTCTTCACTCGCGCGCTTCGGCTCGCGGTAGCGGCTGAAATCGACGCCATAAGCCATCGCCTGATCTTGCAGGTCGCATTCACCACCCTGATCGCAGATCGGGCAATCCAAGGGATGGTTGATCAGAAGGAACTCCATCACCCCTTCGCGGGCCTTCTTCACCATCGGCGACTTCGTCTTGACCAAAGGTGCCTCGCCATTCGGCCCCGGGCGCAGGTCCTTGACCTGCATCGCGCAGGATGCAGCGGGTTTTGGCGGGCCGCCCACAACCTCAACCAGGCACATCCGGCAGTTGCCCGCGATGGTCAGGCGTTCGTGGTAGCAGAACCGAGGGATTTCGACCCCCGCCACTTCCGCCGCCTGAATGATGGTCATCGCGCCATCAACCTCGACCTCGATGCCGTCGATGCTGATCTTCTTGAGGTTAGACATGGGCCCGGTCCTTCCGCAGCAGCCCGAGGACCGCGTCACGCAGCCGGGCAATCAGCCCCACTTGGCGCGCGCCGGAGGCTGCCTGTTTCGTCGTATCCTGTTCATATGACAGGTGTTTCACACGCGCGTTGATGTCGCGCATCAGGTGCTTGGGGTCAAGGTCGCCGTAGCACATCGCCCCTACTCCGCTGCCATTTGGGTGCAGCCATGGGTCTTCCACAACTGCGCTTCTTTCAGGTATTTCCAGCCAAAAGCCTGGTCGCTGTCGCCATGCACCCGCAGATGCTCCAGCCGCGCCAGCGCTTCGTCCAGGGTGGGCTTGTGGCCCGCGGGCACCCACCACATGACGAAATGCATCTTGCCCAGAACCTCAAACCATTCCTGGCGGCGTTCATAGAAGCTGCGGTGGACGGTGTTCCAGACGAAATTCTCCAGCGTCTCGACGCTTTCCCAGACCGTCAGGTTCGACACATATTGCGGGTCGCCGTCCAGCTTGGCTTCGGTATTGCCGGTGCCGGGTTCACCTGAACCTTCCATCATCCAGACGAAGCCCGGCATCCGTTTGCCCATCCCGTTCACCCGGTCGAGTGCGGCCATGAATTCGGCCACGCGCGGATCGTCCGTGGGGGCCAGAAGACGCCCCACGTTCAACTCGGCCAGGTGGAGGATGGCTTCAGTCATTTCGTTGACCTCAAAAGATAGCCGATCAGGCTTTCCTTGGCGATTTCCTCTTCGCCGATCTTGCAATAGGCCTCGGGATTGCCGGGTTCGGCCCCGCGTTCCTTCAGCCATTCGGCGGCAAGGGCCTTGCCCCGCGCCTTTTCTTCCTTGTTGGTCACAAACTCCCGCACTTCGGCCGAGCTATAGCCCTGCGCCAGCGCATAGTCGCGCAGCTTGTTAAGCTCACCCAAAGCGCGCAGCTTGCGGGCTTCGATGGTGTCGCAGTTGTCGTCGATCGCGTCGCCGATGAAGCCCTGAAGCAGGGTGTTGTTGATCGTCGGTTCTTCGTTGATCGGAACCAGCGCCAGCACGGGTGTGGCAAGGGCGATGGCCGCGAGGGTCAAAGTGAAGCGTTTCATGAAGGCCTCCTTGGCTGAAACTGCCGCAGAGATGGGGGCAATGCCCTTTGATATGCCATGACAAACCGGGGTTCTCAGCGGTTTGTGACCCAAGGTGACAGCATTCGTCATGCGCAGCCCCCCGGATAGACCCATTCTCCGGTTGCCCGGTCAAACCGGTCGTAGATAGAGGTCTTCACGCCGGTTGCTCCGCACTGGGCATCAGCGGCCTTGCGGGCAGCGGCACCGTCCCACATCTGGTAGGGCTGGCCCGCATTGCTGACGCGGACAGGTTCCGACGGGGCATCCGCAGGGGGCGCTGCCACGCAGGCGCCTTGCGCAAGCGTCAGGGAAAGGGCAAGCGCCACCCGCATCACTCCGCCGCCATTGCGCCGATGCGGCCGGTTTTCTTCGCCTTGATCCGGTCTTCGATTTCATCTCGGAAAGCGCGGATCAGGCCCTGGATCGGCCAGGCGGCGGCGTCGCCGAGGGCACAGATCGTGTGGCCTTCGACCTGCTTTGTCACCGACAGGAGCATGTCGATCTCCTCGACCTCCGCCTCGCCGCGCACCAGGCGGTCCATCACGCGCATCATCCAGCCGGTGCCTTCGCGGCAGGGGGTGCACTGGCCGCAGCTTTCATGCTTGTAGAACTTCGACAGCCGCCAGATCGCCTTGATGATGTCGGTGGACTGGTCCATCACGATCACCGCCGCCGTGCCAAGACCCGAGCGTTGTTCGCGCAGCCAGTCGAAATCCATGATCGCGTCGTCGCACTGCGCCTGGGTCAGCAAGGGCACCGAGGACCCGCCCGGGATCACCGCCTTGATGTTCTTCCAGCCGCCGCGCACGCCGCCGCAATGACGCTCCAACAGGTCCTTCAGCGGGATCGACATCGCCTCTTCAACGACGCAAGGGTTGTTCACGTGGCCCGAGATGCCGAAAAGCTTGGTCCCAGTGTTGTTGGGCCGTCCGAAGCTGGCAAACCAATCCGAACCCCGGCGCAGGATTGTCGGCACCACCGCAATCGACTCTACGTTGTTCACCGTGGTCGGGCAGCCATAAAGGCCGGAGCCTGCCGGGAACGGCGGCTTCATCCGGGGCATGCCCTTCTTGCCTTCCAGGCTTTCCAGCAGCGCAGTTTCCTCGCCGCAGATATAGGCCCCTGCGCCGTGGTGCAGATACAGGTCAAAGTCCCAGCCCGACTTCGCGGCGTTCTTGCCCAGAAGGCCTGCGTCATAGCATTCGTCGATCGCGGCCTGCAGCGCCTCACGCTCACGGATATACTCACCGCGGATGTAGATGTAGCAGGTGTTGGCGTTCATCGCGAAGCTGGCGATCAGGGCGCCTTCGATCAGGGTATGCGGATCATGCCGCATGATTTCCCGGTCCTTGCAGGTGCCAGGCTCAGACTCGTCGGCGTTGATGACCAGATAGCTGGGTCGCCCGTCCGACTGCTTCGGCATGAAGCTCCACTTCAACCCCGTCGGAAAGCCCGCCCCGCCCCGACCGCGCAGGCCGGATGCCTTGACCTGCTCGATCAGCGTGTCGCGGCCGCGCTTGATGATCTCGGCGGTGCCGTTCCAATGCCCGCGCTTCATCGCGCCCTTCAAGGAGCGGTCATGCATCCCGTACAGGTTGGTGAAAATGCGGTCCTGATCCTTGAGCATCTCAAGCCTTCCTAATCCTGGCGTCGCCGCCAGCTTTCTAACTCTGGCGTCCGCGCCAGATCTGATACGTCACGACCATGGCCCAAAGGAATGCGGCCAATGCGACGAAGTCGAAAAGAAACACGAACCGCGTTTCCCAGCCCAATTGACCGCCAAGCCACTGCGCCCCCATCCACAGGATTACGGTTGCCACCAGAACGATGGCAACCAGACGTGCCTGCGCGGCACGTCTGACCTCAGCCGGATCGGGGCGCTTGGGGTCCATGGCGCCCTTAGTAGTTGTTGGTCTTGGCGCGTTCCCGGAACGCCTCAAGCCCTTCGGAGACAATGATCTTGGCCTGCGCCACCCACTTGTCGCGGGTGATGCGGCCCTTGAACGACTTCATCTCGCCATCGACAACGGCGACATCGGCGTCAGACCAGCTGGCGATCTGGTCGAAATGGTAAAAGCCCATCTCATTGACCAGCTTTTCCATCGCCGGGCCGATGCCTTCGATTTCCTTGAGGTTGTCCGCCTTGCCGCCGCGCGGACCGCTCATCCGCATCGGGCCAGCGGCGGCTGGGGCTGGGGCCTGGGAAGCAGCGGCAGGGGCGGATACGAAAGCAGCGGGCGTGGCTTCGGCCTCGGGCGTGGGTTTCGCCGGGGCATGCACTTTTGCAACCGGCATGGCAGGCGCTTCGGCACCCCAGGGCATGCCGAGGATCAGCCCAGCCACCGCTGCCACACCGCCGCCCATGGCGGCCGCAGGAAACAGGCCGAATTCGCCAACGACAACCAGCACGCCAAAGGCCACCAGACCGGCTGCCGCCGCGATGGCCCATCCCGCAAGATTCGGGGCATTCATGTTCTCAGCCTTGCGCATCTTCAGTCCCTCTCCCTCTGCGACCCTTTGCGGGCCTGATTGCCGTGATCCGTCTTCCTTCCACTATGCCTTCTAGGCCTTTGCGGCCCGTTCGGCGTCTGCCACCGACCCACCAGCCGCCAGAACCTTGGCCTGAGCGACCCAGCGATCCCGGGTCACCCGGCCCTTGAAGCCTTCCAGATTGTCATCGACCCAGGCGATTTCGGCCGCACTCCAGCCAGCGATCTGGTCGAAATGGTAGAACCCCAGCTTGTGGCACAGGGCCTCAAGCTTCGGCCCGATCCCGAGGATCACCTTCAGGTCATCTGCCTTGCCGCCACGCGGAGCGGTCAGGGCGGCGGGCTTGATCCCGGTTCCCGTCGGGGCCTTGGCCTCAGGCGTCGCGGCGGGCGTCGCGTTGGCGGCGTTTCCGTCCGACACCGGCTTGCCCTTGGACGTGGCCCGCGCCTCTTGCACCGTGGCACCGGTCGCATCGGCGGGCTTGCCCGCAGACGGTTTCGGTTCAGCGGCCTTGGCCTTCGCGGGCTTTACGGCGGCGGGTTTCGCCGCAGCCGACTTGCCCAGCCAAGGCATGGTCAGCGGCACTTCGGTCCCGTCGATCCGCTTGACGGTATCGCCGATATCCACCGCCGCCTGCGCGCTGGCGTTATACTTAGGGCGGCCCGCAGCATAGTCCGCCAGCGAGGTCAGCCCCCCCGCCGGTTCCGCCGCATAGCGGCCCGCCTGCGGGCCGGGAACCGGCACCTCCCCCTTGGAAAAGCGACCGATCAGATCGCGCAGCATCTGCGGGGTCAGGTCTTCGTAGTAATCCTTGCCGATCTGGGCCATCGGCGCATTGGCGCAAGCGCCCATGCATTCAACCTCTTCCCATGAGAATTTGCCATCGGCCGACAGGGTATGCGGCTGCTTGGCGATCAGCTCTTTCGCGACCGCCACAAGGTCTTCAGCCCCGCAGATCATGCAGCTGGTCGTGCCGCAGATCTGGATATGCGCGACGGACCCCACGGGCTGCAGTTGGAACATGAAGTAGAACGTCGCCACTTCCAGCGCGCGGATATAGGCCATGCCCAGCATCCCGGCGACATGTTCGATGGCGGGGCGCGAGAGCCACCCCTCCTGCTCTTGCGCGCGCCACAAAAGCGGGATGATGGCCGAGGCCTGCCGCCCTTCCGGGTATTTGGAGATCTGGCCCTTGGCCCAAGCCTCATTCGCCGGGGTGAAGGCGAAGGACGCGGGTTGGTCTTTGTGTAGGCGGCGCAGCATCAGGCTTTTTCCACTCTTGCAGTAGTTTCAACAGAGGCCCACTTGCCATGTTCGCTCACTGATGCTGCCCCCATCGTTTTTAATTGGTGGAGCATCAAAACAAAACTCTCTTTGGGAAGATCGACTTCTTTGTTTATCTCATCGTAAAGCTGATCAGTGGACAGATGACCTGGAGCAAGCGTAATGAGACGGTATGCATGGTTAATGACATTCCACGTCACCACAGCCCTGTCCGCATTAATGACGGCAGGGTCATTGTTCTTAATCCCAAAATGATCGCCCCATATCTGTTGGATGGTTCCAGCCTCAAGCATCTCAAGAAGAAGCAATCGAACCACCTCTGGTGTGAGTTCGTTCTTTCTTACGTCAATCGAAGTATCAAACGATTCCGACCTCAGCCGACTGGTAATCTCGTCGATTGCCATGAACATTCTGCTGGAGTGTAGAAGCTTGTGGACGCCTGCTTTTCTCCAAGCGTTCAATTGGCTCACACGGGCTGCCTCAGCACGTTCAGAGACAGATTTTACAAAGACATACGCCGACCAGATTGCTCCCAAGAGCGCGCCTAGGGTGAGAAGTTGTTCGGCATAGCCAACCAACTGAGCAAAAGTCATCGGTCGATCTCCCCGAAGACCACGTCCATCGTGCCGATGATAGCGCTGACGTCTGCCAGTTGGTGGCCCTTGCAGATGTAGTCCATCGACTGCAGGTGCAGGAACCCCGGCGCGCGGATCTTGGCGCGATAGGGTTTGTTGGTGCCGTCAGCCACCAGATACACGCCAAACTCACCCTTCGGGGCCTCGACGGCGGCGTAAATCTCACCTGCCGGAACGTGGAAGCCTTCGGTGTAAAGCTTGAAGTGGTGGATCAGCGCCTCCATCGAGGTTTTCATCTCACCGCGCTTTGGCGGGGTGATCTTGCCGCGTGCCAGCACATCGCCCTTTTCCACCCGCAGTTTCGCGCAGGCCTGGCGGATGATCTTGGTCGACTCGCGCATTTCGGCCATGCGGCAAAGGTAGCGATCATAGCAGTCGCCGTTCTTGCCGACGGGGATCTGGAAGTCGAACTCGTCATAGCATTCATAGGGCTGCGCGCGGCGCAGGTCCCAGGCAAGGCCTGACCCGCGCACCATCACACCGGAATAGCCCCATTTCTGGATATCCCCTTCGGTGACCACGCCGATATCGGCGTTGCGCTGCTTGAAGATGCGGTTTTCGGTCAGAAGGCCGTCGATATCATCCAACAGCTTCGGGAAGGCCACGGCCCAGGCGTCGATGTCTTCCACCAGCGCGTCGGGCAGATCGACATGCACGCCACCGGGCCGGAAATAGGCCGCGTGTAGCCGCGCGCCGCAGGCCCGCTCATAGAACACCATCAGCTTTTCGCGTTCCTCAAAACCCCAGAGCGGCGGGGTCAGCGCGCCCACGTCCATCGCTTGGGTGGTCACGTTCAGAAGGTGGCTGAGGATGCGGCCAATCTCGGAATACAAGACCCGGATCAAGCTGGCGCGGCGGGGCACAACCGTGCCGGTTAGCCGCTCAATAGCCAGACACCAGGCATGTTCCTGGTTCATCGGTGCCACATAATCCAGCCGGTCGAAATACGGCAGGTTCTGCAGATAGGTCCGGCTTTCCATCAGCTTTTCGGTGCCACGGTGCAGAAGGCCGATGTGGGGGTCACACCGCTCCACAATCTCGCCGTCCAGCTCCAGCACCAGCCGCAGCACGCCATGCGCCGCCGGGTGCTGCGGACCGAAGTTGATGTTGAAGTTGCGGATGCGCTGCTCGCCCGTCTCAAAATCGGTCGAGCCGTCGTCATACGTGTTCACGCGGATATCGCCGTCCATCATTTTGAAGTCCAATCCTTGGCGGAACGCTGGGCAAGCAGTCTGCGAAACAGGGTAACCGTCCCTTGAAGGGCAAGGGTCAGACCCGCGCCCACCACAAAGCCGGGCAACAGGTCTCCCACCGTCAAATTGCGCGGGCCGACAAAGCCAGTCGGCGCAAGGGCTTCCCGCAAGGCCGTGACGGCGTAGACCTCTGTCAGGGTAGCTACAAGCACACCCGCCACCAGCGGCAGCCACCAGCGCCCGACAAAAGCCGACAGCGGCCCGGTCACCGCCACAACGGCCCACGTCGTCCAGGTCAAGAGGTTGAAGACCACCCCTTGGCCAAACGCCTCTGCCGAGCCGAGCGATGCGCCGATCACTTCGCCGCCTCTTTCTTTTCGTCGCCGGGAAGGATGTACTGCGCGCCCTCCCACGGGGACATGAAATCAAACTGCCGGTATTCCTGCACCAGATTGACCGGTTCATAGACGACACGCTTCTGCGCCTCGTCATAGCGGACCTCGGTATAGCCGGTGGTCGGGAAATCCTTGCGCAGGGGGTAACCGCGAAAGCCGTAGTCGGTCAGGATGCGGCGCAGGTCGGGGTGGCCAGAGAAGAGGATGCCGAACATGTCGAACACCTCCCGCTCAAACCAGTTTGCGCTGGGGTGCAGATCGACGAGCGAGGGGACCATATCCTCCTCCCCAATCGCCACTTTCAGGCGGATGCGGTGGTTCCGGTACATCGACAGGAAATGGTAGACCACATCAAAGCGCTGGCTGCGTTCTGGGTGGTCGATTGCGGTGATGTCGACCAGACTGGAAAACCGGCAGGCCGGGTCTTCCCGCAGGAATTCGACCAGGTCTTTCAGGTTGGCCAGGTTGACCACCAGCGTCAGATCGCCAAAGGCCACGGTAGACGATTGCACCGCGTCGGGCTGCTTGAGGCTGATGAAGGCCGCCAGTTCCTGCAAAGCGTCGCTCATGGCTTACCTCACCAACGTGCCGGTGCGGCGGATTTTCCGCTGCAACTGCAAAATGCCATAGAGAAGCGCCTCGGCCGTGGGCGGGCAGCCGGGAACGTAGATGTCGACCGGAACGATCCGGTCACAGCCGCGCACAACGCTGTAGGAGTAGTGATAATACCCCCCGCCATTGGCGCAGGAGCCCATGGAGATGACATAGCGCGGCTCTGGCATCTGGTCGTAAACCTTGCGCAGCGCCGGGGCCATCTTGTTGGTCAAGGTGCCCGCAACGATCATCAGGTCCGACTGGCGCGGGGACGCGCGGGGCGCGGTGCCAAAACGTTCCAGGTCATAGCGCGGCATCGAGGTGTGCATCATCTCAACCGCGCAGCAAGCCAGACCAAAGGTCATCCAGTGCAACGACCCGATGCGCGCCCAGTTGATGATGTCCTCGGTCGAGGTGAGGAGGAACCCCTTGTCCTGCAGATCGCGGTTCAGCGCCTGCACCGTGGTGTCGTGATCGGCCCCCACGGCGTTTCCGGTCATCACTCCCATTCCAGTGCCCCCTTCTTCCATTCATACGCGAACCCGATCGTCAGAACGGCCAGGAACAGCATCATCGACCAGAAGGCCGCCATGCTGATGTCCCCGAAGGCCACGGCCCAGGGGAACAGGAACGCCACTTCAAGGTCGAAGATGATGAAGAGGATCGACACCAGGTAGAACCGCACATCGAACTTCATCCGTGCGTCGTCAAAGGCGTTGAAGCCACATTCGTAGGCCGACACCTTTTCAGGGTCCGGGTTGCGCACGGCCAGAACGGCGGCTGCGAGCAGAAGAACCAAGCCAAGTCCGATGGCGATGGCCAGAAGAATGAGTATGGGAAGATACTCTCGGAGAAGCAGATCCACGAGGGGCTCCTTGATGCTGGCGACACGCGAGCGTGCGGACTCGCAGACGGTCCGCTTGATCTCACCGCCCGTTTACTCCGACCCCCGGTCGGGGTCAACCAAAGGCGGCGCAAAAGGCATGGCTGCAGGTGCAGAAAATCGAGGGCACTGCGGGCGGTTGGCCGGTGCGGGACAGACGGACCTAGGGGAAAGGTTCTCCCCACCTTGACCGGGCCAGGGTTCCGGCCTTCTGTCACGGCGATGGCGTCGGCCTGCCATTGGACCGATGCCCGGCGCCAGCCACCGAAAGGACCCGCGATGCGTTTTCATCTTGCCCTGTGCCTTGCCGCCCTGCCCGCCCTGCCCCTGCAGGCCGCCAGTTGCGGCGTCGATCTTGCCGCCGTCGAGGCGCGGATTGCCGAGCTTGAGGGGCGTTACAGCCTGATCCTGTCCGATATCGGCTGTGATCTGCCCCAACTCGACGCACATCAGCTGATGTGCACCGCCGCTGAAACCCCTGGCGATGACCTGTGGCGGATGGGGCGGCTGGACGATCTGGCCTGGGTCTACGCGGTCGAAAACGCGACCGGGCAAGAAGTGGACTTGACAAACCTGCCCCGCGACGAGGCCTTCATCGCCGCCCGCGACGCCTGCACGGATGCCGCCTGCCTGTGCTCGGTCCTGACCGAACACACCAACGGCAGCCTCGGCGGCACCTCCCCCTATCCGCAGTGACCCAGGCCAACGTCGACCTTGCGGCGCGGCGTTCCGCCGCAAGCCTTTTGTCTCGCCTCTGCGCGCAAGCGCGCAACCGGCTCGGCGAATGGGGGCAGTCTGCCCCCAAACCCCCTGCCCCGACTCCCCTGGGAGTATTTGAAAAAAGAGCAAGCGGGTTTGCTCTTTTCCGAAATACTCCGGGGAGCGCGAGGGGCTGGCCCCTCGCCCTTGAGGAGGAGGGCGAAAGCCCGACGACGAGGCAAAAGGTCTTCGCGGCGGAACGCCGCTCCGCTTGGCAAGCGCTGGATCAGGCGCTGCGCGTGGCGGGGTGGAAGGCATAGCCATCGCCCGCGCGGGTGATGTGGCCGATGCCGGGGTTCGGCAGATGCGCACCGGCGACCAGCCAGCCCGCCTCGACCGCCTGTTCCATCAGTGCCAACCGGCTGGCGCGGGCTTCATCCGGCCTGTCGTCGAAGGCCCAGGTCACCTCCGGCCGGGCAAACTGCACCGCCGCATGGTGGACCAGATCGCCCCAGATCAAGAGCCGCCCCTCGACCAGAAAGGCCATATGCCCCGGCGAATGGCCAGGCGCGTTGATCGCCGTCACCCCGCGCAAAGGACCATCGCCCTGCTCCAGCGGCATCAGGCGCGGCAGGACCGGGATCATCCGCGGCTCGGCCCGGAAAGCGTCAAGCTCTTCGGTTGCCACCAGCACCCGGCGGGCGTTCTGGAAGGCCAGGCCGCCATCTTCGTCCACCAACCCGCTGAGGTGGTCGACATGCGTATGGGTCAGCGCGATCGCCGTGACCTCGCCCGTTCCGACCCCGGCCTCGTTCATCGCGGCCGGCAGACGGCCCAGCGACGTGTGCCAGGCCCGCGCGGCCCCGCTGTCGATCAACAGGCACCCCGGGCGCCCCTGCACCAGAAAGGCCCGGACCGGCAGGCGCAACTTGCCACCCGACAGGTCGGCCCCTTCCAACTCTGCCGGGGGCAGTGCCTCGCCGTCCACCCCGCGCAGATGGGTCAGCGGCATCGCCGTCTCTCCGTCTGACAGCATGGTCACCGTCAGCTCCGCCAGTTCCAGCGTCATCGACAAGGGGGTTTCGCGCACAATCCGCATCAGCACCAACTCCCTCTTGGGCCGCCATTGTTCACCCGGGCATGGCCCGCCTGCACCATCAGCCGTGCAACATCCACGCCATCCAGTTCCAGCTTCACCAGCGCGCGGCCATACTGGTCGGTACCGTCATGGGTCAGCGACAGACGGTCGGCCTTCTGGATCAGCGTCCGCAGGGCCCAGCTTGCCTGTTCCGCCGCCACGAATTCCGCCATGCATTTCGGCGAGAACTTTTCGGGCGTGTCAAAGCCCAGAAGCCGCGCGCTGTGCAGCCCTTCCTCGGGGCACATCAGCGACACCGTGTCGCCGTCCACCACCCGGATGATCCGGCAGGTCCCCCACTCACCCGCCACCGGCTTCAGTGCCGCATTGGCAAGGTCAGCGAGCGTCGGGATCAGGATCAGCCCCAGCACCGCAACGCCCATGACCAGCTTGAGGTAAAAGCGCGGGTCCACCACCCGCCGCAACAGGCGCGTCAGAAACCCAGGCGGACGGGCGGGGCCGACCAAGCGAAACCCTCTTTTCCGGTCACCTCGCGTCATTCTGCCCGTCCAGATTTCTGCCCGCACCATACTGGTCATCACGCATTGCCGTCAGGCTTTCTGGTGGCTTGCCGCCAAGCAAGCTTCGACGCGATCACTTCGCCAAGCGGAGTGTCTGCGCCTTTCTTCCAGTCCGGCTTGGGTCTTTCGAGGGGCAGGTCCTCGACCGCAGCGGTCAGGTCGACCATCGCGAAGGTGTCCGCACGCCGCACAGCCCGGTTCGCCAATGCCTTGGCCCGTGGAATGGCCTTGCGCGCAGCCTTGTCGTTATTGCCGTAGGTGTTGCGCCGATCCTTCTTCAGAGAAAGCGCTTTTTTCTCCTGCGGGGTCAGGGATTTCTTGTCCAAATCGGTCTCCTCAGTCCGCCACAGGCACGACTACTGACCCAGCCGCCACCCCGGATGACGCCTGTTTAGCTGTCGCGAAGGTTTCCTCACGCAGGATGCGGGTGATCAGGGCCACATCCTCGACCGTGAAAGTCAGGGGCAGGCGCATGTCAATCAGCCCGGCCAGGATGCGGTCGGTCTGCGGCAAGGCCTCGGGCTCGGCATAGCGCCAATGGGCGTAGCGGCTGGTAAAGCCCAAGGGATCGGCGGCACCGAACCACTTCAGCTCCACCCCTCGCGCGGCGGCTGCCGCCACCAGGGCTGCCACCCGGTCTGGCCCCCAGCCCGGCAGCAGGAACTGGAAGCTTGAGCCGACATAGTCTTCGGCTTGCGGCCGCGGGATCAACCTGACCCCCGGCACGTCCGAAAGCCCCGCCTCCATCGCCTGGTAAAGCGCCCGCCAGCGCGCGCGGCGGTCGTCCAGCATGCCGATCTGCGGCCGCAGGATCGCCGCGCGCAGGTTGTCCATCCGGCTGGAGACGTTGGGGACATCCAGCTTCAGCGCCTCGAACACCTCAGGCCCCGGGGCCGCGCGGTGGCGGGCGTAAAGCATGTAGGACCCCGACAGAAGCACCGCCCGCGCGGCAAGCTCGGCATCATCCGTCACCAGAAACCCGCCCTCACCACTGTTCATGTGCTTGTAGGTCTGGGTGGAATAGCAGCCGACCGCACCATGCCGGCCCGAGGGCACGCCTTTCCACTTTGCCCCCATCGTATGCGCGCAATCCTCGATCACCCGCACACCCAGCCGGTCACACAGCGCCATCAGCGCGTCCATGTCACAGATATGGCCGCGCATGTGGGACAGAAGCAGCACCTTCGCCCCCGAAGCCCTCGCCTGCACCTCCAGATGCGCAAGGTCGATGGTCAAATCCTCTGTCACGTCGACAAATACCGGCTTTGCGCCAAGGCTGGCAATCGCGCCCGGCACCGGGGCCAGGGTAAAGGCGTTCGACAACACCGGATCGCCCGCCCGCACCTGGCACGCCCGCAAGGCGCAGGCCATCGCCGCCCCGCCCGAGGCGAGGGCCAGGCAATACTTTGCACCCACATAACCCGCGAATTCCTCTTCCAGCAGCACCGTTTCCGCCACTTCACCCGGCGCGGTGTTGTAGCGGTGCAGCCGCCCATGCCGCAGCACCGCCAGCGCCGCCTCGATCCCCGCCTCGGGGATCGGCTCTTGCTGGGTGAAGCTGCCGGTAAAGCGGTCTTGAGCCGCCTCGTCAGACTGGAACCGTTCGTTCATGCCTTCTCCGCCCGCTTCAGCGCTGCAAACATCAGGGTTGTTACCGCCATGCAGCCCCCCGCCACAAGATAGGCGATGTCTGGCGATTGCCATGCCCGACCCTCAGCCATGAAATGCCCGAAAAGGAAGGCAAAGAACACCGTCCCCAAAAGCATCGCCACGTTGGTCACGGCCGAGATGCCGCCCTGCAATTCGCCCTGCGCATCTTCCGGCACGCGCTTGGTCAGCATCGCCGTCATCAAGGGGTGCACAAACCCTTCAGGTCCGTGCAGGATCATCAGCGCCACGACCGCGCTTAAAGTGCCGACCATGCCGTAGCCGAACAGGACCAGCGTGGCACAGACCATCCCGAACAGCGCCATCCGCCATTCGCCAAACCGCGCCGCCGCCGGGCCGGTGAGAAACCCCTGAAACCCGCCCGCGATCAGCCCGAAGATCGCCAGCGTTAGACCAACCATCGCCTCGGACCATCCGAACTTGGCGATGCCCCAGAAGGCCCAGATCGCCGGATAGACCGAGGTTGAGAAGAAGAAGAGGCCCATGACCAGCACCATCGGCAAGACACCGGGATAGGTCGCAAAGACCCGGAAGGCGCCAAAAGGGTTGGCACGCCAAAGCTCGAACGCCCGGCGCTTTTCCGGGGGAAGCGATTCCGGCAAGACCAGCCAGCCATAGATGAAATTCAAAAGCGAGATGCCAGCCGCCACCCAGAACGGCACGCGCGGCCCAAACTCGCCCAGCAAGCCGCCAATCGCCGGGCCGATCACGAAGCCCACGCCAAATGCCGCCCCCATCAGGCCGAAGGCGCGGGCGCGTTCCTCCGGGGCCGTGACATCGGCGATGAAGGCGCTGGCGATGATCCAGCTGGCCCCGCAGATGCCCGCAAAGATGCGCCCGACGAACAGCCAGAAGAGGCTTGGCGCCACTGCCGACAGGACAAAATCCATCCCCAACCCGAAGATCGCCAGCAGCAGAAGGGGCCGCCGCCCGAACCGGTCGGCAAGGTTGCCCATCAGCGGCGCAAAGACGAACTGCGCCAGGCTGAAGCCGGCAAACATCCAGCCGCCAATCACCGCCGCCCGATCAATGCCAACCTCGCCCACCTCTTCAATCAGCGCAGGCAAAACCGGCATGATCAGGCCAAAGCCCACCATGTCCAGAAACACGGTGATCAGCACGAAGGTCACCGCATGGCGGCTGACCTTGGGGGCGATATCGGCGGATTGGCTCATCCCGGTCAGCCTAGGCACCGGTGCCACCCAAGTCAAACAAGCGACTGACCTGCGCAACCTTCCCGACAACGGCCCCGGAAGACCGCAACATGCTGTATTTGATTAAAATTTGCCTTGCTCTTTTGACAAATACTCTGCGGGAGGTCTGGAGGGTGCAAAACCCTCCAGTCCCTCGCTTGCCATCAGCGCAGCAGTTGGCTCGCCAGACCGGGCAGATCCTCATACCGCTCCAACAGGGCTGCGGGCTGAAACCGGCTGACCCCTGCCCCTTCCGGCCCAAAGGTCACCAAGGCCACCGGCACCCCCGCCGCCACCCCGGTTTTCGCGTCCGTCTCGGTGTCACCCACCAGCATTGACCGTGCGACCACGCCCCCGGCCCGCTCCACCGCAGCGCGGTAAGGCGCGGCGTCAGGCTTTCTGACCGGCAGCGTATCGGCCCCGACCAGCGCGCCGAACGCATCCCGCACACCAAGGTCGCGCAGCAGGATCTCGGCCAGACCCTCCGGCTTGTTGGTGCAAATCGACACCGCAAACCCCTGACGCTTCAGCGCCTCCACTGCCTCCATCGCGCCGGGGTACAGCCGGGTGTGCACCGAAATCGCCTCCCGGTACGCCTCCAACAGCAACGGATAGGCCGCGTCGATATCCGCCTCCGACCAGTCCGGCCCCAAGCGCGTAAAGCCCAACCGCAACATCGCCCGCCCGCCGTGAAACGCGGTCAGCGCATCGGCGGGCCCCAGAACCGCCCCGCCCGGCAGACAGGCATTCGCCGCCGCCAACAGGTCAGCCGAGGTATCGGCCAGCGTTCCGTCCAGATCAAAGACAACGCAGCGCATGGCGTAAAACCCCGTGATGGCAATGCTGAAACATCGCGTGAGGGGATGGCCCCTTGCCACCCCGCGCCACGGGGGTAAAACGGGCGCAACAATAAAGGAAGGGGCAGAATGCAGGTTTCGGTCATCGTGCTGGCGGCGGGTCAGGGCACGCGGATGAACTCCGACCTGCCCAAGGTGCTGCATCATGTGGCGGGTGCCCCCCTGTTGCACCATGCGCTCGCCACCGCCCACAGCCTTGATCCGTCGCGCATCGTCGTGGTCACAGGCCATGGTGGTGAGGCGGTCGCAACCTCTGCCCTTGGCTATTCCGAAGCGGTCGACACCGTCGTGCAGGACCCGCAACTGGGCACCGCCCATGCCGTAGCCCAGGCCGCACCCCTCTTGGCCGGGGCGGAAGGCGACGCCATTGTCCTTTACGCCGACACCCCCCTGATCCGCGAGGATACCCTCCGCGCCATGCTGGAGGCCCGCGCCCGCCATGCCGTGGTGGTGCTTGGCTTTCACGCCAAAGACCCCGGTCGTTACGGCCGCCTCATCACCGAAGTCGATGATCTTCACGCGATACGTGAATTCAAGGACGCAAGTACCGAAGAACGCAAGATAAACTTGTGCAACTCCGGCGTCGTCTGCGCCGAAGTACAGGTCTTGCTGTCATTGGTGGCCGAAGTGGGCAATGCGAACGCCGCCGGCGAGTACTACCTCACCGATATCGTCGAACTTGCCCGCAATCGCGGCCTCACCGCCGGGGTTGTCCTGTGTGATGAGGCCGAGACGCTGGGCGTCAACACCCGTGCCCAGCTGGCCGAGGCTGAGGCCGCCTTCCAGGCCCGCGCCCGTTCCGATGCCTTGGAAAATGGTGTGACCCTGACCGCCCCGGAAACCGTTTTCTTCGCGCTGGATACCTGGATCGGCCGCGACGCGATCATCGGCCCGAACGTAATCTTCGGCCCGGGCGTCACCATTGAATCCGGTTCAGAAATCAAAGGCTTCTGCCATCTGGAAGGCTGCCATATCAGCCGCGGCGCCACGGTCGGCCCCTTCGCCCGCCTGCGCCCCGGCGCGGAACTGGCTGAGGATGTGCATGTGGGCAACTTCGTCGAAATCAAGAACGCCATCCTGGGCGAAGGCGTGAAGGTCGGCCATCTGACCTACCTTGGCGATGCCGATGTGGGCGATTTCACCAACATCGGCGCAGGCACCGTGACCTGCAACTACGACGGCGTGATGAAGCACCGCACCACCATCGGCAAGCGCGCTTTCATCGGGTCTGACACCATGCTGGTGGCCCCGGTGACGGTTGGCGACGGGGCGCTGACCGCCTCAGGCTCTGTCATCACCGAGGATGTGCCGGCCGAGGCTGTGGCCATCGGACGGGCAAAACAGGTGAACAAGCCGGGCCTCGCGACCCGGATGTTCGAAAAGTTAAAGGCCATCAAGGCCGCCAAGGCAAAAGGGCAGTAAAAATGTGCGGTATTGTCGGGGTTCTGGGCAACCACGAAGCGGCCCCTCTGCTGGTTGAGGCGCTGAAACGGCTGGAGTATCGCGGCTACGATTCCGCCGGGATCGCCACCATCCACAAGGGCAAGCTGGACCGCCGCCGCGCGGTGGGAAAGCTGGTGAACCTCTCTGACCTCTTGGTCCATGAACCCCTCGCGGGCAAATCCGGCATCGGCCACACCCGCTGGGCCACCCATGGCGCGGCCACCGTAACCAACGCCCACCCGCACCGGGCGGGCGGAGTGGCGGTCGTCCACAACGGCATTATCGAAAACTTCCGCGACCTGCGCGCCGAACTCGCCGCCGACGGCTATGCGCAAGAATCCGAGACGGATACCGAAACCGTCGCCCTCCTCGCCCGACGCGAAATCGACCGTGGCGCCACCCCGGTCGAGGCCGCCCGCGCCACCCTGAAACGCCTGCACGGCGCCTTTGCGCTTTGCTTCCTTTTCGACGGAGAGAACGATCTGATGATCGCCGCCCGCAAGGGCAGCCCCCTCGCCATCGGCTGGGGCAAGGGTGAGATGTTCGTGGGATCGGACGCGATTGCGCTGGCCCCGATGACCGACCGCATCACCTATCTGGAAGAGGGCGACTGGGCCGTCATCACCCGCGCCGGGGCGCAGATTTTTGACGCCAGCGACCGTCTGGCGAACCGGGCCGAGACCCGCATCCAGATCGACGCCGCGCGCATCGAAAAGGCCGGCTACAAGCATTTCATGGCCAAGGAAATCGCCGAACAACCCCTCGTCATCGCCGAGGCGCTGAAGCATTACACCACGGCCGAAGGCCTGTTGCGCCTGCCGGAAGGCATTGATTTCCAAGGCGTTGACCGGATCACCCTCGTCGCCTGCGGCACGGCCTCCTATGCCGCGCACATCGCGAAATACTGGTTCGAACAGATCGCGGGCCTCCCCGCCGAAATCGACATCGCGTCCGAATTCCGCTACCGTGAGCCGCCCTTGTCGCCCACCTCCTGGGCGCTGTTCGTCAGCCAGTCGGGCGAAACCGCCGATACCCTGGCCGCGCTCCGCTATGCCAAAGAACGGGTCGCCAAGGTCCTGTCGGTGGTGAACGTGCCCACCTCTTCCATCGCGCGGGAAAGCGACCTTGCCTTGCCGATCATGGCGGGGGTGGAGGTGGGCGTCGCCTCGACCAAGGCGTTTACCTGCCAGCTGGTCACGCTGGCCCTGTTGGCGCTGAAAGCCGCCGTTGACCGGGGCCGCCTGACCCCGGCGGACCTTGCCCGGCACATCGCCGATCTGAACGCGTTGCCGGGCCTGATGAACCACGCTCTCAGCCTGTCACCCCAGATCGCCGCCATCGCCGATGATCTTGCCAAGGCGCAGGACGTCCTCTTTCTTGGCCGTGGCACCATGTATCCGCTGGCGATGGAAGGTGCGCTGAAACTAAAGGAAATCAGCTACATCCACGCCGAAGGTTATGCATCAGGCGAACTGAAGCACGGCCCCATCGCGCTGATCGACGCCGCCGTTCCAGTGATCGTCCTTGCACCCAAAGACGCGCTGTTCGACAAGACCGTGTCCAACATGCAAGAGGTGATGGCCCGCCATGGCCGCGTCCTCCTTCTCTCCGACGCCAAGGGCATCGCCGAGGCGGGCGCCGGCACCTGGAAAACCATCACCCTGCCCGAAGTCTCTGCCGCCTTTGCCCCAATCCTTTATGCGGTGCCTGCACAGCTTCTGGCCTATCACACCGCCATCGCCAAGGGCACCGACGTGGACCAACCGCGCAATCTGGCCAAGTCTGTCACGGTCGAATAACCCTTCAAACTTGTCTAAAATTTGCCTGCTCTTTTTCCAAATACTCCACGGGAGGTCTGGAGGGTGTGAAACCCTCCAGTCCCCGGCCAGCCGAAGGTGCCCCCGATGACCAGCACAGCCCATCCGCGCGCGGCCTGCGAGACTTCGCCAGGAAAGGCCAGCCAGTGACCCCGCTGGACCAATTGCAAGCCCTGGCCAACCCCGCCAAGGCCATGGAAATGCAGGCCTATCACAAGGTCCCGCGCGAATACCTTGGCGTGACCGTGCCGGAGGTTGAGGCCCTGACGGACCAATGGCGCGCTGACCTCAGGTTGGAAGACCGCCTGACCCTTGCAGCCAGCCTTTGGCAAACCAACATCCACGAAGCCCGCGTTGCTGCCGCGAAGCTCTTGACCCAGGCCCGTATCCGACCAGATGACGCCGCCTGGGCGCTGATCCAATCCTGGGTGCCCGACTTCGACGCCTGGGCCCTGGCCGATCACGCCAGCATCGCCGGGCAAAAGCGCCTCGTCGCTGACCCGTCCCGCCTTGACGCCGTTGAAGGCTGGGTCTCCTCGGCCCACTTGTGGACCCGCCGCGCAGCGCTGGTGATGACCCTGCCCTGGACCAAGCAGAACCACCCCAAACCGGCAGAGCTTGCGATCCGCGACCGCGTGCTTGGCTGGTGCGCGACCCTGAGCCCCGACCCTGACTGGTTCATCCAGAAGGCCATCGCCTGGTGGGTACGCGATCTGTCAAAACACGACGCCCCCCGCGCCCGCGCCTTTCTGACCGCGCATGGCGCCACCCTCAAGCCCTTCGCCCGCAAGGAAGCCGCCCGCCACCTTGATCCTTGAACGCAGGCGGCCAGCTTGCTCTTTTGGGAAATACTCCGGGGGTCCGGGGGCCGGCCCCCGGCACGTGCCACGGGGCGTGACCTCAGACGGAAGCTTTCAGCCTCAGGGCCCGAAGACCGCGATCTCGGGCAAGTCGGTCAGGCCCAGCTTCAGCGCCTGGAACGCGGCCAGCGACAAAAGCGCCCCCCCGGTCCCGGGGCGCAATTCCAGCGTAAGGCTTTGCCCGGCAGCGGTGACCACGCGGCCCTGCACGGGTGCCGTCACCAGCGCGGTGCGCAGCCACAGGCCCTGCTCGGCCGGCGGGCCCAGCGCCACCACGACGCGGCCCAATTCCCGCTCGCCGCCCGGCGCGGGGGCGGCCAGTGCTGCGGCCTTTTCGGCAGCGCTGGTGGTGTCCAGCACCTCGGCCCGGACCGCCTGCGCGCCCAGGGCCGCAGTGCCGGCTGACGGGGTCATCTCTGTCGCCGGATCGCGGGCCGTGGGGCCAGTAAGCGGCGTCCGCTCGGCCTTGGGGAAAAGGGTCGCACAGCCCGACAGGGCAACGACAAGCAGCAGGGGAAGAAGCACATGTTTCATGCCCCGACCCTACCGCGCCGCCCCCGCCCCTGCAATTGCCGCTTTCCGCCTTGTGCGGTCCCCCGCGCAGGCCTACCTTCCTGATATGGTTCCGCTGATAGATCCCTTCGCCCGCGCCATTTCCTATCTGCGGGTCTCGGTCACCGACCGCTGCGATTTCCGCTGCAGCTACTGCATGTCGGAAAACATGACCTTCTTGCCCAAGGCCGAACTCCTCAGCCTTGAGGAACTCGACCGCCTCTGCAGCACCTTCATCGGCATGGGCGTGCAAAAGCTGCGCATCACCGGGGGTGAGCCTCTCGTCCGCAAGGGCATCCTCACCTTCTTCCGCGCCATGTCGCGCCACCTCGCGTCTGGTGCGCTGAAAGAGCTGACGCTGACCACCAACGGCAGCCAGCTAACCCGCTTCGCAGACGAACTCGCCGCCGTGGGCGTGCGCCGGATCAACGTCTCGCTCGACACGCTGGACCCCGGCAAGTTCCAGGCGATCACCCGCTGGGGCCGGTTGAACCAGGTGCTGGAGGGGATCGAGGCTGCCAAATCCGTGGGCCTGAAGGTCAAGATCAACGCGGTCGCCCTGAAAGGCTTCAACGAGGATGAGCTTTTCCCGCTTGCCGACTGGTGCGCTGCCGAAGGCCATGACCTCACCTTCATCGAGGTGATGCCGATGGGCGAGGACATGACCGCAGGCCGCCTTGACCAGTACTGGCCCCTGAAAGACCTCCGCGCCCGCCTTGCCGAGCGCCTTACCCTTACCGACCTGACCGAACGCACCGGCGGCCCCGCACGCTATGTCCGGGTTGAGGAAACCGGCCAGAAGATCGGCTTCATCACCCCCCTCACCCACAATTTCTGCGAAAGCTGCAACCGCGTGCGGCTGACCTGCACCGGCCAGCTTTACATGTGCCTTGGCCAGGAAGACATGGCCGACCTCCGCGCACCTTTGCGGGCCAGCCCGGATGACGCCCCCTTGGAAGCCGCCATCCGCGCCGCCATTGCGCGCAAGCCCAAGGGCCATGACTTCGACTACAGCCGCCAGAAAGTCGCCGGCCAGATCACCCGCCACATGAGCCACACCGGCGGCTGACCTCCTTCTTTCGACGTCATCCCATCATCCAAGCATCCGCAAACAATGACGAGGTGACCCACACCCGTCTCTGTCTCGGTCCGCATCGGTGCCGGCCAGGGCAAGATCAAGGTCTTGCGCTCTGAGGCGGTCAGCTTATCCTTTCACTTCCTCATACGCCAAAAGGTGTGCATGCCAATATCCCGGGACGACCGTGGATTTCTGTTCTGGCCCGACGCCTGGGGAACTCCCAGCTTGGGCCTCGAATCGGCATTTCTTCCAGCCACCGTCGCTGAGGTCCGATCCCGGAAACTGAATGGCATCTTCGGCTGCCATCCCTACTTTTCGGAACGTGACCTTTCCTGCCTCGGCGACCTGCCCGACCTGACAAGTGTCCAGCTTTGGGACATCACCTTGAACGATGTGTCGGCGATCTACCGGTTGCCGAAGCTGACCCAGTTCCGGATATCGGGGAAACGGCCACCGATCGACTTTGCCAGACTGGCGTCCTTGGAAGAGCTTGTGGTCGAACACCACCGAAAGGACGAAGGCCAGTTCGACCTGCCGCACTTAAGGATGCTACGCCTCTGGCGCTTCAAGGGCGGCATCAGTCAATTGGCGGCAGTCAGTCTGCCCGACACTCTGCAAGACCTGGGTCTGTACTGGAGCGATGTGGAAGCGCTCGACGGCCTGCAAGTTTGCCCGAAGGTGACGCGCCTCGAAATTGCGCGCTGCCGCAAGCTTCAAAGCCTGGGAAATCTTTCGGTCACATTTCCAGCGCTCGAACATCTGACCGTCCATGCCTGCGGCAGACTGACTGCCGACGAAACCAGGCGCGCCCTGGCAGGGCACCGACACATCAGACATGCCTTTGCGGGTGGGAAGCTTGTGGTCAGTTCTTGATCCACCCGCGTCTGGTCCTGGCGACTGCCCGGCACTTTGCCTGAAGAATGCGCGGTTCTTCCTCTTGCCTACCAACCGAGTCGCAAAAAGGTTAACGGCCTGTCGCCCGGCCGCGCGTAGAGACGGAAGGAAGACACAAGGAAGACAGAAAGAAGACGGTTCCGACAGCCATCATCGCCCCGGTTAATCCAGCGTTCCGAATGGCTTGTCAGGCGAACCTGAAGTGTTGTGTCACTTGTTGCCGGGCGCCGGACCGGACCCGTATCCCGCCCCCTCCGGCCGTCGGGGTGGGCGGGTGGGCGACGGCCGGAGGGGGCTTTCTCACTTTGTCAGGATCAGCTTCCCCGCCCGGGTGATGCGCAGGCTGTAGACCTGCCCATCCAGCACGATCCGCGCCAGGCTGCCGCCTTCGGTCAGCACCCGCGCCTCATGCACCGGCGTCGCATCCGTGGTCAGCCAGGTATCGATCTGCACGTTCATTTGCCGACCTCCAGCCGCGCGATCAGCGCTTCAAGGGCTGCTCCGGGGAAGACCCCGGTCGCTGCGGTCTGCAGCAGGTCAAGCAGTTCTGCGCCGGGGGCCGGATGGCGGGATGCGACCGGCACAGGGCTGTGCGGATAGGTTGGCATGGTGAACTCCACCTGTTGAAGGACACCGGGCGTGCCATCCTTGCGGGCGGCTGGCTGGGCATGCTGATTAACCTGACTGTTTTACTCAGCCATGTCAAGCCGCCGCTTTCCGCTGGCCCCGCGCCCCGCAAAGCCGCTATCGTCAGTGTGAGACCTCGCCCTCGCCCCCGCCGCCCCGGACGCCCCTCGCATGACGCCTTCTGCCCGGAACCCTTCGCCCAACCTGCCCCTCGGCAACCCCCGTCCCATGACGCCCGCTGACCCGGATCCCGCAGGCCAGCTTCTCAGCCTACCCCCGCCCAGGATGGACCCGGGTACCCTTGCCAAGCTGGTGAAGACGCAGTGGGGCCTGACCGGCACCCTCACCCCCCTCACGTCCGAGCGTGACCTGAACCACCGCCTCGACACCGGCACCGCCAGCTACACCGTCAAGCTTTCCAACCCGGCCGAGGCGCCAGCCCTGACCGATTTTCAGACCCGCGCACTTCAGCACAGCGCGGCCCGCGATCCCGACTTGCCCACCCCACGCATTGTCCCGACCGTTGACGGCCAACCTATTGCTTTCCTTCCCGAAGGCACCCTGCGCGTGCTCACCTGGTGCCCCGGCACACCCGTCGCCCACCTGCCCCGCACACCCGCATTGGCCCGCGCCACGGGTGCCGCCCTTGCCCGCTTGACCACGGCACTTGAGGATTTTGACCACCCCGCCGCCGACCACATCCTCTTGTGGGACCTGCGCCAGTTTGCGCGCCTCGCCCCCCTGATGCCCGCCCTGCCAGAAGACCTGCGCCGGATCGCCCGGGCCTTCCTGCACCGGTTCGAAACCGAGATCGCCCCCGCCCTCACCCAACTCCCCCACCAGATCGTCCATGCCGATTTCAACCCGCACAACCTTCTGGCCGATCCCGTTCAGCCCGACACCCTGACCGGCATCCTTGATTTCGGCGACATGGTCCGCAGCCACCGCATCTGCGACCTGGCCACCGCCTGTTCCTACCAGATCGACCCCACGGACCCGCTTCACCTCCTCACTCCCCTCCTCTCCGCCTACCACGCCCATCAACCCCTCACGGAAGCCGAAACCGCGCTCCTGCCCTCCCTCATCACCGCCCGGATGCTGACCACGCTGACCATCTCGGCCTGGCGCGCTGCCAGATACCCCGAGAATGCGGCTTACATCCTGCGCAACGCCCCCTCCGCCCGGGCAGGCCTCGCCGCCGCCGCCACCCTCACGCCCGCCCAGATCCAGACCGCCTGCGAAAGGCCCACCCCATGACCCTGATGCCAAACGCCTACATTCCCGGAGCCGCCCCCCTGCCGGCGGAGGATGAGGCGCGCATCGCCCGCCGCGCGGCCCTCCTCGGGCCCGCCTACCGCCTCTTCTACGACCAACCCCTGCATCTGGTGCGGGGCGAAGGCGTCTTGCTTTATGACCGTGACGGCCGCGCCTATCTCGATACCTACAACAACGTGGCCTCGGTCGGGCACTGCCACCCCCGCGTCGTCGCCGCCATGACCCAGCAGGCCGCCACCCTTGCGACCCATACCCGCTATCTGCACGATGGCATCCTCGACTATGCCGAGCGTCTCCTCGCTCTGTTCCCCGTTGACCTTGCCCACGTGATGTTCACCTGCACCGGGTCCGAGGCGAATGATCTGGCCTTCCGCATCGCCCGCGCCGCCACCGGGGGCACCGGGATCATCGTCACCGACAATGCCTATCACGGCGTGACCCTCGCAACGGCTGAGGCGTCCATGTCGATCGGCCCCGCCGTTGCCCCTGGCCCCACCGTCATACCGATCCCCGCCCCCAGCGCCGAAAACTACCCCCACGGCATCGCCAAGGGCTTCGCCGCCGCCGTCACCGCCGCTTGCGTGACCATGGCCGCCAAGGGGATCAAACCCGCCGCCCTGATCGTCGACACTGTCTTTTCATCCGACGGGGTCCTGCCCGATCCCGCCGGGTTCCTTGGCCCCGCCGCCGCCGCCATCCGCGCCGCAGGCGGCCTTTTCATCGCCGACGAAGTGCAACCCGGCTTCGGCCGTACCGGCAGCCACATGTGGGGCTTCGAACGCCACGGCCTGATCCCCGACATGGTCTCCTTGGGCAAGCCGATGGGCAATGGCTATCCGATGGCAGGCCTTGTCCTGCAGCCGCAGGTTATTGAGGCCTTCGGCACGAAATCCCGTTATTTCAATACCTTCGGCGGCAATGCCGTTGCTGCTGCCGTGGGCATGGCGGTGCTGGATGTGATCCGCGACGAAGGCCTGATGCAGAACGCCGCCGCCGTGGGCACGGCCTTTGCCATCGGCCTGCGCGCCCTAGCCCAGCGCCACGACACCTTGGGCGAAACCCGAGCCACTGGCCTCTTCCTCGGCCTCGACATCCTGACCGACGGTCAACCCGACGCCGCCCGGGCCACCCGCCTCGTCAACGACCTCCGCCAGAACGGGATCCTGATTTCCGCGACCGGCCCCAAAGGCCATGTCCTGAAAATCCGCCCGCCGCTGCCCTTCTCCCTGGCCAACGTCGATCAGTTCCTGACCACGTTCGACAACGTCCTGACCAAGGCCTGAAGGCTTAGCTCTTTTGAAAAATACTCTCAGGGGGTTTGGGGGCAGAATGCCCCCATCGACCAAGCCGGTTGGCGCGCTTGCGCGCCAGAGGCGAGACAAAAGGTCTTCGCGCGGAACGCGCTTAATTCAGAAGGCGCACCGTCAGCCCAGCGCATATCCCGCGCCGCGCACCGTCCGCACCGGATCAGCGCCACCGAACTGCATCAGGCTTTTCCGCAACCGGCCCACATGCACATCCACCGTCCGGGTGTCGACGTAGATGTCGCGGCCCCAGACCAGGTCCAGCAGCTGCTCGCGGGAAAACACCCGCCCCGGCCGCTCCATCAGCGTGACCAAGAGCTTGAACTCGGTCGGCCCCAGCTTCAGCACCTTGTCGCCCCGGTAGACCCGGTGGCTTTCCGGGTCGAGGCGAATATCCTCATGCTCCAGCACCACCCCGGCGGTCGAAGGCCGCACCCGGCGCAGCTGCGCCCGGGCCCGCGCCATCAGCTCCAGCACCGAATAGGGCTTGATAACATAGTCGTCCGCCCCGGTCTCCAGGCCCCGGATCCGGTCCACTTCCTCGGCCCGCGCGCTCAGCATGATGATCGGAATGCCGCGCGTGTCGGGACGCATCTTCAGCCGCCGGCAGACCTCGATCCCCGAAACCTTCGGCATCATCCAGTCCAGGATGATGATATCGGGGTCTTCCTCATCCACCAGCACCATCGCGTCTTCGCCGTTGTCGGCCTGCGTCACCGCAAAGCCCTCGGCTTCCAGGTTATAGGCCAGGACCGTGCGCTGCGCCGGTTCATCCTCGACCAGCAAAACCCGTGGTTGCCCGCTGCGTGCCATCGCTTACCCCCTAGCCGCCACTACGCCGGTGCTGTCCATCTTCGGTCGGTCATCCTCGGGCATCGTGCCCGTCACCAGATAGATCACTTGTTCCGCGACCGAGGTGGCGTGATCCCCCACCCGCTCGATGTTCTTGGCAATGAAATGCAGGTGCATGCAGGGCCCTATGTTGCGCGGGTCCTCCATCATGTGGGTCAGGAACTCGCGGAAGATCGAGTTGTACATCTGGTCAATCTCGCGGTCGCGCTGGCGCACATCCTCGGCCAGTTTCGCGTCGCGGCGAATGTAGGCGTCCAGCGCGTCGGTCAGCATGACGACCACCGCCTTGGCCAGCCGCCGGATCGACCCGGACGCCCCCGGCACCTGCGGCATCTGGCTGAGAAGCGCCGTCCGCTTGGCCAGGTTCTTGGCGTAGTCCCCGGCACGCTCCAGCGCGGCGGCAATCTTCATCACCGTCAGAACGGTGCGCAGATCGCCCGCCGTGGGCGCGCGCAGCGCGATCAGCCGCGCGCAGTCGCTGTTGATCTGGTCTTCCAGCGCGTCGATGGCGGCGTCCCCGGCCCGCACCCGTGCGGCCAGATCCTCATCCCGCGCATCCAGCGCTTCGGCGGCGTCCAGCAAAGCGGTCTCCACCAACCCGCCCATCCGCAGGACCAGGGCCTGCGTCGCCTCCAGGTCGCGGTCAAAGGCCGTCATGATATGCGCGGTGTTCATACTGTCGCTCCTTACCCGATCCGGCCGGTGATATAGGCTTCGGTCCGTGGGTCTTTCGGGTTGGTAAAGATCTGCGCCGTCTCGCCATATTCCACCAGGCTGCCCAGGTGAAAGAACGCCGTCTTCTGGCTGACCCTAGCGGCCTGCTGCATCGAATGGGTCACGATCACGACCGAAAAGGTCGCGCGCAATTCGTCAATCAGTTCCTCGACCTGCGCCGTGGCGATCGGGTCAAGGGCCGAGCAGGGTTCGTCCATCAGCAACACCTCGGGCGAGGTGGCGATGGCGCGCGCGATGCACAGGCGCTGCTGCTGCCCGCCCGAAAGGCTGGTGCCCGAGGCTGCAAGCCGGTCCTTCACCTCGCCCCACAGGGCCGCCTTGCGCAACGACGCCTCGACGATCTGGTCCAGCTCCGCCTTGTTGCGGGTCATCCCGTGGATCTTCGGGCCGTAAGCCACGTTGTCATAGATGCTTTTCGGGAACGGGTTCGGTTTCTGGAACACCATCCCGACCTTGGCGCGCAACTGCACGGGGTCAACCTTGGGGGAATAGATATCCTCGCCATCAAGGGTGATCTTCCCCTCCACCCGGCACGAAGCGATGGTGTCGTTCATCCGGTTCAGGCAGCGCAGGAAGGTGGATTTGCCACAGCCGGACGGCCCGATGAAGGCGGTGACCGCCTTGTCCAGGATCGACACGTTCACGTCCTTCAACGCGTGGTTCGCGCCATAATAGACCTGCACAGCGCGCGCCTCGATCTTGGCCATCTGGGTGGCGCTGTCCTGCCCCGCCCTGCGCATATCGTCCATTTGCCCGCTCCGTCCCTGGCCTTTGTCGGTGGTTAGGATGACCTATGGTTGCGCATAGGCCCCTAGGGTGACGACTGTGCGTCGTTTTTGTAACAAGGACATGACAGGGGCCCCAGAGACCCCCCAGACACGGGCCGCGCAGCCCGTCAACTGCGGGCGAGCAGCGCCTCGATCTCGGCCCGCGCGGGCATCGCAGGGGCTGTGCCGGGACGGGTGACCGAAATACCGGCGGTGGCGCAGCCAAAGCGGACGGCCTCCACCACATCGCGGCCCTCGCTCAGCGCGACCGCAAACCCCCCGTTGAAGGCATCACCCGCGCCCGTGGTTTCCACCACCGGCCCCGCGCTGATCACCGGCACATGCACCGACCGGGTCCGGTCACGGTACAGCGCCCCGTTGCCGCCCAGCGTGATGACACAGGCCCCAACTCCCTTGGCCAACAGCGCATCGGCCGCGCGTTCAGCCTCGGCCACGCTGGTCACCGGCAATCCGGTCAGCGCCTCGGCCTCGGATTCGTTCGGCGTCACGAAATCGCACAGGGCCAGCATCGCGTCATCCAAGGGGGCCGCCGGGGCCGGGTTCAGGATCGTCATCACGCCCGCCGCCCTTGCAATCTGCAAGCCGCGCAAGGCAGCCGGGATCGGCTGCTCCAGCTGCGTGACAAACACTGCCGCCCCTTCGATCAGGCCGCGCTTGGCCTCGACATCTTCAACCGACACGCGCCCCGCAGCCCCCGGCGCCACGATGATCGCGTTGTTCCCGGTCGCCTCCTCCAGAAAGATGAAGGCCGCCCCGGTATAGCTGTCCAAGTCTTCCGTCACCTCGGGCTGCACCCCCGCCGCGGCCCAGGTTGACCGGGCGATCTGCGCGAAATCATCGCGCCCAAGGCGGGTGATGAAATGCGTCTGGCCCCCCGTGCCCCGCTGCGCCATCGCCGCCGCCACCGACTGGTTCGATCCCTTGCCCCCCGGCCCAAGCACAAAGGTCCGCCCCAGAATGGTTTCGCCCATCTTCGGCATCCGCTCGGCGCGATAGGCCGTGTCAGCCACGAAAATCCCAAGGATCACAACAGGTTTCAAAGCCCTACTCCTCCGGCGGGATCACGCCCTTGCGCAACATGAAGCAGCCGTAGAACCGCCGCTCACCCGTCTGGATCACGGCATAGGACTTCCGCGCCATGTCGTAAAACGCAAAACGCTCGATCCGGACCATCTTGCGCGGCTTGCCCTCGGCGCGGTCGATCTCGGCCTGCACTTCCTTCTGCACCGGCGGGATTTCCTTGGGCTTGCCCACGACCTCCATCCGCCCGGCGAAGTCGTCCACGAAAGTATCCAGCGGCAGCACCGACAGGATCGCGTTCATCGCCTCGGCGCAGGTCAGATTCTCCATCCGCAGAAGCTTTCCCGTCACCGTCGCCCGCGCGACCGAGTCTGCGGGAAAGTTGGTGTCACAGACAATCACCACATCGCCATGCCCCATCGCCCGCAGGCAAGCCAGCACCTCGGCGTTCAGCCGGTTGTCGATCCCTTTCAGCATCCCAGACCCTCCCTAAGCCCTTTCATTCTGGCACAAATATCCCGGGGGTGCGGGGGCTGGCCCCCGCTCCGCCAGAGGTCACGAAAGCCGCACGCCCGAAGCTTGGTCGAACACATGCACCGCTCCCGCCTCAGGCGCAAAGGTCAAGGCGTCGCCGGGCCGGAACGGCACCCGGTCGCGGAACAGCGCGACCACTTCCCGCCCCCCGGTGCGCAAGACGACATGGGTTTCTGACCCCGTCGGCTCCACCACCGCCACCGTGCCGGCAATCCCCTCCGCCGCGACCGTCAGATGTTCCGGCCGCACACCATAGGTCACTGCGCGGCCCTCAGCCACCTCCAGCCCCGGCGGCAGGGGCAGGCGCGTGCCGTCTTCCAGCACCACCGCGCCCCGCTTCACCTCGCCCGGCAGCATGTTCATCGCAGGGCTGCCGATGAAGCCCGCAACGAAGGTGTTCGCCGGACGGTCATACAGCTCCAGTGGAGCGCCCACCTGTTCGATCCGCCCACCCTGCATGACCACGATCTTGTCGGCCATGGTCATGGCCTCAATCTGGTCATGGGTCACGTAAACCGTCGTGGTCTTCAGCCGCAGATGCAGCTCACGTATCTCGGTCCGCATCTGGACGCGCAGCTTGGCGTCCAGGTTCGACAGGGGTTCGTCGAACAAGAATACCTGCGGGTCACGCACGATGGCCCGGCCCATAGCCACTCGCTGGCGTTGCCCGCCCGAAAGCGCGCGGGGATAACGGTCAAGATACGGCGTCAGCCCCAGAATCTCGGCCGCGCGTTTGACCTTTTCGGCAATGGCTGCCTTGTCCATGCCCCGCATCTTCAACGCAAAGCCCATGTTCGCGCCCACGGTCTTGTGGGGATACAAAGCATAGTTCTGGAACACCATCGCGATGTCCCGCTCACTCGGGGGCAGGTTGTTCACCCGCCGCTCGCCAATCCGGATATCGCCGCTGGTGATCTCTTCCAAGCCAGCGATCATCCGCAGCAGCGTTGACTTGCCACAGCCCGACGGGCCGACCAGCACGACGAATTCCCCGTCCGCAATATCCAGGTCAAGGCCGTGCACGACCTGCACCCCACCGTAAAACTTCTTCAGATCGCGGATCGTGACTTCGGCCATCGGCCCTTCCCCTCCCCCCAGTGCAGGCTCAAAGCTAGCCGCGCTGGGCGGGCCTGTCCATCTGCTGATCATACTAACATGTTAGAATCTTGACAGGCCCTCCGCCCCTTGCCAAGCTGCCTCAAGGGAAGGCTGCCGCTGGGGAGGGGAGGCCCCGCAATCCCGCTTGCCGTCATGTCAGCGCGGCCAAGCGTCAAGATCCTGCAAGACGTATACCGCAACAACGAAGGACCCCGCCCGTGGCTTTCCTGCCCGGGACGTCACGGTCCACACCTAGGGAGGAATGAACGTGAAGGTTGGACTTTATAACGCGCTGATGGGCGCGCAACTCAGCCGCCGCCGGATGCTGCAAGGCGCCACCGCGCTTTCGGCCATGGCGATGGTGCCCGCGACCGTGAAAACCGCGCTTGCCGAAGCGCATGGCAACGTCCGCGCCGAAATCCTGAAGATCCCCGGCGTCGGCATGGGCTCACCCACCGATGCCGATTGGCAGAAGGTTGGCGAGCTGTGCCTCGGCGCCACCAAGGCATCCGTCGCCGAAGGCGAATTCGCCGGGGTTGAGCTGACCTTCATGGGCCTCAACAACCAGAACCTGCACAACTTCCTGTTCCGCGGCTTCCTGAAACCGTGGGAGGCTTATACCGGCGCCAAGATCAACTGGATCGACCTTGCACAGGCCGATTATAACAGCCGCCTGCAGCAAAGCATCGCCACCAGCACCGTCGATTTCGACATCATCGAAATGGGCGCCCCGTTTGAGGGTGACACCGCCGGCAAGGGCCTGCTGGACGAGATGCCCGATTGGGTCAAAACCCAGATCGAGGCGGATGACCTTGTGGGCTACCTGCAGCCCCCGGTCGGCACCTGGGACGGCAAGAGCTACCGCATCACCATCGACGGCGACTGCCACACCTTCGCTTACCGCAAGGACTACTTCGGCGAAGGTGCGATCGGCGGGGCTGAGGTTCCGAAGACCTGGCAGGACGTCAATGCCGTGTCCAAGGCCCTCATCGGCCAGACCGACCCGCTGACCGGCCTGCCCGCGCATGGCTATCTTGACCCGCTGAAAGGCTGGGGCGGCTTCGGCATGTACTTCATCGCCAACCGCGCCACCGCTTACGTCAAGCACCCGGATGATCCGGCGTGGCTCTTTGACCCCGACACCATGAAGCCCCGCGTCAACAATCCGGGCTGGGTTCAGGCGATCCAGGACGTGATGGACCTGATCGCCGCCGGCGCCTACCCCGCCGACCAGATCAACGCCGACCCCGGCACCACGGCATTCAGCCAGTTCCTTGCCGGAACGGGTTCGATGCTGATGTGGTGGGGCGACGTGGGTTCCTCCGCGCGCACCTCCGACACTTCGGTCGTCGGCGACGTGGCAGGCTTCGGGATCAACCCCGGCTCTACCCGCCGCTACAACTCGGCCGCGGGCGCATGGGAGGAAACCGCGAACGAGGCCCCGCTCATGGCCTATATCGGCTGGGGCATCTACGTCACCAACCGCGTCTCGGGGGATGAAAAGAAGCGCAAGGCCGCCTGGTCCGCTGCTGCCCACCTTGGCGGCAAGGACCTGTCGCTTTGGACGGCCGCCTACCCGTCGGGCTTCCAGCCCTACCGCAACTCGCACTTCCAGATCGACGAGTGGGAAACGGCAGGCTACGACCGCGCCTATATCGAAGATTACCTGTCCTCGAACGCCGACAGCTACAACCACCCGAATGCGGCGATCGAACCGCGCATCCCCGGCATCTTCCAGTACTACTCCGTCGCCGAGGATGAGCTGTCCAAAGGCTTCGCCGGCCAATACGCCAGCGCCCAGGAAACCGCCGACGCCATCGCTGCGGCGTGGGAGAAGATCACCGACCAGATCGGCCGCGACAGCCAGATCGCGCTTTACAAGGCGTCTCTGGGGATGTGACCCGGTAGGGTGGGCAATCCGCCCACCTTGCCCTGAAAAACGGCGCGCCGGGCAACCGGCGCGCCTTTCCCATTGTGGAAGGCCTACCTTGCAGCGCAGGGCTTGTTGCGCGACCCTGTGGTGAACCAGTCAAGGGCTATCGGAATGTGGCTTCGCAGATTCGCGCTTCTCGCGACCCTTCTCGGCCTTGCTGGATGCGAATATCTTGAACGCTTACATGCGCTTCGGGCCTTGCCACCCGCAGTCATGGGCGAAACTGTCGACTACGCCCGAAATGAAACATATGGTTTCGGCCCCGGAGGCAAGGAGACTGGCTTCAATGTCATCCGGCTTGCCGAGGCCGGGGCTAACCTCGTGGCGGAAGGTGGGGCCGATTGGCTGAACGCTCAGCCCGGTGGTCGCATCAGGGGGGCCTGGCTTGCAACCCCGGTCCCCCGTGACGACTTCTGGATGGGCCGCCCCGAAAGCGCGATGGGCGCGCGGCCGGACCCCACTGTTATGGCCGTCCTTGACCGCTACGGCCACGGCTTCGACCTTCCGTTCAAGCACCAGACCGCCCTCGACGCCGCTCTGAACGCTCCCGGCAGCTACAACGCCTACGGTGCCGGCGGCCTTGTCGCGGTCGTCGTCCCAGAGACCCGCCGCGCTTACGTGTTCTACGCCGGGTAGCGCTGCCGCTTCTCCCGCCCCGCCCCCAACTGCCAAAAGAAGACGGCGCGCGGTTCCCCGCGCGCCGTTTTGCTGTCTCGCCCTGCTTCCGGCCAGACTTAGACCTTGGTCGGGATCATCTCGCGCGAGCTCCACTCGCGGACGATGGTCGGCAGACCGAACAGCGACGAAAACAGGAAACCGCCCGAAATCGCCGAATTGGCCTGCCGCCCGGTCGACACCAGCTTCATCGGCCAGAACATCTTGGACATATAGGCCCCACCCGAAATCGCCGACCGCCGCTCGCGGGGTGGCAGGATCGGGTTCTGGCCAAGGACATGCCCATGCGCCATCGGGCGCAGCGGGTTCGACATGAAGAAGACCGTGCCATGCATGATCTTGCCCGAGGTTTCGACGTTCGGCTCTTCGCGGATGTAATAGTCTTCATTCGCGATGCCGACATTGATCGCCGGGGTGCGGTTCATCGACCGGATCGCATCGCGTGCCGTGCCCATGGGCGCGAAGGGTGCCTGCACCACGACAAGGGCCTGGCCCTTGGCCAGCCCCGGGGCATAGGCCGCCGCCGAGGAAGAAGGAATGCGCGCCCGCGCCATCCGGTCCATGGCCGATCCGTCGCCTTCCTGCGTCAGGATGCTGATCGTCGCTTCATCATGCCCACGGTCCATCAGCGCGCTTGCAACGCGCTTGGCCGTGGCCATGTCAGGATAAAGTCTGGTGATGATCGTTGTCATGCTTCTCCCCTTTCCTTGATGAATGGCGTTGGGTCAACCTTGCCGTGGGTCATTTGCCTGTCGCTGCCGCACCGATCAACGTCGGCGCAACAGCCCTTTCGTCTAAGATAGGTGTCGAATCCGTGCGGTCCAGTCCGCCGCGCCGCGCTTGCCGCACCAACGGCAATGCAACGACCAAAGCCGCGGCCAGCAACGCGGCCTCCAGCGCGAAGACCGGGATATAAGGGGCTGCAAGGCCGCTTTGCCCCGGCGCCAGCAGCATCGTGTCGCGGATCACCCCGCCCAGAGCGATCGCGACCCCGGCGGCCGTCGTTTGCACCGCACCCCAGGCACCCAGGGCCAGGCCGATCTGGTCGCGCGGGGCGGCCCGCATCGTGGCGGTCAGCGTCCCGTGGCCGAAAAGGCCTGCCCCGAAGCCCGCCAGAAGCGTGGCGCAGATCAGAAGGGGCACCGTCAGCGTCGCTGCCGAAATCAGGATCAGCACAAAGGCCGGAATGCCGACCAGCGCGCCTGCGCCCGCCACCTCCAACGGCCGCCCACCCCGGCCCAACCAGCGCGAGGCAAGGCCAAAGCCGATCAGGCTGCCAAAGGCCAGCACCACCGTCAGCCGCGTCGTCTCGGCCACCGACATTGCCAGGACCTGCCCGCCGAAGGGTTCCAGCAGCACATCCGCCATCCCGAACCCCGCCGTGCCCAGCGCGATGACCACCAGAAGCCGCCGCGTTCCGGGCCGCGCCGACAGCTTGGCCCAGGCCTCGGCAAAGCTGCCGGTGGCAGCAGCGGCAATCGCCTGCGCCCGGCTGCGATCCCGCGCCTCTTGCTTCCACATCGCGATGCCGTTCAGCGCGATCGTCACCACGGCCGTGCCCTGGATGACCTGGATCAGCCGGCCCGGCGTGTAAGTCTCAAGCAGCGCCCCATAGGTGAAGGCCGCCGCGATCATCCCCACCAGAAGCATCACATACATCAACCCCACGACCTTGGGCTGGTCCTCCTCGGGGACCAGATCGGTCGCCAGCGCCAGGCCTACGGTCTGCACGATATGCATCCCCGCCCCGACCAGAAGGAACGCCAGCGCCGCCGCAGTCAGGCCAATCCAGCGCGGCGCATCCACCGCCTCGCCATAGCCCGACAAGACCAGCAGCGCGAAGGGCATGATCGCGAACCCGCCAAACTGGTACATCGTGCCCTTGAAGATCCACGGCAGCCGCCGCAGCCCCAGCGCCGATTTGAACGTGTCAGATTTGAACCCGATCAGCGCCCGGAACGGCGCAAAAACCAAAGGCAGCGCCAGCATCAGCGCCACCAGTGACGCCGGGACGCGCAATTCGACAATCATCACCCGGTTCAGCGTGCCGACCATCAAGACCAGCGCCATCCCGACCGTCACCTGAAACAGCGACAACCGCAGCAGCCGCGACAGCGGCACCGTGTCCGATGCCACATCGGCAAAGGGCAGCCAGCGCGGCCCGACGGCCGAAAGCTTGTGAAGGGCAAAGCGCTTGTAGTCGAACATCACCGACAGGCCCTTGCTCTGTTGGACCATGCTGCCGCCCGCGCAAAGCCAGCGGACAAAGCGGTTGAGACATGAGACCCCCCGCGCACCTGCAGGGGGGTCTCATGCCCATTGGTATGCTGCGCGGACCCCGCGCAACAGGTTGGTATGAAGAGGCTCAGTTCAACGATGCAAGCTCTTCCGGCATCTGCAGCACCGCGCGGGCTGTGCTGCCATCCGGCATCGTGATCAGAACCTCCTGCGACCCACCAGGAACAAAAGCCACTTTCGCGGCCTCCGATTCCGGCGCCACAAGTGCAGCCATACCTGCGCCAATCGGCTTGCCGGACAGGAAGTCGGCAACCCAGGTCGTGTTGCTGAGCACGGCAACGTGCACGGCAAACGACCCTACGGCGACGGCGGTAAGGAAAAGCGGAACTCCGACAGTCGGCTTGACGACAAGCCACATCTTTGCGTTGTTCATTTTGCTCTCCTCAGCCAAGCCACGGTGTGGAAACGGCAACGAGAAGGTGCGCGATCAGGGCGATAACCCCGAACACGCGCGTGCCGTCGATCAGATAGCTGTGGACTTCTTCGGCTTCCCGAAGGGTCAGGCCTGTCGGCCATACCTTGTCAGGATCATTGGACATGAAATGCATCCTCCTGCCCGAGTCGTCGCTGGCGTACAGGGCAAGTTGACGACCTTCCGCCTGCCCGGACCCCTGATGTCGGGAAAGATTTTCCAACGCCAGGTGCCAGCGACAATTTGTCACCTTTCAATTACAGACGCAACTGTAAGGTTGGCGTGACATATTTTTGCAACGCCGCCTGCGGCGAACTTACATCACACTGAAAAGGAATATTATTCTAACGGAAACCCGCCGATGCCGGGAGGACGCTGGAAACCTTCCTGTCGCATTATTAGGCGGGCGCGCTGCAAAACCCTGCAACCTGCCCAGCTTTTACTGCACCAAAAGCCAAGTGATTCCAGCGCGGACCCGTGCTGCAAATTCCCTTTCCACCGGGCCGGGCGCGGGCTAACATGTTAGCATGAGCAGCGCCGATCACCTTCACGTCGTCACATCGGACGACATCACGCCGGGCCGCGTCAGGGCTGGAAAACTGCTGATCTGGGGCAGCGCCGGCCTGATGGCGCTGGTGGCCCTGGCGCAAAGCGCACAGATGGCTGGCTGGCAGGACTTCGGCTTTACCACCTGGCGGCCCACGCTTTACGCCTACTGCCTGTGGGCCACGGCGGTCTGCTGGGCGCAGGTCATCATGCGCGGCGAACAGGGCAAGCGCACTCTCTTTGTCCTGCCTGCCGCGTTGTTCGTGATCTCGCTTACTGTCTTCCCGCTTCTCTTCGGGCTGATCATCGCCTTTTCCAGCTGGAACCTTTCCAGCCCGGATGGCCGCCAGTTCAACGGCGTGGCGAACCTCGTGCAGATGTGGAATGACCCGTTCTACTGGAACGCCATGGGCAACATGGTCTGGTATGTAGTTTTCATCATCGTCGAATATGCCATCGCCTTCAGCCTGGCCCTCCTCCTCAACTCCCAGATCCGCGCCCGCAAGTTCTTCCGCGTGGCTTTCCTTCTGCCGCTGATGCTGTCCCCTGTCGCCGTCTCCTGGATGGTCGGCAAGTCGATGCTTGAGGCGCGCTTTGGCCCGATCTCGCGCCTTGCCCGCGCGCTTGGCGTCGACAACCCCAGTTTCTTTGAATCCCCCTGGATGGCCAAGGCCACCATCATGATCCTGGATGCCTGGACCTTCATCCCCTTCATGATGATCATGCTGCTGGCCGGCCTCCAGTCGATCCCGAAGGAACTGACCGAGGCCGCAAAGGTTGACGGCGCCAAGGGTTGGAAAGCCTTCTGGGAGATCACTTTCCCCCTGATGCTGCCGGTCAGCGTCACCGCGATCCTGATCCGCATCATCTTCAAGCTGAAGCTGGCCGATATCGTCATCAACGTCACCTCCGGGGGCCCTGGGGGCGCGACAGATACCGTCACCAGCTTCATCTTCCGCGAATATCGCGAACGCTCGAACGTCGGCTACGGCACCATGCTGGCCATGGTCTACCTGGTCCTCATCGTGATCTTCATGACCATCCTGATGAAATGGGCCGGCCGCTATGCAAGGCCCCAGACATGAAAGTCGTGGCATGACCGCCCAGATTTTCCACGACAGCGCCGCCGACCGGGGCCACAGCGCCGCCTGGTGGTCCAGCCGCATCGCGATCTACGGCGCGCTGATCCTTTGGGCCTTCATCTGCCTTTTCCCGATCTACTGGACGCTGACCACCAGCTTCAAGATGGCCCCGGACGTGATGAAGGGGAACATGATCCCTTGGGTCGACTTCACCCCGCAGTGGAAGGGGTGGGAGGCGATCGGCCTCTCCCCTGCCCGCCTCGGCGAAGAAAGCACCGTGCGGGAGGAGTTTCTGAAGCGCTTCGCCAACTCCGCCGTCATCTCGCTGACCTCCTCGGCGCTGGCGGTGCTGCTGGGGTCGCTCGCAGCCTATGGGTTAAGCCGGTTCACCTACAAATGGGCCTGGATGAAGAATGACGACATCTCGTTCTTCTTCCTGTCGCAACTGATCCTGCCCCCGGTCGTCCTCGCCCTGCCCTTCCTCGTCCTTTACAAGGAGCTGGCCCTTCTCGACACCCGCATCGGGCTGATCCTTCTCTACACTCTTTCAGTCCTGCCCATCGTCATCTGGATCATGAAGGACCAGTTCTCCACCATCCCGACCGAACTGGAAGAGGCCGCGATGGTCGACGGCCTCGGCATCTGGGGCGCGTTCTTCACCATCATCTTGCCCATCGCGCTGCCCGGCATGGTCGCGGCCTTCATCCTCAGCCTCGTCCTGACCTGGAACGAGTATTTCTTCGCCGCCCTCCTCACCTCCACCCACGCCAACACCCTGCCGGTGATGGTGGCAAGCCAAACCGGCAGCCAGGGCATCAACTGGTGGTCGATGGCCGCGCTCAGCTTCGCCGCGATCCTGCCCCTGATCGTGATCGGCGTGGCGCTGGAGCGGTTCATCATCAAGGGCATGGCCGCCGGTGCGGTGAAGTGACCGGTTAACAAAACCTGAACTGGCCCTGCAAGCCATTGATTTCAATAGGCGCAGGGCCGCGTCCCTGCCCGGGACAAGGGGGCCTTGATGCTCAAGGGAATTGACCAGCGCCTGTCGGCCGAAATCGTCCATGTCCTCATGCTGATGGGCCACGGCGATGACCTGGTGATCTGCGACGTGAACCACCCCGCCGCCACCATCGCGGCCGCCACCACCTACGGCAAGCTGATCGACATGCCCGGCTGCGACATCCCCACCGCCGCCCGCGCGATCCTGACCCTGATGCCGCTCGACAGCTTCGTCCCCGCCCCGATCACCCGGATGCAGGTGGTGGGCGACCCCGAGCGCGAGATGCCGATCTTCGCCCGAATGCAAGCTGTCGCAGACAGCGCAGAGGGCGCCCCGGTGCAGATGCAAAGCGTGGAGCGTTTCGCCTTCTACGCCGCCGCCAAACAATCCTTCGCCATCATCCGCACGGCAGACTCCGGCCCCTACGGCTGCTTCATTCTGAAAAAGGGCGTGATCGACCTTCCCCCGCTTTGACGCCCGGCGGAAAGTGGCCAGTCGGCAGTTAACTTCCCCCCAGCCATCGCATTCCTCCGCACCCGCCCCATATCAGGGGAAGCGAGCCATCCGCTCGCACAAAAGGACTTTCATGAACATCGTTGAAACTGCAGCCGGAAACCCGGCCTTCTCGACTCTTGTCGCAGCCCTTACCGCTGCCGATCTTGCAACAGCCCTTGGCGGCGCTGGCCCCTTCACCGTCTTCGCCCCCAGCAATGACGCCTTCGCCAAACTGCCCGCCGGCACGGTTGAAGAACTGGTGATGCCCGCCAACAAGGACAAGCTGACCGCGATCCTGAAGCTGCACGTCGTCTCGGGCACCCACAAGGCGGCCGATTTTGCCGACAAGAGCACCGATGTTGCCACCCTTGGCGGCGAGAAAGTCACCGTCACCGGCAAGGACGGCGCGGTCCATGTTGGGGCTGCCAAAGTCGTTACTGCTGACCTCGCAGCGTCGAACGGCGTGATCCACGTCATCGACACCGTCTTGATGCCCGCATAACAGCGGGTCCAGAGCTTAACGATTTCGGGGGGCCCCTTGGCCCCCCTTTTTCATGGGGCACCTGTCAGCCCAAGACAGTGCCGCAGATGCTCCAGCGCGATACCTACGCCCTTTTCGCCCAACGCGGCGGAGGCATCCTTGGCGGTCTCGGTATACCAATGCCCGCCCTCTTCCACCCGGTCCATTGCCACCGTCTCGGGCGCCAGCGCCAGCATCAGCGACGTCTCACCCACCCCCGCATGGTCGAACGGAAAGTCGGCCCCCTTGGGGAACAGCGGATGGATCCTGATCCAGTTGAACGGGTCCGCCCCCGCCGCGTGCTGGGCGTAGTAGTCCTGCATCCCCCGGTCGCCCCACCAGCCCGGCCCTTGCGCGCCTTCAAGGTGCCGGAAGATCGCGTTGCGGGCGGCCAGGCGAAAGGTCAGGTCGGTCGGCATCCCTTGGGCAAAGTTTTCGGTCTGGTGGTGGATCACCCCATGCAGGTTGCGAAACCCGGTCGTCAGGAGTGCTGAAAACAGCGCCTCAGCCAAGGGCAGAAAGGTTGCTGGCTCCAGATGCAGCGTCCCCGCCCCCGGCCCCGCCACGGCATGGCTGGCCGCGCCATAGGCAAAGGGCGGCAGGGTGATGATCTCGTCCCCCAACCGCCGCAGCGTCTCGGTCACGATCAGAAGGTCCACCCCCGCGGGCAGATGGGCCCCATGGTACTCCATCACCCCAATCGGCAGCACGACCGGGGTGCCCGCTACGACCGCCACAGCAATCTGGTCCGGGCGCATCCGGTCAAACTGCATCACCCAGCCCCAAGCGCGTGGGCGATGTCCTTGGTCTGACGGTACAGTGCCTGCCACAGCGGGTATTGCCTGTCATAGGCCGCCACCGGTTCCGGCGTCACGGTGCGGGCGACCGGGTTCCAGCGCGTGATCTCATCCGGCATCGCGGCACCAATGGCGACGGCAGCAAGGAACGCGTCGCCATAACTCGCCCCGATGGTCCTTTCGCACACCAGTTGCGGCACGCGGCCGATGTCCGAGGTCGCCTGCATCCAGACCGCGTTCTGCGTGCCCCCGCCCACCGCCAGCACCCGCGACGGCGCAGCGCCAACCTCGCGGCAGGTATCAAGGACATGGGCCGTGCCCATCGCCACCCCCTCAATCGCCGCGCGGAAGAGGTCGGCGCGGGTATGGGTCAGGTCCAGCCCAAAGAACGCGCCCTTGGCAAGGGGGTCATGGATCGGCGTCCTCTCACCCGAGAAATAGGGCAGGCAGATCAGCCCCTTGGCCCCTTTCGGACTGACCGCCGCCTCAGCCGCGAGGGTGGCAAAGTCGCTGTCCCGCGCCAGCTGATCGCGGAACCAATGCGTCAGAGTGCCGGATGTGGCCAGCCCCGCCATGCTGGCGTGAAGGCCGGGAAAGAGCCAAGGCGCATACCAGAGGCGCGCATCCCGCACCGGGGCCGCAGTCACCTGAATGATAAAGATGGTTGAGCCATACATCAGCATCATTTCACCCGGCGCCAGCACCCCAACGCTGACCGCCTCCGCCGCCGCATCAATCGTGCCGCAGGTGACAGGCGTGCCAACCGCCAGCCCGGTTTCAGCGGCGGCGGCGGCGGTGATGTGCCCAGCAATGTCGGTAGACCACATCAGCTTTGGCAGCCGGTCGAGCGGCAGGAAATCGGCCAGCGCGTCCGTCCAGTCCAGCCGGTTCACGTCGTACAGGGGCGAGAAGTTGGCGGCGGTATAGTGGTCGATGGCATACTCGCCGGTCAGCTTCCACGTCAGGTAACTGGTCGAGGTCAGGACCTTCGCCGTCCGCGCGAAAAGGTCGGGATGCGTCTCCTTCAGCCACAGGATCTTCGGCCCCACCGATTGCGAAGTCAGCGCATTCCCGCAGCGCGCCAGGATCACATCCGGCCCAATCGCCGCGTCAAGACTGGCAATCTGCGCCGTGGCGCGCGTGTCGACCCCGTAAAGGACGCCATTCATCAAGGGCGCGCCGGCATTGTCAACCGGCAGCATGCAGGGGCCGATGGCACTCGCAGCCACCGCGCGGATGGCCTTCGGGTCAACCCCCGACTGCGCCAGCAAAGCGCGGGTCACATGGACGAAATCGCCCCACCAATCCTCCTCGGCGCGGTGCTCGGCCCAGCCGGGGCGCGGCACCAGCATCTTGTGCGGGCGGGTGGCGGTGGCGGTGATCGTGCCGTCAGCGGCGACGAGAACCCCCTTCGTCTCAAACGTGCCAATGTCGATGCCAAGGGTATGGGTCATGGGCCACGCACCAGTTGCAAAGCGGGGGTGATGCCATCCAACATAAGGTCCAGAAGCCGGGTTAGGCCGTCAAGATCGGCCAGATCCACCACCTCAAGCGCGGAATGGGAGTAGCGCATGGGGAAACCCACGTCGAGGCAAGCCCCCCCCTCCGTCCCCATGAACTGGATGTAGGACAGGTCCGTCAGCGCCCCGGTGTGGGCCGACCGCTGCAGGGGCAGCCCACCGCTTTCCGCCGCGGTTTCCGCCAACTCCACCAGCGCAGGATGCGGGATCACCCCGTTCAGCGTACCGCGCCCATGGAAGGAATAAAGGCTGATCCCGGGACCACCGCCCAAGGCCACCTCACCCCGGCCCGCCATATCCGGCGTGTCGCAAGCCAAGAGGAGGTCAATCTGCAACGCGATATCGGGTTGCAGCGCGTTGGCGGCGGGCAGGACGCCACGCAGGTTGAACTCCTCCTGCACCGACCAGACGAGGTGCAGCGTCGGCCCCGGCTTGCCCTGCCGGGCGGCTGCCAGCGCCAGAAGCACCGCACAGCCCGCCCGATCATCGACCGAGGTGCCCGCGATCCGCCCGCCATGCAGCGGGATCACGCGGGGCAGATAGGTGACGGGCGTGCCGATCTTGACACCCGCCGCTTCCGCCTCAGCCGCCGAGGCAAAGCCCGCATCCACGTAAAGCTCGGCATAGGGCAGGACCTTGTATTTCTCCTCCGGCCCGGTCGCGTGGTGCGACTTGTTGGCGATGAGGCCCGGGATGTCGCCCTTGGCCGTGGACAGAACCACCGCCTGCGCCGGCAGCGCGCGTTCAGGGACGCCGCCCAGCCGTTCCAGACGGATCAGGCCGTTACCCTCAACCTTGCGGACGATGAAACCAAGCTGGTCCATATGGGTGAAGACCATGACGGAGGGGAGATCCGGATCGCCCGGGATCGTGGTCATCAGGTTGCCCAAACGGTCCGACCGGTGGGGCAGCCCTATCCGGTCCAGATGCGCCGCGATGGCGCTGGCGACGCGGTCTTCATACCCCGAAAGGCCCGGGATCAGCATCAACTCGGTCAAGGTCTCGCGGATCATTGGCCCCTCACGCTGCGGACACGGTCCATGAAATCCTTCGCCCGGTCCGGGTCCACCGCCGCCCAGGTGTCTCCGCCATGCTTCAGCGCCGACCCCACGATGCAGCCGTCCGCAATCCGCAGCACATCGGCCACCGTGGCATGCTTGACGCCGGTATTGGCAAGGACCGGCGTCGTCGGCAGGACGCGCTTGACCGCCTCCAGATCCTCCATCCGCGCGGCCTCACCGGTGATCGCGCCTGAGACCAGCACCGCATCGGGGATCGAGGAGAAGACCGCCGACCGCGCCCGGTCCGGCAGCGGGCGCGGGTCAAGCGACCCCGCAAACTCGGCCGAGACGTTGTAAAGCGTTGCCACCCCGCCCGCGCCGATCCGGCTGCCGTAGCGGCGCGCCGCCCCCGCGTCGGGCGCCCAAAGGCCCATGTCGCTGGCATAGGTGCCGGTGAAAATCTCGCGCACGAAGGCAGCCCCGGTGGCCGCCGCAAGCGCCATGGTCGCCATCGGGTCCCACAGCACGTTTACGCCGAAGGGCACGGTGATCCGGTCGCGCACCCGGCCGATCACGTAGGCCATCGTGGCCGTGCTGGCCGGGTCCACCTTCAGCTCATAGGGCCGGTCGTTTTCATTCCCGAACATCACCGCATCGACGCCTGCGGCCTGCAGCGCGGCAAGGTCCGCCTCGGCCCCGCGCAGGATAGCCTCAACCCCGCCGGCCGCATCATGCAAAGGCGTGCCAGGCATCGCCCCCAGATGCACCATGGCGATCACGGGCTTTGCCCGCCCGAAGACCTGTTCAAACCGTGTCATTGTCAAACTCCCCCTTGCGGCAAGGCTAGCGCGAAAACCGGTGGTCGGGGAAGGTGCTACATACTAGCATGTCAGCAAAGCGGGCGGAGGGCTCCATGCAACCGACACGACATTGGGACAGGCGCGGCACGGGCGGGCTGACCTTCACCGAGCTGGGCTTTGGCGCGGCCCCCTTGGGCAACCTTTTCAAGTCAATTACCGAGGCGGAGGCGCAAGCACTGCTCGAGGCCGCCTGGGCCGCGGGCGTCCGCTACTACGACACCGCGCCGCTTTACGGGTTGGGCCTGTCGGAAACCCGCCTGAACCACTTCCTGCGCGGCAAGCCCCGGGGCGACTACGTGCTGTCGTCGAAGGTCGGTCGCCTGCTGTCAGCCGTGCCGCCCGGCATGGGCGATGGCGCGGGCAAGTGGATCGACGTGCCAAGCCGGGTTGAGCGGTTCGACTACAGCCACGACGGCGTGTTGCGCAGCCTTGAGGCCAGTCTGGAGCGGCTGGGGCTGGACCGGATCGACGTGGTCTTTGCCCATGATCTGGATGTCTTCACCCACGGGACTGAGGCGGCAAAACTCGCGCGGCTGGAGGAATTCATGGCCGGCGGCTACCGCGCCCTGTGCCGCTTGCGCGACGAAGGCGTGATCGCGGGCTTTGGCGCAGGGCTGAACGAAGGCGCGCCCTGCGACTGGCTGATGGAGCGGGGGGAGTTCGACATCTTCCTTCTGGCCGGGCGCTATACCCTTCTGGACCAAAGTGCCGCCGGGTTCATGGACCGGGCGGCGGCGCGCGGCGTGGGGGTGGTGATCGGCGGGCCTTACAACTCAGGCATCCTCGCCACCGGCCCCCGCCCCGGCGCGCGGTTCGACTATGGCCCGGCGCCGCAGGCGATGCTGGACCGCGCCGCCCGGCTCGAGGCCGTCTGCGCCGCGCATGGCCAGCGCCTTCTCGACGCGGCCTTCCACTTCCCGCTGCGCCACAAGGCGGTGGTCAGCGTCATTCCCGGCGGGCAAGGTCTGGCCGAGATGGAAAGCAACATCAGCGCGGCAGCGGCCCGCATCCCCGAGGCGCTGTGGCAGCAGTTGGCGGCCGAGGGGCTGATCCCCTGAAGTCTTCGCAGGTCACCAGCGGCACTCGAATTGAGCGCTGACGCGCGCTGCTTTTGTCTCGCCTCTGGCGCGCAAGCGCGCCAACCGGCTCGGGTGATGGGGGCATCCTGCCCCCAAACCCCTTGGGAGTATTTCTGAAAAGAGCAAATCCTGGGGCGGTCAGACGGTGGCGAGGGCAGCGCGGATCATCGCGGCATCGATCGCATGCCGCGCGTGGGGGGCGGTGCTGACATGCAGGCCAGCTGCGGCCTGACCGAAGGCTGCGGCCTCGCACAGGGTGGCGCCACCGGCCCAGGCCGCGGCCAGCGCGCCGATGAAGGCGTCACCGGCGCCGTGGGTTGAGATGACGTCGACGCGTCGCGCCGCGTAACCTTCAGCGCGGCCGTCCTGATGGACCACCAGCCCGTCCCCGCCGAGGGTCACGATCACCGCCGCCGGTCCAAGCTGCGCCAGATCGGCGGCGGCGCGGGAGGCGTCCAAGCTGGACTCCGGGCGATGCAAAAGATCAGCCGCCTCGCCCCGGTTGACGACCAGAAGATCGGTCAGCGCCAGAAGATCGGCCGTCACTTGCCGGGCCGGGGCCGCGTTCAGGACCACGCGCACGCCGTCGGCCCGGGCGCGGCGGGCAAGGGCAAGGTTCGCAGCCTCAGCGATCTCGCTTTGCAGCAACAGAGCCGCACAGTCGCGCGGGAACTGCACGGCGTCGGGGCGCAGCAGGAGGTTCGCGCCCGACACGATCACCGCGCCATAGCTGCCATCGGGGAGGGAAATCGCCACCGACATGCCCGACGGCCCCGGATGGGTCTGCACACCCGACCGCCGCACCCCGGCCTCATCCAGCGCGTTGCGCAAAAGCATGGCCGCATCGTCGGACCCGACCGCCCCCGCCATATGCACCTCAGCCCCGGCGCGCGCGGCGGCGGCGGCCTGGTTGCCGCCTTTGCCACCAAAGGCATAGCGCACGCTTTGGCCAGCCAGGGTCTGGTCGGCCCGGGGCAGGCCCGGGGCCTCGACGATCACGTCATGGTGCAGCGATCCCGCGCACAAGAGAACAGGATTACGACGCATCAGGACGGCTTTGGCATTGGGCGCTTCGGGTCATTTCAGGCAGGCGAGACAGTGGCATTGGCGGCATTTTCGGGAAATGTAGACGATGGTATGCAACTGGCAAGGCCCGAAACACGCCGCAGTGCCGCATCACGCCCCCAGAAGGGTGGCCATCACCAGACCCGTCGCCGCCGCTGCGTCTTGCCGCCCTTGCGCCTCGGCCAGCGCCGGGTCAGTGGCCAGCCGTGCCGCCAGATCGACCAGCCTGTCGGTCAGGCGGATGTTGGTGCGCGCCTCGGCCACCGGGTCAAGGCCGGAAAGATCAGGGAAGGTGTCGAAGTAGATCACCCCGTTGTACCCCACCCGCGCCATCGCGACCAACAGCTCCACCGTTTGCACAGGATGCACCGACCCCGCCATCAGCCCGTCATCGCGCTTGCCGTAGCCGTCGTTCAGATGCAGCCCCAGCACCCGGCTTTTCCGCGCGGCCAGCATTGCGGCCTTGGCCGGCATCTCGCCTGCGTAAAGCATATGCGCAAAGTCCAGCGTCACACCGGTATTCGGCCGCGCCACCTCGTCCAGCGCCAGCAGCGTGGTCGCCATGTCCGGCATCAACGCATGGGCGCGGGGTTCGTTGGGCTTGTATTCCACGGCAATGTCGACGGCGGGGTTGTGGTCGGCGACCTCAGCGATGGCGGCGACGGTGTCATCCCACATCCGGCCGTAATCGGCCTGAAACGAGTAGTCGAACCCGTCCTGCCCCATCCACAGCGTCATCTGGGTTCCGCCCATCGCCGCGCAGGCATCAATCCCGCGCTTGGTCAGGTCAATCGCCGCCTGCCGCAAGGCGGGGTCCGGGTGGGTAAAGGCCCCCAGCTTGAAGCCGCTTTCGGTGTAATACCGCATCGCAAGGCCGTTCAGCGCCAGCCCCTGATCGGCCAGCAGACGCGACAGCTGCGCTTCATCATGTGCGGCGAAATGGTCGGGATAGTTCAGGTCGGCCGCACTCAGGCCCCCGACCTGCCCGGCCCCGGCGATCATCTCGGCCACAGATCCGCCCTTGACCTTGAAGGCGTTCAGCCGCGCGGCATAGCGCGGGCGGTTCGGGATCATGCTGGCCCCCGGTCGGGGCTGAACAGTTCGGGCCGGTCACGCTCCAGCGGTTCCAGATAGGTGAGCAGTTGGCGCAGATGCGCCTGCACCGCCGCGCGCGCAGCGTCAGGATCGCGCGCCTCAAGCGCCTGCAGGATCGACTGGTGTTCGGCAAGTGTCGCCGCAACCCGGCCCGGCACCGGCAGAATCAGCTGGCGGGCGCGGTTCACATGCAGCCAGGCGGTTTCAGCCACCAGCGCCAGCTTCGGAAAGCCGGTGAAGGACAGAAGAAGCTCATGCATCGCCGCATCCATCGCATAAAAGCCGGGCGTGTCGCCATCGGCCACCAGCGCCGCCTGAACCGTCAGGTTCCGGCGCAGAAGCTGCAGCTGCTCATCCGTTATGCGCCGCGCGACATGTTCGATCGCCGCCACCTCGATCGCCTCGCGCAGGAAGGCACCCTCGCGAATCTCCTGCATCGAAAAGCGCGCGACAAAGGTGCCCGCTTGCGGAATGACATCCACCAGCCCCTCGGCCTGGAGCCGGGCCACCGCATCGGCCACCGGGCTGCGGCTGACGCCAAGGGCGGCACAAACCTCGGGCTTGCGCAGGATCTCACCGGGGCGGTAGTCGAGGGACAGGATGCTTTGGCGCAGGGTCTGATAGACCCGCTGGCCCAGCGACCCCGAAAACGCAGCCAAGGGCCGCAACCGCCGGGCGCCGGGGTCCTGCGGTGCGGTGGGGTCTTGTTTGGCGGTGGCGGCTGGTTGTAACATGCTAACATGTTAGGTAACTGCTCCGCCTTGGTCAATCATCCGACTGACCGCAGCGGGCTTTCTGGAGAGGGTCGGGCATGGCTGATGGGGTGATCCGGCTGCACGGGTCTGACAACGTGGTGATAGCCCTTCAGGACCTGGCCGCCGGGGCGGTGGTGGCGGCAGTCAGCGCGCCCCTGCCCGGTGCAGTGCCGCGCGGCCACAAGATCGCGACACAGGCCATTGCCAAGGGGGATATGGTGATCCGCTATGGCCAGATCATTGGCCAGGCCACCGCCGACATTCCGGCCGGCGGGCATATCCACAGCCACAACCTTGGCATGGGACCACACTCAAGCGACTATGCCATCGGTGCCGAATGCCGCCCGCTGCCCGCGCTGACGCCGCGCACGTTCATGGGCTACCATCGCCCTGATGGGACCGTCGGCACCAGGAACTACCTTGGCATCCTGACGTCCGTGAACTGCTCCGGCTCCGTCGCGCGCTTCATCGCCGAAGCGGCCGAGAAAGACCCGGTGCTGGCGTCGATGCCGGGGATCGACGGGATTGTCCCCATCGTCCACCAGACCGGCTGCGGCATGTCCGGCACGAACGAAGGCTACGCCACCCTGATGCGCACGCTGAAAGGCTATGCGCGGAACCCGAACTTCGGCGGCATTCTTCTGGTGGGCCTCGGGTGTGAGGTGATGCAGGTGCCCGACCTTGTCGGCCAGGGCCGCCTCCGCGCCGACGGCAACTTCCGCTACATGACCATTCAGGGCGAAGGCGGCACCCGCGCCACCATCGACCGCGCCCTGACCGTGCTGCGCGAAATGGCCGAGGTCGCCGGGCGGTTGGAGCGGAAGCCCGCGCCGGTGTCAAAGCTGGTCGTCGGGCTGCAATGCGGCGGCTCGGACGGCTATTCCGGCATCACCGCCAACCCCGCACTTGGCCATGCGTCTGACCTTCTGGTCCAGATGGGCGGCACCACGATCCTGTCGGAAACGCCCGAAATCTACGGGGCCGAACACCTGCTGACCCGCCGTGCCGTTAGTCAGGCGGTGGGCGAGACGCTGCTGGAGCGGATCCGCTGGTGGGAAGACTACACCGCCCGGAACGAGGGCGAGATGGACAACAACCCCTCCCCGGGGAACAAGCGCGGCGGGCTGACGACGATCCTGGAGAAGTCACTTGGCGCGGTGGCCAAGGGCGGTACCGCCCCCCTCTCCGGTGTCTACAAATTCGCCGAACCCATCACCACGCCGGGCTTTGTCTACATGGACAGCCCCGGCTATGACCCCTGCTCCGTCACCGGCCAGATCGCCAGCGGGGCGACACTGATCGTCTTCACTACGGGCCGGGGGGCGGTCTCCGGCTACAAGCCCAGTCCTTGCATCAAGCTGGCAACAAACTCGGAAATGTACGCCCGGATGAAAGAGGATATGGACATCAACTGCGGCGACATCCTTGACGGCACCAGCATCGAGGCGAAGGGCGAAGAGATCCTCGACAAGATCATCGCCACTGCAAGTGGCGTGCAGACCCTGTCCGAAGAACTCGGCTTCGGCGGCGCGGAGTTTGTCCCCTGGCAGATCGGGGCGGTGATGTGATGGGTCCGCTCTTCGGTGCCTGCGGCCCTCATCGCTGGCGCGGTACCTCGCGGACAGCCCGTGCTGGGCGCAAGCCATGACCCCGCCCCCCTACCGCTGGCCCGATCCCGACCGCGACTACATGAACGGTGCCTTCATCCCGGGTGCGGCCGACTATCCGCCACGCTGGCAGGCCAAGGCCGCCGCCTTCCGCTCAGCCCTCGGTCCCCGGGCCGAGCTTGACCAACCCTACGGCCCCGCCCCCCGCCAAAGGTTTGATCTTTTCCTGCCCGAAGCCCCCTCAAAGGGCACGTTGGTCTATATCCACGGCGGCTACTGGCACCTTTTCGACAAGTCGCTCTGGTCCCACCTTGCTGCCGGGGCGCTGGCGCGGGGCTTTGCCGTCGCCATGCCCGGCTACACCCTTGCGCCCGAGGCGCGCCTGGCCGAGATGACCGCCGAAATCGCCGCCGCCTGCCGCAGGGTCGCCGCCCGCGTGCCGGGGCCGATGGTGGTGACCGGCCACTCCGCTGGCGGCCACCTTGCCGCCCGCATGGGCTGCGCCGACCTCGCCCTGCCCGTGGCCCGCGTGGTCCCGATCTCGCCGCTCACGGAACTTGGCCCGCTGATGGCCACCGCGATGAACGCGACCCTGCAGATCGACGCGGCGGAGGCGGCTCAGGAAAGCCCCGCCCGCCACGCCTTGCGCCCCGGCACCACGGCCCATGTCTGGGTCGGCGCCGCCGAACGCCCCGCCTTTCTGTGGCACGCCCGCACCCTGGCCGAGGTCTGGGACTGCCCCTGGACCGCCACCTCCGACCGCCACCACTTCGACGTGATCGAGGGCCTTGAAGACCCGACCTCCCCCCTGTGCGAGGCGGTCACCAGAGGGCTGTGACCAAGGCTGCCCATGCGTGGGCGGGTTTTCCGGTCAAGGAAAATCAACGGCTTGGCTGTGGGCGTTAGGGTGGTGTTAACTTTTGACAGTGCAGGTTTATCCTGTCGACAAGGAGTATATCCCACTTGCTGCCCGCCACTGAGTTCCATGATCTGTTCAATCTTGCTGACCCGATCATCCGGCAGACGCTGACCGCGATGCCACCAAGGCGGACCCCATCCGGGCGGCTGCGGCGCCTGGAAATTCAGGCCTTGAAGCAGTTCCTGTTTGTCGCGGCCCCAGCCATTGCCCGCGCCTGGAAGGCGAGGGTGCCGCTGGCCAAAAGCATGCGGCTGACATCGGTCTTCTGTCACCAGACTCCGATGGCAAGCTGGCAAATGCCTGTCCCAGGGTATGGCTTTACCAGTCAGCTGAACGCCTGGTCACCGCCACCCTGGACCTGCGAGCTTGCCGATCTTCTTGTGGTGATGGAGTTTGGCGGGCAAGGCCAATCACTAGACCATCGGCAGGCCGGGCTTGTGCAGGGGAAGCAGGGAAAATATCCGGTCCTGCCCCTGCAACCCGGTGAATTCAGGCAGCACCATCTTCTGTCCTGTTTGCCACCGTTCCATCTGTCCGGCACCGGCACGCGACTTTGGCAATTGCAGGGATTGGCATCAGGGGCTGCCCGCTACGGGCTGATCGATCCGCCTTCGGGAACATGGACGATCAATCGGCCCAACCCGCGCGGAACCCTGCCCTTCTACGCTGGCAGAAGCATGGGTCACTGGCTGGCGCAGCTTGCCACGGATGCGGATGGTGCCGTGGCGGACCTGCCGGGAACTGGCCGGACAACGGGTGCTGGCCCCCATTCACCCCCGGACTGGCCTTACCTTGTCGACCATCTTCTGACAGTCACCGGCCAGAAGGCTATTGCCGGGCGCGGCCAACGCCGGCAGAGCCATGTGATACGATTTCTGGATACGGCGGCACTTGCGGAAGAGGATATTGCTGCGGGGCCCATTGAAAGCTGGATGCGAATTGCTGAGGTTTGGGACAAAGACAGTCCGCCGCCAGACACTGCACCCTCTGAAGGGGAAACATCCGGGTTCGGCGTCATTCACATTCGCTTTGGCGAAACGTAGTCCCAGAACCGATCAATGCCTTGCATGGCGACCATGCCCTGACCTGACCAGACCGCTCGTCGATGACTTCGTCACTCCTCGCTGCGGTACCTTGCCAGCGAGCAGGAGACGAAGTCGAACGACGAGCGTCCGCTACAGCATCGCCTCTTCCGCCCGCCGTGCCTCAGCCTCGCGCGCGGCTTCAATCCGGGCGCGGCGGCGGCGGTTGATCTCGTAGATCACGGCCAGCACCAGCGTCACGCAGATCAAGAGAAACGCCAGCGCGTTGATCGTCGGCGTGATCCCGGCGCGGACCTTGGAGAAGACATAGACTGTCAACGTATCCGCCCCGCCCCGGGTGAATTGCGTCACGTTGAAGTTCTCGATCGACTGGAAGAAGGCCACCGCCGCCCCCGCCCCGACCGCCGGATACAAGTGCGGCAACAGGATCCGCCGCATCACCTGGGCATGGCTTGCCCCCAGATCCAGCGCGGCCTCTTCCAGCCCCGCATCAAACGACTGCAGCCGCGCCAGCACCAGAAGCATGACCATCGCCGCGATATAGCTCACCTGCCCCAGCACGCTCAGGTGCAGGCCCGGGTTGAACAGGAAAAACTCCGTCCCCATCGCATTGCCCATCTTGGTCCAGAGGATCATCGTGGAAATGCCGATCACCACGCCAGGGATCAGGATGGTCGAAATCATCAGCCCGTACAGCACCGTCCGCGCCCGGCCTGCGACCGAGTTGATCACGATGGCGCTGGCCGTCCCGATCACGACCGAGATCAGGGCCACGGCGACCGCAACCCACAGCGTGTTGGCAAAGGCCCACATCATCCGCTCGTCCGCGATCATCTCGCTGAACCACATCGTCGTCCAGCCGCGCCACGGCACGATCGACGGCAGCTTGCTGTCGTTGAACGCCGCCCCCGACATCACGATCAGCGGCGCGAGCATGAAGATCAGGAACAGCACCATATACACATGGGCAAGGTTCTGGCGAAGCTTGTGCATGGATCGCCCCCTACTTCGCGATGTCTGAAAGCTTGACCCGGAACAGCCACATCGCGACCGACACGAAGAGCGTGCAAAGGATCAAGAGAAGGAAGGCGTAGGCGCTGGCCGTGTTCCAATCCAGCGCGTCGTTGAAGGTCTCGTTGATCGTCTGGGTGAACCACTGCGAGGTGGTGGAGCCCAAGATCGACGGCACCAGAAGTGAGCCTGCCGACAGCATGAACACCATGACCGAACCCGAGGCGATGCCGGGCTTGGCATGCGGGATCACGATGCGCCAGTGGATCTTCCACCACGGCGCGCCCAGGTCTTCCGCCGCCTCGATCTGGTTGGTGTCCAGGGATTGGATCGCGTTGTAGATCGGGAACAGCATGAACAGCACGTAGGTGTAGATCAGCCCGATCACCACGCCGGTAAAGCCCATGTTGGTCCAGCGGATCGGGTCATCGATCAGCCCGACCGCCAGCAACAACGCATTCAGCGGGCCCTTGAACGCCAGGATGATCCACCAGGCAAAGGCGCGCAGCACCTCGGACACCCACAGCGGGATGAAGAGCAGGAGGATCAGCGTCGGCAGCGACTTCGGGTTCACGATCTTGGCCATGTAATAGGCCAAGGGATAGGCCAGCATCAGGCACAGAACCGCGACGACCATCGAATACCAGATCGTGAGAAGGAAAGTCCGCACCCGGACCGGAATCTCGAATTCAATCCCGAACAGGCTGGAGCTGACCTGCCCTTCAAACACCTTGAGATAGTTGTTGGCGCTATAGACATCGCGCGGCCCACCGATTTCAGAGACAGGCAGGTAGGGGCGGAAGCTTTGTTCAAAAAGCGTGATGTTCGGCACGATGACCAGCATCAGCAGCCAGAAGGCCACCATAAGGCACATGATCAGCGTTAGGCCCGATCCGTAGCGGCGCAAAAGCTCTTGCATGGCGTCAGCCCCTTACGTTGGCGTCGGGCAAGATCGCGGCCCGCGCGGCATCAAAGGACATGAACATCTTTTCGCCCAAGGCCGGCACCGTGGCCGACCCGTCGTTGCGCAGTTCCGAAGTCAGCGTCGCGCCACTGTCGCTGGTGGCATGGACGGTAATGAAATTGCCCTCGAAGGACACGTCGCCCACCGTGACCGGGATCGCATTTTCCGCGCCTGCGGTGGCAGACAGCAGCGTATGTTCCGGCCGGACATAAAGCTTGCCCGCCTTGCCCGACACATCGCCGAGCCGGGCGCGAAAGCTGCCATGTGGGGTGGCAAAACTGGCCATGCCATCGGCCGACTGTTGGACCTCACCGGCGAAGATGTTGTTTTCGCCCACGAAACTGGCAACGAACCCGTTGACGGGGTTGTTGTAGATCTCGCGCGGGTCGGCGATCTGCTGGATGCGGCCCTGCGACATGACGCCCACACGGTCCGACATCGCCAGCGCCTCGCCCTGGTCGTGGGTGATGTAGATGAAAGTCACGCCCGTGCGCTTCTGGATCGCGCGAAGTTCGGCCCGCATATGCTGGCGCAGCTTCAGGTCGAGGGCAGACAGGGGTTCGTCCAAGAGCATGACCGAAGGCTCGACCGCCAAGGCGCGGGCGATGGCGACGCGCTGCTTCTGACCGCCGGACAGCTGGCTGACCATCTTGTCAGCGGCGCCGGGCAAATCGACCAGCGTCAAAAGCTCCTCGGCCTTCTTCCGGCGTGTGGCCTTGTCGACGCCGCGCACTTCAAGCCCGAAAGAGATGTTTTCCCAGATCGGCATCAGCGGGAACAAGGCCAAATTCTGGAAAATCAGCGCCGTCGGGCGCTGGTTCGGGCGCTGGCCCTTCATGTCCTTGCCGCCAATCCGGATCGACCCTTGCGTCGGCTCGATAAAGCCCGAGACCATGCGCAGGATCGTCGTCTTGCCGCAGCCCGAGGGCCCGAGGAACGAAAAGAACTCACCCGGTTTGATCGACACATTGGCGTTGTCCACGGCCCGGAAGGTTCCGAAGTCGCAGCACACGTTTTCCAGATCAATTCCCGCGCTCATGGCCCTTGTCGTCCCCCTGATGGTCTGTCGTCTTTTTCTTGGGCCCAAGGCTAACAGTCACCCCGCCCGCTGCAATCGGTATCGCCAGTCAACACGCGCAAGTGGCCCGCAAGCGACCTGCAAGCCCATGAAAAAGGCACGCCGGACCCTTTCGGGCCCGGCGTCCGGTACAGTCCAGCCCCGATCAGGCTGCCTTGTACTTGTCGGCGTACTCGGCGCGCTTAGCCAGGAACTCGGCCGACTGGTCGGGCCACCACCACAGCTTGGCAAGCGCCTCGTCGTTGAAGGTGCCGCTGTAGTAGGCGGCGACTTCCGGGTCGAGGAGGTCGGCCGCACCCTTGCCCACCGGGTTCGACGAGAAGGCCGAAGCCCAGCCCGCAGCACCCTCGGCGGTCGAGACGTACTTCACGAACTCATGCGCCTGGTCGACGTTGGCGGCGTTCTTCATCATGATGAAGCCCTGATGCCAGGCGAAAGCGCCTTCAGCCGGGGCAAGGTAGGCGTAGCCGTCCTTGCGCAGGTTGAAGCCGGTCGAATCCCAGCACAAGCCCACGGTTGCACCGTTCGCGGTGAAGCCGGCATTCGCCTCGTTCTCGCCCGACCACCACTGCACGACGTTGCCCTTGGCCTTGATCGCCTCGGCCAGCGCGATGTCCCACAGTTCGACCATGGCGCCCATGTCGGTGTAGCCGTCCATCCACGGACGCGGCAGCTTGCCGGTCGCATCCAGCCAGCGGCCCATTGCGGCCAGCGCCGAATGCGGGCGCACAACGGCCGAGTTTTCGGCATTGAACAGATCGCCCAGCGACGGCGGGGTCGACAGCTTTGCATCGGCCGAATTCACGACCAGCGATTCCGTGCCCCAGACCGAAGGCACATATTTCAGCGCGCCACCGGGACGCGACCGCTCACCGGCAGCACCATCGGCGAGGCCGGGCAGGTAGTTGTCCATCGCCAGCTTCGATTCGTCGAACGCACCCAGCAGGCCGTTCGAATCCCAGGCGCCGACGCGGTCGATCGTCGGCTCGATGATGTCGATCCCGCCCGCTTCCAGCGCGACCTTGCCTTCAGCAAACATCGTGTCCTGGTCCGGCAGTTCCTTGAAGTTCACCTTGATGCCGGTCGCGGCTTCAAACGCGGGGAACACCTTTTCCACCAGCGCAGGATAGCCGGCCCAGCCGACGAAGTTGATTTCGCCCGACGAAGCAAGCGCCTTGGACGAGATGATCGCCGGGGCGGCAAGAATGCCCGCACCTGCGGCAGAGCCTTGCAGGAACCGGCGACGGTTGAAGGCAGTGGTTGATTTTTTCACAAGTGGTCTCCCTGGTTTGATCGGATCAGAGGCACGGGCTGTCCCCGGTTTTTTTCTCGTTATGGTCTTTCATGTCCGGCACGGTTCCGTTCGGTAACTCTGACCGGTAACAGCCAGATGTCACGCGGCGAAAGCGGCGCCCACGCGGCAGTCTACTCTGGTTTCCAGTGTCCCTGTCAACGTGCCTCTCGCACCCTTGCGGGAAAGACCGCCTGCCCCCGGTTTTTGCCTGTTTTCCAGTCACTTGCCGGCCAAAGCATGGCCGGCCTGCCGCAGTCCCGGCTAAAGCGATTCGCCCCACCGCCCGCCTTGCGCAACCCAAAGGCGATCCGCCCGCCGCGCCCACATCTGCCAACGCCCGCCGCTCGCGCGCTTGTGCTTCAGGTTTCGCTTGCACCCCGCGACAACCGATTGCATCCCTGCACTGAAACCGGCCTGCAGGAAGAAAGGGATTCCATGACCATCCGCGTCACCGTCTGGGGCGAAAACGTCCATGAAAAGAAGAACAAGGTCGTGGCCGAGGTCTATCCCAAAACCATGCACGGCACGATTGCCGAGGCGCTGAACGCGCAGGACGGCATCACCGCCACGACCGTTACCCTGCAAGACCCCGACCACGGCATGACCGCCGCGAAGCTGGCCGAAACTGATGTGCTGATCTGGTGGGGTCACGCCGCCCACGGCGATGTCGCCGATGCGGTGGTCGAACGCGTCTGCAACGCGGTCTGGGCGGGCATGGGGGTGATTTTCCTCCACTCCGCCCATTTCGCCAAACCCTTCAAACGCCTGATGGGTGCGCCCTGCAACCTCACCTGGCGTGAGGCGGGTGAGCGCGAGCGGATCTGGGTCACCTCGCGCCAGCACCCCATCGCCCGCGGCATCCCCGATCATTTCGTGATCGAGAATGAAGAGATGTACGGCGAACCCTTCGGCGTCCCCGAACCCCTGGAAACCGTCTTCATCAGCTGGTTTGCCGGGGGCGAGGTGTTCCGCTCGGGCCTGACCTACAAGCGCGGCGCGGGCAACATCTTCTACTTCCGTCCGGGGCATGAGACTTACCCCACCTATCACCAGCCGCTGGTACAGCAGGTGATCGCCAACGCCGTCCGCTGGGCGCACAACCCCGAAGCCCGGATCGCCGCTCCCAACGATGCGCCGAACACGCCCATCACCAAGGCGCTGGAGCCGATCACCGAACGCGGGCCGCGCCTCCACCATGATGGCGAAGAAGGATACCGCTGATGCAGCCAGTCCGCCTTCTGATCCTTGGCACCGGCGGCATGGCGAAGAACCATGCCGAAGCCTTCGCCGCGATTCCCGGTGTCAGCCTTGTCGCAGGCATCGACACCCGCGCCGAACAGCTGCAGGCGTTTCAGGCCGCCCACGGCATCCCGCACGGCTTTGCCTCTGTGCAGGATGCGCTCGCCTGGGGCCAGTTCGACGCGGTGACCAATGTCACCCCGGATGCGGCACATTATACCACCACCCTGCCCTTCCTGGGCGCGGGCAAGCATGTGCTGTGCGAAAAACCCCTCGCGACCAACGCCGCTGATGCCGAAGCCATGGCTGCCGCTGCCACGGCTGCCGGTGTGGTGAACATGGTCAACCTCAGCTACCGCAACGTGCCCGCATTGCAAAAGGCCGCGCAGATGGTGCGGGAAGGGGCCATCGGGACCATCCGGCATTTTGAGGCATCCTATCTGCAAAGCTGGCTGACCCAGCCCGCCTGGGGCCATTGGGACCGGGAACAGCAGTGGCTCTGGCGGCTCTCGACCGCGCATGGCTCCAAGGGCGTGCTGGGCGATGTGGGCATCCACATCCTCGACTTCGCGACGTTCATCGCGGGGGTTGAGGCGGTGCAGGTCTCTTGCCTCCTCCAGACCTTCGACAAGGCACCGGATGGGCGGATCGGCGACTATGTCCTAGACGCCAATGACAGCGCGACGTTGCAACTGCGGCTGGCCAATGGCGCGCTGGGCACCGTCGCCGCCACCCGCTTTGCCACTGGCCACCTGAACGACCTGCGCCTGCGGCTTTACGGTCAGACCGGCGGGCTTGAGGTCAGCTTTGAAGGTGCCACCAGCCGCTTGCGCGCCTGTCTGGGCGACAACATCACGGCGGGCCACTGGGAAGACATCAACTGCCCCCCCGTGCCCACGATCTACCAACGCTTCATCGCCGCGATCCGGGGCGAAGGCGTCGCTGACCCCGACTTCGCCCGTGGTGCCGCCCTCCAGCGCCTGCTTGACCGGGCTGAGGCTTCGGCGGCAGAAGATGGTCGGCTGCTGGCGGTTGACCCGTAAGCTACCCGCCCGACGTGCATCAAAATGCCCCTGATGCGACGCACCCTGAACGATGGCGCAAAGCCGGAAAAACCCTGACCTTGCAAGCATCACACGCGGGCGGTCCTGCTTCTGACCGCCCGCCTCTGCCACCAGCCTGCCCCTTGAAAACCGCGCCAACCCCGGGGTGCCAAAGGGCCAAAACCCTAATAATTCATGAATTCTTGATCTTAACCCATTGAAATCGCTTGCACGAAAAGATGTCCCTGCCCGGGACACTCCCCCCTTTTCCCACAGCGCCGACCCGTCTATCCTCACAGCGCTTGCAGGATAGAGGTCCCCCATGCAGACCATGCTCGGCATCATCGGCGGATCGGGGGTCTACCAGATCGACGGGCTGGAAGGGGCCAGTTGGGTCAAGGCCCGCTCCCCCTGGGGCCACCCCTCGGATGAGGTGCTGGTCGGCCGTCTCGGCGGGTTGCCCGTGGCCTTTCTCCCCCGCCACGGCCGCGGCCATGTCCACGACCCGGCCACCGTGCCTTACCGCGCCAACATCGACGCGCTGAAGCGGCTGGGCTGCACCGACGTCGTCGCCGTCTCCGCCGTGGGCTCCCTGCGCGAAGACTTTGCACCGGGCGATTTCGTCATCGTCGATCAGTACATCGACCGCAGCCACCAGCGCCCGATGTCCTTTTTCGGCCCGGGCTGCGTGGCCCATGTCAGCCTCGCCGATCCCACCTGCCCCCGCCTTGGCGCGGCCTGCGCTGACGCGGCCCGCGCGGCGGGGCTGACCATCCACCGCGGGGCGACCTACCTTTCGATGGAAGGCCCGCAGTTCTCCACCCGCGCCGAAAGCCGGATGTACCGCACCTGGGGCGCCGACGTGATCGGGATGACCGGCATCTCAGAAGCCCGCCTCGCCCGCGAGGCCGAGCTTTGCTACGCCTCGGTCGCGATGGTGACCGACTACGACTGCTGGCACGAAGGCCACGGCGCGGTCGACGTGGCGCAGGTCATCGCCGTGGTCCACGCCAACGCCGACGCCGCGCGCAGTCTGGTGACGCACCTCCCGCCGCGTCTGGATGCCAATCGCACCCCCTGCCCGCACGGCTGCGACCGCGCGCTTTCGCATGCGATCATGACCGCCCCGGACAAGCGCGACCCGGCCCTCCTCGACCGGCTGGATGCCGTCGCGGGGCGGGTCCTTTAGGGCCGCTGCAATGATCCGGGCGCTCGCCGTAACCCTTTGCCTGCTGGCAAGCCCTCTTGCGGCCGAAGCCCCGCAGACCGACGGCGTCGCGGTCAGGACCCTGTTGCCCGACGCCGACCTTTACCGCCTGGCCACCTGCGGCGCGCCCCCCGGTGGGGTCTGCCAGGGCGAGGTGTTGCGCTGGCAAAAGCCCAAGCTGACCCTGCGGATCGACGAAGGCGACGACCCCCTGCCGCCCGGTTTCGTAGACCGCCTGGACAAAGCCCTTGCCCGCGCGATCCGCGAGGTCAACAGCGCGGGCGCGGGCATCCGGCTTGAACGGACCACCGATCTTGTGGCCGACATCACCATCCGCCCGACCGACCTTGCCGATGGCACCGTCCTGACCGCCGCCCCCGGGTTTTCCGGACGTGGGACGATGGGCGTGGGTTACATGACGGTGTGGTACGACAGGTCCAACCGCATCTTCGAAGCCGTCATCCTGATCTCGACGGAAATCACCGACGCAGACCTGTCATCCGTCATGCTGGAGGAAGTGACCCAGTCTTTGGGCTTTCTCTATGATATCGAGGGACCCGCCTATGAAGGGGTGTCGATCCTGTCGCAAACCTCGAACGCGACGGTCCGGATCACCGGACAGGACGCCACCTTGCTGCGCCTGCACTATCCGGACAGGGAATAGACCATGGTCAGACGTGCAGCCCACTTCGTCTTGAGCCTGGCCGCCACCCTGTGTCTGGCCGCGGGCCATGTCCGCGCGCAGGAATACGTGATCGCCAAGGGCAAATTGTCGGACGACGATTTCTACCGGCTTGTCGCCTGCGCGGCACCTGCGGCTGGGGATTGCCAAAAGCCCTTTGTCCGATGGGCACCGTCGGATGCCCGTGACCTGACGGTCAGCCTTGTGCAGGTCGATCCGGATTATCCGGAACGGGTCAGCGCAAGGGTCACCGACCTGCTGGACCAGACCCTCTCCGAATTGAACGGCTCTGGCGCGAACCTGCGCCTGCGCCGCGTGGCACCGGATGTCACGCCCGACATCAGCCTTCACCTTCTTGACCTGCCGCGGAACAGCAAGGTTTCAGGCACTGGCTTGCCCTGGTTCGATGGCAACCCCCTTTCGGTCGCGCGCATGCAGATGGGCTGGCGCAACGACGGCAGGATCTTCATCTGCGCGGTTGCCTTCAGCCGCGATGTATCGCCCAAAGCGGTGCAGCGGATCCTTCTTGAGGAAATCACGCAATGCCTGGGCCTCATGACAGACGTCCGCGGTGGCTATTACGAAAGCCGCTCGATCTTTTCCGAAGACGGCATGCAATCATCCACACTAAAGGGTCAGGACCTGATGGCCCTGCGCCGACACTACCCGTAATCCCAAGGGGCAAGCATTTGATGCAGAAGACCGTCAAAGACTACATCCGCACCATCGTGGACTTCCCGCACGAAGGGATCCTGTTCCGCGATGTCACCACCCTCTTCGCCGATCCGCGTGGGTTCCGGATGTGCGTGGACCAGCTTCTGGCCCCTTACGCCGGGATGCGGATCGACAAGGTCGTCGGGCTTGAGGCGCGGGGCTTCATCCTGGGGGGTGCGGTCGCGCACCAACTGTCCACCGGCTTTGTGCCGATCCGCAAGAAGGGCAAGCTGCCGGGCCAGACGATTTCGCAGGCCTATACGCTGGAATACGGCGAAGCGGTGGTCGAGGTCCACGATGACGCCATGGCGCCGGGCGAAAAGATCCTGCTGGTCGATGATCTTCTGGCCACCGGCGGCACCGCCGAAGCGGGCATCCGGCTGATCGAACGCCTTGGCGCCGAGGTTGTGGGCTGCGCTTTCGTCGTGGACCTGCCTGACCTTGGCGGCCGCAAACGGCTTGAGGCGATGGGCATGGACGTCCACGCCCTTTGCGCCTTCGAAGGGCTTTGACCGCCGCCCGTCGCCGGAGTTTTGGAAAACTCCGGTCCGAAGCCTTTGAAGGCTTCGGCACGATTTCTTCGAAGAAATCGTGCGCCGGACGGTCGGGCCTGGTTCCGTTAACCTAGCTGAAAGAGAATCACCGTAAACCTGTGCTTGTCAGGCCTACCCAGCCTGGCCGCGCTGCTACCCACAGCGTGATCCACACACCCCCAAAGCACCCCGTCGCAGGTCCTGCGGCGGGGTAACTTCTTTGGCGCAGGCCCGTTTCGCGCCCCGGTCAGCCCAGCACCGCCCCGGGGTTCATGATCCCCTGCGGGTCAAGCGCCGCCTTGATCGCCCGCATCGCCGCAAGCTTGGCCGGATCGCCGTAACGCTGCAGATCGCCAGCCTTCAGCCGCCCGACCCCATGTTCCGCCGCAACCGACCCACCCAGCGCGTTCACCATGTCATGCACCGTGGTCTTCACCCTTTCCCGCACCGCCTCATGGTCTTCGCGTTTTCCCCCCTTCGCCGGAAAGACGTTCCAGTGCAGGTTGCCGTCGCCCAGATGGCCAAAGCAGTTGATCCGGAAATCCCCCAAGGCCCGCAGCGCCTCCGGGGCCGCCGCGATGAAGCCAGGGATCGCCGACAACGGCAGAGAGATGTCGTGGCTGGACACCGCGCCGATCCGGCGGTTCGCCTCCGGTATCATCTCACGCAAGTGCCACAGCGCGTCGGCCTGCGCTTTGGACGTGGCAATGACGCCGTCGCTCACCAGCCCGGCATCCTCGGCCGCGTCGTAAAGGTTGGCCATTGTCACCTCAGGCTCCATCCCCGGGGCCAGGCCGAGTTCAACCAGCACCAGCCAGTCGGGGACCGGGTCAAAGGGCGCGCGAATGTCGGGCAGGGTTTCGGCCAGAAAGTCGAACCCCATCCGGCCGATCAACTCAAAGCTTGAGATCATGCCCTGAAGCCGCCCCTGCGCCAGACCCAGCAAGTCGAGCGCCGCAGCGGGTGAGGGCACCGCCAGCAGCGCCACCACCCGCGCCGCCGGGATCGGGAACAGCCGCAAGCTGGCCGCCGTGATCACGCCCAGCGTGCCTTCCGACCCGATTAGAAGGTGGCGCAGGTCATAGCCCGCATTATCCTTCCGCAGCCGCGTCAGCCCGTTGAAGACTGTGCCATCGGGCATCACCGCCTCCAGCCCCAGACACAGGTCGCGCGCATTGCCATAGCGCAAGACCGCCGTCCCCCCGGCATTGGCCGCTAGGTTGCCGCCGATCCGGCAAGACCCCTCGGACGCCAGCGACAACGGGAAAAGGCGACCAATCTTCGCCGCCTCGGCCTGCACATCGGCCAGGATCATCCCCGCCTCGACCACCAGGGTATTCTCGGACGGGTAGGCCCCCCGCAACGCCGCCATCCGCTCCAGTGACAGCAGCACCGGCGCGGGGCCAGCGGGCATGATCTGCCCGCCAACCAGCCCGGTCCCGCCGCCCCAAGGCACCACCCCCACCCGCGCCGCGTGACAGGCGCGCAGGAGCACCGCGACCTCAGCGGTCGTCTGGGGCCGGGCAAGGATGCCTGCCTGCCCCCGCCAGCGGCCACGCGGCTCTTCCAGATGCCGCGCGTCAGGGGCGCTCAACCGCCCATCGGGCAGGCTCTCGCGCAACCGGGCCACAAAGGCGTCATCGCAGGCGTTCAGCATGTGGCGTTCGGCATCGGGCGCTCCTTCCCCGCCATTGGTAGCGGGCGGCACGGCCCTTCGCCAGAGGTGCCGTCAGTCGAGGTAGGCCGGCTCCAGCACCACGATCGTCGGTTCCGATGGCAGCTGGTCCAGCGACAGCGCCAGTTGCGCGCCACCGGTTTCCACCACGGTGAATTCACTCGACATCTCGGCCAGGAAACCCTCAAGCGACGCCTGGCTGAACCAGTGCATCGGGATCACGACCGAAGACCGCAGCCGCCGCACCACCCCCGCCATGTCGCCCAGGCGAAGCGTATAGCCGCCATCCACCGGCACCATCACCACATCCAGCCGCCCGATGGCCGCATATTGCGCGTCCGACGGGATCTGGTGCAGGTGGCCAAGGTGGCCGATGCAGAGGCCCCCCGCCTCGAAGATGAAGATCGAGTTGCCGTCCTTCCGCGCGCCCTCACCAAAGGGGCCGCGGGTGTCGGTGGGCACATTGCGCACCAGCATGCCGCCAAGGTCCAGCCGATGGTCCGCCGCCCCTTCCGCCGCCCAGCCTGGCAGAACATGCGGTATGCGCGGGTCAGGGGCTGCGGTCCAATGGGTGGAATGGGCGTTGTTCATCGTCACCACGTCGGGGACGATATCCTGCGTGCCAAGGTATCCGGTGTAGTCGGTCACGGCCACTGTGCCATCATGCGTCACGATCGCAAAGCTCGCGTGGTCGATGTAGCGGATCAGGACGCTGCCCGTTTCAAGGCCATCGTTCAACGCCACGGGCTGGACGGTGGCCTCCCCCGCCGCCAGCGCAATGCAGTGCGACGGGATGCGCTCCTCTTGCGCAAACGCAGGCGTGGCAAGCAACGTCACGGCAAGGATCAGGCGCATGGGTCACCTCCGGGTTCAGGCCAAGGGTAACCCGGATTGCCGCTGCGTCACCCACTATCCACATCACGGATGCGCGAGGATGCCCCTGCCCCGATCCGTGACAGCCCTTGCCTTTCACATTTGCCCAAATATCCCCGCCGGAGGCCGCCGCGCGCCTTCGCGTTCTTCACGCGAAGGCGCAAGACAAAAGGCTTGCGCGGCACGCGCTCAATTTGACGGCCGTCCCGCTCTCAGCCGACGTCGGTCCGCCCGCGCCGGTCGCCGCGCAGGTTGGCGTACAGCACATGGTTGCGCCAACGCCCGTTGATCTGCAGATAGCTTTGCGCGACGCCCTCATACTTGAAGCCACACTTCTCCAGCACCCCGCGCGAAGGCGCGTTTTCGGGCAGGCAGGCGGCTTCCATCCGGCTCAGGTCCAGCCGGGTGAAGGCGTGATGGGTCAGCGCCAGGATCGCCTCCCGCATATAGCCCTGGCGGGAAAATGGCTGGCCGATCCAGTAGCCCAGCGTTGCCGCTTGCGCTGGACCCCGGCGGATGTTGTCCAGCGTCAAAGCGCCCAGAAGCTGGTTGTCTTCACGCCGTACCAGCAGCATCGGCAGCGCGGTTCCCTGCCCCTCGGCGCGTTGGGCCCAGTAGACGCGGTTGGTGAAGGACCGCCGCGTGAGGTGATCGTTGGCCCAGACCGGCTCCCATTTCGACAGAAACTCGGCCGAGGTGTCGCGCAGTTCGGACCATTGCCGCCAGTCGCCATGTTCAGGCAGCCGCAGCGTCATCCGCTCCGTCTCAACCCGGACGCGGCGCTTCAGGCCAAGCATCAGCCGGTCAGCCCGCGACGGATCGCCTCGATCCCCGGGGCAGCGCTGACCGGGCCGTAGATCGCCAGCGCCGATTTGGCCGCGGTCAGGTTGGCAGCATAGGCGCGGACCCGGCCCGTATCGACGGCGTCGATCTTGGCCACGGCCTCGGACACGGCCGGGATGCGGCCCCAGATCGACAACAGCCTCGCATTGCGTTCCGCCCGGCTGGAGGGGCTTTCCAGCCCCATCAAGAGCCCCGCGCGCAGTTGCGCCCGGGCCCGGGCCACTTCAGCCTCGGTCATGTCGTCCGCCGCGCGCTTCAGCTCGTCAACCGTCAGCTGGGTCAGATCGCCGATCTCCTCGGCCGAGGTGCCGGCGTAGATCGTGATATGCCCGGTATCTTCATAGGCGCTGGACTGGGCGTAGATCGAATAGCACAAGCCCCGATCCTCGCGGATCTTCTGGAACAGGCGGCTCGACATGCCGCCACCCATTGCGGTGGCATAGACCTGCGCTGCATAGACCGCCTCGTCGCGGTAGCCCGGGCCTTCGAACGAGAGGGCAAAGTGGACCTGCTCCAGATCCTTCACCTCCCGCCGTTCGCCGCCTTCAAACCGTGCGGCCTGCACCGTGGGCGCGCCGACCGGCTTCAGCCCGCCAAAGATGCGTTCGGCGGCGGCGACGATGGCGGCATGGTCCACGCCCCCCGCAGCCGACAGGATCATCTGGTCGGGGCTGTAGTGATGGCCGACAAAGCCCTCAAAATCCGCCTTCTTGAACGAGGCAACCCGCTCTTCCGGCCCAAGAATGGTGCGGCCGAAGGGCTGGTTCGGGTAACTCACCTCATGCAGCCAGTCGAAGATGATGTCGTCCGGCGTGTCCAGCGCCTGGCCGATCTCTTGCAGGATCACATGGCGTTCGGTTTCGATATCTGCCTTGCGAAACAAGGGGTTGAGGACGATATCGGCAATCACGTCCAGCGCCATCACCACGTCTTGGGAAAGGACGCGGGCGTAATAGGCCGTCATCTCGCGGCTGGTGTAGGCGTTGATATAGCCGCCGACATCCTCGATCTCTTCGGCAATCCGCAAGGCAGAACGCCGCCGGGTGCCCTTGAAGGCCATATGCTCCAGAAAATGGGCAATGCCGTTCTGGGCGGGGGTTTCGTGCCGCCCGCCAGCCTCGACCCAGAGGCCGATGCTGGCCGATTGCAGGCCGGGCATCGCCTCGGTGACGATGCGAAAGCCGTTGGGAAGGGTGTGGAGCTGTTCGGTCAAGATGGGGTCCAGCGGTTCAAGGTGTCCCAAGGTCTTACAGCCGTGGGGCGGGTTGGGAAAGGGGTGGGTTCGGAGGCGCGCGGGCGGGGCCCCTCCTCGTTCAACTGCGTCTCCTCGTCGGAAGGCGGGCCGGAAGCGAGGAGTGACGCAGTCATCGACGAGCGATCCGTTCGCGCACCAGCGTCTGCAGCGCGGCAAGGTCATTCGGCGCGCGGGTCATCCGTTCGGGCCTGTCGAAAAGGTCAGCCATATGCGGCGGCAAGGCGGGGCGGATGCCGGTCGCGCGTTCCACCGCATCGGGGAACTTCGCCGGGTGGGCGGTCGCAAGCGTGATCATCGGGGTCGCCCCCAGATGGTCTTCCGCCACCTTCACGCCGACGGCGGAGTGGGGGCAGAGAAGCTCACCCGTCTCGGCCAGGGTGCGGGTGATGGTGGCCAGCGTCTCATCTTCACTGCAGCGGCCCGAGGCGAAGGTCGCGCGCAAGGTCTCAAGCGCGCCCTGGCTGATGTGGAAACCGCCAGACTTCATCTCGGCCATCAGCTGGGCGACGGCGCTGCCATCGCGGCCATAGGCATCGAAAAGCGCGCGTTCGAAGTTCGAGGACACCTGAATGTCCATCGACGGGCTGATCGAGGGGCGCACGCCGTTCGTCCGGTAATCCCCGGCCCGCAGCGCGCGGTCAAGGATGTCATTCTGGTTGGTCGCGATCACGAGCTTTTCAATCGGCAGCCCCATGCGCCGGGCGATGTATCCCGCGAAGATGTCACCGAAGTTACCTGTGGGCACGGTGAAGCTGACCGCCCGATGCGGCGCGCCAAGGGCGGTGGCGGCGTAGAAGTAATAGACCACCTGCGCCAGAACCCGCGCCCAGTTGATGCTGTTCACGCCCGCCAGCCGCACCCCATCGCGGAAGGCAAAGTCGTTGAACATGTCCTTCACCCGGGCCTGCGCATCGTCGAAATCGCCGTCAATGGCGACGGCGTGGCAGTTGGCCTCGACCGGAGTGGTCATCTGACGACGCTGCACGTCACTGACGCGGCCATGCGGGAACAGGATCACCACATCGACGTTCGCAAGACCCCGGAACGCCTCCATCGCCGCACTGCCGGTGTCGCCGGAGGTGGCACCGACAATCGTGATCCGCTCACCCGACTTTGTCAGCGCGGCCTGCATCATCTGGCCGATCAGCTGCATGGCGAAGTCCTTGAAGGCCAGGGTCGGCCCGTGGAACAGCTCCAAAAGGAAGTGGTTCGATGCCAGTTGCACCATCGGCGCGCGGGCGGTGTGGTGAAAGCCCTTGTAGGCCGCGTCGATCAGGCCCCGGAATTCGTCATCGCCGAAGAAGCCGCCCAGATAGGGGCGCATCACGCGGAAGGCGACCTCTTCGTAAGGCAGGCCCGCCAGCGGCGCGATTTCCCCGCGGGGAAATACCGGCACCGTGTCGGGGACGTAAAGCCCGCCGTCCCGGGCAAGGCCGGACATCATCGCCTCGCCAAAGCCAAGAACGGGGGCGGTGCCGCGCGTGGAAACGTAGTGCATCATGTTGCTCTCAAGAGGCTTGGCTTCAGCGGTCCTGCCGTCAAACTGTCCGGAACCTGATACGCCAGAGAAGAAAGACTGTCATCCCCAGCCAGACCGCCGCCAGCGAAAACCACGTCACGGCATATTGCCAATGGTTGTTGCGAAACCCGGCCACGGTGACGGGCTGGGGCAGGATCCCGTCGCCGGTATCGTTGCGGGCGATGATCAGAAGCGGTTCAGTTTGCAAAAGCGCCGAAATCCCGGGCAGGTCGCGGCCATACCAGATGGCGCGGCTGGCGTCATAGGGTGGGGTCGATCCGGTGATGTCATCGGGCCAGGCCAGGTTTCCCGTCACCGTCACCTCCCGCCCAACGCGCGGCGTGGCCTTTTCCGTCTCGGGCACAAACCCCCGGTCGATCAGGATGCGGCGGCCGTCGTCGGTGACATAGGCGGCAATCACCATGAACCCCGGCCCCGCTTCACGGCTGGAGGTGAGGACATGCGCCTCCTCACCCGTAAAGGCGCCGTTCACCACGACCGAGCGGTAGCGGTCGGCCACCGGATCAAGGCTGGACCCAAGCGCCACCGGACCCGCTGCAATCATCGCCTCGGCCCCGGCGATGATGCCCTCTTTCCACGCCAGCCGCTGCATCTGCCAGATGCCAAGGCCGATCAAGACCCCGGCCCCCGCCAGCCCCAGCACCAAAGCAAAGATCGTGTTGCGCAGCATCATTCCCCCGAAATGCACAGCGCAGGCCCGAAGGCCCGCGCTGCTGATCCGTCAAGCAGGCTGATCCCTTAGCCTCGGCCCCAGACATAGATGGCGGCGAAAAGGAACAGCCAGACCACGTCAACGAAGTGCCAGTACCAGGCGGCCGCCTCAAAGCCTACGTGCTTTTCAGGGGTGAAGTGCCCCTTCATCGCGCGGATCAGGCAGACGGTCAGGAAGATCGTCCCGATGATGACGTGGAACCCGTGGAACCCCGTCGCCATGAAGAAGGTCGCGCCGTAGATGTTGCCCGAGAACCCGAAGGCCGCGTGGCTGTATTCATAGGCCTGCATGCCGGTGAAGATCACGCCCAGACCGATGGCCAGGATCAAGCCGTTCACCAGGTCCTTGCGGTTGTTTTCATGCACCAGGGCATGGTGCGCCCAGGTGGCCGCACAGCCCGACAGCAGCAGAATCAGCGTGTTGATCAGCGGCAGGTGCCAGGGGTCAAACGTCTCAATCCCGGCGGGGGGCCAGACACCATCGACCGCAGGGCTGTTCGGCCCCATCGGGTACATGCGGTGCTTGAAGAAGGTCCAGAACCAGGCCGCGAAGAACATGACTTCGGACATGATGAAAAGGATGAAGCCATACTTCAGCCCCAGCCGCACGACCGGCGTATGATCGCCCGTGCTGCTTTCATGCACCACTTCGGCCCACCAGGCGTACATGACGTAAAGCACCGCGACGAGGCCGACCAGCGCCAGCCAGTAGGCGCGCAGGTGGTCAACGACGCCGTAAGCCGTGTCAGGTGTCGGGTCCGAGGCGTGCATCCCAAGGACGGCCCCGAACAGCATGATCAGCGCCGCAAGCGCCCCGGCCAGTGGCCAGATCGACGGTGGGAGGACGTGGTAGTCGTGGTTCTTTGCGCTGGCCATGGCCGACGGTTCCCTCGTGTTTATTCGGTCAGTTCACCGCGCCTGCGTTGGGCGCGACGGGAGTTGGAAGGGCCGCCTGCTCTTCCGGCAGGGGCGTCTCGTGGAAAGTGTAGCTGAGGATGATCTCTTTCACAAACTGACCCTCGACGTCGGTCACCATCGCAGGGTCGACGAAAAAGCTGACCGGCATCTGCACGGTTTCACCGGGCTGCAGGACCTGTTCGGTAAAGCAGAAACATTCGATCTTGGTGAAGTAGCCGCCAGCCGCGTAAGGATAGACGTTGAAGCTGGCCGTGCCCGCGACCGGGCGATTGGTCGGGTTGTGCGCCTCATAGAACGCCAGTCCGGTTTCGCCGATCCGGATATCCATCGAATGCACGACGGGCTTGAAGGTCCAGGGCATGCCCTGTTCCAGCGAGGCGTCAAACCGCACCTTCACCGTCTGCTCCAGAATGGTATCCGCCCCGGTTTCGGCGACTGCGGTGGTGCCGCCAAAGCCAGTCACCCGGCAGAACCAGTCATAGAACGGCGGGATGATGACGATGGTGGTAAAGGTCAGCGTCACGACCATGGCCACCAGTTGCGCCAGCGTGCGGTTCTTGCCTTGCAGACGGGGGAAAATCATCCGGCATCCTCCTTCGGCAGGGCGGCGGGTTGGATCACATGGTCATAGCCTTGCAGCGGGTCGCCGCGCTGCACCTTGACCACCGTCAGCGCAAAGACCAGCGCCACGAAAGCGGCCAGCGTCAGGCCAAGGCCCAGATTGCGCGAGAAGCGGCGCTTGTGCAGATCATGGGTCGGAGGGAAAGCCATCACCAGCCCCCCATGGCAAAGGACCGCAGCGCCGCCTCAACCAGATAGGCCGCGAAGTGCAGAAAGAGATACAAGAGGGAAAAGCGGAAGAACGCCTTTTCCACGGCGTACTTGTCGGCCTCGGCCACCGCCTCGTCCCGGCTCCAGATGCGGTACGCGCCGACCAGGAACCAAGCGTTCAGCGCCACCGTGACCGCCAGCGTGAACGGCCCGCCAAGTGAGGTCAGCGCCGCCCCCACTGCCACCGGTACCAGCAGGATCGTGTAGACCAGCACATGCAGACGGGTCGATTTGCGGCCATGCGTGACCGTCAGCATCGGGACGCCAGCGGTGTGGTAGTCGCCCTTCATGAACAGCGCCAGCGCCCAGAAGTGCGGCGGCGTCCACATGAAGATCAGCGCGAACATCAACACCGCCTCGACCGAGATCGACCCCGTCGCGCAAACCCAGCCGATCATCGGCGGGAAGGCCCCGGCAGCACCGCCAATGACGATGTTCTGCGGCGTCAGGCGCTTCAGCCACATCGAATAGACCACGGCGTAAAAGAAGATGGTGAAGGCCAGCAGCCCCGCCGCCACCAGATTGGTCGCCAGCCCCAGCATCACGATGCTGATGCCCGACAGCGCCATGCCGATCCCCAGCGCCTCACCCGCCTGGACGCGGCCCGAAGGCACCGGGCGGCGGGCGGTGCGCGCCATCACTGCGTCAATGTCGGCGTCCCACCACATGTTCAGGGCGCCCGAGGCCCCTGCCCCAAGGGCGATGAACAGGATCGCGGCGAAAGCCTCAACCGGGTGCAAGCTGACGGGTGCCACCAGAAGGCCGACCAGCGCGGTGAAGACCACCAGCGACATCACGCGCGGCTTCAGAAGCTGCACATAGTCGCCAAATCCTGCCTCATGCGGGGCGGTCGTGGCCTGATATGCTCCGATATCGCTCATTTTGGTCCTGCTTGCCCCATGCGCTTAGCCTGCGCTTGCCGTGCAGAAGGGCCTGCTGTTGCGGGCCCCGCCACCTTTGCCGCTCTTTGGCCGATCGATCAGTCGGCCAGCGCCACGTCGACCGGTTCGGCAGCGCCCGAATGCGACAGCTGGACGTCGCCGGTCTTTGCCTTGGCCAGCCATTCGGCATAGGCGGCTTCAGACACGACCTTCACGGTGATGGGCATGTAGGCATGCATCTGCCCGCAAAGTTCCGAGCACTGGCCGAAGTAGATGCCTTCCTTCTCCGGCTGGAACCACAGCGCGGCAATCCGGCCCGGTACCGCATCCTGCATCACGCCGAAGGCCGGGATCTTCCACGAATGGATCACATCCGCCGCGGTGACCTGAATGACGATCTTCTTGCCGACCGGCACCACAACCGCCGTATCGGTCGCCAGAAGGAACTGTTCCTTGGTGTAGCCTGCGGCCTTCAGCTGCTCTTCCACTTCAGGCGTCAGCATGTTGCTGCCGCCAAGCGACGGCGAGCCGATCATATAGCTTTCAAAGTTCAGAACCTCGCCGTCGGCGGTCAGCTCATCAACGTATTCATAGCCCCAGTACCACTGATAGCCGGTGGCCTTGATGGTGACGTCGCCCACCGGAATTTCCTGATCCTTGAACAGGACCGGCAGTGAGAAGGCGCCGATGAACACCAGAACCACGATCGGGATCACGGTCCATGCCACTTCAAGCGGCGAGTTGTGGGTGAACCGCGCCGGCGTCGGGTTCGACTTGGAGTTGTAGCGGACGATCACGTAGATCAAAAGCGCTGTGACGAAGATCACGATGGCGGTGATGATGTAGAGGATCATCGCATCCAGCCATTGCAGGTCCCGCGCGCCCGGCGTGCCGGCGGGCTGGAACCCCATCTTGCCATCGACCGGCTGGCCAATGATCTCAAGGGCTTGCTGGGCCAGGGCGGTGCCTGCCACAAATGTTGCAGTCGAAACCGCTGCAATACCGGTCATCGCAGTCGAAGCGCGCATGTCTTTTTCCCGTTCGTGAGACGGCCTGTCGCCGCCTTTTTCAGGCCTGCCACGATGGACAGAATCCCGTTGTATCCTGACGCCTTAAAACCATAATGCGCCAAGCGGAACAAGCGAAACCGTTGCGACATAGCAGCGCCATTGCCGCCCGGCCCCCAAGGTACGGCAGGGGGCAAGGCGGGCAGAAAAAGGGGGCGCCGCGTGGCTTTTGTAAAACTGACGCTGGTGACCTTCGGCCTCCTCTACGCCGCCGCGCTGTCCGGGCTTTACGTCTTTCAACGCGATCTGCAGTATTTCCCCGCCCGCCACGACCCCAGCCCGCAGGCGGTTGGCCTGCAGGGGGTGGAGCGGGTTCTGCTCTCCACCCCCGACGGCGAAACGCTGGTCCTCTGGCTCAGCCCCGCCGCCCCCGGTCAGCCGACCATCCTTTTTCTGCACGGCAACGCCGGGGCCATGGCGGACCGGGCCGACCGGCTGGCCTTCTACCAGGCGCGCGGGTTCGGGGCGGCGTTCCTGTCCTGGCGCGGCTATGGCGGCAGCACCGGCCAGCCGACCGAGGCGGGCCTCCTGATCGACGCCCGCGCTGCCTATGACGCCTTGCGAGACCGTGGCATCCCACCGGACCAGATCGTGCTGGTCGGCGAATCCCTTGGCACCGGGGTCGCCGTCCAGACCGCCGCCCGCGTCCCCGTTGGCGCGGTGGTGCTGGAGGCGCCCTACACCGCCGCCGTCGATATCGCTGGCCGCGCCTATCCTTGGGTTCCGGTGCGGCTGTTGATGAAGGACCAGTTCCGATCCGCCGCCCATATAGCTGGCGTCCGCGCTCCCCTGCTGATCCTGCATGGCGAAGCGGATACCGTCATACCGCCAGGCTTCGGCCGCGCGCTCTTTGCGCTGGCGAATGACCCCAAGACCTTCCTCTCCCTCGGCCCGGTCGGGCATGAGGCGCTGTTTGACCCGTCCACCTGGGCCAAAGGGGCTGACTTCATCGACCGGCTTGCCCTGCCAAGGCCGTGACCGCGCCTTGACCTTGGCCCCCGCCCGGCCCATCTGTAACTCCTCCCCGGCAAAAGGCATTCCGATGACCGACGCACCCTTCCGCCCGTTCGACACCCATCTGGATGAGGCCGCGGCGCTTGCCACCTTGCGTGCAGCGACCGATGGGGCGGATGATGGCGAGCTTTTCCTGGAACGCCGCCGGGCCGAGGCGATCGTGCTGGATGATGGCCGCATTCGGCAGGCGACCTATGACGCCTCCCAGGGCTTTGGCCTGCGGGCTGTCAGGGGTGAGGTTGCAGGCTACGCCCATTCGACCGAGATCACCGAATCCGCACTGCGCCGTGCGTCGGAAACCGCGCGACTTGCCGTGGGCGCTGGCGGCGGCACTCTGGCACCCAGCCCGCGCGGCACGAATACCCGGCTTTACCGCCCAGACGACCCGATGGCCGACGCCACCTTCCCGGTCAAGATTGAGCTTCTGCGCGAAATCGACGCCCATGCCCGCGCGCTTGACCCGCGAGTGGTGCAAGTCTCGGCTACCCTCAGCGCCTCGATCCAGGAGGTGGAGATCTTGCGCCCCGATGGCCTGCGGCTGGCTGACATCCGCCCGATGGCCCGGCTGAACGTATCCGTTATGATCGAAGAAGGCGGCCGCCGCGAACAGGGCGGCACCGGCATGGGTGGTCGCTACGGTTTGGCCCAGTTGATGCAGGCAGAGACCTGGAAACCGATGTTGGCCGAAGCCCTGCGCATCGCGCAAGTGAACCTTGGCGCGGTTGAGGCCCCTGCGGGCGAGATGGACGTGGTCCTCGGCCCCGGCTGGCCCGGCATCCTGCTGCACGAGGCTATCGGCCACGGGCTGGAAGGCGACTTCAACCGCAAGGAAACCTCGGCCTTCGCGGGGCTTCTGGGCAAGCAGATCGCGTCCAAGGGCGTGACCGTGCTGGATGATGGCACGATCCCGGACCGGCGCGGGTCGATCTGTATCGACGACGAAGGCACCCCTTCGGCGAAGAATGTGTTGATCGAGGATGGCATCCTTGTCGGCTACATGCAGGACCGCCAGAACGCCCGCCTGATGGGCGTGGCCCCCACCGGCAACGGGCGGCGCGAAAGCTTTGCCCATATCCCGATGCCCCGGATGACCAACACCTATATGCTGTCGGGAAAGGATGACCCCGCCGGGATCGTCGCCTCGCTGAAGGACGGGATCTATGCCGTGGGCTTCGGTGGCGGTCAGGTGGATATCACCAGCGGCAAGTTCGTGTTCAGCTGCACCGAGGCCTACCGGGTGAAGAACGGCGTGATCGGCGCTGCCGTGAAAGGGGCCACGCTGATCGGCGACGGGGCGACGGCGCTGAAAGGCATCCGCGCCATCGGCAACGATCTGGCGCTGGACCCCGGCATCGGCAATTGCGGCAAGGCCGGGCAATGGGTTCCGGTGGGCGTGGGCCAACCGACCTTGTTGATCGGCGGCCTTACAGTGGGCGGTGCTGCGGCCTGACCGGCGCAAAAGGCCGATTTCTTCAAAGAAATCGGACCGGAGCCTTCAAAGGCTCCGAACCGGAATTTTCGAAAATTCCGGTGCTGCCCTACCGCCCGAACTTGCCCTTCAACGCGTCCGCAAAGGCATTGCCGCCCCCTTGAGTCGCCCCGGCTTGCGGCCCCGCATTCATCGGCCCGCGCACCGGTTTCGCCGGCGGTGCCCCACGTTCGCGCACCGCTTCGCGCGCCTCGGCGCTGCCGGATTTCATCGTCAACCCGATGCGCTTTCTGGCCACATCCACCTCGACCACCCGGACTTTGACCACATCCCCCGCCTTCACCACAGCATGGGGGTCCTTCACAAAGCTGTCGGACAGCTGGCTGACATGCACGAGGCCGTCCTGATGCACCCCCACGTCGACAAAGGCGCCAAAGGCCGCCACGTTGGTGACCGTGCCTTCCAGCAGCATTCCCGGCTTCAGGTCCTTGATGTCGTCCACCCCATCGGCAAATGTCGCCGTGCGGAACGATGGCCGCGGGTCGCGCCCCGGCTTTTCCAGTTCCGCCAGAATGTCCTTCACCGTCGGCAGGCCAAAACGGTCATCGACAAAATCCCGCGGCTCCACCGCTTTCAGCACCGACGGTTCCGCCATCACCGCCCGCAGGTCACGCCCGCAAGCCGCCACGATCCGCCGCGCCAGATCATAGGCCTCGGGGTGCACCGATGAAGCATCCAGCGGCTCCTTCCCGCCACTGATGCGAAGAAACCCCGCCGCCTGCTCAAACGCCTTCGGCCCAAGGCGCGCGACCTTCAGCAACTCCTTCCGCGTGGCAAAAGGCCCGTTCTGATCCCGGTGCGCCACGATCGCCTCGGCCAGTCCCGCCCCCACGCCCGACACCCGCGCCAAGAGCGGGGCTGAGGCGGTGTTGAGGTCCACCCCGACCGCGTTCACCGCGTCTTCCACCACCGCCTCAAGGCTGCGGCCCAGACGGTGCTGGTCCACGTCATGCTGATACTGGCCGACGCCAATCGCCTTGGGTTCGATCTTCACCAGTTCGGCCAGGGGGTCCTGCAGCCGCCGTGCAATCGACACCGCCCCGCGCAGGGATACGTCCAGCCCCGGAAACTCTTTCGCCGCGAGTTCGGAGGCCGAATAGACCGAGGCCCCCGCCTCGCTGACGATCACCTTCACCGGCTTTTCCCCCGGCAGGACGGCCAGGATATCGGCCACCATCTTCTCCGTCTCGCGGCTGGCGGTGCCGTTGCCGATGGAGATCAGTTTCACTCCGTGCTTGCCGATCAGTTTCGCCAAAGCCACCTGCGCGCCGCGCAGATCATTCTTCGGCTGGAAGGGGTAGACTGTGTCCGTCTCCAGCACCTTGCCCGTCGCATCCACCACGGCGACCTTCACCCCCGTCCGGATACCGGGATCAAGGCCCATCGTTGCCTTCCCCCCGGCCGGGGCCGCCAGCAGCAAGTCCTTCAAATTCCGCGCAAAAACGCGGATCGCTTCGGCCTCAGCCGCCTCACGCAACTCTCCCATCAGGTCCAGCGTCAGGCTGGTCCGCAGCTTGACCCGCCAGGCCCAGGCGGCAGCCTCGCGCAGCCAGCGGTCGCCAGCCCCTTGCCCGGTGGCCGAAAGGGCAGCCCCACAGGCCCGCTCAGCCGGGCTGTCGCCGCGCGGGGCGTCGGGGTCTACTGCCAGATCAAGGGTCAGAAACCCTTCATTCCGGCCGCGAAACATGGCCAGCGCCCGGTGGCTGGGCGTGCTCGACCACGGCTCGGAATGGGCGAAGTAGTCGGAGAACTTCGCGCCCTCCGCCTGTTTCCCCTCAACCACCGTCGAGGTCAGCCGCGCCACCTGCTTCATGTGCCCGCGCAGACGCCCCAGAAGCGAGGCATCCTCGGCCAGCCCCTCCGCCACGATGTCCCGCGCGCCCTCAAGCGCTGCCTTCACGTCAGGCACCGACTCGGTCACGTAGGCAACCGCCAGCGACGAAGGGTCCGCCGCCCGATCCGCAAGGATCGTATCGACCAGCCCCTGAAGCCCGTTCTCCCGCGCGATCATCGCCTTCGTCCGGCGCTTCACCTTGTAGGGCAGGTAGATGTCTTCCAGCTCGGCCTTCGTCACCGCCTTGGCAATCGAGGCCTCAAGCGCGTCGGTCATCTTGCCCTGCTCGCGGATCGAACCGGCAATTGCCGTGCGCCGCGCCTCCAACTCACGCAGGTAGACCAGCCGTTCGGCCAGATTGCGCAGCTGCGTGTCATCGAGGCCTCCCGTCACCTCCTTGCGGTAGCGGGCGATGAAGGGAACCGTGGCGCCTTCGTCCAGAAGCGTGATCGCGGCGCTCACCTGGGCGGGTGTGGCAGCAATTTCAAGCGCGATGGTGCGGGGGATCAGGGCAAGGCTCATGCGAATCCTCAAAAGCAGGGACCGGCACCTTAGCCGCCTCACCCCCGGGGGTGAAGGCCGTCAGACCGCCTTCCACAGACGCCGCCCCAGATCGCGGATGCGCAGGGCGAGCGAGTGGTTGGAGAAATGGACCACAAGGATCACCGCAAGGATCGGCCCCGACAGCCGCCAGTTGGCCAGCAGCGATTCCACCCACAGCATGGCCCAGCCCGGCACCAGCCCGCCCAGGATAGCGCCCGCGCCACGCACCCAATCGTTGACAGGCGGGTTGGCGGTCAGGAACGGCAAGGCCGCCAGCGCGAGCACGCTCAGGATGGTGACCCAGTTCGTGGCCTTCCTGCGCCGGATCAACTGGCGCACGCTGGCCGCCGCACCCGCATCCTGCACAAGGCCCGAAGGCACAAGACCCACCCATCGACGGCCACCTTCCGGAAACACCCGGAACTCGGGCGGCAGGCCCAAGGGCGCATAGCCATCGGCCCCGCTGGCCATCTTTTCGGTCACAGACTGATGCACCACGGGCGCACCACCCTCGGCCTCGGACGCGCCGATCACCCGGGGGGAATAGCGGTAGATGCTGGCCAGCCCCTGCCGCGAATCGTGGATCAGCGCTTGCGGATAAAGCCGCGCGCGGTAGCGGTCCAGCGCGCCGGTGTCGAAGACCAGCTCTTGCGCGGCCGCCTCATCGGCGATCCAGAGCAGTGGCTGAAACGCCGTCTCGTCATTGGGATAGCCGCCACCCACATCGGAATGAACCCCAGCAAACCAGACCTCCTGCGTTTCCGGCACGGGCTTGCCATCCGGGCGGGGGGATTGGTCAAAGCGGATCGGGTGGAAGCTCAGGCGTTCGTCATCAAGCGACAGCGCGTGGCGCACTTTGCCGACAACCCAGGAACAGCGCCGGTTGCGAAACTTGATCGGCCAGATCAGGCGGTTCCAGACTGCCCGCAACTCCTCAACCGGCATCCCGTAAGCCTCAACCGTGTCGAAAAGGCCCATGAAGCGGACGCCCACCGCCCCCGCGCGCCGCTCAGCCTGTTGGCCCTCCAGCACCTCGGCATGCAGGCGCTGGCGCAAGAGCCGCCGCTTGGCCCAGGTCACCCCGTCACGCAGTCCCCGCACGACCGAAATCAAGGGATTCATTTTCCAGTTCAACGGGTTCCAGACCGACTTTCCCGGAAGAACCAAGGGCGCGGTCATGGTCCGGTAGGCCAGCCACGCGCCCATCGCGTTGCGGTCCATCTCGGCACTGGTCACGCGCCGGTCACCCACCCGGACCGGCATCAGCCCCTGCATCGCCACCAGGGCTGCCAGGGTGCGCACGGTGAAAGCGCCGCGCGAAAAGCCGAACAGATAGATTTCGTCCCCCGGCTGCCAGTTCCAGCACAAAAAGCGATAAAGCTTGCGCACGTTCGACGGCACACCGATCCCCGTCGCCCCGTCGATCACCCGCAGCACTGCATTGCCCGACGTGCCCACCCCCGGAAGATACCGCGCCAGCTGCAAGGCCACCCCCGGCCGCTTGTCCAGCGCCTGATAGAGCCGCCAGACATTGGATTCCTGCGATGAAAACGCGTTGCCGGTGCCATCGGCAAAAACCACGATCCGGCGCGGTGTGCGAAGCACGGGGTTGCTGGTCAGACCATCCTGCACAATTCCCTCCTGCAATCTTGCCGATCAAAGCGCACATGGGAAACAACTCCCGCGCATCCAGAAAGGATGGCAGACCGCAGGACTGGCGCAAGGAAAACCTTGGCCCGGGCGCAAGCCACAAACGCCAACTCAGCGAAAAAGGGGGGAATGGTACAGCTTCCCCGGCTCGAACGGGGGACCTCTAGATCCACAATCTAGCGCTCTAACCAGCTGAGCTAAAGCTGCACTTGGGGGCCATGTAGCGCCAAGGCCAGCGCGATGCAAGCCTCAGAGCGTGATTTCCCAGTCCTGATCCACAACGTCTTGACCGTAAGCCTTTCCCGGCACCGACCGGACCAGTTGCCAGCCGTTGCGCGCGTAAAGTGCGCAGGCGGCGCGGTGGCTTTCGTGGGTCCACAGCACCATCCGGCGGTATCCGGTCTGCCGGGCAAAGGCGACGCACGTGTCATGCAGGCGCTGGCCAAGACCCAGGCCCCGCGCCTCAGGCACGATCAGGAACAGCCGCAGCCGGGCGGTCTGGTCATCCTCGGCCATGCAGGAGATCGTCCCCAGCCGCTGCGGCGAAGCAGGCCCTCCAACTTCGGCGATCCAGGTGCATGCGCGGGCGGTGTCGCCCCGGTCCAGATGATCCGCCATGATCCGGGCGACCGGCGCCTCAAAGCTTTGGTCATAGCCCTCCTCGCGAGCGTAAAGCGCGCCGTGCTGGCCGATGATCCAGCCCGCATCGCCGGGCTGCAAGGTGCGGATCGCTACTTCGCCCGGGGTCATCATCTGGCGCACCCCGGCCAGCGCCTCGGCCAAAGCCCCACGCCGCCCGGCTGGGATCAGCGCTGCCAGCGCCGCACGTGACTGGGCGGAGAACCCCTCCAGCAACGCTTGTCCCGCAGGTGTCAGCCGGAGAAACGCCTGCCGCCCCGCCGCCTGCCGATCCACCACCCCGCCGCGCTGCAAGCGGGCCAGCATCCGCGACAGTTGCGCCTCGTCCAGACCCAGCGCAACTGCCAGCTGCCGCGCGGTGACCGGCCCCGTCGCCCCCACCTCATGGATCAGGCGCACTTCGGCCAGGCTGCGGCCCGACTGCAGGTAGCTGCGCCCGGTCAGCCCAAGCGCCCGGGTGTAGAAGCGGTTGAAGTCGCGGATCTGGTCAATTGCGTCCATCGCGCCAGCTTGCCTGAACGCTTGACCAAGTCAAGCATCACCCCTCTGGACAGAGCCCGCCACCTGCGGTAGCGAATCCGCATGGGGATCAACTCACCAAGCGATATCGCCGCCAACATCCAGATCGGGCCAACCGATACTGGCATGGTCCGGATTTACATCGAGGCTGAAGGCGGCATCGACCTGCCCTTGGACTTCGATCCCGAAGAGGCCGAGGAAATCGCCGAGGAACTGCGCGCCGCCGCAGAAGCCGCCCGCGCCCTTGGGACCAAACCGAAGAAGCGCTAGACCAGCCCCATGAAGACCCAAATTCCTTAAGCAAGGAATTTGACAATTTTCTTCCTCAAGAAAATTGGGTCATGCCCCCGAACGCAGGATCACGCATCCCTTGCAGCCGAGCCGCCGCCGTGCGCGCGAAGGTCCGCAGCACCACCTTGCGCCGGGCGGGGGACAAGGCAGCCTCCGGCGCCATGCGGACCACTTCGGCGTCATAGGGGTCGGCCAGGATCAGCCCGGTCCCTTCCGGCAAAAGCTCAACCGGAAAGGCCGCGTCGACCGCCCAGAAGAACCGGTCGCACCAGTCCAGATAGCCCTGCCATTTCCGGTCGGTCTGGTAATCCGCGCGGCCGGACTTGCACTCGACCACCCAGACCTCGCCCCTGGGGCCCAGCGCCATCACATCGACCCGCAGGCCCGCACAGGGCACCAACTCTTCCACACAGACGAAATCCAGCGCCCTCAGGCCCCGGCAGACGCCGCGCTGCAGCCGTTGCCCGGGCTGGGCCGGCAGGATTTCCGAAAGGGTGTCAACGTTCTGATCCATCCTGCAATGATGAACCAAAGGTGAACATCTGTCCAGCCTTGCGCTGCCCCCCTGCGCGGCCTATCTTGATCAGTGGCGGGTGCTGCTCCTCACGTGCGAGGCCTTTTTTCCAGTGGCCGATAAGCAAACGCACGGGGGCTGGCTCTGACAGGATCCTGGTCCTGTTATCTGGTTCCCACCTGAGACCTCTGGCTCTCGGGAAAATCCCGGCACTCCACGGCTGCTGCGGGCCCGCCACCTTACCTACACTGTAGAAATGGAAAACGGGGCAGATTCCCCTGCCCCGTTCCCCGCTGGTTATGGCTTCCGGGCTTAGAAGCCGACGACCAGAGACACGCCCAGACGATTGTCCGTCTTGATGGCACGGGCGTCATTGTAGTCGGTCAGGTAGCTGACCCGGGTCGACAGGCTGTCCGTGATCTTGAAGTTCACGCCCAGATCGTTGTTCGCCCGCAGCGCCGAATCCGACGACAGAATGTCGGTGTCGTTGGTCACGAACATGCTGTCGCTGAACTCATAGAAGAAACGCGACGAAGCGATGTAGCCAGTTTCGGTTTCAGAGTTGCCCAGACCGTCGCGCAGATAGCTGACTCCGATACCGGCCTGCAGGCGCCAGGCGGCTTGCGGCGTGTTGATCACCCGGTAGCCCGGACCAACCCCGATGAACCCGTCACGGCTGATGTCATCCGCCCCATCGGCAAGACCGTCCCGCTCGGCGCGGGCAAGGGCGAAGACGTAGAAACGCTCGTTGAAGTAGTAGTTGCCGTCATAGACCGCAAAGATGCTCTCTTCGTCCTTGGTGCCATCGGTTTCCGAAAAGTCGGCTGCAACGCCAAGGGTCTGCACCCACTGGCCCTGCGCATAGCGCATGCGGACGCCAAGGGCAAAGTCCTGCGTGTCGGTGTTGCCGGTCTGCGCCGAATAGCCAAGCGAGGCGCTGCCGCTGAAGCCCGGCTGGTATTCGGGGAAGCCGAAGCGCGCTTCGTCGTTCGAGCGGTCCATATCGTCGGCCACGTCGTCTTCAATGTCTTCCAGACGGTCATTCAGGCCGCGGATGCCGGTAACGCTGTCCTGCGCGAAGGCGGGCAGCGACATGGTCAGCGCCAGCACCGGAACGGAAAGCAAAAGATATGCCTTTTTCATGGTCAGTCCTTTCAAGGGTCAGCGTACCATCCTGGCGCGCTTCTGTGCTGGGTAGGTAAGGCGCTGATCCCCATGGGAAAAATTGAGAATACTTGAGGGGGTCACAAGAATTACTCGTGGGGTGCTTTCCTTGCAAAACGACTGCGCCCGCCCCAGTGAGGGGCGGGCGCTGATAAATCAGGGTGTTGGGCGGGCTTTGGCCCCGGCGGATAGGCCCTCAAAGCTGCTCAACCACTTCGGCGGTGTCTTCTTCAGCCCGCGCAACAGCTTCGAGGAGTGTCCTTGCTGCAACAGCCTGCAGCGCCGGGTCCATATCCTCGCGCCAGATCACCCAGGAGGGGTGCACGAACGTCGGCGCATCCTTGACCAAGAACACGGCCCCCGCATCCAGCGCCTTTCGGGCGTAGCGGGCCGGAAGATAGGCCGCGAAGGGCCGGTTCTGCAGATACCAGGCCGCAAGCGTGCCCATCCCCAGGATCAACCTTGCCTCGGCCAGCTGCGGCAGCGCCTCGTCATGGGCCTCTTGGAACTCGGGCCCCCAATCCACCATCGCATAGCGCCCGACAACGCAGTCCACCGTCGCATCCGGCCAGGGGCTGACCATGACCAACTGGTCTTGCATCAGCGGCTGCGACGTCAGACCCGGGCGCACCACCGCGTCATAGGACAAGACCGCCTGCACCGCGCCCGACAGGATCATCTGGGCAAGGGTCTCCGGTCGCGCCATGTCGGCCCGGATGACGAGATCCGGCATCTCTTCGCGCAAACGGTCCAGCCAGCGAAACCCGAAGCGCGGCCAAAGCGACGACTGCGCCGCCACCGCCAATGTCGTCGGCGCGCCGTTCATTGCGCTGACCCGCTGGCGGGCCTGCTCCCAGTTGCGCAGGATCAGCGTGGCGAACCCGCGAAACTCACGCCCGGCCGAGGTCAGGGTGACCCCGTCCTTCCGACGGTCGAAGAGCGGGCGGCCAAGTTGGTCTTCAAGCCGGTGAACCCGCAATGACACGGCCGATTGCGTGACGAACAGCCGCCCCGCCGCTGCTCCAAAAGACCCGGTGGCCGCGACTTCAAGGAAGGTCTTCAACAGTTGCAGATCCAAATCACTCACTCCGGACTACTATGTCCGGAAACGTGTAGGATCAGGATAGGTTGCGTCGGTTCCGCAGGATAAGCGGATCGTGACCCGGCAAACCTGCGCAATAGCGTGTCATGCCCGGGAACAAGGCAGTTGTGCTTAACCCTGCCGCGTCTTGCGCCGTTGCACGGTGGCTTCAACCGGGATCGGGATCAGCGCGCTTTCGCGCAGGCCTGTGCCGCCGGTTGGGGCGTCATCCTCGGCCATTGACATGATGCGAAACGCGAACTGCACAGCACCAAAGATGATGCCGTTGAAGAACACCATCATCAGCGCCGCGACCCAACCGATGTCGGACCCCAGGATCAGATGCCCCACGCCCGCCACATCCAGCCAGACGACGCCAGCGGTAAACACCACCGCGATGCCAAAGCCAAAAGCCACGCTACGAATGTAAAGGCGAACAAGCTCGGGCATCGGAACCTCCATGCTACCTGACAAAGCTAGGCCTGCGCGGCCCGCTTTCCAAGGCTTAGATGACAATTCTTGCGAAACCGTCACGAAGCGCCGTTGACCAGGCCTCGCTCATCGCACGGAAAGCGGGGTCCCCAGCCTCAATCCGGCGCTTCAGCGTCACCCGGCAGGCGTCGCGTTCGATCACGCAGAGGTCCAGCGGCATGCCCACCGACAGGTTCGACCGCAGCGTCGAATCCATCGACAAAAGCACCGCCTTCTGCGCATCCGACAAGCTGGTCGAGGGTTTGACCACCCGGTCCAGGATCGGCTTGCCGTACTTGTGCTCACCAATCTGCAGGAAGGGCGCGTCTTCGGTGGCCTCGATGAAATTGCCTTCGGGATAGATCAGGAAGACCCGCATCGCGCCGCCCTTCCGCTGGCCCGCCACGATCATGCTGGCGCTGGCCCCTTGGGCTGCCGAAAGCTTGTGGTCAATCTCTTCGCGCACCTTCGCCAGCCGGTCGCCGACAATTTCCGCCACCTTCAGCATGGTCGGGGCCAGCATGATGCTGGTCTCGGGCGAGGCTTCGGGATCCTCGATCGCCTCACGCAGCTGCGCCAGCGTGGTCTGGCTGACCGACAGGCTGCCCGCAGTCATGATGACGATGACCCGTTCGCCCGGGTCCTCAAACGTGAACATCTTGCGGTAGGTCGAGATATTGTCGAGCCCGGCATTCGTGCGCGTGTCAGACAGCAGCACCATGCCTTCATTCAGCAAAAGCCCGACGCAGTAGGTCATTCCCGTCTCCTTGTTCCGGCGGTCAGCCTATTGGCTTGCCTGCAGGATCGCAACGGTCACATCCATCTCTTCTTTGCCGCCACCCCGCGCAATGCCGCGAATGGGCGCTGCATCCTGTGCGTCAAAGCCTGATCCCAACCGGATATAGCGGTCATCCGGGCAACAGCGGTTGGCCGGATCGAACCCCACCCAGCCCAGGCCCGGCAGGTGCAGCTCTGCCCAGGCATGCGCCGCTTCATGGCTTTGCCCATCGGCATCAGCGAACAGATAGCCCGAGACATAGCGCCCCGGCAGCCCCCGCACCCGCGCCACGGCAATCAGCGCATGGGCATGGTCCTGACAGACGCCTTCGCCCAAGGCCAGCGCCTCGGCCGCCGTGGTATGTGCGCTGGTCACGCCGGGGCGGTAGGCGATGGCGTCGGCCACGGCCGCACTTAGCGCATGGGCCAGCGCCAAGGGGTCCGCGCCTTGCGCTGCACGCGCCAGCGCGTCAAGCGCGGTGTCGGCGCGTGTGGGCAGCGTCGCCTGCAGATAGCAGTCGGGGGCGACAATTTCCTTGTGGCCGCGAAGGACGCCGGTCAGGTCCACCGTTTCCACGGTGCCCTGCACCCGCACCGTCACTTCGCTGACCGGCCCGGCCACCGTCCAGGCCTGCACCTGATCGCCCGCGCCATCGCGGAACGAGGACCCTTGCACGCCGCCGCTGACGGTGACCCCCCAGCCAGCCGTCTTTTGCCCAGCATAGACCGACGGCGTCAGCCGGTGGCTTTGCACCACCGACCGCACCGGGCGGTCGTAGTGATAGCGCGTCACATGGTCGACCGTCAGGCGCATCAGCGCATCTCTCCGCTCAGGTAGGTGTCATGGATACCAAGGGCCAGATCGGCGCTGTCGGCAATAAAGCGCGTCAGGTATTCGTGCAGGCCTTCGTCGAAGATCGCCTCAACCGTCGCGCCCTCAACCTCGGCCAACAGCGCGCGGGCCTTGGCCTGCGCCTCGGTCTCGCGGCCGTAGGCCTTGGCCACGCGCGCCAGATGGTTGACCAACCCCGCCGCACAGGTGGCCAGCGACCGGGGCGATTGCGGGTTCAGGATCAGGAAGTCGGCGATCTTGGCCGCCGTCACATCGCCGCCGTAAGCCCAGTGAAACGCCCGCTGCGCCCCCATGGCCCGCAGAAGCGTGCTCCACTGATAGTTGTCTAGGCCCGAGCCCACGAAATCCACCCGTGGCAAGAGGACATAGTACTTCACATCCATCAGGCGCGCGGTGTTGTCGCCGCGTTCCAGATAATAGCCGATGTTGAGGAAGTTGAAGCCGTCGTTGCGCAGAAGCGTAGCGTCAATGGCCCCCCGCACCATCGCCGCATGGCGCATCACCCAGTCGGTCAGGCGGGACAGCTCCAGTTCTGACCGGGGGGTCCGCTCCAGCGCCTTCAACTCCTGAAACGCGGTGTTGAGCGCGTCCCAAACCTGAGACGTCAGCGCCGTCCGCACGATCCGCCCATTTTCCCGCGCGGCAGTAAAGCAGCTTGCGACGGACGACGGGTTGTCATGGTCAAAGAACAAAAAGCTTTCAATGTTGCGCTGGACTGGGTCGCCGTATTTCTTAGAGAAGGACTCCGCCATCCCCGTCGCCTGCAACAGGCTGTCCCATTCGCTGCGATAGCCGTGGGCCGAAGGGATCAGGCTGATCCGGCTGCCCACCTCCAGCAAGCGCGCCACCGTATCGGCCCGCTCCATATAGCGGGCGATCCAGTAAAGGTTGTCGGCGGTCCGGCTTAACATGGGCGACCCTCCGGCCTTTGGGCAGGCCCCCCCACCCCATCCCTCCCCCACAAGGGGGGAGGGAGGTTCTCGTCCTTGACCGTATGCTCATTGCTGCAAAGGCGCGAATGGCACGACGTCAGCAGCCGACCCCCCCCTCCCCCCTGGTGGGGGAGGGATGGGGTGGGGGGGCCACCGGCAGTCAACAAATCCCCCCTCATTCCGCCAGCACCCAGGTGTCCTTGACCCCGCCCCCCTGGCTTGAGTTCACGACCAGTGACCCCTCCTTCAGCGCCACGCGGGTCAGCCCTCCGGGCACCAGTTCTATCCGCTCGCCCACCAGGCAATAGGGCCGCAGGTCCACATGCCGGGGGGCCACGCCTTCCTCAACGAACGTGGGGACCGAAGACAGCGCCAGCGTCGGCTGGGCAATATAGTTGCCGGGGTTCTCCACGATCTTGGCGCGGAAGCGTTCCACCTCATCCTTGCTGCACTTCGGGCCGACGAGCATCCCGTACCCGCCCGAGCCGTGGACTTCCTTCACCACCAGCTCCGGCAGCTTATCCAGAACATACTTCAGGTCGTCAGATTTCCCGCACTGCCAGGTCGGCACGTTGTTCAGGATCGGCTCCTCGCCCAGGTAGAACCGCACCATTTCCGGCACATAAGTATACACCGCCTTGTCATCGGCCACCCCGGCGCCTGGCGCGGAGCAGATGCTGACGCCGCCCGAGCGGTACACATCCATCAGCCCCGGAATGCCCAGCATGCTGTCTGGCCGAAAGCACAAGGGGTCAAGGTAGGCATCATCAATCCGCCGGTAGATCACATCCACCCGGCGCGGGCCTTCGGTCGTGCGCATCCAGCAGTATTCGCCATCGACGAACAGGTCCTGCCCCTCGACCAGTTCCACGCCCATCAGGTCGGCCAGCAGGCTGTGCTCGTAGTAAGCGCTGTTGAAATGCCCCGGCGTCAGGATCACCACCGTCGGCTCACCCTTGCACTTCTTCGGCGCGACACTGGCCAGCGTGCGGCGCAGCTTTTCGGAATAGCCATCCACCGGCTCGATCCGGTTTTCGCGGAAAAGGTCGGGGAACATCCGCATCATGATCTCGCGGGATTCCAGCATGTAGCTGACCCCGCTTGGCGTGCGGCAGTTGTCTTCCAGCACGAAAAACTCATCCGGGCCGGTGCGCACGATGTCGATGCCGACGATGTGGGAATAGACCCCCTTCGGCGGCACGAAGCCTGCAACGGCCTTCTCATAGGCCTCATTCTGGTAAATCAGCCGCCCCGGAATGCGCCCAGCGCGGATGATCTCGCCCCGCCCGTAGACATCCACGAGGAATGCGTTCAACGCCCGCGCGCGCTGCTTGATGCCCTTTTCCAGCTTGGCCCATTCCGCCGCCGCAAAAACGCGCGGGAACATGTCGAAGGGGATCAGCCGGTCCGGGTCCCCCCCCTCGCCATAGACCGCGAAGGTGATGCCGATCCGGCGAAACAGCGCTTCGGCCTCGGCCTGCTTCAGACTGCGCAACTCCTGCGGCATCGCGGCCACCCAGTCGTCCAGCCGCGCGTAAGGGGGCCGCACGCCAGTGCCCTGATACATCTCATTGAACTGCGACACGCCGGTTCCCCCACACTTCGCAGCCAATAGATCAGGCCCGTCCCGCCACGAAAAGGCCCCTCAACCGAAATTCCGCCCGCCATGTGACCATCTGCGCATTTTTCAGGCAAACCCGGCCCCGTCCCCCGGTGGCGGCATGGCTCTGTCCGGTCGGACCTGCCAGAAAAATCGGCACTCCCACAATGCCTGATGTTGACGAACGCCCTCCCGGAAGCGCAAACTCCGCGGCAATTGAAGGACGACCGTTTAGCTTCACCACCATTTCAGGAGATCGCGAAGATGCTTCGCACGACACTCGCCATCATGGCACTTCTTGCCGCCAGCAGCGCCCAGGCCCAGGATTGGACCGGCCCCTACGCCGGCCTTGGCATCGGCAAGGTCGACGGAACCCAGAACTCTGGCGCCGGGTACGCTCTCGAAGGCACTCCGGTCAGCCTGTTCGGCGGCTACAACTGGCAGAACGGCAACCTCGTCTTCGGCGGCGAACTGGCGCTTCACAGCGACGACATCACGCTGACCGCCTTTCCGTCCATCGAATACAAGAACATGATCGACCTGAAAGGACGTCTTGGCTACGGGTCGGGCCGGACGCTGGTCTACGGTGTTCTCGGCGTCTCGAAGACGACGTATGAGAACGGCGGCTTCACCGATGATCTTGACGGCTTCGCCTATGGTCTCGGGGCAGAGTTTCTTGTGTCCGACAAGATCTTTGCCGGGGCCGAATACCTGCGCCGCGACTTCGATCACAGCAATCCGGGCGTCACGACCGATATCTCGACCTTCTCGCTGCGGGTCGGCATCAAGTTCTGATCCAGCGGCAGTATCGCGCTTTGCCCGGTCCCGTGCTAGCGTCCGGGCATGGCCGATCCTGTCCTGACCTTCACCGACCGCGGCATCTACTGCCCCGCCGGGGACTTTCACATCGACCCCTGGCGCCCGGTGCCCCGCGCCCTCATCACCCATGGCCACAGCGACCACGCTCGCTGGGGGATGGGCGCCTACCTTGCCACCGATCAGGCCCTTCCCGTGATCCGCAAGCGCCTTGGCCCGATCACCGCAGAAGGCATCGCTTACGGCGAAACCCGCCAGATCGGCGGCGCAAGCGTCTCGTTCCACCCCGCGGGCCATGTCCCCGGCTCGGCTCAGATCAAGGTGACCGTGGCGGGCGAAAGCTGGGTTGTGTCAGGCGATTACAAGACCGAACCCGACGGCCTGGCCGAACCCTTCGTGCCCGTCCCCTGCCACGCCTTCATCTCTGAATGCACCTTCGGCCTGCCGATCTTCCGCTGGGACCCGCAGCCCATGGTCATGAACCAGATCGCCCGCTGGTGGGCCGCCAACGCCGCCGCTGGGAAAACCTCGATCCTTGGCGCCTACAGCTTTGGCAAGGCCCAGCGCCTGCTGGCGGGCCTGCCAAACCTTGGCCCCATCCTGACCCACGGCGCGGTGGAAGAGATGACCCAGACCCTGCGCGATCAGGGCTACCCCCTACCCCCCACCGTCCGCGTCACGGCTGAGGTCACCGCGAAAACCCACCCCGGCGCGCTGGCCATCGCCCCACCTTCGGCCCTCGGCTCGGCCTGGGCCAACCGCCTTGGCCCGGTGGAAGAGGCGTTCGTTTCCGGCTGGATGGCCGTCCGCGGCATCCGCCGCCGCCGCGCGCTGGGGACGGGCTTTGTTCTGTCCGATCACGCCGACTGGCAGGGCCTGAACGACGCCATCCGCGCCACGGGCGCGGAAAAGGTCTTCGTCACCCACGGCTACACCGCCCCCTTCCGCCAGTGGCTGGAGACTCAAGGTTACGACGCCGGGATCGTCGAAACCCAGTTCACCGGCGATGATGCCGAAGCGGAGGTGACCGAATGATCCGCCTTGCGACAGTCTTTCTACTTCTGTTTGCGACCCCAGCACCAGCACGCGAGCTTTGTCTTTGCGTGAAATGCCTTTTCGGAGCTTTCAGCCACCATTTTGTAGTCTCCGACTCAATGTCCCCTGCCCTGCCAACCGGCACCTGCTTTAGCATGGCAGTCCGTGGCTCCAGTTCTCCCATGCCCAATCCGGGCCAAATCATCGCCTTCACAGATCAAGTGAACGGGCAAAACTATGTCTTCCGCATGGTCGCCGGACCTGGCCAGACGGTGCAGATGCAGGAAGGCACGCTTGTCATCGACGGCCAGCCCACCCTTCGCCGCCAGATCGACGACTTCACCTATCCAATGGTGCCGAACCTGGCCGGCGCCTTGCCCAGATGTCCAACATTCGTTCCCGAAGGTGGCACCTGCGCAACCCCCCGTTTTGTCGAGACCTTGCCGAATGGAGCATCCTATGAGGTCCTTAACATCGACGAGGACGCTTGGGCCGACCAGACCGAAGTCTTCACTGTCCCTGAAGGCCATGTCTTCGTTCTTGGCGACAACCGCGACAATTCCAACGACAGCCGGTTCAGCATCGTGGCGGGTGGCCGCGGCTTTGTCCCGATCGACAACCTCATCGGCACTTTCGACATGATCCTGTCGCCGTGAACCGTTTCGCCGCCCTCTTTGCCGCGCTCGACGGCACCACCAAGACCGGCGCGAAAACCGCCGCCCTTGCCGACTATTTCCGCACCGCCCCTGAGGCTGACCGGGTCTGGACCATCGCGCTTCTCACCGGCCGCCGCCCCAAGCGCGCCGTCAATGCGACGGAACTTCGCCTATGGGCGGCGGAGGCCGCAGGCGTCCCGGATTGGCTCTTTGAGGAAAGCTATACCGTCGTTGGCGACCTGGCCGAGACCATCGCCCTCCTCTTGCCGCCCGCCACCGCGACCGTTGACCTGACCCTCGATCAAGCCATCCGCAGCCTGATCCAGCTGACCGGCCAGCCGCTTGAGGCCCGCAAATCCGCCGTCCTGACTATGTGGTCGCAGCTGCCCACGACCGAACGGTTCCTGTTCAACAAACTCCTCACCGGCGGCTTTCGGATGGGCGTGGCCCAGGGCTTGCTGACCCGGGCGCTGGCGCAGGCGACGGGGGTTGAGGAAGCCACCCTCGCGCACCGCCTGATGGGCAACTGGGACCCCGCGCGCACCCCCTTCGCCGCCCTGATCGCTGGCGACAGCCCCGAAGACGGCGGCAATGTCCGCCCCTACCCCTTTGCCCTTGCCAGCCAGCTTGAAGACGGCCCCGAAAGCCTGGGGAACCCCGAAGACTGGCTGGCCGAATGGAAATGGGACGGCATCCGAGGCCAGTTGATCGCCCGCCCCGGCGCCTTCGCCCTCTGGTCGCGGGGGGAGGAGCTGATCACCGACCGCTTCCCCGACCTTGCCCCCTTGGCCGATTTCCTGCCCCCCGGCACCGTGATTGACGGCGAAATCCTCGCCTGGGATGCCGCCCAAAACCGCCCCCTGCCCTTCGCCGCCCTGCAAAAGCGCATCGGCCGCAAGACCGTGCCGAAATCCCTCCTCACCGAAGCCCCGGCTATGCTTCTGGCCTATGACCTGTTGGAGGATGCAGGCCAGGACATCCGCGACCAGCCCCTGTCCCACCGCCGCGCGCGGCTGGAGGCGATCATCACCGCCCTCCCCCCCGGCCTGCCGCTGACCACCTCCCCCGCCATCACCGCGCCGGATTGGCTGGGGCTGGCCACGATCCGCGCCACCGCACGGGACGAAGGGGCCGAGGGGCTGATGCTGAAACGCGCGACCTCACCCTACTTCGCGGGGCGCAAACGCGGCGATTGGTGGAAGTGGAAGCTTGACCCCTGGACCGTCGATTGCGTGATGCTCTATGCCCAAGCCGGTCACGGGCGCCGGGCGAACCTTTTCACCGACTTCACCTTTGGCGTCCGCCACGGGAACGAGATCGTGCCCTTCACCAAAGCCTATTCCGGCCTGACCGACGCCGAATTCAACGAGATCACCCGCTGGGTGCAAAAAAACACGCTCGAACGCTTTGGCCCGGTGCGAAAGGTGCCGGCTGAACTTGTGTTCGAGATCGGGTTCGAAGGCATCCAGGCCAGCCCGCGCCACAAATCAGGGATCGCGCTGCGCTTTCCCCGCATGCTGCGCTGGCGCCGCGACAAACCGGTCGACGAGATCGACACCCTCGACAGCCTGCGCGCCCTTCTGCAGGCCGCAAGTTGACGGCCGCTCGTCGATGACTTCGTCACGCCTCGCCACCCTTGCGACGAGAAGACGAAGTCGCACGAGGAGCGGCCCCCGCCTTCAGCGCAGCCCTTGCGCCTGGCCCCCCCTGACCCCTAGATGTCACCCATCAGTTTACCGGAGCGCCCCATGACCCTGCCCCTGCCTCATCCCGTCTTCGACGCCAACACCACTGGCGGCAGCTTCGGTGACCTTCCCGATTGGGACTTGACCGACCTTTACCCAAGCCCCGACGCCCCCGAATACGCCGCCGACATGGCCGAGCTTGACCGCGCCTGCCACGCCTTTGCTGCCACCTATGAGGGGCACCTCGGCGGCCTTGATGCCAAAGGCCTTCTGGCCTGTGTCGAGGAATACCAGCGCATCGACGTCATCGCCGGGCGGCTGATGTCCTATGCGGGCCTGCGCTACTACCAGAATACGATGGACCCCGAACGCGCCCAGTTCATGGGCAACGCGCAGGACCGCGTGACGAACGCGACCACGCCTTTGGTGTTCTTCAGCCTTGAATTCAACCGCCTGGAAGAGGCGCACCTGACCCGCCTCATGGCCGAAAGCGCAGGCCTTGCGCGCTACAAGCCCGTCTTCGACCGCATGCGCGCCATGCGTCCGCACCAGCTGTCGGATGAGCTGGAAAAGTTCCTGCATGACGAAAGCGTGGTCGGCGCGTCGGCCTGGAACAAGCTTTTCGATGAAACCATGGCGGGCCTGATGTTCACCGTGGCGGGTGAGGCCGAGCCGCTGAACCTCGAAGCCACCCTCAACCTTCTGACCGACCCCGCCCGCCCCCGGCGTGAAGCGGCAGCGCGCGCCCTGGCCGAGGTGTTTGACAAAAACGTCAAGCTCTTCGCCCGCATCCACAACACGCTGACCAAGGAAAAGGAAATCCACGACCGCTGGCGCAAGATGCCAACGCCCCAGCATGGCCGCCACCTTTCCAACCATGTGGAGCCCGAGGTAGTCGAGGCGCTGCGCAACGCCGTCGTCGCCGCCTACCCCAAGCTCAGCCACCGCTACTACCGGCTGAAAGCGAAGTGGATGGGGCTGGAAAAGCTGCAGGTCTGGGACCGCAACGCCCCCCTGCCGACCGAAGCCCCGCGCCTGGTGAACTGGCCTGAGGCCCGTGCCACCGTCACCGACGCTTACGCCGCCTTTGACCCGCGGATGGCCGACCTTGCGACGCCCTTCTTCGAAAAGGGCTGGATTGATGCGGGTGTCAAACCCGGCAAGGCGCCGGGTGCCTTTGCCCATCCGACCGTGACCACCGTCCACCCTTACGTCATGCTGAACTACCTCGGCAAACCACGCGACGTGATGACTCTGGCGCATGAACTTGGCCACGGCGTCCACCAGGTCCTTGCTGCGGGTCAAGGCGAACTTCTCGCCTCAACCCCCCTGACCCTCGCCGAAACGGCATCGGTGTTCGGCGAGATGCTGACCTTCCGCAAACTCCTCGACGGCGCGAAATCCCCAGCCGAGCGGAAAACCCTCCTCGCCGGCAAGGTGGAGGATATGATCAACACCGTCGTCCGCCAGATTGCCTTCTACGACTTCGAATGCAAACTCCACGCCGCCCGGGCCGAAGGGGAGTTGACCCCAGACGACATCAACGCGCTCTGGATGTCCGTGCAAGCCCAGTCCCTGGGTGACGCCTTCGAATTCATGGACGGGTATGAAACCTTCTGGGCCTACATCCCGCACTTCGTCCACTCGCCCTTCTACGTCTACGCCTACGCCTTCGGCGACGGCCTCGTGAACGCGCTTTACGCGGCCTACGCCAACGGCATGCCGGGGTTTGAGGACAAGTATTTCGACATGCTGAAAGCCGGCGGATCGAAACACCACAAGGACCTTCTGGCCCCCTTCGGCCTGTCGCTCTCTGACCCCGCCTTCTGGGATCAGGGCCTTTCCATGATCGCCGGCTTCATCGACGAGCTTGAGGCGATGGAAGCCTAAGGCCCACCGCCGGGACCGTGGCCCATCGGCCGCGGTCTTGGCGAAAATGCAACAGTCGCGCGGTTTGCGCGGGCACCGCTTGTGTGGCGGCCTGGGCTCCATACATCCCAGCATCCGGAGGCAGCCTGGTATCGCCAAGGGCCATCCGGGCCGGTGATGGAGAGCCCCTATGCCTCTGTTTCTGCAAGCCCTTCCCCTTTCCCTGAAAACCTTCTGGCGTTACCTCGCGATCCTGCCGATCCTTGGGGTCATCGCCTGCCTTCTCCTGCTGGCCAGCTTCATCCCGCTGGTCGGGCTGGTTGTCCCCGGCACGGTCTACGCCTACTGCCTGATGACCGGCCTGCGCTGCGCCCTGGCCGCACGCGGGCACAACACCGACCCCGGCTTTGGCCATATTCTGCGGGCAGGCGTGGTCTTCTGCCTGCTGACCATCGCCGCCACCTTTGTGATCGAATCTGCCGCCCTGCTGATGCCTTTGGGCCTAAGCCACGCCTTTGGCTGGCTGGACGGGCTGGTGGACGACGATCCCCGCCTCCTTGCGTTCGGCGGCGGGGTCTTCGGCCTTCTGGTCCTCTTCTCCATGCTCTGGACCGCCGCCCTTGCCGTGCCGATGACCTTTGCCGTCGCCGGGTCCAGCCAGCGGGCGGGTATCAACCCGTTTGACGGGATCGGCACCGGCATGATCGGCCTCACGCTGATCAGCATCGTCTGGATGATCGGCGGCAGCTTTTTCTCGATCTTCGGTGAGGTGGCGACCATGGTGGCACTTCTCTTCGAAACCATCCGCGCCGTGATCGCCGCCGAAGACCCGGGCTGGGACTGGAGCATCAGCCCCCTGTCCCTCCTGGGTGGCACGCTCTGGATGGCCTGGGCCTCAAGCTGGTTCTTTTCCGCCGCGGTTCTTTATTGGGAACGGGCCGTCGCCCGCCGCAGCGCCAACGCCCAAGCCAGCATTGAAGCAACTCGCGTGTCGTCCGAGGATCTGCGCGCCCTGCGCCTCGCGCGGATGCGCGGGACGGACGGCCCGCAAAGCTGATTACATCCGCTGGACCGCCAAGCGCGTCAGGTCCGCCAGATGCCCCTCCAGCAGTGCCGCCGCCTCATCCATGGTGGCGGCACTGGCATCGGCATCCACGATGCGGGCGATGTCGGGGTCGTGGCCGACAATCTGGCCCGCAACCAGAATCCAGATATGCGGGCAGCGGATGCGCAGCGCCACGATCAGCCGCGCCGTCGCAAAGGTCATTGACGGCAGCGAGGCGGACAGGCCCAGCATCGCCGGCTGCATCCGGGCAATCTCACTCACCAGCGCGTCATGACCAAGCCCCAGCCGCAGCGAAATGTCCCAGCCTTTGCGCCGCATCGTATCGGCCGCAATGGTCGCGCCAATCCCGTGCACTTCGCCCGGTACGCTGGCGAACACCGCCTCGGCGCCCGGGGGGGCGGTCAGCCGTTCGGCCAGAAACACCGACCGCAGGTCGCGCAGAATGGCATAGATCCGGCCCGCACCCAGGATCACCTCGGCCGCCGTCGCCTCATCGCGGTCCCAGCGCGTGCCCAGACGGCGCGCGGCTTCGGCCAGATAGGCGTGATAGATCGTGTCGGCCGACATCCCGTCCAGCCGCGCGGTTTGCACAAGGTCTGCCGCTGCCGTGTCATCCTGCGACAACAGGGCATCGCACAGATGCTCGATCGCGGCATTGCCCGGCAGGTCCGGCGGCAAGGCCACCGGGCTTTCGCTGCGACTGACCCGCAAGATCACCTCACGCGCGAGGACCCGCAGCGCCGCCACCGGCAAAGCGGTCCCGCGTCGTTCCAGGTGTTCATGCGCGCGCGCCACCTGGGGTACCAGCAGCCCGGGGATCGGGTGATAACCTTCAGTCATCGGCGTGCCTTCCAGATGAAGAAACAAGGGGAAACCGGTCACAAGGGCAACATTTACGGTCAGACACAAAGGTGGCGCGCAAACCTTGGCGTGATCGCTTGGCAAGGTCGGGTGACAGCAGGCCCGGGGCAGCATTGCCCCGACAATCGCAGCGACTCAGCAAAGCCTATCACACCACCGTGACCATGCACCCAAATTCGCCGCCGCAGTGCAGCGGCGACAGGGATCAGATTTCGACCGCGACGTCGTAGACCCGGTCCATCATGGCTTGCGTGCCGCGCACAAACTCCAGCGGGCAGGGGTAAGCCGCGCCTGTGCGCACCGACCGTCCGAAAGCCTCGACCTGCAACTTGTAGTGGTTTGCGGTCGGAAAACGTTCAACCGTGACGCGGTTGCCGTTCTGGTGCAGTTCCACCTCGGCCAGATCGTTAACGTTGGCGTTGAACGGCCCGCCCTCCAGCCGGATCATGCCCTTGGTGCCCTGGAACGTGGCGACCTGACGGTTGTACATCCTCATCGAGGTCATCGACCCATAGGTGAACCGCCCCTGCGGCCCCTCCATGATCCCCGCCACTTGCGCAAACACATCCACCCCGTTTTCGCGGCGGATGCGGGCCGACAGGTCCACAGGCTCAGCCCCGGTCACAAACCGCGCGGAGCCGAAGGTGTAGACGCCAATGTCGCGCAAGGATCCGCCACCAGTTTCGGGCTTGTTGCGGATATTGCCGCCTTCGGTCAGGTTGAAGCTGAAGGCCACATCGGCATGCACAAGCGTGCCGATCTCGCCCGCCGCAAGCCATTCCTTGGCGCGCTGCCACTGCGGGTGGTGCACGATCATGTAGGCCTCTGCGGCCAGAAGGCCGGTGCGGTCGCGCGCGGCGATGATCTGGTCAATCTCGCGCGCCTTCATGGCGATGGGCTTTTCGGTCAGCACATGCTTGCCCGCCGCAAGCGTCTTCAGCGTCCATTCCACATGCAGATGGTTCGGCAGCGGGATATAGACCGCGTCGATGGTCGGGTCGGCCAGCAGCGCGTCATAGCTGGAATGAACCGTGATCCCGGGCGCGAAAGCTTGAAACCCCTCGGCCTTGGCCGGGTCCGAGGTTGCAAGCGCCGCAAGTTCGGCCCCTTCGGCGGCATGGATCGCCGGCGCCATATGTTCACGCGCGAATTTCGCAGCGCCCAGCACGCCCCATCTTACCGGTTTCATGGCAGTCTCCCCCCGTTGACCTCACGGGGGGCATTTGTGCCGAAATCCGCCGATCATTCAACCCGCCGAAAGCGCAGAAACGTCATCAGGCCGAACGGTCGCACCTGAACCTGCTCTTCCAGCTTCAGCCCGGGGTGGCCCAGGACCCGGCCCATCTCGAAATCGGCATGCCAGCCCAAGAGGTCCGCGAGGGGCGTGGCCAGCCGTTCGGCCAGTGACCAGCCCTCCGCCCGCCCGGCAAAGTGGTTGGCGATCAGCACCGACCCGCCGGGGCGGCAGACGCGGACCATCTCATCCAGCACCCGCTCCGGCTCTGGCACGACCGACATGATGTGCATCGCGGCCACATGGTCAAAGGCCGCATCCGGCAGGTCCATCGCGCGGGCGTCCATCTGGTGCAGCCCCGCCACGTTGCGAAGACCCAACTTCGCCGCCCGTAACTCCGCCTCGCGCAGCATCTCGGCCGAGACGTCGATCCCGGTCACCGTGACCGATGGCGCGTAATAGCCCAGCGCAAGGCCGGTGCCGATGCCCACCTCCAACACCGATCCGCCCGTGGCATTTACATGCCGGGCGGCCAGCACACGGCCGCCTTGGGTGATCCGGCCAAAGGCAAGGTCATAGACCGGAGCCCAGCGACGATAGGTTTTCTGGATAGCGTCCACTTGCATGCATATGATTCCTTTGGTCTTTCAACCCCAGCCTGCGCAGCTGGCACGGAAAAGCAAGTCAGTTGAACGTCAGGCGGTGGGCCCCTGCCGCATTGCGCGCAGGAACAGCCACAGGATCGCCGCCAGATAGCCCAGCGAAAGCGCCAGCAGCGTGAACCAGGGGTAGGTCAGCAAGGCCGCCACCACCATGACCGAGCCTACCAGCACATAGCGCGCATAGTCGGCGGCAATCGTGATCCGCTTCAAGGACGGCGTCCGCACCCGGCTGATCATCAAAGCCCCGATGCCAACCATCCACAGCGCCACCAGCACCGGCGGCAGCGCCACCGCCCGGCCAAGGCCCACCTCCAGCGCAAAGGCCAGATACATCGGCGCCAGTGCCAGCATTGCACCGGCAGGCGACGGCACGCCGATGAACACGGTCTTTTCCGCCGCCTCACCCGCCGCACGGCTGCCGACGTTGAACCGCGCCAACCGCAGCATGCAGCAGACGGCATAGACCAGGACGGCAATCCACCCGAGGCTGGTCTCCGGCCGCAGCGCCCAGAGGTACAGCACCAACCCCGGCGTCACGCCGAAGTTCACGAAATCACATAGGCTGTCGAGTTCAGCCCCAATGGCGCTTTCCGATTTCAGCATCCGCGCGAGGCGCCCATCAAGCCCGTCCAGCGCCGCCGCCGTGCCGATCAACAGCACCGCCATCGCGAAATTCCCTGCAATCGCAAAGCGGATCGCGGTCAGCCCGGCGCACAGCGCCAGGATCGACACAAGGTTCGGCAAAAGCTTCAGCAGCAACAGCTGCCGCGGCGCCTCGGACGGCCTGCGCGCCATCACTCGATCCGTGCGGCGCGCGCCGGGGCATCCTGCCCGATCAGCGCGATTACCGTCTCACCGGCGCACATGGTCTGGCCCAGCGCCACCTGCGGTTGCACGCCTTCGGGCAGGTAGACGTCCAGCCGGCTGCCAAAGCGGATCAGCCCGAAACGCTCGCCCGTCCGCACCACATCGCCCGGCGCTTTCCAGCACATGATCCGACGCGCCACGAGGCCTGCGATCTGCACCACCGCAATCGTCCGGCCATCCGCCATCTCGATCGCCAGGGCATTGCGTTCATTGTCGGTGCTCGCCTTGTCCAAGGAGGCGTTGACGAAGGTCCCCGGCCGGTAGGCGACCGCGGTGATCTTGCCAGCAATCGGCGCGCGGTTCACGTGGCAGTTGAAAACCGACATGAAGACCGAAACACGGATCAGCGCCTCCGGTCCCATTCCCAGTTCCGGCGGTGGCACCGCGCGTTCAATGAGGCTGACCACGCCATCCGCCGGGCTGACCAAGAGCCCCGCATTCTGCGGCACGGCGCGCTTGGGATCGCGGAAAAAGTAATAGCACCAGACCGTCAGGCCCAGACCCAGCCAACCTAAGGGGTCCCAGATCCAGAACAGGACCAGCGTGATCGCGCCAAAAATGGCCACGAATTTCCACCCCTCGGGGTGCATCGGCTTCAGGAAGGTGTCGATCATTCTCATGCCCGCCTCCTATCCCCCTCAGCGACGCTTATCAAACGAAAAGCCCCGGCCCACAGCGCAACCAGCGCCGCAAACCGGAGTTTTGCAAAACTCCGGACCGGAGCCTTCCAAGGCTCCGGCACGATTTCTTTCAAGAAATCGCCCCCGCGCAACGGCGTCAGGCCGGGATCGCCATGCCCTTGCCCTTCGCCAGTTCGCGCATCTTGGCCTGCAGCTTTTCAAAGGCCCGCACTTCGATCTGGCGGATCCGCTCGCGGCTGACGCCATAGCTTTCCGACAGCTCTTCCAGCGTCACCGGCTCTTCCGACAGGCGGCGCTGCATCAGCACGTCCTTTTCCCGGTCGTTCAAGACCGACAGGGCCTGCGACAGAAGCGCACGGCGGGCGTCAAGCTCGTCCTTGGCCTCGTAGGCCTCGGCCTGATCGCTGTCCTCATCCTCAAGCCAGTCCTGCCACTGCGCGCCGCCTTCTTCGCTGCCGACGGTCGCGTTCAAGCTCGCGTCAGACCCCGAAAGCCTGCGGTTCATGTCGATAACTTCGGATTCCGACACGTTCAGGTCAGTCGCGATCTTGGCCACATTCTCGGGCCGCAGATCGCCTTCTTCCAGCGCGCCAACCTTGGCCTTGGCCTTGCGCAGGTTGAAGAACAGCTTCTTCTGGGCGGAGGTCGTGCCCAGCTTCACCAGGCTCCACGACCGCAGGATATATTCCTGAATGCTGGCGCGGATCCACCACATCGCATAGGTCGCCAGGCGGAACCCCTTTTCCGGGTCAAACCGCTTCACTGCCTGCATCAGACCGACGTTGGCCTCGCTGATCACCTCGGCCTGCGGCAAGCCATAGCCGCGGTAGCCCATGGCGATCTTCGCGGCCAGACGCAGGTGGCTCGTCACCATCTTGTGGGCGGCAGCCGTGTCCTGATGGTCCACCCAGCGCTTGGCCAGCATGTACTCTTCTTCAGGCTCCAACAGCGGAAACTTGCGGATTTCCTGCATGTAGCGGTTCAGCCCCTGTTCCGGGCTGGGTGCGGGTAGGTTCGTATAGGTGCTCATCTCGTGCCCCCTGTTCATCCCGGTGCATTATGCCCCCGAGAGGTCGGATAGTCTGTGGTAACGCGCAGACCTTCGCAAGTGTTCCAAGCCTACCCGATTTCCATGCCAATTGTGCGCCGGTGACCGCAATGTGAAGGGTTGTGACATTCGTTCACGGAAATGTCAGCGCCACCCGGCTGCAACGACCCCGCCTGTCAGGAATCCCCCACCGGACAACCCCCCGCCTGACAGGCTAACCAGCACAGAACAATGTCAGACCAGGCCCCCCATGCTTCGCAAAACACTCCGTTTCCTTGCCCGCGGCGTCCTTTTTCCCGGCGCCTTGGCCGCGCTCGTGCTTGCCATCCTGCCCAACGCGGCCCTTGCCCTTTACCCGTGCAATGGCCCCGGCCCGGGCGAAGTGCTGATCGGGATGGACAACAGCACCAACCCGCCCACCCCGCTCTGTGAGTATGTGGGCGAGCAAGGCTACGATCCCGGACCCTCGGGCTATTGGGTCGAACGGTTTGGAGCCATCGCCTGGGGCCGCGATGCATCGGACGGGCCGACCTACACCTGGTTCATCAACGCCAGCAGCGCGGCCGAGGCTGAGAACGGCGCGATCCAGGCCTGCGTGAACAGCGGGTTCTTCAATTGCCACCTGGGGCCTGCAGTGGCCAATGGCGCGCTGGCCATCGCGGTTGATGCCGAAGGGGGGCTCTGGGCCGACTGGGGCGGTGATGTCGGCCAGGCCAAGCGCAAGACGCTGCGGCTGTGCCGCAAGTCGGCAAAAGGCTGCAAGATCGAACAGACGCTGGAAACCCCCGCTGCCTGGGTCAGCTATTAGCGTTTTCCCCCGCCGCGAAACGCAGCGGGGGAAAGTTCACCTAAGGCCCGGTCTGCAGCGGACGGGCAAAGACCACCTTGTCTTCGCCCGCCTGATAGTAGCTGCGGATCACCGCCTCCTGACCAAAACCCAGCCGCTCATAGAACGCCCGCGCCCCCGCAAACGCCGCCAGGCCTGAGGTTTCGACCAGCAAAAGCCGCCCGCCCGCGCCGCTCAGGGCCGAGGTGATCGCGCCCACCAGCGCGCGCCCCAGCCCGCTGCGCTGCGCGTCCGGGTGGACGGCCAGCAGCAAAAGGTTCCAGGTCCCGTCCGTCAGACGCTCTGGCGCGGCATAGGCAAGGCCCAGCGCCTGCCCACCGCCAGTGGCGATCAGCCAAGGCTCATCGGCTTGGCCGGTCAGATACGGTGCAGCCATCCCCGGCAAAAGCTCGGCCGGGAAAAGATCAACCGCCGCGATCAATGTCTGTGCGGCGGCAAGGTCATCCTGCCGCAAGGGGCGGATGATGCGTGAGGGTGTCATAATGTGTCTCCTTACCCCTGATTGTCGGTCTGTGCCCGGACGGACAGGCGGCCAAGTCGGCTGATGCGGTACGGCCCGCCGCCCTCCGACGCGATCAGCCGCTTGCGTCGCAGCCGCTGGAATACGGACAGAGAGCAGTCGGCAAGGATCAGCCCGTCGCGCGTGACACAAAGGATTTCCGTGATCTTGGCGCGGTCGCCACGCGTGGCGTCAATCCGCCCGCCCAGCGCCAGCACATGCAGCACTCGCTGCTCGGTTCGAGAGATGTTCATTGTTGGACCGAAGAAGAAAGCCATGCCTGGACTGGTGGCATGCGGCCCCTTGGCCCTGCCCCCGATCGCTCACATCACCCGGGGCCCGACAGGTCGGGCGGGTGATCTCAGCAGGCTCCCGCAGTCTCTGGCATGAACACTCCATCGCGCCGCGGGATCTTCGGAGTCCGGCGGCTAGGAAAGTTTAGCGCAGCGCGCCATGCCCTGCAATCAGGGTCAGCGGGCCAGTTGGATGGGGTGAAAAAGCCTTAACAAAAGCTGAACACCGCCCCGCACCGCAAGGCAAAGCATTGATATCGCAGCATCAAAGGAACTGTCCCTGCCCGGGACACCCCCTACCGCGCCCGCAGCGCCTCGATCAACGCGGCCATGTCCTCTGGCAGGGGCGAGGTGAATTCCACCCTCTCCCCCGTGACCGGATGGTCGAACCCCAGGCTCGCCGCATGCAGCGCCTGCCGGAGGAAAGTGTTGGCCAATGCAGCCCCTGCGCCAAACGCCTTCTCGGCCAGCCGCCGCGTCCCGCCATAGGTCTGGTCGCCCAGAAGCCCGTGCCCGGCATAGGAAAGATGCACCCGGATCTGATGCGTCCGCCCCGTCTCAAGCCAGCATTCGATCAGCGATGCCTCAGCCCCGAAAGCCTCCACCACCCGGGCGCGGGTGACGGCGTGGCGGCCCTGCTCCCAGACCACGGCCTGACGCTGACGGTCGGTCTTGTGGCGAGCAAGGCCGGTCGCGATCTTCAGGATCCCGCCCGCCTCAAACGTCACCCCCCGCAACCCCCGCAAGCGCGGGTCAGACGCCTGCGGCACCCCATGCACCACCGCAAGGTAGCGCCGGGTGACGGTGTGATCCTCGAACTGCCGCGCAAGCCCATGATGCGCCCGGTCGGACTTGGCCACGACCAGAAGCCCCGTCGTGTCCTTGTCGATCCGGTGCACGATCCCAGGCCGCCGCGCGCCGCCGATCCCTGACAGCGTGTCGCCACAGTGATGCAAGAGCGCATTGACCAGCGTGCCCGTGGGCGTGCCCGGCGCGGGGTGGACGACCATGCCGGCGGGTTTGTCGATGACGATCAGATCGGCATCCTCATAGACCACGGTCAGGGGGATGGCCTCGGGCAAGGTTTCAATGCTGATGGCGGGGGCAAGGGTCAGGACATAGACCTGCCCCTCGGCCACCTTGGCCTTGGGGTCGGTCACCGCCACGCCATCCCGCGCGACGTCGCCGTCTGCGATCATCCGCATCAGGCGCGAGCGTGACAGCGACGCTTCCTCTGGCACCGCAGCCGCAAGCGCCTTATCAAGGCGGGGGGCTGCGTCCTCGCCGATGGTGACAGTCAGGGTCCCGCCTGTCGCTTCGGTTTCCGCGTCGTCACCGTCCTCGAAAGTCCCGTCCCCGAAAGTCCGTTGCATGTCCGATCCCGCCCCGCCAGATGATCTGCCAAATGACCTTGGCGCCCTGCCGCCCAGCCTGCGGCTTTTGAAGTGGCTGGTGATCGTGCTGACGCTGACCATGATCGGCGGTGTCATAACCGTGGTAGGGCTGCTTGTCACCCGGATGCCGCAGGCCTTTGGTGCCAAGGCCCCGACCCTGCCGGAAGAGTTCACCCTGCCCGAAGGCACCCGGGCGCAGGCGGTGACTTTCGGGACCGGCTGGGTGGCCGTGGTGACCACCGATGACCGCATCCTGATCTTCGACGAAAGCGGCACCTTGCGGCAAGAGGTTCCCCTGACCCCCTGACGCTGCACCCGGCCCGGGCGTCTATCAAATTGAGCGCCTTGCGGCGCAGTCCTTTTGTCTCGCCTCTGGCGCGCAGGCGCGCCAACCGGCTCGGAAAGTGGGGGCAGTCTGCCCCCAGACCCCCTGAGAGTATTTGTCAAAAGAGCAAACCGAAGCCCACAGGCTGAGTATCGCCATGACCGGAAACCGACCCCGGAATGGCGGGGATGGGCATGACCCCTGCTGTCATGGGCTGCAGGGTTCATAAGGTAACGGGGGGACTGCGATGATCGGCGATCTTGGCGTGGCGGATGCAACGGCACTTGCGGGGCTAGTGGCAAAGGGCGAGGTCTCGCCGACTGAGCTGCTGGACGCGGCATTGGCAGCGGTCGAAGCGCGCAACCCGGCGCTGAATGCGGTGGTGCTGCTGCAGGAAGGTGTCGCCCGCAAGGCGATTGCCGATGGCTTGCCTCCCGGACAATTCCGGGGTGTGCCGTTCCTGATCAAGGACCTTGGGATCGAGGCGAAGGATTATCCCAGCCACAATGGCAGCCGGTTGCTGGCCAACACCGTCTACCGCGGCGACAGCGCCATCTTCGCGCGGATCAAGGCGACAGGCGTGGTCACCTTTGGCCGCACCACCAGCCCCGAAGGCGGGATTGGGGCTGCGACCGAGGCTGCTGTTTATGGTGGCCCAACGCGCAACCCCTGGAACCTGGAACACACATCCGGCGGGTCCTCGGGCGGGGCGGGGGCGGCGGTGGCGGCGGGGATCGTGGCCTTTGCGCATGGGTCGGACGGTGGGGGGTCGGTGCGCATCCCGGCCGCAAGCTGCGGGCTATTCGGCTTCAAGCCGACGCGCGCGCGGCTGCCGGATGGTCCCTATGCCGGGGAAGGCTGGGCGGGGATGGCGATTGACGGGTTTCTGACCCGGTCAGTGCGCGACACCGCCGTGATGCTGGATGCCTGCGAAGGCGCGGACCTTGGCGCGCCCTATTGGGCACCACCCCTTGCGCGCGGCCATGCCGATGCGATCAGCCGCCCGCCGCGCCGGTTGCGGGTGGCGATCTGCGACACCACGCTGACAGGGGAGCCGATCCACCCCGAGGTGGCCGAGGCTGTCCGCGCCACCGGCCACCTTCTGGAGGCGATGGGCCACAGCGTCGAACCCGCCCTGCCCCGCGCCGATGTGGCGATGATGATGCGGGCGTGGACGGACATCGTCGCGGTCGGGACGGCGCTTGGCATCCGGTCGGCACTGAAGGGGCGACCTCTGACCGATGATCTGGTCGAGGGCGTTGGTCGAGGTGCCTCTGCCCACGCCGAAACCCTGCATCCCACGCGGTATCTTGAGGCGGTGGGCGAGATCCACGCCTTTGGCCGCCAGATGGCGCGGTTCTTTGACGGGGGGCCGGATATCCTGCTGTCGGCCACCCTGGCGGAACCGCCTGCACGCGTCGGGCGTTTCAATCATGCGACGGAAGATTACGTCGCTTACCGGACCGGGCCGCAGGGGATCTTTGCCTATTCCCCGTTCTGCGCGGTCTTCAATGCCAGCGGCCAGCCTGCTGCAAGCCTGCCCCTTGGTTGGTCCTCAGACGGTCTGCCCATCGGCATCCATCTGGCGGCGGCTTTCGGGCAGGATGAATTGCTGATTGCCTTGTGCGCAGAGGTTGAGCGGGCCGCCCCCTGGGGCGCAAAACGTGCGCCCATGGCTGGGTGACGGGGAAGGAATCGCTTGTCAGCACATAATCCGGCGTCTCAATATGATCAAATGAACATGAACCAACGGGGTGTGACCGTGGCCGATACGGTAACGATCTCTGCCCGCAATGTCGTCAAGGCCTTCGGGCAGGGTGCAGCGCAGATGCGGGCGCTGGACGATGTGTCGGTGGATATCCGCAAGGGGGAGTTCTTTACCCTCCTCGGCCCCTCTGGCTGTGGCAAGACCACGCTTCTGCGGCTGATCGCGGGGTTCGAAATGCCCTCGGCCGGGACGATCCTGCTGGACGGGGCCGATATCACCACCCTGCCGCCGAACAAGCGGCCGGTGAACACGGTCTTCCAAAGCTATGCCCTGTTCCCGCACCTGACGGTGGCCGAGAATGTGGCCTTTGGCCTGCAGATGCTGGGCAAACCGGCGGGCGAGGTGAAGGCAACGACCGAACGGATGCTGGCACTGGTCAAGCTTGAGGCGCTGGCGGGGCGCAAGACGGCGCAGCTGTCGGGCGGCCAGCAGCAGCGCGTGGCCTTGGCCCGGGCGCTGGCGCCGCAGCCGAAGGTTCTGTTGCTGGATGAGCCGCTGAGCGCGCTTGACCTGAAGCTGCGCAAGGAAATGCAGATCGAGTTGAAGCGCCTGCAGCTTGAGACCGGCATCACCTTCGTCTTCGTGACCCACGACCAGGAAGAAGCGCTGACCATGTCCGACCGGATCGGCGTCATGTCGAACGGCAAGCTGCAGCAGGTGGGCACCGCGAAGGACATCTACACAAGGCCCCTGAACCGCTTTGTCGCGAGTTTCATCGGCGAGACGAACTTCCTGACCGGCAAGGCCGAAGCGGGCGGTGTCAGGCTTGCCACTGGCGACCTCATCGCCCTGCCCCTGCAGGCTGCCGACACCGGGCGCCGCGTGACCGTGGCCCTGCGGCCCGAACAGATGCGCCTTGGGGTGGTGGAAAGCGGGGCGATCAAGGCCCGCGTCGCGTCACTTGTCTACTTCGGCACCGACACGCATTGCCACCTGCACCTTGCCGACGGGACCGAGGTTGTCGCCCGCCTGCAAAGCCCGGCCGATGGCGAAAGCGGCCTCATCCAAGGCCAAGAGGTCGGCATCACCTTTGTCCCCGGCGCCGCCCAGCGGGTGGAGGAGTGATGTCCCCCGCCGAGGAGAACGCCATCAAATCCTCGGCCCGCACCGGCTGGCTTTTGTCCGCGCCCGCGCTGGTGATCCTGTTCATCGCTGCCGCCGGCCCCTTGCTGATCGTGCTGGTCTATTCCTTCCTGTCGCCCGGCCAGCATGGCAACGTGGTGTGGGAGTTTTCGACCGACGGTTGGGTCGGTGTCCTGTGGTCCGAGGATATCTTTACCGGCGAATGGGCGCTGGCTGACGCGCATCTGGCGATCTTCTGGCGCTCGCTCTGGCTGTCCTTGCTGACAACCGCCTTCACCTTCCTTGTGGGCTTCCCGACCGCCTGGTTCATAGCCACACGGCCCCCGAAGGAACGCGCGCTGTGGCTGTTCCTGATCACCATCCCGTTCTGGACCAACCTTCTGATCCGCACCTACGCGATCAATGAGGTGCTGCGGAAGGAAGGCCTGATGAACACGGTCCTGATGGGCCTTGGCATCACCGACACGCCCGTGGAGGTGCTCTATACCCAGACCGCGATCTTCATCGGCATGACCTATGTCTACCTGCCGCTGATGGTCTTGCCCCTTTTCGCCGCCATCGACCGCTTTGACATGAAACTACTGGAGGCGGGCTATGACCTTTACGCCAGCCGGATGCAGGTCTTGCGGCGGATCATCTTGCCCATCGTCAAACCGGGCATCATCGCCGGGTCGATCCTGGTCTTCGTGCCCTCGCTTGGCGCCTACGTCACTCCGCGCGTCCTTGGCGGTGGCAAGCAGATGATGATCGGCAACTTCATCGAGCTGCAGTTCCTGCAAGGCAAGAACTGGCCGCTGGGGGCGGCGCTGTCGATGCTTTTGCTGATGATCGTGATGGTCGCCCTCTTGGTCTACGTCCGCTATGCCAACAAGGGGTCGTCCCATGGCTGATCGCGGCTTTCAGGTTGCCCGCCTGCCGGGCTTTGCCACCACGGCAATCATCGTCTTCGTGGCGCTTTACCTGCCGATCGTCACGTTGGTGGCCTACTCCTTCAACGCAAGCACCTCGCTTGCGGTCTGGGGTGGGTTTTCGCTGGATTGGTACGCCAAGGCCTGGGACAATCAACAGGTCAAGGACGCCACGCTGCGATCCTTGATCATCGCGAGTTTCGCTGCGGTGATCTCCACCACCGTCGCCACGATGGCGGCATTGGGGACCACGCGGCGAAAGGCGTTCAAGGGGCAGACCCTGATCTACGTGATGATCAACCAGCCCCTGATGGTGCCGGAAATCGTGACCGCCGTGGCGCTGATGATCGTCTTCGGCCTGATCAAGGTCTGGCTGACCAGCATTGGCATGGGTGGGCTGACCACCGGTCTTGGCTATCTGATCCTCGCCCACTCCGCCTTCTGCATCCCCTTCGCCTACCTTCCGATCCGCGCGCGGCTGGAAGGGATGGACCTGACGCTGGAAACCGCCGCCGCCGATCTTTACGCCACCCCATGGCAGACGTTCCGCCGGGTGACGCTGCCGCTTCTGGCCCCTGGCATGATCGCCGGCGCCATGCTGGCCTTCGTCATCTCCTTGGATGACGTGGTGATTACCGAGTTTGTGAAATCCGGCGGGCAGGATACCCTGCCCACCTACATGCTGGGCCAGATGCGCCGCCAACTGACCCCTGAAATCAACGCCGTCTCGACCATGCTTCTGGGCCTGACGGTGGTGTTGCTGACCGCGTTCTTCCTTCTGACGCGCAAGAAGACCTAAGAAAACCAACCGGGAGACATCTGATGAAAAGACTGATGACCGCGACCGCCCTTCTGATGGCGACCACTGGCCTTGCCTCGGCCGAAGGCGTGCTGCAGCTTTACAACTGGGGCAACTACACCTCGCCGGAGCTGCTGGAGAAGTTCAAGGCCGAGACGGGGATCACCGTGACGGTGACCGACTACGACAGCAACGACGTGGCGCTGGCCAAGATCGAAGCTGGCGGCCATGGGTTTGACCTTGTGGTGCCCTCGGCCAACTATGTGACCATTTTCGCCGACAAGGGCCTGACCGTGCCCCTGGACCTCGCGCGCCTGCCGAACCACGCCAACATCGCCCCCGAATGGAAGGACGTGGTCTGGGATCCAGGTCGTGTGAACTCGATCCCGTGGCAATGGGGCTCGGTCGGCATTGCCGTCGATACCGCCGTCTATTCCGGCGACATCAACACCAGCGCCGTTTGGCTGGAAGTCCCGGATGAGCTGAAGGGCAAGATCAACGTCGTCCCCGAGATGACGGATATCGTCAGCCTTGCAACCCTCTATTACGGCGGCGAGCCCTGCAGCGAAGACCTTGAGGTCTTGAAGAAGGTGCGCGACGGCCTCTTGGCCGCCAAGCCGAACTGGATCGCGATGGACTATGGTGCCACCGAAAAGATGTCGAACAAGGACTGGGCGGCTTCGGTCAACTGGAACGGCTCGACCATGCGGGTGCGTGAGAACGTGCCGACCGTGGTCTATGGCTATCCGAAAGAGGGTTACACCCTCTGGATGGATTCCGTGATGCTGCTGAAAGACGCGCAGAACGTGGATGAGGCTTACGCCTTCATGGACTTCATCATGAAGCCCGAGAATGCGGCGATGATCTCGAACTTCGCGAAATACGCGAACGGGATTGCCGGGTCGGAACCTTTCATGGACCCCGCAATGGCCACCGCGCCAGAAGTGGTTATCCCCGAAGAGCACAAGGCCAACGGCGTCTTCCTGCCGGTCTGCAGCGAAAAAGCGCGGGAATACATGACCGCAATCTGGACCGAGTTGCAGAAGTAAGCGCCCGGTTGACCTGTCGGTGCGGGGGGTTTCACACCCCCCAGTCCCGGCCCGGCCACGGGCCGGGCGCTCTTCGCGGAAACCCTCCACTGGAGGGTTTCTGATCGCTTATCGCCCCCCCGTGGGATATTTGGGCCAGAATGAAAGACCTGAAGGAGTTCTCCGCGACAGAGCTTTCTGCCGCAATCCACGCCCGCAAGGTCGCCCCGTCCGAGGTGATGGCGGCGCATCTGGCGCAGGTGGCTTTGGCGAACGGGCCGGTCAACGCGCTGGTGTCGCTGCGCGATCCCGATGCGCTGATGGCCGAGGCGCGGGCTTTGGACGATGTCGCGCCTGCGGGCTGGTTGCACGGAATTCCCTTTGCCGTGAAGGACCTGGTGGCAACTGCGGGCTTGCGCACCACCTGGGGCTCACCCGTTTTTGCCGACCATGTGCCCCTGAAGGACGACCTAGTCGCTGACCGCTTGCGCGGGGCTGGGGCGATCTTCACCGCCAAGACCAATGTGCCGGAATGGGGCCAGGGGTCGCACAGCTTCAACCCGGTCTTTGGCGTGACGCGCAACCCTTACGACCTGACGCGCACGGCAGGCGGGTCTTCCGGCGGGGCGGCGGCGGCGCTTGCCACGCGGATGGTCTGGGTCGCGGACGGGTCCGACATGATGGGGTCTTTGCGCAACCCCGCCGCCTTCTGCAACGTCTACGGCTTCCGCCCGACCTGGGGACTGGTCCCGTCAGATGCCGAGGGGGACACCTACCTTGCCACCCTCTCCACCGAAGGCCCGATGGCGCGGACGGTGGAGGATGTGGCGCGGTTGCTGATGGTGCTGGCGGGGGAGAACCCGGAAGTCCCCTTCCCGCGCGCCCTTCCCGACCTCACCTCGCTTGACCGCGACATCAAGGGCCTGCGCATCGGCTGGCTGGCCGACTGGGGCGGCGCTTACCCGATGGAGCCGGGGATCCTTGACGCCTGCGAAACCGCCCTGCGCCAGATGGAAGCACTTGGCGCTGTGGTGGAACCGATCCCACCCCCCTTCCCTGCGGAAAAGCTGTGGCAGTCCTGGACCACCCTCCGCGCCATGCTGAACGCCGGGGGCAAGCGGGCGCTGGCCGAAGACCCCGCCAAACGCGCCCTGACCAAGCCCGAAACGCTGTGGGAGATCAGCCAAGGCTTCACCCTCTCCGCCCAGGCCGTCTACGACGCCAGTGTGATCCGCAGCCGCTGGCACGCCCATGCCGCGCGCCTTTTCCAGACCTACGACGCGCTCATCCTGCCCTCTGCCCAAGTCTGGCCCTTCCCGGCCGACTGGCGCTGGCCCGAAACGATCAACGGCCACCCCATGGACACCTACCACCGCTGGATGGAGGTCGTTGTCCCCGCCAGCCTGATCGGCCTGCCCGCCCTTTCGGTGCCCGTGGGCTTCAGCCCCGAAGGCCTGCCGATGGGCATGCAGATCATCGGCCGCTCCGGCGATGACGCCGGCATCTTGTCCATCGGCCAGGCCTGGCACCGCGCGACCGGGTGGCCGCAAAAGCGCCCCCCTCTGGCAGCCGCCCCGGTTTCGCGCTAGGCCTAAGCCTGCAAAGGGGGGATCATGCGGGTTCTCGTCATCGGCTCGGGCTCCATCGGGCGCAGGCACCACGACAATCTCCAGATGCTGGGCGCTTCCTCGCGCCTTGTCTCCTGGCGGGCTGAGGGGATGGGCGGCGCCCAGGCCGCGCTGGACACTGCCGACGCCGTGGTCATCGCCACCGCGACCGATATCCGCCTGCCGTTGATCGAGGCGGCCGCCGCCCGCAACCTGCCCCTCTACATCGAAAAACCCCTCGCCTTCCGCCCCGCGGATGTGGAGGAGATTGCTACACTCGCCGCCCCTGTCGCCACCCGGTCGATGCTCGGGCTGATGCTACGCTATCATCCGGCGGTGCGCGCGCTGGCGGGTGCGGACCTGTCGGACGTGTTCCAATTCGCCCTGACCATCGGCCATGACGTTACCCAATGGCGGCAAAACTGGCGGTTTTCCGAAAGCTACGCCGCCCGGGCCGACGGCGGCGGCGTGCTTCTTGATCTCTGTCATGAGCTTGACCTCGCCCATTGCCTTTTCCCCGGCCTCACCGTCACCCGGGTTCAGTGCATCGGCCATCCGGCCTTTGCGGGCGTGGATTTTGCCAGCCGGATTTCCCTGCAAGGCCAAGGGATTGCAGGCGATGTGTCGATGGACTACCTGACCCCGCAACTCCATCGCCGCACCACCTTGCGCGGGCACCAGCGGATTCATGACTTCGACTTCGCCGCGCAGACCTATGTGGTGACCGAACCCTCCGGTCCCCGGCAACTGACGCTTCCCTTGGAACGCAACGCCATGTTCCTTGACGCAATGCGTGATTTCCTTGCGCTTGCCTCGGGAACTGCCACATCCGGCAACCCGCTGATGCCCCGGCTTGACCTGTGCCTGCCCTCGGCCCGCCTGACCGCCGACGCCTGGGCCGCACGCGACTTCATCGGCGAAATCACGAAGGACATTCCATGATTTTGGGTCACATCGGCGCGCGCAAAGGCTCCAAGGGCGTGCCGGGCAAAAACTTCCGGATGATTGCGGGCAAGCCCCTGATCGACTGGTCGCTGGACCAGCTTTTCGCGCATCCCTTGGTCGATGCCGTCGTCGTCAGCACGGATGACCCGGAAATCTATGACCATGCGATTGCCAAAGGTGCCTTGCAGATCGGACTTCGGCCCGCGCACCTGGCGACCGACACCGCAGGAAAGTGGGGCGTCTGGCAGCATGCGCTGCAGGCGGCTGAAGGGCTGATCGGCCCGGTGGATGCCTTCCTTGATCTTGACTGCACCTCACCCCTGCGGCTGCCGGACGACATCACCGCAGCCCTGGAACTTTACAATATCGAACATCCTGACCTGGTGATGAGCTGTTGTGAGGCTAGAAAGAACCCATATTTCAACCTTGTGGAACCTGACGCGACCGGCGCGCTGCATGTGTCGAAGCCCTTGCCCGGCGGGGTGGTGGCGCGGCAGCAGGCGCCGACCGTCTATGAACATGCGGCCTCCACTTACGTGGTTTCACCCGATTACCTCCGCCGGTCAAACAGCCTATGGGGCGGGCGCGTGATCCCCTACCTCATGCCCCCTGAACGCTGTGTCGACATCGATACGCCCTTTGACTTCCGCCTTGTCGAATTCCTGATGCAAGACGCCCAAAACCAGAAAGCCCAGCCATGACCAACCAACTGACCGGACGCACCATCTTCATCACCGGATCGGGCGGCGTCCTTGGCTCTACCTACGTCCGGCGGATGCTGGCGGAAGGGGCGCGCGTCATCGCGTCGGACCTTCCCGGCGCGCGGGCAGACGCCTTGAAGGCGGCCCACGGGGAAAACCCGGACTTCCGTTTCTACGACCTCGACGTCGGCGATGAAGACCAGGTGACCGGCATCTTCGCCCGCATCCTGGCCGATGGTTGGCAGCCGAATGTCGTCCTGAACAACGCCGCCATCACGGGGGAGCTGTTGATGGGCGCGGGCAAGCCCTTCCCTTCTTTCGCCGATACCAGCGTGTCGGATTGGGAACGCACGCTGCGGACCAACCTGACCGGGGCTTTCATGATCGCCCGGCAGATGGACCGCGATATCGTCGGCAACTGGCCCTGCAGTCTGATCAACGTGGCCAGCATGTATGCGCTGAACGGCCCGCATCACCAGATTTACGAAGGCATGCCGTTCAAAAGCTTTTCGGCCTATTCCACCACGAAGGCGGGCATCCATGGGCTGACGCTATGGCTCGCCGGCTATTGGGCCAAGCGGGGTGCTACCGTCAACACCATCGCGCCGGGGGCGGTGTTCAATGGTCACTCCGATGAATTCCAGCGCCGCGTGGGGGAACTCATCATGGCCGGCCGCATGGCCGCACCAGACGAAATTGCCGATGCGATGCTGTTCCTGTGTTCAGCGCAGGCGGGCTATATGACCGGGCAGCTGGTCAACGTCGATGGCGGGTTCAGCGGCTGGTAAGGGGTTAAGACTTCCCTAAAACGCGCGACCAAGCCCTTGATCTTGCGGGGGTGGACCCCCTGTCCCTGCCCGGGACATCCCCTATTCCGCGTCGCGAAACGCCTTCTGCAGGCTCAGCTCCCAGAACTCCGGCCGGGACAGAATCTCGGCAAACCGCTCCGCCGCTGACCCCGTGCCAAACCCCGCATGGGGGGCGGCCTGCCGGCCCCAATGGGCTTGCAGAAACCCAAGGATCGCCCCGGTATCGGCTGCCTCGCAAGCGGTGACAGATGGCGCGTCGGACCGGTTGGTCTGCCGGGTGCCAATGTCCAAGGACGGCAGCCCCAGGAACGGCGCCTCGCGCACCCCGGCGCTGGAGTTGCCGACCATGCAGGCGGCATTCTTCATCAGCTCGGAGAAGTTGGAGAACCGCATCGACGGCAGTATCCGGAACCTGTCGGCTGGCAATTCCGCCAGAGCAGCGAAGATATCGGCACTGCCAGGGTCATTGTTCGGCGCGATCACCACGAAATTCCGCCCCGACGCCGCCAACGCCCCGAACAGCCCCCGCGCCTGCGCACCGATCGTCGCCTGCTCACTGGTGACGGGGTGGAAAACCGCGATGCCATAGTCGGCAAAGGGAATGTCATAGCGCGCGCGGACCTCATCCAGCGTCACGCCTGACGGGCGCGCGTGAAAGTCCAGCTCCGGCGAGCCGATGACATGGATCGTTTCCTCAGGCTCGCCCAAGGCCATCACCCGACGAGCGGCGGCGTCGGAGGAGACAAAGTGATGCGTGCACAGCTTGGTGTTGCAGTGACGGAAGACCTCATCAATCGTGCCCGACACCTCGCCGCCTTCGACATGGGCCGAGCGTATGTAGTTCGTCGCCGCCACCAGCGCCCCGGCAAGCGCCTCGATCCGGTCGCCGTGCAGGACGATGAGGTCAGGCCGCGTGGCGGTCGCATAGGCGGAAAAGCCGGTGATCGTCTGGGCCAGGACAAGGTCTTGCGGCTGGCCTTCGGTCTGATTTGCCACCTCGTGGGTCGTGACCCCGGCCATGCGGCGCACCTCGTTCCGGGTCAGGCCGTAACGCTCCATCATGTGCATGCCGGTGACATAAAGGGTCACCCGGTGCCCCGCATCCCGCGCGGCCGAAGCAAGCGGCTCCAGCTTGCCAAAGTCGGCGCGCGTCCCGGTCAGGAAGAGTAGGTGGCGGGTCATGCTGGCGCTGGAGTCCTTTGCCGAGGGTCAAGGGCTGGGCACCGGCTTATGGCCGCAATGCCTCGTCTTGTCCAGTTGGCGCGGGATAGCGGGCGGCCGTTGACTGTTGCCTCGCTGCATAGAAGCGCAGAAGAAGCTGTCGGCTGAGGCAGGTCCGCTTCACCTGAAAACGCGATCACCAATCACCCTTGCAAACGCTGGCCCATCTTGGCAGAAGGGCGCGACGGACAGTTGGCCGAGTGGTCGAAGGCGCACGCCTGGAAAGTGTGTAGGCGGGGAACCGTCTCGAGGGTTCGAATCCCTCACTGTCCGCCACATACCCCTGATTTATCCATAAAGATCAGATACTTAGGCCGGAGAATGAGTTGCCTCAGGTTACACAAGAGGTAACACAAGCGTGGCCGTCATCATCCGATCAGGGGCCTTCAAGGTTATGTGTCAGCACATCGAACTGAAGAAGAGCACTTGGTATTATCGCCGACGCATACCCACTTTTGCCCAAGCGATTTATGGGAAGTCCTCACGTGGTAAGCGCCCTTCCCAGTTGTACTTCAGTCTAAAGACCGATGATAAAGTGCTGGCTTGCAAGGCCGCAGATGCCGAGACACGTAGGCTAGATGCCCTGTGGAAATCGATGCAAGGTCGGGCGGAGGGGACAAGTGCGTCAGTGTCCTTGGCACTCCTGGAGGCACATGGCCTCAAGCCAGGAGACGGTATTCATCATTCAGAAGTGCCTGCAATCTCGGAGTTCGTTGACGATCTGCTCGGTCGCTACGAGCCGTGGGAACAATCACCGAAAGCGTCACCACAAGACAAGCTTACAGTCGGTATTCTGTTTGGAGCATCAATCCCCCGAACTCTCTCGGATGCTAAACAAAAGCACTTTGACCTGGGAAAAGGTCCGAAAGGGAAAATTGCTGAAGGTCAGTTCGATCGCGCTTGGCGGTGCTTGATTGGCATAACGGGTGACATTCCCCTCGAACAACTTCGCAGAGAGCATGCCAACAGCTTTGTTTCCGAGCTTCTCAAAACGGGGGTTACGGGCCAGACAATCCGGAAATACATCGCGCAAATTCGGCCCCTCATTCAAACAGCACTTCTTGAATTTGAGCTGGACCTCACCAATGCGTTTGATAAGGTCACTATTCCTAATCTGTTAGATGGACCCAGTAAACCGCGTTACTCTTATTCGTCTGACCAGATACGAGCAATTCAAGATAAGTGTATTGAGGTTGATGACGAAAGGCGCTGGGCAATTGCTATGCTGTCCGATTCAATGTGCCGGTTGGCAGAAGTGATCGGTCTGCGCAAGGATGAAGTATTTCTAGAAGCAGAAGTTCCCCATATTCGTCTCAAGCCAAATGATGTGAGACGTTTGAAGACTAGAACCTCAGCTCGCATTGTCCCTCTAGTTGGTGAAGCCCTGTGGGCTGCTAAACGAGCAATGAGCACAGATGGAGATTATCTGCTTCCGATCTTTCTAAAAAACTGGATGGGAGAGGATTTCTCCGCTGCCTCAGCATCGGCGGCCTTAGGTAAGTGGCTTAAAGAGGGTAAACTCTCCAACGCTGGCCAAAGCCTGCACAGCTTCCGACACACCATGAGGGATCGCCTACGAAACGTGGAAGCACCCACCGACTTAGTGGACCGTATCGGTGGATGGAAATCGCAGGGCATTGGGGAGACCTATGGCCAAGGACATAGCCTTCTGATGATGCAGAAGTACATGCTGAAGGCCGTCGAGGACCTGAGGCGCCACGAGGAGAGCGTGCTCACCGTTCCTGTATTGGACTGATTCAAAGTAGCGCTAAGCTACCTCGCCCAACTGCGCTGGGCCCCCCTATGTGGAGCCTTTAGGCCGATGGATATCCAGTCTACCGAAGCGGATCACCCGCTTACCTCTGAAGGCTATCGCAAGTCTTCTCTTGAGGCCGCGCGGATGGCAGTATTTGTATTTTCCGCCAAGTCGGATGAAGCACATGCCTTTGTAGGAGCCTTATCTGCCCTGACCATAGAACACGAGACTAGGGTGCAGCCCAGAAAGCGTGCGAGGAGCAAGGCAGCAGAAGGATCGTTCCGGGTCTCTCTCGGGGCTTTTGCCGCCGACCTCATATTCCATAGCAAGAATGCAGAGGCAGAGGGCTTCATGTATCGGTCTGTGGATAAGGAGGCCATGGGGCAGACCCTCGTAACCGTTTACTCCTTCGATAGCGCGCGTTCTCTCTGGAAAAGCATGGGCCTACTGGAGACTACAAGCTTTTTCCGAGCAAAGGACGCCTGGGAGGACGGTGATCCACTCAGGGCATACTTTGGGCGTACTGGTCGATACAGGGCCACACCTGCCCTTCTCGCTCTTGCCGCAAGCTTTCACATCGAACCGAAGAATCTGAAGGAGCACTTTCAAAAGGAGTTAGGTAGGATCGCATCAGTGCAAGTGCGAGGTGAAAAAATCTCCACAAAGGGTATGAGATCGCAGCCTGTCACCTTAAGGAAAACAGGGCGGGAATATGATTTAGAGGTCAAGAGGGTAGATGAAATAAACCTTTACCTTGCTACAGGAGGGTTTGACCTATCGGATGTGCCAGTGGTTAACCGCATCTTCAGTCGAGGCAATTTGCCTAAGTTCAACTATGACCAAGGTGGAAGACTATACTGCCGGTCGGACGACAATTGGCAGAGTATGCCCGGAGACGATAGATCTAGAATACGATGTGGCGGCGAGCCGACTGTCGAACTCGACATCCGAGCTAGTCACATGTTCATCCTCTACGCACTTCATCCTAATTTCACAATGCCGGCGGGCGACCCATACCTCGTTAGTGACATTCATCGAAATGTGGTGAAGGGGCTTGTCACCGCAATATTCGGGATAGGGGGATTGCCGAAGACATGGCCGAAGGGCTTCAACACCAAGAGCGAGCTTGGGGATGAAGGACCAGTGGGTAAGACCAAAATATCAAGTGTTCTTGATTTGATGTGTTCCAAGCACCCGGTCCTACACAAAGTCAAAGTTGGAGTGATGGACTGGGGGCGACTGCAGTACGAGGAAGCTGAATGCTTCATTGAAGCCAGCCTGGACCTAGGTCGCAATCACCAAATAGCAGCCCTCCCTGTACATGACAGTTTGATCGTGGCCCAACGTCACACTGAGCCTACAAAGACTGCTATGCTTGCAGCTTACCAAAGGCGATTTGGCAGATCGCCTGAGATAAAGGTGAGCAAGGCCGTCATCTGTTAACCCACTGTTAGATTACAGAAGTCTTCCTATAGGCCCCATACCCTACTGCCTATACAGTCAGTTCTATTCCCAATAATAGCTGCTGTTAGGATACCCCCTCAGTGATACCGAGAGCCATTTTTGCTCCTTTAGCATTACTTGGAAGCGTAAGGCTCACATGGGGGCCTCATCCTTATTACCAAATCGTATAACAACAATAAAAATGGCACTAAAGCCCCAGTTTTTGAAGTCGCCAAGCTTTGACCCCCACCCCCTTCCGCTAGTGACCAGAAGACGCTGGCGAAGGGCGACCGAGTGCTGCCAACGTGCCACAGAGGTTGCCTAGTGATCCATGCCTAGGTGGGCGCTGGGTGAGGGCTACACGTGCCCTGCTGACGCTCTCCTGGCCTCTCCGGGGGGATTGGTATTGGCAGCAACAGACCAGCCAGACCAACGGCCCCAGGGGCTGTCACCGGAGCCAAGCCCGGTCATTGAGCCCCTCCGGGCCGGACCGCTACCTCAGTGCCCTCTAGTGGCCCTCTCCTGGGCCGTGTGGGCGTATCCCGTCCACGTCTCAGCCACGCCTAGCATCGGAACTTCTGCCAATAGGGCTTGCCCGTGTGACAGCCTCAGAGGGAAGCGCGATAGCCTGCCAATGGAGTGGGTATTCGCTTTTGGCAGGCACTCTGCCGCCACTCCTAAGACCTCAATGGCAGACAGGAGAAGCGACGATGCTGATTGGTTATGCAAGAACGTCCACCCTCGATCAGAAGGCAGGGCTAGAGTCCCAGATAGAGGCGCTGAAGGCCCTCGGCTGTGAGCGGCTATACTCGGAGCAGGTTAGCTCTATAGCCATCAGGGACGCGCTTAGAGAGGCGCTGGCGTTCTGCCGCGAGGGGGATACCATCGTGGTCACCAAGCTTGACCGTCTAGCCCGTTCTGTCCGGCACCTTGGAGATATTGTCGAGAGCCTTGAAAACAGAAATGTTGGCCTGAGGATAGTGGACTTAGGGCTGGACACAGGCAATGCCACAGGAAAGTTGATGCTGAACGTTCTAGGATCGGTTGCGCAGTTCGAGAGAGAAATGATGTTGGAGCGGCAGAAGGAAGGGATCGCCAAAGCAAAGCATGATGGCAAGTATCGCGGTAGGAAGCCGACTGGACCTAACAAGATTGCCCAAGTGGAAACTCTGTTGTCCGATGGTGTTCCCAAAAGGAAAATTGCCACCATGACCGGGCTCTCCGAACGCACCGTGTATCGCTTAGCCTACGATCAATCGCAAATGAAAAGCGGTGGCTGACGTATCCTTCACTGGGGAGGATGGGCAAATCGTGTGCGTGACAGGCTCATCCAAACCAACCTCTTTAAAGTGATCAAGACTGAGAATCGTCCTTAACCATGAGCTTGCCGTCCAACGCGGCCCATTTCAGCTTACCCATGAAATGCAGGGTAGTCATAAGCTCATCAGCTGAGACTTCACAAAATGGTATGCGCAGGTCTTTCGCGATCCGTCTCGCCGCCGATAGGGATGTCGCCTGATTCTTGGCAATCTCTGAAATACTCAGTTGCGGCCTTGATCGGCCAATATCATTGATTCTATTTCTTAGGATTAATTCAGGTGACGACGAGAGATGCATCAATCCATCAATGCGAAGCATTTCAAATACCGCTGTGCCAATTTCACGGATGCCGTCTCGAGTCTCTATTACAGTGTGCGCATCAAGAACCACGCGTCTGGCCGATTTGTCGCGCGCTCTCTCAAATTCTGCGACGAGCAAGCGCTGGTTTTCATCGATGTCGCTAAACCGCAGCTCATCTCTGCCCTTGTGATCTAAGCTCGCGGAGTTCAATATTAGGCCGCCTGCGGACAGATGCTGAAACTCCACCTTTTCACGGACTCGTCTAAGGAAAGTTGTCTTTCCAACCCCAGAGATGCCAACAAGTACAAATACTTGCTGCTTCATACGGAAAAACCCAAATTTGATCGCTCAAGCAAATTTCGAAGGTTAGAGCCAGAAATCTCGTAAATGGATTGTGGGGGATTACCCTTGATAACGCCCATATTGCAGAGTTCGTCGAGGCTGATGGAGGGTTGAATGTAACTGACCAAAAGGAAGTTGATTACTTTGACTGGGTGCTCTGTCGTAGCTTTCCACACCTCGAGCTCGGCCTCACTGTAGACTGAGCGCCCACCCGTCTTGAGCATCAGCTCTTTCGTTGAGGTAGCCCAGGTAACTTCCTCCAGTATTCCTAAGGCAGTCATTGCCTGAGACGGTGGCTCCTTGGACATACTCTTGTAGAAGAAAAGCATTGACCCCGCCTCTGCCAAATTCGACTGTGCCCTGCAAAGGTACACTTTCCTAATGGTGTTTCCCGGCCGGGTAGGCGTTTCTGCCCTAGATGCCCCCAAGAATAAGTCGGCTTGTCGCGGATTCCATAGATCAGGATAGAGCGTATCGTGATAATCTTCTTTTATTGGAATGCCAAAGCCGCGCACACCTTCCGAGAGAAAGCGAGGATAGTTTTTTCTTGCTGAATCGAAAGTAGAATCTCCAGGACTTCTAACGAGCCTTATACTCGAGAAGGCTCTTTCATAAATTTGCTCTCCATCAGCTTTAGTTCCCGCGAGGCGGAAGCCATAGTACTCAAGGAGGGTTATCAGAGCTGCTTGGTCCTTGTAGGTGGTAAGGTATGCGAGATCATACTTGTTTGATTGCGAGTACCACAAAACTTGCTTTAGGAGGAGCTCCCCAAGCTTGACGCCGCGTTTCTCTGGTCTGACCTTGAATGTGCAAACTTTGAGGATTCGGGGCGCTTTGGTGACTGCATCAGTGTCCGCAGCCGTCTCATCCTTTCTAACGATCAGGCCAGCCAACTCTTGGTTGTCATACACCACCCAGCATGGACGTCGCTGTTTGACGCATTTCTCCTTCCACCAAGTGTTAAAGTAGGTTCCGTAACCATCGCGCAGGCTGTCGAAAAAAGCGTCCTCATGGTCTATCGTGTGAGCTGCAACCTCGGCGACGTGGCGGATCGGAACCGTTCTCGGTTCATAAGTTTGTCTGAGCAGATCTGCTGCATCACCGACGAACAAGACACGTCGCGCGAGGTCAGGCGAATGCTTCTGAGCGCGCTCATGCAGGCCCCGATCCTGAGTAACCAAGAAATCTGCTGCGTCAATTTTGAGAGCATGTAGAAGCGTAGCATCAACAACGTCATTGTCCTTCTTGAGTGAACCGAAATGCTTCTCAAGCTCATTTTGGGTGAGGGCATGTCTTCTCTCAAGAATGAGATACTTGTTGATCTTGCTGAGCGATATACCGCGGCGTGTAGAATCTCTATCACGAGATATGTCGTCCCGCGCCACTTCGTGGACGTAGACGCCGACTTTATGCTTCGCTGCTAGGCTCAGGAACCTCGCATATGCGGGATCAACTGTGCGGTTATCTTCTAACCCAATAAGGATATTCGTATCAATGAGATACGATTGTTGACTCATACCTTAGAGCCTTTCTCAGATCACGTTTCGCATAAAGAAAGGACTGTGGGGGCTCGAAACCAAATTGCTCCCTCAGTTCGGCCAATGGGATCGGCCTTGTAAGAGATCTAACGTCATCAAAGACGAGAACATATCCAAAATCAAGTCCATCGAAATACTTGTCGAAATCGTCCTTCTCGATCATGGCGTGTTCTTCATACTTCTTCCAGATTTGGTAAATAGGAAGTTTGAGAACACTCTTGATTTCAGCAACACCTACCATAGCCCGAACGGGCGAGCTTGAGTAGATGTAAGCCATTGTTCCCCCTGGTGCAGACACAGGGAAGCGTCGACGCAACTCTACGGTTTTGTTGCCTGATAGTATCTTGTCCGTGTATTGAGGACGAATAGATAGAACCACATCTCGCTGGGGCCGGAAGGGTTCGTCTCCCAACAGGGGAAGGACGAGTTGATCCTCGCAGGTGCACTCGACATCGAAGGCATCTCTGATGTGGAGCGCCAATGGGGTGCCTGCGGAGAACGAGGCGTCGATGTGCAGAGAAGCACCGAGCGCCTCAACATACTTCCTGATCGTGGAGAGATGAACGTCGCCGCCACGCTCGATCTTCGAGATTGCTGCTTGCTGGACTCCGAGCCGAGAAGCCATATCAACTTGCGTCAACTGAGAGAGCACGCGGAGGCGCTTCAGGGCCGGTCCAATGTCCACCCCCTCCGTTTTGCCTGTGGCCGGGGATGCTTCTATAATTTTGCCCGCTAACTTGACCAAGCCCGTCACCATTTCTCTAGATGTAGTTGCCCCTTACCCTATCACAGCAAGATATTCCGTGCAAGGAATACAGCATGCGTGAGGTAGTGGCTAGAAGTCATGTCGTCTACGCTCTGTGGCGTCGAGTTGTCGGGTAGGAAGGGGTCTGCGTCCTGTGCCGCTCTCAGGCAGGGCGGGGCTCGGATCAGCTCCAGTTCACCCAGCTACGCATTAGTTTCACCTTGAAGACGGACATCTAACGAGGAGCACATCACGATCACGCTCGTGGGCATAGCCTTGAGATGGGCCGGTCACGTCCAGCGACCTACGGGACGGAAGTTCGCACGAGACTCACATAACAGCTAGCCCGCTCGTGACTGGTCCAAGACAACCTGCCATCAGGAGATATCTGTGGCCTTTCAGTCGCGGCGCGATCTGTCAATACTGTCCTTGAAGGGGCAGCTGATCGATGCAGATTGACAAGTAGCCCCGCAGTTCCCCAATCTAAATCCACAGTTTCACCAACCGGCCGAAGAGGTGGGGAGCATAGGTTGCAGCAAAATCGTAGTATGGCAGTTTGGTGCTCTATGAAGGAAGGACAGGTGAATGCATCTGTCGAGCTTCACTTCAATTTATGGCGCTTGCCAACACGTAGTTGGTGGCGCAAACTGCGAGCATTGCGATGGAGGGACACAGCCGACTTTATCGAGGTGGGAGTACTTCTTGATAAACCCGACCAAATAAAAGAAATCTCAATTTTTCTTCCATTTGCCGTCGAGAAGAGCAGCGTTGAGGACTGCGGCCCTCGCTTTCGAGAGCAGAAGATTGCGGAAGGTATTTTCAACGAGAATATCTCGGTGGAAATTCCCCCAGCCCAGGACGGCGCTTACGTTGAGCTTAAAATCAATGGCGGCACATTTTGCCGAGTTCATCAGTTCGAAAAGGCTCACGCGGTAATTTCAGACAACCACCTCAAATTGAGTACCGTTGATCATGGGACGACTTTGCGGGTCACCCAAGACGCAGTTGAAGCGGCAGCACATGGAATTTCACTGGGTGGAAAGTCTTATTTCCGTCTGAGGGTGAACTTACCTGATGCCTCAGTAAGTCCGTTTGTGCAACCAATAAGACCGTCTGATTGGGCACTTCAAAGCGGATTTGAAGCAATTGAGCTTATAAATTTTCGGCTTAACGAAATGCGGACTTTGCCTGGTAGTGTACAGAACTTATTGAGGAGTAATGGAGCTTCTCCTAACGCAAGAGTCCGCTTGATTGCCTTCCTCGCAGCTGTCCCTGCAATTGCGGACATGACCTCTTCGAACACACCATCTCATAAGAGCCGAACTCTTGAATCAGACATTTGGGATAGCTATGTCAAACACGGTCTCCCGGAAGACGTAGCCGTATATCACTGGAAGAAGTCGAAGGACCTTGACGGGGGCGAAGATCCGATCAGCGACTTTTCTGCATTCGTAAAGTTGAAACAGCGGCGAGCGGGGCTTGGCACGGTCCTTGTGTATCTTTTAGTCGCGTTCGCTTTCGGTGTGTGCGGGAACCTCACAGCGAGTTGGCTGGAAGGGTGGAAGTCAGCCCTAACGAGTTCCCAAGCTGAGCAAATTGAGATACAACAGGGCTCGCCCGACGCAGCGACAGACCAGTAGGGAGCAACGGATGTCTATGATTTCTCAGGAGTTCTTCGACTCGTACGCAGCGGATCATGCAAGTGAAAAGCCTCACTACGCTGCGCTAGACCTGTCGGACGATCACAAGGAAGACCTAGAATTTCTTCTGCATCTGTCGGGCGACTATCCAGGCATTGAGCAGTGGTTCATTCAGAAGGTGATTTCTGGCGAGTCCGCTGGAACGCGGAACATTTTCCGCATCAAGCGAGATAATCGTCTCGTGGCGTTGGGGATAGCTAAGCAGGAAGCAGGCGAGAAAAAGATATGCACTGTGCGCGTCCACCCTTCCTATTGTGGACGGGGCTTGGGTGTTAGAGTCTTTGACCATCTATTGAGCTGGCTGCAAACTAGTAGGCCAGTCCTAACTGTGAGTGAGCGGAACCGCCCCCAATTCCAGCGCCTCTTCGACCACTACGGATTTGTTATTACATCCATCACGCCAAACCGATATAGGGAAGGAGTTGCAGAGCTTGGTTACAATGAGCTTCGATCGCACTGACATTATTCCGCCCATTGTGTAGACTGGCTAGGCAAATGGCAGTTGCCACGATCCAGAGTAGGGTTGTTGTTTCATTACTTCGCGCATGCGACTGGACGTTTCGTAATGGTCAAGACGGCGGTCGGTTTCACTTTCGTGTTTTCTCAGGTCCGGCACCCCTTCCTGAAATCCGCTAAGCTTTCAATGTGACTAGCTGGCGCTCTTGCTAGCCATACCTTGATCAAGCAGCATCCATATTGCGGCGACTGCAAGAACTATCGCGCGCATGCGTCGGCCTGCTTCTCACCTGCTCCGCTTTGGCTAGTTGGTAGCGCATAAGCACGTGCTGCCTGCCCAGAACGAGGTTACACAAAATCCGCACTTAGATTACACACGCGAAACTCGTGCCTTGTAAGTTGATGTTTACATTGGTAGATTCAGGCGTCAGAAATCGCCTGCAGCTCTCTCCAAGAGCCATCAGAAATGGACCGCCACAGTGTCCTGACAGAAATTGTTGTTAATAGGCCCATCGCTTAACGGCCCAGTCCGCAATCTCCTTTGACCTGCGCGCAATTGCAGCCGAATCCCATTCTTTGACCGCTGTTAGGTGTCGAACTGAGGGAAACTTCGACTTCACATAGCTTGCCTTCTTCTCAGAGAACTCCTTTGCAGACGCTGACGGATTCATCTCTGGTGAAATTGGAACCAAGTTTCCCCATGTATGGATGATCTTATCGTATTCTTCCTGAGTCGTCTTAGACCAGCTTGCGGGCTTCTTTTGGGGAGCAATGTGTTCGATCTGCGGTATATCCAATGGGCATTCATCATCCAATCCAAGCTCATATTCTCTGATAGCATATCCTGCTATCTTTCTTCGATAGAGTGGCCCTAGAATAATTGCAGCCTGGAACTCATCGTCAGATGGCCAAGCTATTGTTGCTCGCCCTAGGATGGCTGCCCTCAACCGGAGGAGTGAGAGGCATTCATCCAGGGACTTCGAGCCCGCCTCACTGGTTAGTTCACGCCAAAGCCCTTTAAAGACCGCGTGTAGTCCTGTCGGCTCAATACCGGCTACGGCACGCCGAAAGAGGAAAGACTCTATCTGATCAAGAACGTCACAGACAGTTTCGTCTCCTACTTCCTCATCACAGTAGCCCTTTAGCAGCGGAAGGACAAAGGGATAGATGGATGAGGGGCGGTTCATGGCCGCAAGCCGTTTGATTCTTAGGTTTACACCCTTACTTACATTGGCCAGACCTTCCCCATAATTGACTGCTATGTATGGGCCTTGATACTGCTCCAAGTGTGAGATTATTTCTGCCGGTCCGCTGAAACTGTCCCAGGTGCTTCGTATTGTAAGGAAAAGGTCGTTTCGCTTGATATTCGGGTTTGAGATCAATCCGTAGGGAAACAGGAACTTGTTTAGGTCCGCGTTCTTGTCCTTAAACTTCGAGATGAACGGTTCCCACTTTGTATCAAAGAGTGTTTGCGCGATCGTCAAGTCATCTCCAGATCGGGCAAATATTTCATTTCGAACGAGATCTGCCACCGTGATTGGCTCAGCTCCAAAGTTAAGCCTCTCGAAGATTTTCGGTGCTACCGTCGGCTCCCTTAGTGATATCGAGACAACACTCAGCTTTGTAGCTGTTATGTCTAATCTTTCGGATACGGCGTCAAGGCCGCCGTCTTTATACACTTTACTCAGATCACGTAGCATCACGGCGTACTGTTTTGTCATTGCTCCATCCTGCAAGCCGCCAGGTGCGGGCGGGCGGGGAGGGTTGAAGGCGAACATGCTGTGAGAAGACAAGTTTTTGACGGAACTCAGTTTGGACCAAATGTTTGCAAACTGAGCGCGATCATTGAATGATGGTACAAGTTTTGTGTTGTGCTGCAATCCGGACATTGGGCGAACGACCAAGTAGCGCCCTATCATGTCAGCTGCCCAGTCTAGATCTCCGTTCTGAGCTGCCACTTGAATTGCCGCCATTGCACTCAGATAGAGTGTCGTAATCCTTTGTTGACCATCGACAATCATCCAGGTGGGCGGCCTGCCTGGGCCAGAGCCGCGCGAGTAAGTTACAATCACGCCCAGGAATATCGCTGACGTTGGGTCATCTCTGATGATCTCAATGTCTGTCAGCATTGTTCGATAGTGGGTTTCCTTCCACATGTAGGGGCGCTGGAAAAGTGGTATTTCCAGAATATTGTCACCCGAGACTAGATCGTAAAAGCTGCTTTCTTCAGGAATGTCGGTAACCTTAAACTTGCTATCCATAGCCTACGTCACCCACTTTCAGTTTAAGCCAGAGAGCTCTACGATATGCTGCCAACACAGCACTGAGGGAGAGTGATTGCAATCGGAAACTGTCTGCGTGGAAAAGGCGACATGGGTCTGGACCGATGCTGTCGCGGGAACTTCGCTTGTTGTGAGTTGCGGCTCTTGGCTGTCCGGCTAGTTGGCTGATCACATAGAGCCGGAACGGCCTTTCGTTCCGGTACCCGTGTTCATCCAGCGACGGCTGTCGTCCAACGCGCTCCTAGCGAAGTACGGATCCAGTGGACATCGCAAGCGACTGGAGGAGTGCGCGTGGATTTCTTCGGAGCAAGGGCGATTCTCAGGGGGCTGAAGGGTAGTTGCGCGGTTGTGTCGCCAAACTTGAGGTTACACAGAATCACCACACGAGCTACACAGCCGTGCTGTCCCCCTTGTAAGTGTCGGAATACATTAGTAAATACCTTCATCAGAAATTGCCTGCCGCTCTCACTGTCCGCCATAACATATTGATATCGCACGATTCTTCTGAGATCGCCGGTATTTCCCCGCCTTTCCGGGGGTTAGGCGAGCGGTTCCCCGACGGAGACGCTCCGACCCCTCTGCAATCCCTGTAATTCCGCCCCGCGTCTCCGTAGCCCACGCGTCCCGTTCGGTTTGCCCCCGCGCGAAGAACAGGGAATTATCAGGGAATTTCCGTTTTCCAGGGCTGCTTTGGCGATTTTGCGCCGGGAATCATCGAGCGTTTTCCGTGGGTTACGGAAAATTTCCCTGCTCCAGAGGAACTGGGAATTTAGATCAGCGGATCAGGGAATAAAATTCGGCCGAACAGGGAAAGAATTGGGAAGAACAGGGAAGCGCTGTAGTCGGTTCGCGAGGCTGGCGCTGGAATGTTTGCCACCTCCAAAAATGGCGGTGATGCCAAAGTTGCGTCATCCAATCTGGAAGAGCTTGGCCTGGTCGTTCCAACACATCGGGATGTCGTCCCGGATCAGTTGCGCGACCGATAGATGCACCGGCTGCCGCCCCTCGAGGATCGCGGCCTGCAGCTTCGGGGCCAGGAAGGCCAGCGGAATGCGGTTGCGGATGTAGGGCTCGGATCGTCCGGTCTCGCGGGTGATCTCGGTGAGCGAGGTGCCGCCGCGCAAGGCCCCTGTCCAGAGATGCGCTTCGGCGAGCGTACGCTGCAGGACTTCATCGGGAACAGGCATGGTCTCGCCCGCAATGATCCTAGTCTCCGCACCTCGGCGGCGCAGAGCGAAGGCGCAGCTGAACTGCAGGAACCGGTCCGACAGGGATTCGACAGACACCTCCAGCGCCGCAGCGATCACGCCCGGATCAAGCTCCAGCTGCAGCTTGCCCGGTGTGAGCGTTCCCGATCCAATCATCTTGCCGAGAAGGGCTGGCTCGCTTTCCACCCGATCCGCAAATGCAGTCGCGCGGCGTACCAGCTCGGCGGCACCGTTCGCCTCGGGGTGTTGCAGCAGCGCATGGCCTGCGGCGGCTCTCCGCAGATGCCCGACCGCGATCTGCCGGAGCGTGGCCTCCAACGCTTCGGCGGGCAGACGCCAGCCGGTGGGATCCCTGCCACCTGCGATCAGCCGGTTCGAGACATAGTAGGCAAAGCGTCGCCCGGCCTTCAGGGTGTGAGTGGGCGTCAAGAGATCACCGGTCTCGTCGCGGAGCTTTCCGGTCAGGATCCGCGGATCGGTGGTCGCGTGACTTCGACTCCGCGGGCGCGCAGAGGCGGCGATGAGTTTGTCCTGTACCTCCTGCCAGAGTGCGTCCTCGATGATCGCTGGATGCTGGCCGGGATAAGTTTGATCCTTGTGGCGAATGCGACCGATGTAGACCGGGTTGGTCAGGAGGTGATGCAACTGGCCGCGCGCAAAGGGAGAGCCGCCCCGGACGCGACCGGTCCGCGAGACGAGTGTCTTTGGCCGGAGTCCGCGCCGTTCGGCTTCGAGCTCCACGAGCCGCAGGTTGCCGAGATCGGCGTAGAGCCGGAACAGCATCTCCACCACTTTGGCCTCGACTGGGTTGACCACCAGTTCCCGGCGCTGCGGATCGGGATGGCGATTGTGGCCCAGCGGCAAGGCGCCGCCCATCCAGAGACCCTTCTTCTTCGAGGCGGCGATCTTGTCACGGATGCGCTCGGCGGTGACCTCGCGTTCGAACTGCGCAAAGGAGAGAAGCACGTTCAGGGTCAGCCGTCCCATCGAGGTCGCGGTGTTGAACGCCTGCGTTACCGATACGAAGGAGCAGCCCCTGGCATCGAGCCGCTCGACCAGGCGACCGAAGTCGACGAGCGAGCGGGTAAGCCGGTCTATCTTGTAGACCACCACCATGCCGATGCGCCCGGCATCGATCTCGGCCAGAAGGAGCTGCAGGGCGGGACGCTCAAGGGTGCCGCCGGACAACCCACCATCATCGAAGCGGTCGGGGATGAGCTTCCAGCCTTCGTGGCGCTGGCTCGCGACATAGGCGGCACAGGCTTCATACTGCGCATCAAGCGAGTTGAAGGCCTGTTCCAGACCCTCGTCAGTCGACTTGCGGGTATAGATCGCGCAGCGGATCACAGGCTTCTGGGTCATGCCGCACGCTCCCACTTCGATCTACTTTGAGCGGATAGGTGCGTCTGCCGTCCCCGCGCCTTGCCCTTCGCGGATTTGCCTCCCCCACCCTCCACCGCGCGCACCAACCCGAAGAACCGCGGTCCCGACCAGCGCGCGCCGGTGATGGCGCGGGCAATGGCAGAGAGCGAGCGATGTGGAGTGCCGTTCCAGAGAAAGCCCTCGGGCAGGACGTCGACGACATGGGTGGTGCCGTTCCATTCGCGCAGGAGCCGGGCTCCGGGCTGCAGCGTCGGCGAGGCCTTGCGTTCATTGCCTGCGGCGATTCGATCGAGCCTGGCGCGGAGGGCGGCAGGCAAGCCGCCCTCCAGCTTGGCCTGCAGTTCGAATGCAAGGAACCTGCGCTGCATCGGCTGGCTCATGCAGGCCGGGACCGTGCCACCGATCAGGTCTGACCAGAGTCTGGCCAGACCTGCGCGGTCCATGACGTCGAGATCGGCGAGCGTCGTCATGCGTTGGCCTCTGCAGTGACGGATGCCGGAACCACATCCGCCGCGTCAACTTCAACGTCCTCGGGCATGGCCCCGCGCGGAGTTTTGGCCCCTTCGCTAGCCGTCTTCTTTGACCCCGAGCCGCCCAACTCAATCGCATAAATCGTGTCCCCGCCCTCGCGTCGCCGGGTCAGCGTCAGCCCTTCCTTGCGCAACCCGCTCAGGTAGGCCCGCAGGGTATGCGCCTGCCAGCCGGTCGCCTCGATCAGGGCGGCGAGGGAAACCCCGCCGGATTCGCTGAGCCGGGCGCGGAGGAGCGCAGCCTTGGTCTGGCGCGGCGGCTTCGAGGTCGCGGCGATCGTTGCGTGCGTGGTCGGGGTCTCGGTCGGACGCTTGGTCGGCGCGACGGCAGTTGCCGTCTTGGCGACCCCCACATCCGAGGGCGACGCCTTGCCGCGTGGACGCTTCGTCTTCGCCTCGGCGGTGCTGAGGTTGGTCTTGGGTTGGGGCACCTTGCTTGCAAGGCGGCTGGTAGTCTTGGCTTTGGTCATGATCGGCTCCGGTTCAACCAGGCGGGCGGAGTGCCGCGCCCTGGTACCGAGCCGAGCCCGGACGGCGCCGGGCGTGGACGCAGCAACGCTCTCGTGGCGGGTGAAGTCCACTGCTTTATCTTGGGAGTCCTGACTTCTTCACGGACCAGGGATCGCGGTGATCCATCTGTCGCGGGCGCGTCAATCCTCGTCGCCGGCATCTTGATCCGCGTCTGGCAATGTTGCCCAAAGGAGGGTCAGGGTATGACCATTGTGGCTAACTCGAACTTGTTCAAAGAGCTCTGGTATGTCCTCGGAGGTCCAGGCCGCAGCGGGCACTTCAGACATTGACGTGATGCCTGACGAACCCTTGGCCAGAGCACTGGCCGTTCGGGTCAGGGATGATACCAGGTCACCCTTCTTGCGCGTGAGCCATGGAAACTTGTGACCCCGAACAGCATACCGGATCTTCCCGGCTACGGACCAGACCGCGGCGATGGGTTCCTCATGGCGATCGACGAGACAACGTGTTGCAGCCTCCAAGCTGATGTCGAGCTTACTTCGCAACTCCGCTGCTGACCTGATGTCAGGTTGCTCCTTCAGATAGGGCTTGAGTTGGTCATCGGGCACGAGGAGGCCGATGGCGAAGGCGTTCGCTTCGACTTCCTGTCGTTCATGCAGTTGGGCGGTGCGCGTCTCGCGCATGTCAGTGAGGCTGCAGGTGAAGGTCCCAGCGAGACTTAAGACATGCCGCTCCAACAAGAAGTGCCCCAGTTCGTGGGCGATGCCAAAGCGTGCCGCTTGCGACCCGCGGCCGGAGTTAACGAGCATCTTTCCGACACTCCGGACCCGGTCGGTCAGCAAGATCCCCTCACAGCCATCGAGTGCATCCTGCCGGACCTCCGAAACACCAAGACCGAAGGCAATCTCGTCGACTGGTACCGCGCCGGTGAGTGGGCCGATCTGCCGGTGCAGAGCTTTGGCCAAGCGCTGCGGCTCATAGATGTCGGCGAGATCGATCCGGTCCAGGTTCAGGGGAGCTACTCCTCAGACGCCGCGCCGCCACGACGCATCGACCGCACCATCTCTTCGATCAGCCCGCGATCCCGGTCCGACAGGTCCTTGAGGTCGCGGTGGATACGCTCGATCTGCTGTTCTGCCGGATGCGGGACATCCTTGGCCCCTGTCAACGCATCCGGCGTCACTCCGAAATACCCCGCCAGCTTTTGGACAAGGTCAAACGAAGGATTGGCCGTCCGGCCCTTCTCCAGTTCCCAGATGTGCGCCTTGGAGACTCCGACGGCGTCGGCCACGGTTTGCAGAGAAGCCCTTGATCGCTGGCGCAGTTCAAACAGGCGTTCATTGAGGCTCATTGCCTGGCACCCTCCTGCTCTTCGTGTCTGATGTGTCTGCCGATCCTATATGCATGGGATTGACGACGCAAGAAGGTAGACGTATCTTACTTTGATGGACGCCACACCAAACCTAATCCCGACATCCTCTTCTCCCGAAAGGAGGCCCCCGTGACCAACAATATCGAACACCTCGACCCAGGCAGCTTGCGGCCCTGGACGAAGAACGCCCGCACCCATTCCAAAAAGCAGCTTCGCCAGATCGCGGAGTCGATCCGGACCTTCGGGTTCACCAACCCGGTGCTCATCGATCAGACCGGCACCATCCTCGCGGGTCACGGCCGGGTCGAGGCTGCCAAGAGCCTCGGGATGGCGACAGTGCCCTGCATCCGCATCGAGCACATGACGGAGGCGCAGAAGCGGGCGTATGTCATCGCCGACAACAAGCTGGCACTGAACGCCGGCTGGGATGAGGAGATGCTGGCCCAGGAGCTGCAGGGCCTTCTTGCCACCGAGAACATCGGCTTCGACATCGATGTGATTGGCTTTGACGTCGCAGAGATCGACAGCCTTGTCGAAGGCCTGAACCATGAAGAGCCGAACAACCCCGATGATGACGTTTCGCCGGAAACCGCACCCCGGCGGGTGCATCCCGGCGACATCTGGGAACTTGGCACCCACCGGCTCATTTGCGGCGATGCTCTGGATCTTCGCGTGCTGGACGACCTGATGCAGGGCGAGGTGGCGCGGATGATCTTCGCAGATCCGCCCTACAACGTGAAGATCGACGGCCATGTCGGCGGTTCAGGCAAAATCCAGCACCGCGAGTTTGCTATGGCCTCGGGCGAGATGACCGAGGGCGAGTTCACCACCTTCCTGACCCGCGCGCTGAATAACCTTGCCGACAACAGTATGGACGGCTCTATCCACTTCATCTGCATGGACTGGCGCCACATGCGCGAGATGCTGGCGGCCGGGCATCAAGTTTATGACGAGCTGAAGAACCTGATCGTCTGGGCCAAGGACACTGGCGGCATGGGCACTTTCTACCGATCGCGCCATGAACTGGTCTTTGCCTTCAAGAAGGGAACGTCACCGCATGTGAACAGCTTCGAGCTGGGCCAGCACGGCCGCTACCGCACCAATGTCTGGAACTACCGCGGGGTGAACACGATGCGGGCCGGTCGGATGGAAGAACTGCAGCTTCATCCGACGGTAAAACCGGTGCAGATGATTGCCGATGCGATCAAGGACGTCTCCGGCAGGGGCGAGATCGTCCTCGACAGCTTTGGCGGATCTGGTTCGACCTTGATCGCCGCCGAGAAGACCGGGCGCCGGGCCCGGCTGGTGGAACTCGACGTGATCTACTGCGACCGCATTCTCACCCGATGGGAACACATCGCCAAGGACACGGCGGACCAGCTGGTCTGCGGCTGGCCTCGGGCCGGGGAGGCCAGCGGGGCGCGTGAACTGGAGGCGGCGAAATGAGTTCACCCAGCAAACCGGGACCGGAGGGACCTGGGCCAGCGCGGCCCGGGTCCCTTGCGGTTCGACCGAGCTACGAGGTCGGCTACGCCAAGCCGCCCGAGGACACCAGGTTCAGGAAGGGCGTCTCGGGCAATCCCCGCGGCCGGCCGAAGGGGGCAAAGAATAAACTCCCGGCCCTGAACGAAGAGCGGATGAAGGCGATCATCCTGGAGGAAGCGTACCGGACCATCACGGTGCGGGATGGCACCAGGAACGTCACCGTCCCGATTGCGCGGGCGGTGCTGCGGTCCCTTGCCGTCAACGCGGTGAAAGGCCAGCACCGTTCACAGCGGCTCTTCTCTGAACTTCTCGCCAGCGTTGAGACCTCGAACCGGGCGTCACATGACGAGTGGCTGAAGACCGCGATTGAATACAAGATCGAATGGGACCGGGAACTCGCGCGGCGGAAGCGCTTTGGCATCACGGACGCGCCGCCGCCCCTGCCACATCCCGATCATGTGGTGATCGATATCCGGGCCGGCACCGCCAGGATCATCGGACCTGCCACGCGCGAGGAACTGGCCGAACAAGAGAACTGGATCGAGCGGCGGCAGATGTTCGAGGAGGAGCTGGAGGACTTCCAGCAGATGCTGGACGACGCCACCGAGGAGATTGAGATCGCGTTCCTGAAAGCGGAAATCGCCCAGACAGAAAAAGTGCTGCGGATCATTCGGAAAGGTCTCGGCGAGGAGAATTAAACCGCATCGCCAAATGAAGAAGCTGCCTGGCCGTCTTTGTCAAAGTCAGTGGGCAGAGAGCCGCCGACATTGGTCAAATGATTGTGCCAACATCACATTCTGGCTAGTGTCCGAAAAAATCAAACAGGGACACTAACATGACAAGCATCGATCTCGACAGCTTCTCGCTTGCTGAACTGAAGACGCTCCAGAAGAACGTGACCAAGGCCATCGCTGAATTCTCCGACCGCAAGAAGACCGAGGCGATGCAGGCGCTGGAAGCTCATGCCAAGGAGCTGGGCTTCAGTCTCGCCGAACTGACCGGCGGGAAGAAGGCACGGAGAAGTTCGGGCCCAGTTGGCGCGAAGTATCGCCATCCGGAAGACGCCGAGGTGACCTGGTCAGGCCGCGGCCGTCAGCCAGCCTGGTACAAGGACGCGGTCGCGGCCGGGAAGACGCCGAAGTCGATGGCGGTCTGACGACGGGCGGCCTGATTAAACATGAACAGATGGCGCGAGTGGAGATGCCCGTGCCGGGCAATCGGCACGCGCTGGCGGCGAACGGCAGGAAAGGGCGGAAAGCGGACTTGCAACAACTCTGCATGGCTGTAGAAGGCTGTTGCGTTAGCTGCCGTTCTCAGCTCCGACATCCGCTTCGATCGGAGGTTTGGTAGCTTCGACCATGAGGGCCCCAGAGGTTTGTCTGGAGCCAAAGTTCATGAGAACATTTCAGCAATAGTTAACGCGTGACGTTACTTCGAAAGTCGTTGCTTCGGCTTTCTGCTTCGCGACCTTGCCGTTAGTGCCAAGCTCATTTTCAGTTGTTGGCCCGGCTTGAGCCCTATCGGGTCTTTGCAAACAAAGCTTGTCTCAGTGAATAATCGCGGGGGAAGCGCAGGAGCAGGAAGTGACTTGCCGGTGTCCCACTCCGCCAAGGGAGATTCCATAGGTCATGGATCATTTGCATTGATTGGCTCACTATTCAGGAACAGTTCCCACACGAAGTGCAGCCTGGTGCCCGGGGTCTGACGGGAGGGCATAGGATGCACTTGCAACTTTCCAGCCTTTCGCGGTCAGCTTCAACGTAGACATTACCGGATAGCTTGCCCGCAGGAGCTTCCCCCCTGCCATGAGCCGACTGACGTGAGTAGACTGCACTTCTTCGGACCCTTTGAACTGTGCCGTGACCACATGTCGCTCCATTATGGTGACTTGAGTTGCCTCAAAGTGTGCTCGGACCCCATCGAATACCGCCCGGAGTTCGCAAGTGCTTGATATCCTGCGCCGACCGTCAAATGTTTCGAAGTCTTGGGGGAGGATAAAGCAGTCGGAGAAAGTCTCGAAGTCACCGTCCATGAGGCCTCGACCGGAGCGTGCCAACAGGTCCTCGGCGATGGTCAGCGCCGCCTGATCACTCAATGATGGTGTTGTCATGCTTTGCAATTCTGGTCCGCAGGATAGGGCCGTAGAGAGCACGTCAAGTTTACGTGAAGTCACCTTTGTCGCTCAAGCAAAAGTTCAGCTGGACCATAAGCTCACTCGCAACCGACTCTTTCGTCATCGCGATCCAGTCCATAAATGTCTGTTCCGATAACCTGCACCGGCCCGTCGACGTATGCAGGTCCGTTCCCTTTTCCTCTACGTCGCTTGCGATTGGAACGCGGTGCCCGACAGAGTTCGGGTCACATTCATCCTGGCTTGCCTCTTTGGCAATTACAGGGTGTGCGAACACCAGCAAGGCAGAGAGAAGCGCGGTAGCCTTCGTCCGAAGCGAGTTGATGAAAAGCAACTTGAACGCTCAGCATTTCGATTAAGAGAAGCTCCAAAGTGGGCCCTTCGAGAAACGCTCTGGTCGCGTGTGCTGTGGCAAAGGGGATAGCGCCACGGCCCACGGTTGGACCAAACAGTAGGCCCTACCTACCTCACCGTTACATTTAGTTGTATGCCGCTCCGATGTTGCAACCGAAGGTCGGAGGCGTGCCTTAAGTAAGAAATTTTGGTGACCGGTTCGTTGCCTTCCCTTTGCAGAAATCCAAGGCAGCTACCAGGTGCGCGCTTTCCTCTTCGATCCGCTTCAAGCCTTAAGTCGCCGCCGCAGGCCAGCAACACGCATGTCGCTGCTATCTCTCGTGACGGCAGCCACCATCCGGATGAGCCGGTCCGAATCGTCTATGAAATGCAAGCCAGAAGGTCTCTGGATAAACAGGGGGACGACTTTTGCAGGCTGCACTGGTTGGCCTTGCTCCAGAGCCTGGAGTTCCCAAGTTGCCGCAACATGGCGGGCATGTATGCAGTTCCGGCTAGTCGTCTCCGCCAAAGAAGTGAATTCGCGTATGAGTTTGATCTGATCGGACGCTGATCCCGTTACAATCCGAAGGCTCAGGATCGCAAGCATCGACGACGCAAGCAGCATGAATGACATTTGGCTGTAAGCTTGAAGAAGCTCGTGCATCTCTGTCACCCCATAAGTCTGGTTCGGACGGCATTTTCCGAGAGGGGTTCCGGATCGCGACAGAGCTCTCTGGTCTCCTTCGCATAGATGCGCAATTCCGAGGGTACGAGCCCTCCCTGAGCAACCATCGCATCGATTGCCCGACCGCATGCCCTGTGCAAACGACGATCGGATGTTCGGTATGCGAGAGCGCGTGCCTCACGAAAGACCTTGAGAGCGTCCTTTTGCCATTGTCTCATTCTGAATCGTCTCCTGGGCAACATCTGCACAGCAGGTTAAACCGAACCCTGGTTAAAATTCACTTAATGGACGATTTCGAAGGGGCAAATGCTCTCACGTGTAGAGTTCGAGGACGTTTCGTTCCTCGCTAAGAAAGGAAAGTATTTCAGCTCCTGCGCTTCGGATGCGCAGGCGCTAGCAAGAAGCATGAGCGCTTCGGCCGTGGCGGTGAACCCATCCATTTCAGCTCTAACGGCTGCGACCAGGGCTCGATTCTTCAACTCACTGGGATGCATTGGAAACCTCAGAATCGATGCACTTTTGACAACACTATGCCTTGGCAGTTAACAGAAGGTTAAGCGGTGCGTCAGCGGCAACAATCAACCGAAGATTGACCACTTCTCAGGATCGGTCCCAAGAAGGTAGTTCGGATCAGGACAGCTTACTCTAGCCGCCAAGAAGACGGGTTTTGCAAGATGTGGTGATTGTTCGGCGCATTGCAGCTACAACCTATGAAATTTTCTCAGCCGGCACTCCCGCCCAGGGTCGCGTTGACGGCTGTATAAGTAGCAATCTTGCGTTAGCGTTCGGCGCTTAAGAGCGAGCTTCCCCTTCTCTTCCTGCTAAGGTTTTCTCAGTGCAACTTGGCTTGGTACGGGATCATATGGCCAGCTAGCCTCGCCGGATGACAAAACGCTTCCACGTTTCGGACACGTCAGCGCCAGCCTTGAGATCGACCGATTGGCAGAGGTGCTTTAAATCCGGATCCCGCTTTCGCCATGCAACGCCGAGGATCCACTTCGGGAGTAGGGCATCTGGATCAACCACGAGACGGTGCGCTTGCAGCGAAACAAGTTTGGTCTGGTGTTCACCGCCGAGCACAGAAGGAATCTAACTCCGCGGCGCGCATTCGGCCGACCGGTCTGGCCACTTTGCTGACCAGTTGGTCAGGGGGACTATGGTTGGCGGCGGAGAAAGTTTCGCATTCGTTGGAAAGCCTGAAAAGCATTTTCACTAACGCACACACCGTACCTAAAAGTTGAACGGCGAAATTTCGCCACTCCCTAAGGTGAAGCACTTAGTGTCAATATTGCATCAGTCCTAGGGCTTGTCGTTCGGGAGAGGTCTACACAGCCCGTTAACCATATCAAATGATTGATTTCCCAAAAATAGAGACGAGTCTTCCCAGAGCTTAAGCTCTGAGTGGAACATGCAGCAACATAACGCTCCCGGCACGAACAAAGAAATCGAACGGTTGTATCGTCTGGACTATGGCGATTTGGGAGAGTTCTGGTTTCGCATGATTGGCAGCCTGCTTGGGGCATGGATCATCTGGCTTTATACAGGTTGGATCCTTGCCTGGGTGTGGGTTGGGGCGTACGCCACGCTCCAACTTGCCTTCTTTCTCTTTCTGCGAGCCAAACTCAAGAGCGCCTCACCAACCGAAATCTTGATAGCACACGCGATCTTCCCATCCTTGCTGATAAGCTTCATTTGGATGCCGATTCTGATGATCACATCACCGGATGACGTGCTTTCGGTGTCAGGCTTCACAATCCTGTCCGGTGTCATCGTATTTGTCGTCAGGCGGTCCGAAGAATACTTGAAGATGATGCTATTTGAGATTGCAATTCTGACGGTTTGCTTTGGTGTTGGCGTAGCAATGATTTTGGCTCGCTATGAGAACCCACTAGCTTGGCTCGGGTTAATCTTCGGGGCACTGACCCTCGTCTTCTATGTGACCCAGGCTGCCTTCATAGTTCGGCGACAACGAATGCGGGCCGATGAGATTGCAGTCCGGACGAGTCAGGCGCAGAAGCTGGAAGCGATTGGCAAGCTCGCAGGGGGCGTTGCTCACGACTTTAACAACCTGCTTACTGTGATCCTGGGAAATCTTGATCTGATCAAGGAAGTCAAGGACCCGGAAGTGAGGGCCGACCTTCTGGAAGACGCCAGGTCAGCTACATTGCGCGGAGCGACAGTAGTTCGCCAGTTGCTTACATATGCAAGGCAAACGGAGGGTTCACCAAAAGCAGTTGACTCGGTCAGCCTCTTGAGGTCCGTCGAGACGATGTGCAGGACACTTGTCCCCGAGTCGATTGCCTTGATCGTTTCGTATCCGGCCAAGACGATGAATGTAGTTGTGGATGAAGCTCTCTTTGTTAGCGCAATGTTGAACTTGATAAAGAACGGGGTCGATGCGATTGAGCATCCAGGCCAGATCACTGTCACTGCCGCCTCTCGACATCTCGTTGAGCCTTTGAAGTGCACCACAGGCCAATTGCTACCTGCCGGACACTTCGTCCAATTTGCAGTTGCCGATTCCGGCATTGGAATTCCACCTGACCTTCTGGACCGTGTGGCTGACCCATTCTTCACAACCAAGGCAGTAGGCAAAGGCTCTGGACTCGGACTTTCGATGGTTGCGGGCTTCGCAATGCAAATGGGCGGCGGGTTGGAAATACAATCTGGCGGAGAAGGCACAGTGGTTTCGATGCTTTTGCCTGCGGTGAGGTAAACTGATCTTGTCATAGGAGCGTTGCTTGCGACAAAGTTGTACGCTCGGCTAGCGTCTTGGGATGACAAGACGTTCTCCTTTCCGCTGCTTCAAGACCAGCCCGAGATCATCCGCATGGCGGTGATGCTCTAGGTCCGGTTCCCGCTGTAGCTGCGGAACGTCGAGGATCCCCTGCTCGTGCGGGGCATCGAGGTAAGCCAAGAAACAGTGCGCTCTTGGCGGAACAAGTTCGGTCCAATGTTCGCCGCAGAGATTATGGGTCGAAGGGTGGAAGCGATGCGCCCATGCCATCATTGGCGGTGGCAAGTGGACGAGGGCTGCGTGAAGATCATCGGGGTGACGCAATATCTTTGGCGGGCCGTAAATCACGAAGGTGAGGTGCCGGAAAGCATCGTATCCAAGATGCAGGATCGCAAGGCAAACCTTAAGATTTTGAAGAATTCCATGAAGCCGCATGGCCGGCCGGAGACGATCGTGACGGATCAGTTGAGATCGCACGGTGCTGATCAATCGGACCTTGGCCACGGTGATGACCGCGAGGTGCGGCGCTGGCTCAACAACGGGTCAGAGAACTCGCACCAACTGTTCTGTCGACTCGAGCGAGAAATGCTGCGTAAACGGAGCATGCGAACGTTTCAGAAGTTCACTCCAGTCCATGCCTATATCCACAAACACCTTCTAGCGGAGCGCCACATCCAGAACCGCGCCACTTACATATTGACCACCGCGGCCGCTCTCGCCGAGTGGCGCGGCCCTCTCGATGCCTGATCGATAGGTGGGGCTGAGGTAATGGAGACTGGTTGGCATTTGTTGGACGGCAACATCATAGTGGATAACAAAACGCCTACAAGGCGCAGTTTGATCACTCGGAGCGGAGCATTAAAATTAGCTGATCGAGGGAAACCGGCCGCGAGAAGAGGAAACCTTGGTACTCATCACACCCGTTCTCCAAAAGCCACTGCCGCTGGAACTCCGCCTCGACACCTTCTGCAATGATGCGAGCTCCGAATGATCGGGCAATCGTCATTACTCCGGTCACCAGAAGCCGGAAGTCGGTGTGTGCGATTAGTGTTCGATCAATCTTGATGCATGAAATCGGATAGCGCGTCAGGCTCGAAAGGTTTGAGTAAGCTGTTCCAAAATCGTCGATTGCAAACCGATAGCCCATGTCTGCAATCTCACGTAGAATGCGAAGCAACTTTCCATCGCTCTTTATGAGTATGTTCTCGGTAATTTCGAGTTCGATGTCGCCACTTCCATCATTCAACCGCGGGCGCAATTTTCTCAAGAGGGCAAGGAAAGCAGGGTCGGAGAATTGGATCGGCGAAACATTGATCGATATTCCGATCGGATGGCCATTCTCCCGAAGCATAACAAGATGGCGGAATGCCTCACGCAAGACCCATCTTCCTATCGGCGCAATGCGGCCAGTCGCTTCGGCGATGGGGATAAACTCGTCAGGATCCGATAACTCTCCGCTCACGGACCTTAGTCTGATCAAGGCTTCTGCAGCCACAATTCGTCCAGAATGGAAGCAAACGCGCGGCTGGTAGTGCAACTCGAACCTTTTGTGTGCGAGCGCCTCAGTCAGACTCTTGTCGATCCGAACGAACCTTCGACTACGTTCAGCCATTTCTGGCCTAAACACCCTGAGCGTATTGCCACCAGACTGCTTTGCTTCGAACAGCGCGAGATCGGCCATCCGCAGCAGATCAGAGGTGGTAGCCGATAGGTCGTTTGCGATGCTCAGGCCAATGCTGCCCGATGAGTTGATCGAGTGGCCTTCAACCCTAACGCGACGGCGTATCTTTTCGAGGATATCGCGGCCCCGTTGCAGTAATGCTTTTTCTCCCCTTGTCTCTGCAACAAGACAGCAGAACTCGTCGCCTCCCAATCGGGCAAAGAGTGCGGAGTCTGGTATACTCTGTCTGACGTTGGTTCCGATCTCTTTAAGCAGAATGTCACCGGCACCATGCCCGAGCGTGTCGTTGACGAACTTAAACCGGTCAAGATCGAAAAGAAAGAGTCCGACGGTGCGGCCCTCCGCGACAGCCTTCCTCAGCAACGCTGGCGCGGCTCTATTGAGAAATGTACGATTGGGCAGATCAGTTACTGGATCCGTGGATGCCAAATGCGCCAGTTCCTGCTGTACTCTTTCTCTTTCGGTAACATCTACTTCAGTAACAAGAAAGCTTACCTGACCGTCCACCGGGTCATAGCTCAAACGCAAGTCCACTTCGTGAAGTCTTTGCCCGTCTCGCGTAGCTACAGCGCTCAGGTAAGTGCCCTCCGACGCCGTCTGCGGGCTGTTGCAAAGCAAGGACTGCAGTATGTCGTTGCGGAACCTGGTCTGCCAGTTGGGCTCGGAATTCGCGAAAGATTGGTGCGCAGAAGGGTTGGCATATGTGCAGCGGCCAGTAACCGAGTAGGTGCTCACCATAACTGAAGTGTAGAGCAGCGCCTGGTTTGCTTTCACCAACTCTGCGTCTTGTATCCTGAGCTCCTGAGCTTCGCAAAGCATGGCCAACCTGCCTTCAGCAAGCATGCATCCCCTGAAGCGGCAGGCGAGCGTTTTCGGATTTCCGTGCGGGAAAATCGTCCAGTTCTCATCGAAGAACTCACCAACGGCGAAACCGGTCTGATACTGCTGTAATCTTGTCCGAACAGTTGTGGACATGTCACCACTGAAGGATCGGGCCTGCAGCTCTTCGAGAGAACTTGCTTCCCAAACATCTAGAGCGAGAGGGTTGGCCCAACGAATTCGGCTTTCCTCAATGTCGAAGACCCAAACCGGGAAGCGGCTTCCAACGAATGCCTGTAGGTTCTCGTGATGCAGACAGTTCGCGGGAGGACGCGCCTGAAGCTCCACATCAACCGTGCTTGCTGGCCTCATCGAACGACCCCCACGCAGCAAAAATCCAAATCCACTAACCGGTCAAGTTTGCTCAAACGTAGTCGGGCGGGACTAGGCTGAGCAAGCGAAATGGCAGAGACACTCTTTTTTGGTCCGCGACATGCTGGCGGGCGATTAGAGCATTCACAGGGCGTTGTCAGAGGAGCTTCGCTTGCAGGATGACGGGCCGCTCCGCTAGCATCGCCGGATGACGAAACGTTCCCCGTTTCGCTATCTTGAGACGGGCCCCGAGTTCGTCCGCCTGGCGGTGGTGCTCTACGTCCGCTTCCTGCTCTCGCTGCGCAACGTCGACGATCTCCTGCACGAGCGAGGCATCGAGATCAGCCGCGAGACGGTTCGGTACTGGTAGAACCGGTTCGGCCCGATGTTCGCTGCCGAGATCAGCGGCAAGCGTGTCGAGGCGATACGGGCGCATCGCCATTGGCAGTGGCACCTGGACGAGGTCTACGTGAAGATCAACGGGGTGATGCACTACCTCTGGCGGGCTGTCGATCACGAGGGCGAGGTGCTGGAAAGCATCGTCACCAAGACCAGAGATTGTAAGGCGGCTCTGAAATTCTTGAAGAAATCGATGAAGCGGCACGGCCGGCCGGAGACCATCGTGACGGATCGCTTGAGATCCTACGGTGCGCTCTGAAAGATCTGGGCCGCGGCGATGACCGCGAGATGGGGCGCTGGCTCAACAACCGAGCCGAGAACTCGCACCTGTCGTTCCGACGACGCGAGAGAGCGATGTTGCGGTTCCGGCGCATGCATACTTTACAGAAGTTCGCTTCAGTCCATGCCTCGGTCCACAACCACTCTCCGACGGAGCGCCACCTCCAGAACCTCAACACCTACAAGCAGACCCGCGCCGCCGCTCTCGCCGAGTGGCGCGGCCTTCTTCCTGCCTGACAGATACGTGCGGTAGGGTTAACCGAGACCGGTTCGTATTCGTTTGACAGCGCCCGTAAAGGAAAAGCGTGTCCCCCGTGCTCGCCGACGGGATGACGTTGATGTAAGCGTCCCACCCGCTTGAAATCATTACGGGAGACGGCAGCTTGAGTGTGTACACGGTGCCGCCGGTGCGAAAATCGCAGGTGGTTGAACACAAGAATAGGCTCAGCGCTCAAGACCTTAGGAGATTGTCGGAGACCTTAAGGTTGACATAGAGTCGTGCAAAACTGACGTCATTATGACAGTTCGCTTCCTTTCTCTTCCCTTCAGGTGGCCTGGAAGTCAGAGCTTCAACGTCATCTGGTCCCGAAGCCGCATTCGTTGCGAAATGGCATCATGCCCGCTAACCTTTAGTGCTCCACTCTCGACCATGCACCTGAGAATGGACTGATAGACCCAAGCATTCTTTGCCTCGATCAATCCATCATTCTGCATCGCGTCCAAGCTGCTGAAGGTCGCTTCGGCCAAGAGTTTGCTTTGCGTCTTGCCTGCAGAAGCAGCAGTTTCTTTCAAGAGGTCAAAAATCGACTCGGTAAGGTTGTTCATAGTGCCCCCGATTGCTCTTGGAGCTCATCAGGAACCGGAAAGGGTTAATGAACTCTTACAGCACCATCTTGTGCCAAAGATTTTTCTCTAGGCACCAAGAAACTGTGTCTTGGCCATAAGCTGGATGGTCCTGCAAGTAGAGCCGACAATCGCATCGGTTTGCCATTTTAACCAGTGCCTCGGCGGTCTCAAAAAATCCTGCAAACCGCGCGGCGCTCGCCGCCGCCAAAGCTCTAGCCCTTAGTCCTGTATCAGTGGGCGTCATGTCCATCTCCGCTCAGGTTGTGTCAGAAACTAGGCGGCGAATCTTAACAACCAGTTAATCCGACGTCGCAACCGGCACAATCAACTTAGACGTAACCTTTCTGCTGATGCCCGCCACCTGGACGGTAGCATGTCCGGAATCTACCTATCGATCCGCTTGCACCCAGAAAAACAATAGGTTGGCGCTTCTATTAGCCACGTTCTCTGCGCAACTCTAGCGACGGCCAAAAGGCGGCACTCTACTTGCAGTTTAAACTATGCCGCAGTTAGGGCACAATCCGCTTAACCTTTGTTCGACCGTGCAATTCGAATACGTACCGAACGGACGAGCTGCGCCTCGGCAATCCGTTTCCGCCCCTCTGCCGTCCTGGGACCGTTCGATCTGCCACCATGGTTCTTGCAGCGCCGCTTGCTTGGTTCAGCCGTGTTGCGACAGGGCGTCCCTTTCCGGGTTGTCTTGTGACGTTGCCCCCAACTTTTATCCAGCTTGAGCGAGACTCCGGGTTTGAGTTTTGCCCAATTGGGCGGGTTGGGCAACGGGGGCTGGCGCGGAGCTTTGCGGGTTGCGCAGCGCCAGGCCCCGTTGCGGGGCGAAGGTTCGTGCAAACTCGGCTGGGGTCTGCCAGCCGAGGCGGGAGTGGGGGCGTTCGGTGTTATAGTCTTTGCGCCAGGCTGCCAGCGTGGCGCGTGCATGGTGCAGGGACGGGAACAGGGTCTCGTTCAACAGCTCATCGCGCAAACGACCGTTGAAGCTCTCGATAAAGGCATTCTGGGTCGGCTTTCCGGGGGCGATGTAGTGCCAGTCAAATTTGCGGTCATCCACGAACTTCAGCATCGCGTTTGAGGTGAACTCGGTTCCATTGTCACTGACCACCGTCCGAGGCTTGCCGCGGGTGTCGAACAGTGTCGCCAATTCCCGCGCCAACCTTGCGCCTGACAGCGACGTGTCGGCGATTAGCGCAAGGCATTCCCGCATGCAGTCATCGACCACGGTCATGATCCGGAAGCGGCGGCCATCGGTCAGTTGGTCGGACACGAAGTCCAGCGACCAGCGCTGGTTCGGCATCAGCGGCAGCGCCATCGGGGCCCGTGTGCCGATGGCCCGTTTGCGCCCGCCCCGGCGACGCACATGCAGCCGTTCCTCGCGGTAGATACGGAACAGGCGCTTGTGGTTCACCTCGTGGCCCTCGCGGCGCAGGAACACATGCAGCCGCCGATAGCCGAACCGGCGGCGCACCCGCGCCAGTTCCTTCAGCCGCTCGCGCAGCACGGGGTCGTCCCGCCGGATCGCCTCGTAACGCATGGTCATCCGGCAACAGCTGATCACCCGACGCGCCCGCCGCTCGCTCATCCCGTGGCCCGCCACCAGATGCGCGACCGGCTGCCGCTTTCCGGCGGGCGTTACCACTTTTTTCCCAAGAGATCCTTCAGCGCGGCATTGTCGAGCATCGCATCGGCCAGCAGCCGCTTCAGACGGGCGTTCTCGTCCTCGAGCCCCTTCAACCGCTTGGCCTCGCTCACATCCATGCCGCCATACTTGGCCTTCCACTTGTAAACGGTCGCATCGCTGACCCCGTGCTTGCGACACAGATCGGCGACGGAAACCCCGGCCTCGTGCTCTTTCAGAATGCCGATGATCTGGTCTTCGGTGAACCTGCTGCGCTTCATCTCCGGTCCTTTCAGTTGGGCCAGAGTCTACCTCAAACTGGATTAGGTGGAGGGGGCAACGTCACGCTCTGACACCCCAACTCCCAAAACTTTAGGCCGTACAGTTCGACAGACAATTAGAACTTGGCAGAAGCGAGCTCGCTTCTTTGCAAGATCTAGGCGTAGCGCATGGAAACCTTGTCTAAGCTTGCATAGGACACTATCAACCTGAGGAATGTGGTTATGAACAAGGGTTGCGTGGTGGGGCAGAGAAGACAACTTGGACAGGGTGTGACTTCTATTGGCTGGACTGATGCTGGTAATATTTTCTCGCCTAACTCAATAGAACGCATGTGGAGCAGCCGATCATGAAACAAGAAGTTACGGGCCGAATGACACCGGAGGACTGGGCGCAGCATGTAGCGGAGCAACAAATTGTTGTCGCTATGCGGTTTTCCTACTGGGGAAGATCAGGCTGGCAAAGTGTTTCTTCGAAGGACAAGGCGCTGCTATTTGATCGCGATCGCCTTCTTCTTCGCTTAACGCTCTTACAGTCGGTAGCTCTTCCGTCCCTAGCTTCTCAGACCGATCAGAACTTCCATTTACATGTCTTGACCTCATCGGAGCTCCCTAGATGGGCGAAAGTTGCTCTACGCGACGCGCTAGAGGAAGCGCTTTCACCTGGTCAATTCACTGTCGATCCGCGACCATGGGGGCTAGCGGCCTCAAAATACAGGAGTTACCTAAAGGACCGCTATGGAGCATCGCGAACGCTGCAGGTCGTTCTAGACGACGACGACGGGCTATCCATCGACTTTTTAGAAACCTTGCGTCGAGATATGGCTCTGATGGAGCCGCCAGAATCGAGCGCGTCAGTGCGGTTCGTATCTCAAGCCAGAGGGTTTGGACTGGACTTGACCGATCTTGAAAGCTCGGCCATTGAACTCTACCCGATGCGCTACAGGTTCATAAATCTTGGGCTGGCGCTATCTTCATCGGCGGGTGGAATCAACATCTACGGGATTGCTCACCAGAGAACTCCGCTCTTGTACCCGCATGTTGTGCGAAGAGATCAAATGATGTGGGTGCGCACTATCCACAGCAAAAATGACTCCCGTGCTGCTGTGCGAGACGACTGGAGGCCCGTTCACACTTGGCGCAGTGAGCCTGATATAGAAGCGAGATTTCCGTGGTTGCTGCAGTTGTAACCCATCGCTACATGCGCCAGGCCGCGGCCGCTGCGATTGTACCCCGCCGCAGGACTTTTCCTCCATCTGCAATTATAGCCCGGCCCATGGAGAGGACGGACGATTGAGTACGCACGACTACCGGAAGAGCAGATCATTCGCATTTCGCATGAGCACGTGGCGAGCGCCAAGTTTACTCGCTGATCGCTCGACTTCGTACTCTAGCAGTTCGCCTGTGGGCGGCGCTTTGGGGTGGGGAAAGTGTCGCGAAAATTCTGCAGATGCGCTGGGCTAGAATGGGAGAATTGCCACTCCAGGTAGCAACTTGCAGCGACAAACACAAAAACGGCGGAATCAGAACATCGCCTAAGCAATAGCAGTTCAGTTCAGATTCTAACCAACGGTAGTTCTCATTGAAGCAACAACCAACAAAACGCCATAGTACTATTTGAAGAATTTAAGAGTACCGAATAAAGGGACAGAATAATTCTGCGCATCCGTACTGGTCATCTCTTGGACATCTGATTCAAATGTGGAAAATCCACAACTGGACGAGGCCTATCCAAGAAAGAACACAGCTCTTGCCAACCTGAGCCGTCCTCCCAACAAACTCTCAGAACTCTATCAGAGCAACAGGAGTCAACTATAACTCGCTCCACATCAGCATAAAAAGAGACGTAAAAGTCCAAGTACTCATCCTCAAATCCAATTGGATCAGGGTATCCGTAAACTACTTTTCTAATAGCGGCGCCTCCAGGATTCCGCGCAGCATGCCTTACAATACTGTCAAGCCAGACACGAGGGGACCGCCTTCTCGTGAGTACGAATTTAGCGCTAGGAAACCTATAAACCAAATCCTGCACCATTAGAGGCCAAGGCCAGTCATCAAATGCATCGAATTGTTCAACTAAAGCCTCAAGACCCAAATAGTTACTACGCCTATACATCTCAAATGCTTTTGGACTCCAAGGAGCGGACCTATATCCGAGAATACGCATAGCCTGAGCGAAACTCTTGGTGCCCGTTCTGTTAAGCCCAATACAAAAGAACCTCTCAGCGCCCATTAGTACTCCGAAGCTCCCAAGCTCAACCCAGAGAGAATGTCGCAGCCCCTTTCACAGCGCGGCAACATGGATGCCATACATTACACAGGTTCAGCGACAGCCCTGCCGATGCAAGTTAATCCTTAATATACCACCGAAAGCGGCGCAAGCACAAAATGATCCCAAAGTCTTCACGGGCAATACTGCAATCCAATTTTCCGAAAACTACAGAAATTCGCCCGTTCGCAGAGTCGATGCAACGGCCGTGCTGAGACATTCTTGAAGAAACAGTCAAACAATGAGCCATTCAATTAGTACAAACTTAGCATCACCGACAATTGAATCCTATAGTGCAAATGTTGGGAAATGACAACAGCACTTCGGTAGGTGCTCAATTGCAAGAGTGGAGTTGCTCCGCCTGCGCAAGGCGAACAGATACAGTATGTTGTTCGGGACTTCGGTCACTCTTTTCTTCGCTCGATCCACACCTCAGAGTTGTGGAAGTCTTCGCAATCACCAATGAAACAATTAAATTAAAATGGAAGAACTCTGACTAGACTTTCCCTGAGCTTGGACACAGTCAAGTAGGCAAGAAGAGGTTGGCTTAGCCGTATGTTAACGAAGGTTGGAAACTTCGAGCACGAACCGTGTGAGACTACTACCCAACCGCGTCGCGTAGTGACATCACCTAGGCAAGATGAAGCAGGCTTGGTCATCCGTTAACGAAGATTGGAGATTTCCACCATGAATCGCGTGAGACTGCTACCCAACCTCACTGCGTAGTGACATATTAGTGGATGTCGTAGCGGAGTGGCTTCTTTGCACTGGGTCTACGACTCCTGTTGTTCTGTGGTCATCGCGGAGTGAAGTTGTGTTTGTCATCTTGGGGCTTTTGGGTGTCGCAGCAATGAGCTTTGCTTTCGATGTCGTTTCATCTTCTAAGGCAGACGATGATGAAGAAGGTAACGACGATGAAGTAGGGGCATTTATCGAACTTCCTGATCCCCAGACGGATTCGCCTGAACTTTCCGACTTGGGACAGAAAGCCCTATCCCCAGACACTCAAGGCGCGGAGGGCGATGATATATATGTAGATATTCATGAAGACGAACTTGACGCCCCCGGCGGTCTGCTGCATCCTGTTATTTGCGACTCAATTCCAACTGAGGGAATAGATTCAAGTTTTGCGATTTATAACACCTTAGTTGCAGCAACAGCAGTCAATCAGACTGATGGTTTTGACGATTATACAGTCCAAGCGGGTAGCGTTGCCTCTGATACCCTAACGGGTGACCAAGGAAATGACAACCTGCTCGGGGGGGGGGGAGATGACTGGCTTAGCGGGGGTGACGGCGATGACAACCTTGCTGGGCAGGGTGGCGCTGATTTACTTGACGGTGGAGCGGGAAGTGATTTTCTTTCAGGACTAGACGATGGGAACGGCATTAGTGTCCCTGATTATCTGATTGGTGGCCCCGGCAATGATCGTATAATCCTCGGAGCTGAAGATTTTGCTGTTGGTGGAGCTGACGGCGATGAGTTTTTGCTCGTCGCCCTAGGGCAGCCTGGCCATGCGACGATTGCAGACTACAACTCCAAAGTCGACAAGCTCTTCGTTGCATATGACGCGAAATTTCATAACGTGCCTTCGCTGAGCGTTCAAACGCACGCAGATGAGGCCAGTAGTGAGATACGCGTTGACGGCTTCGTTCTAGCTGTCGTGTATGGCGATCCGGTCATGGCTACCGATGTGAAGCTCTTTGCGTTTGCTAACCAGGCCAATAACGAATAGCTTCAAAGAGGATTGAGGGCAGAATTTTTGATAGCCTTCCGCTATTTGATCCTAGGCTTGGAGGAAGCTCTGAAGAGAAGTTTCCTACCGTCGCTGCCAACCCGTTACTTGAGCACCTGAACCTCCTACAGATTCTGGTAGCTTCCGCCCACGCAAGGAGATGGATAACGAGGTACTCTCAGTGCAAGGAAGCGTAGATCATCGGGATCCTGAATGAGCAGGTGAACTGATCGCCGACCGAAGAGGGTTACCGATAGCGCTGCATCAGCTCGACGACGCTATATAGACATAAGCCTCGGTTCGGCAGCCTGGATCTTTCGGAGGCGCAGCGACTGAAGACACCGAAGACGAGAACCCAAAGCTGAAGAAGCTCCTGTTCAATGCGATGCTCGACCTGGACGTCCCGAAAGATGCTGTTGCAGAAAGATACTAACGCCCGATTCAAAGGGGAGGAGGTGACACATGACGTGGCGATGCACGAGATAAGCCAACGTCGGGTGCGCGAAGTGCTGGCGGTGAATAGTTCGAGCGTCTCCGCTACAGGATTGTCCGCCCGAACGATGCCAAAGAGCGGGCCCCGGGGCAGGCGATCGCGGCCGAGCAGCGCCGGTGCGGCCGTCGGTGCATCCACATCATTCTGGACCGGCAAGTGACTGGGATGAATCTTATGTAGTTGCGAAGGTTGTACGACGAGTAGCAGCTACAGGGGCGGAAGCGCGGCGGGCGCAAACGGACCTTGGTACCGCATCGGCCGATGGCCGTGCAAGCGATCGTGAGTGAAAGCTAGAGCTGTGAATCCATGAGCGATACTCAGAACGACTGCCGGCGATTCCAACCGCTGGCGCTGGTGGATGATGTCACGCGGGAATGTCTTGCGCTAGCCACCCATTCCCACTGTCCGGAGGCCTGGTCACCCGGGAGCTTGATAACCTGATTTGCAAGCGTGGCGGGTCAAATACGATCATCAGCGACATCAGCACCAAGTTAACCTCGCTGGCGATCTTGTGATGGTGCCCGGACACGCCATCAAGTGGCACGACACCGAGCATGGCAAGTACAGGGAGAACCGGTTCATTATGAGTTTAAACGGGCAGTTCCAGGACGAGGTCTTGAACGAGGTCCTGTTCTGGACATTGACCAACGGACGCGCCCAGATCGTCGCCTAGACGGAGGACAAAAGCCGAAACAATCCCCATTTCGCGCCGGGGAACGGCCCACAGGAGGAATCTGCCACGAAGATCAGATTAGAATAGCCGCCAGCCTAGGCCGAAAATCAACGCAAGGACTCTACCAGACCCAAGAGAGAAGTTGGAGCTCAGGTCACCCTTTGTATCGCGATGTTGCGTGCTAAGAAGCGTTGTTGAATGAGAAGCCTTGTTGGTTCCCTAGCAAGAATGTTAACAAGCACCCTCAACAAACGGTAGCGATATGGCGCCAATTTACTGAAGTCGTACACGCATCAGGGTGTCTCAAACTTCACTATATAGTCAGGCCCAATCTGTGTCCGCTCACGCCTACCACGTCACAGTGAAACTCAGACGGCGTTGCGAATACTGTAGCCCAACTGGATGACATTAACTAAAATTTCACTTAACTCAAGTACAACTGAACATGGCCAACATGCCCAATAGATCAATCAAAACAAAACTATCAAACTCCGATCATACCAGACAATTCGACAATTCTGAAACAGAGCGATGGACGAGAAACTGAAGGAAGAGATCGAGAACAACCGGCAAAGCAACGAAGAAGCACAAGACTAATCGTAACTTGAAAAACTAAAGTGTAGTCCGCAAGCCGACAGCTGGGCAATCCTTATCAGCCTCCGATCTCAAATATTAGTTGTGCGTCCAGAAAGCAGATACTCGAACTTAGCCTCTAAACTGGATGAACGATCTAGGCCCAGATCAAGTCGTCCACGACAAACTTGATATTGGAGACATCATCAATGAACACGAGTTCCAACAAAATGCTATTTGTTCCACCAAGGAAGACAACTGAACCGGCATCTGTCTGCTCAAACCAGACATCATCCAGCGCAGATTGTTGCAGTGAAATTGCGTCAAGGTGAGGTTGAAATCCAATGAGAGTGTCATTGCCTGAATTCATCGAGAACACAAATGTATCAGCTCCCTTTCCCCCCACTAGATGGTCGTCGCCTGCTCCCCCATCAATTATGTTGCCAACTCCAAGCACTGTGATCAGGTCGTTTCCATCTCCCCCGAAAAGTACAGCGAGCGGCGCCGCTGCGAAAATGGTATCGTCACCGGAACCGCCATATACGGTCGCAAGCCCAGCATGTACAAAGACAGCATCATCTCCACCATCAGCATATATTAAGTGCCTTCCCCCGCTCAGAACACGAAACTCATCGTTTCCGGCGAGGCCGTGCACCGTCGAATCCGAACCTCCGAGGACAAAGATATCATCCAAAGCGGATCCAGTGAAAACCTCCAGACCCGAAATGACCACAGCGCCATACATAGTCTCAACTATGTTTTCGGAGATCCAGTAGGTTACGGAGTATTCGGAATCGGCGAATGTTACCGTGTCAAAGCCCTCGCCTCCAAACACCGAGTCCAATCCACCACCGGTGGTTATATGATCATCGCCTGGTCCACCATTCAACTGATCGTTGCCAGAGCCGCCACGGATTGTGTCGTTTCCCGAGCCACCCCCTATAGTGTCCTGCCCCCCTGATCCGACTAGTAAGTCGTCACCAGACCATCCATCTATCCGGTTACTCTCACTCGAACCCCGCAAGACGTCGTTGTGAGCAGATCCTAGCAAGACCTCAATACTCACAAAGATGTCATGTTCGTAGTTTCCAGTTGGGTCATTGCTAACTTGCAGATCCGCATACACCGCCGCCGTACTTTGGACGTAGCTCACAATGTCAGTGCTTCCTTGACCTACAAATTGTGTGAGTTGACCGGAAGCGTACAACAGATCCGCGTACTCAGTACCGAAAACAGTGCGTCGATTTACTTGGTCAGCCGAGAAGATGAGTATTAGAGTCTCATATGAATCCAGGAACAATTGAGACAGTCCACCCTGTAGCGAGGTCACGGGGATCTGAGTGACTGTGATGGTTGCGTCTGGTTCACCGTACGGCCGAAGTCCCTCCAGTTCCTTGAATACACCATCGGCGGAGGCCTCATCTACTCCTATGATGTAACCATCAACGAGGTGTAGACCAACTGTCGGTGCGTAGTGAGCAGGATCAATCAGTAGGCGATCTTCCTTCTCTGAAGACAGAACAGAAACAAGCCGCCCATCTGCCACAAACGTATAGGTACTCTGATGTGTTGAATGTTGAGAGACGCCAGTCTGAGTCCCGATCAAATACGGCTTCAGTGTGTCGAACAGGACACCCGCCGCCATCATTCTTCCGCTGCTTGAAGCGATGCTCGTCGCGTGATACTGAGCAGACCAGAAATCAAGTTGATCCATTCCATTCTCTAAGAAGCTTGTAAACATCTCCATCATTGGACTTATTTGCATAAGTCCAAGTTCACTAGTTGACTTTAATTGAACATTCCACTCCGAGACCCGCGATGCTAGATCTCGTCCAGAAGCATCACTCCATGAGGAGTGCAATCGAGCTATAGCCTTGATCTGGTCTTCAATTCTTTCAAAGGTTTGCTCCTGGTCTGTCCCGACATTCCTTCCGTTTGCATAGTAGTAATGGCTCACCACCCCATCAATCTCAGCAAGAGTTTCCGCGTTGAACTCATCTATTACGCGCGCGTTTCGTTCAATTAATTCTGAGACAGTTAAGCCCCCTCCAGCAGAATAGGACCAAGCCTGCACAAAGATATTTGTTTCCGGTGCCGCAATAGTGCCTTCATCCTCAATTTCGTTCGTAGAGGTTGCGGAAGCAATGATTTCAGTGAGCCGATGCGCTACTCTGCCATACTCGACAGAAGTCATATGCGATTCATACTCGTTTCCAATCTCAAGTGACAGGGTCAGATCTGAGTCAACTGCACTCAAGATGTATTCGATGAATTGATATGCGTCTGCAGCCTGTGACTCGTCGAAAGTTCGATGATTTTCTGTCCTGGTTGGGGTTAGGAAAACCGCAGTTGGCACAATTACCGTCGGATCGATCTTTTCTCTATTGCAGTATTCCAAGTAAATGGAAAGCGGTGTTATTCTCTTGCTTATGCCATTTTGATCAATGAAGGAGGCGTTGTTGGGGTTTCTATAATCAAAAGCTGTCTCTGCGCTCACTCCGCCAGGGTATCGCAGGTTTTGAAAGTTTAACCTGGCTACAATTTCATCAAATCTTTCCCAGGGCTTCGAACCAATGCCTTCGAATTCTGCTACGAAGTTGAGTCCAAAGTGTGCTTCTGTTATGGCTGAATAAACTTTTTCATCATCCTCAGCTTTTGTGGCTGTTTGCATCTGCGCCTCCATAGAATCCTGGCTATGTCCCTGGCTATGTCTTTGCTGTTTCGAAAGTGTGGCAAAGGTTCAGCGTTGGTTCGGATCTTATGCTGGATTTTACTAGAAGGCTATGTACAGGACCAATTGATGAGTTTGAGGCTTCCGTTGCTAAGGTGTAGAGGTGCCGGACTCATGGATCGTCAAAGACAAAGCAGAGCAGAAGCGGCGAGGGCGGCGCTGCAAAAGGAATGTCCTTGCGCATCTGTCGTAGCAGGGTGCTCCTCTGCACCAGTCTTTCAATCGGCCGAATATTGTCTCGATCCGGTTGCGCCATTTGTATCACCGTCTGTCATAGCGCACCGCTTTGCCACAAGATTTCCGCCAAGAGATGCCGTTACTCACCCCCTTGTCTTTCAATGCTTCCAGGAACCAGTCTGCCCACGCCGGCTCACTTTAACCAGTGGTGCTCGGCGGCTCGAAGACCCTGATCCGCGATCAACCATTCGAAGGCCGACAAGCTGCCCAGCAGGCCGGCAGCTCTGGCCTAGTCGCTCACCTCGCGTGCAGTTATGAAGACCTCCAGCGAATGCCCCTTCTCGTCGGCGACGGCAAGCAACCTGCCGTTCAACCCTTCTTTTGTGCGTCCGATCAAGTGTCCGGATTGGTCATCGGCACACTCCTTTTCGCCCTTAGGCTCAAAGCTGTTGGGGGGACATTCAGATAGGTCGCGTCCATCATGAGGGTCTTTTGCTCGGAGCCCTCGGAGGCCAAGCCTCTATCATCCGGTCAAACATCCCCATGTCCGCCCATTGCTACCATCGCTCTAAAAGCGCTTCCAAGGACCATGCGCCGAGGGGCGTATCGTACCACCGGAAATCATGGCGATTGTAGAAGACTATACCGCTCATAACCCGCCTATCATCGACGCGCGGCTTGCCACAATTCAACGGAAAGAACGGTCTCAGCCACTCCACCTGCTTGTCGGTCTGCCAGAGAAGATTGCTCATGGTCAGCCGCTTCAGATCGGGGGCTTGAACCACGAAACAATAGCAGCCTCAAGCAGATGAATAGGTACTGAGCATAGCCATATAGCCCGCTCAGCCTGGGCATCTTTATGCCACATCGCATCCAGTACATGCGTGGCTCCGTGAAAGCACTCAAATCAGACTGAATGCGACTTGTCCATTTTGCTTTTTCCACTTTACATGCAGCTAAACTCCGATCTGGACACACCTGTCGAACTGGTACATCTTGATCAATGGATGTATTCCACATACATAAGCGCAGAAGGAAGCAGTATAAGCGATTTCGGAAATCTGACTTCACTGCGACCAACAGAGGGAGTGGCATGAAGAGAGACGACACTCGATGGGAGAAACACTCTCGCCGCCTTATTGCTGTTGATCAGCCTCGGGTCCTCTACCTAGCCATCCCAAAGTGTGGATGCACGTTCGTGAAGAATGTACTGTGGTTCTTAGTGAATGAAGAATTTCACTCAAAGCCCTCCCGCATTCATGACGATGACAACCAATTTAGGCGGGCGGTCGATTTTGAAATGAGTCTTGAAGAAATTAAGAACTCCCAGCTAGCATTCACTGTTGTTCGAAATCCAGTTGATCGCTTCCTGTCACTTTACTTTGACAAGGTGATTGGGATTGGCCGAAACAATTATGTGCCTCTTGCAAGGATTCTGTCTGAGCGTAAGGGACTAGACCTTGTTCCATCTACCTTGAGCGATCATAGACGCAATTTGGAAGTAATGATCGACTGGATAGAGGAAAATCTTGCACATGAAGTCGATCTTCGAAAGGAAGCTCATTGGACGCCACAATCATATCGCTTTGAAATAATGGATGCATTTTCCTTGAAAATTCTTACTGTTGATAGCCTCAGCGTTCAGCTTAACACATTGCTTTCCCCGGAGGTTGTTGGTGTTGACTCAATCATTTCAGCAGCAGAAACCAATTCATCAGTAAAGCCTGTTGATAAGTCTTCGATCTTGACCTCAGGAATTAGGAAGAAGGTGAACTCTGTTTATGCGGAAGATAGACGTATGTATCGGAGAGCAAAGTCTCATTGGGACTCCGAGGGGGTCCTAAGCGGCAGTTCTCCAATTCCAAGGTTCAGCGAGCTTCATGGAAAAACTTAAGGGCAAGCTGCACCCTTTGTTGGCTTAACTCACGTGCCCACAAGTCTGCTTGATGCAAAAACTAACTCGCTTAGATTGCAGACGCATTAATCAGCAAAGCCAGAACAGGACGGTTGCGGCGAGGGCGATGGCGGAAAGGAAGACCTTCGGGCACCTGTCGTAGCGGGTGGCGACACGGCGCCAATCTTTTAGCTTGCCGAACATGATTTCGATCCAATTGCTTCTCTTGTAGCGGCGCTTGTCGTAGCGGACGACCGTGCCGAGCGATTTCCTTCCGGGGGTGCAGGGGCGTATCCCCCTATCTTTCAGAGCTTCCCTGAACCAGTCGGCGTCAAAGCCCCGGTCGGCGATCAGCCATTTGGAGAAGCGCAGGCTGTCCACTAGGGCCGCGGTGCCAGTACAGTCGCTGACCTGGCCCGACTTCATGAAGGACTAAAGCTGGCGGCCATTGGCATCCGTGATCGCACGCAACTTAGTGTTCAGTCCGACCTTTGTTCGCCCGATGAGGTGGCCGCGCCTGTCGTTGGACTCCCCTTTTTTTGCCTGCACGTTCGAAGCCGTGCGATGCGCCTTCAAGTATGTCGCGTCGATCATGATGACCTTCTCCTGGGCTCCTTGGGAGGCCAGACCCTGCATCATCCGGGCAAAGACCCCAATGTCGCCTCACTGCTGCCAGCGGTTGTAGAGGGTCTTGGGCGGGCCGTACTCCCTGGGCGCATCGCATTACCCCAACCCGTTGCGGTTGATGAAGATTATGCCGCTAATCGCCCATCGGTCATCGACGCGCGGCTTGCCGTGGGACTTCGGGAAGAACTGCTTCAGCCGCTCCAACTGCGAGTCGATTAGCCGAAAGAGGTTGCTCATCTCCACCAGCATCAGGTCGTTAACTTGAACCACGCAGGCTGGACAGCCTCAAGCAAATCAATTGGTCCTGAGCCTAGTCCCGAGGCCACAATCTTAGCTTTATGTCGACGAGACCAACAATCGCGAACCCTGTTCCCTACCCTCAAGAGCGGATTGCATCCCCATCCACGTGGACGAATGTAGACCCCCTTGAGAAGACTGTTAATGAAGGATATCGTGGTTACAAGTTTACCAGGAAAATGGGCTCGCAAAGATTGTCTGCCTAGTTCTGTTGAACCACCAACAAGAAGGTCTGGCAGCAAGCATGCATCAATTCTGGCATTCCTGAGAGGGGAGAAAGTGAAGAATACGGCGTTGCTGTCAGTGCAGAAGAATGAGGGACCGTTCCTCCTTGAATTCGTTGCACACCATATTGCAATTGGATTTGAAGATATCCTAATCATGACAAATCCAAGTGATGACTGGACGAATGAACTAGCAGATGCATTGGCGGCAAATGGAATATTGCGCCACATGTGCGTGAGCACACCTGAGGGGGCTAAGCCACAGGAATTTGCCCTATCAATCGCGAGACAAACCTTTGACCTAGACAGCCTGGAATGGTTACTGGTTCTTGATGGCGATGAGCTGCTTAACATTCATGTAGGAAACGGCTTCATAGATCAGTTCCTTGCTCGTTTTGACGAAACAGTTGATGTGGTAAGCATCAATACAGCCTGCTTTGGGAACCATCCCCATGAGACTTGGTCGCCAGGCGACTCCTCCTGCAGGTATTTGAGTCGGCTAAGTTCAGCGCACTGGCGAAATGCACCTTCGAAGAGCTTCATTCATTTTCCAATAAACTTTGTAAAGTTTAAACCGCATGGACCTTCTGGCTTTAAACCAGATAGGCAAGCCAAAGTGGCCCTGCATGGCGGATTGGAGCTTGTTGATCTAAGCTCAGATGATCCGAAGTTTTATTCCCGGCTTCGATTCACAGGAGCGTCTGAAAGTGTTCATTCTATTGCCCAGATTAATCACTACATTATCCGAACCTATGACTCTTTCTTGATCAGGGCTGCGCGCGGTCGCGGCAGTTTACCAAGTCAAGCTATGAACAATAGGCACACACTCGACTTCTTCCTGTCTTATGCAAAGGCCCGTTTTCCAGATTCTTCAATTGGTAAGTATCGCGATCGGAAGGTTGCGGTAACAAATCGTCTACTTATGGACCATAGGGTTGCATATGTACACCAAAGGGCCATAGAGAGGCATCGAGAAAAGACTAACTCTTTCAAGAGTAAGGGCCAGGACCCATTGATCAGCTCGAGGCCTTTAGGCAATCGTGATTAAAGCTCCGAAACCGACGGGGGTGATGATGGGCATTCTCCTTTAGTTGGCTGACGAGTAGATAGATCGATTGAAGCTGTTTTTTCCCAAGAGCTGTCGTAAACCGCACGTCAATGATCGGCGCGTCCTGATCGGCATAATCTAATTTGTGGGAACGGGTTGCGTTGTTGTAATGCGCTCCCAGGCGCGCATGGCCCGCCGAAAAAACTTTTACAGTTTCTGGAAGCAATGGGGCGACACGTGTATCTTCGCTCGGACATCGGAAGGACTGGTTGCCGACGGTAGCGAGGAGAGGTCGGTCATGATTGACGCGAGCTACCTGAAAGCGCATCGCACGCCTTCAAGCCTGCGGACGGAATAGGGGACCCGATGACAAGCACGGCCGCCTCATCAGGCGAACAAAGGGCGGGCTGAACACCAACTAGCACTCCGTGACCGATGCCAAGGGGCGTCCACTGCGGTTCTTCATAGCAGCGGGCCAGGTCAACGGCTACGCCGGCGTGACCACCCTGCTGAGTAGCCTACCAGCAGCAGGATGGCTGCTTGCAAACCGGGGCTACAAGGCCGAATGGTTTCGAGAAGCGTTACAAGACAAGGGGCTACTCCCCTGCTACCCCGTCCAAAAGTCGCGTGGCTGAGCCGTCCGCAACGAAAAATGGGGTTATCACCGCCGCAACCGGATCGAGATCATGTTAGGCAGATTGAGGACTAGAGGCGCCTCGCCATACGCTACTGCAGAAGCGCAAAGAGTTTCCTTTTTGGCCTCGTCCTAGAAGCAACCGTCCTGTTCTGGCTTTGAAGATCAATGAGCTTGTAGCCTAAGATCGCCATCCAGTGTCAGTCCAACAGATGACTCTCGGCTCCGATCAAACGTATGTTGTCTAGTCGACCTATTGCTTCAAGATCATCTTCATATTGGTTATCAAGATTATAGATCGCTTTCAGGAGCTTACCGCTTGCTTGCTCCTGAATCTCATCTGCCAAGGTGCGCCTATCTCTTGAATGAAACTCAACCCCACTTTCATTTGAAACTCGAATTGGAGTTCTCAAAAGATCTGAAATCAATAATGGCGCAACAATGCTCGGACGCTCCATATCCCAAACTGTGATCTGGCGGTTGGGCACTGTATTGCGGAGCCTTTCAACAAGGCGCACCCATGATACACCACTATTAATAATGAGTTTTTCCTTCTCCACTCTCGGCAGGCGCCCCATTGCCAAGATATAGTCTACCTGATTGGTTATCAAAAGATGAAATGCAACCTCACCCTGACTTAGAAGCTTTGAAAGCCTCCTTACGCTAGTTTCAGCGAACGGAAGTATCCCTGCTGAGTTGTAAACCTGAGCTTGAGGGCCTAGAACGTTCGGTTGACTGATTGCGACATTCTTGTTCTGCAGAAGCTTTTCAATGAAGATTGCCGCCTGTTCAACTGCCTTCGGGTCTTGCGCACCTGCCTTTCCCGGCCGAAAGATCAGCCGCTGAAAGTAGATTTCGTATTCTTCACGCGTGAGCAATCTAGATGATGCAAGTTCAAGGTCCAACTTGGGAACTGAGTGCTTTTGCAGAATGTCTGGCAAGAGACCAGGCAGACCAATGTGAACGTTGAACATCTCCTTACTCTTCGGATTGGAATTCTGGAAACCCGTGATCAGCTATTTTTTCCTCACCTAAAATAATCTGTGCAAGAAGCTCATACTGCCCCAAAGCCGCATTCACTGATGCTTGGCAGATCATGTTTTGCGCCAAGATACCGCTTTGTCGCTTTGCTAACTCTGAACTCTCTAGCTGCTCAAATGCTAGAAGCGCCCTTAAGCGGGCTTCCAGTATTGGAATAAATTCCTCTGCGAGGTCTGATACTACAGCTTCACCTATGCCGGCGGCATGGAAGTCAAGGATAAGCAGCAGCCCCTCCTGCCGGGGATCAATTTTTCTATTCATGATCCAATAGCTGGCCCCTCGGTTGGTGATACTCAGCTGCATGAGTACAACATGAGTCTGTAAACATCAAGACTGTGTGTACCTCGTTAGGTTCGTAACTTGACCTCAGGCTCGGGTCCCGCTTCACAGTGCCCTTGCTGTTGTGTTTTGTTTGGTGAGTGCGTTGTTTCTTCTGTGCAGACTGACTGGCACGATTTTGCCAAAGCTTCGTTCGCGGCAATACGGATTAATGCCCCCCCCTTTTCTATTCTATACGGGGAAATTAGTAATACTTTCCTGACTTGAATTGCTTCCCTTGAGCGCGTGTTCGTGTCCAAATTTTGACTGAAAATTCATCTAGTCGCGACTGGGTCCGGTAGTTGAATTGCGTCTTTCTATTATTGTTGCGCACTCGCTTGGTGAGCGGGATTTTGATTTCTGGTAGCCGGTACGGCGATTGCGATGGTCAAGTGCAGGGCGAAACGTTCCGGGGGGTGGTTACTGAGGGCCAAATGGGGCCTCGCGGTGTTTTAGTCTGTGACCCAGGTCGCGATTCAGATCGCGAGTGTGGGCGAGGTCTGGGAATAACGTCTCGCTCAATAACTCGTCCCGCTCGCTGCCGTAGAGTTTTTCGACAAAGCTGTTCTACATCGGATTTTCGGGCGCGATATAGTGCCACTCGACTTTGTACTGGATGCACCGCTTCGGCGTCACATTTCAAGTCAGTTCGGTGCCATTATCGGATACGATCGACCGGAGCTTGCCGCAGGGTTCGATCAGCGCGGTCAGTTCCCGCGCTACTCGAGGCCCGAGATCGACCTATCGGAGGTCGCTTCGAGGCACTCGCGCGTTATGTTTTCAACTACCTTCCGCATCCAAGAGCGCAGCCAACAGGCGAACTGCTCACGCACGAAGTCGAGCTATCAATGAGCTTTGACCTGCGCCTGGATCAAGATCGGGGCTCTTGTCCGGACGGCCTTGCGGATCGCTATGCGGCTGGTAACGCACCATCTTGTGGTCCGCCCGGGCAATTTTGTACGCCCGCCGCTCCGACAGCCCGAGATGAGCCTTCAGATGCGCGACTGCCTAGCGCTTCGGGGCGGGCGTCACCATCCATTTGGAAAGGCTCTCGCATCGTCGCAATGTCCAGCACCTGAAAGAGCAGTAACTTCTTCAGCTTGCAACTCTTTTCCTCCAACGCCTTCGGCATTTTGGCCAACGACGTCGCATTCCCGAAATACTTTGACTTCTTGGCAAGACCGTGACCTCAGACATCCCCTGCTTGTGGCGAAGGTCGGCAAGCTTCGCGCTCGCCCCGTGATCATGTGAGAGGCCAATATTCTACACGTACGTCATTCGTGCTTTCTTGATCGTCCGTACTCTCCATGGGCCGAGCAGTAGTCGTAGATGGGGAAAAATCCCGCGGCAGGGCAGCAGAGCCCGGAGCCTGTAGCTTTAGTCTTGGGTCTCTTTTGCCAAGTGCTGGTTTTCACCACTATTTTCGTCAATCTGGTTCAGTGATGCTTTGGCGTCCGATATAATCTGCGCACGTTCAGGCATGTCGTTGGCCCAAAGGAAGGCTTCCATATCATCCAAAACAGAGCCGACCCAGTCCGCATTGCCGTGTTGTTTCATTACACGCCTCCATTCATGGCTCAGACTTGATGCAAGAAATTGCTTAAAATTTTCTTAAGCTCTGCGATGCTTCAGTAGGGCGCTGGCAGAAGAACTTTGATTGAGGCTGGCAGGGCCGTCTTCTAGCGTGGTGGGATGACCCAGCGTTCTCCCTTCCGATACTTTAAGACCAGCCCCGAGATCATCCGCCTGGCCGTGATGCTTTATGTCCGCTACCCGCTCTCGCTGAGGAATGTTGAGGACCTGCTGCACGAGCGGGGCATCGAGATCAGCCATGAGATAGTGCGGTTCTGGTGGAATCGGTTCAGCCCGATGTGTGCCGCTGCAATTCGGCGCAGACGGATCGACCGGATGCGTGCTTTGCCCCACTGGCACTGGCACTGGCACTGGCACTGGCACTGGCACTGGCACTGGCACTGGCACTGGCACTGGCACTGGCACTGGCACTGGCACTGGCACTGGCACTGGCACTGGCACTGGCACTGGCACTGGCACCTCGACGAGGTCTTCGTGAAGATCAATGGTGTCAAGCACTACCTCTGGCGTGCTGTCGATCACGAAGGGGAGGTGCTGGAAGCCTATGTCTCAAAGTCCCGAGATCGCAAAGCAGCGGTGAAATTCATCCGGAAAACACTGAAACGCCACGGCCGTCCGTATGTTTTCGTGACAGACAAGCTCCGCTCTTACGGGGCTGCTCTGTAGGACGTCAGACTGCCGGACGAACGCGAAGCCGGTCAGTGGCTCAACAACCGAGCGGAGAATTCTAACCAGCCATTCCGACGAAGGGAACGTGCAATGCTCCGCTTCCACCGGATGCGATCGTTGCAGAAGTACGCCGCCGTCCATTCCTCGATCCACAACCTATTCAATGCGGAGCGCACCCCCTCCAGCCGGGTCAACTTCAAGGCCAGCCGCACCGCCGCTCACACCGAGTGGCGTCAGCTCTGTGCAGCCTGACGTGCGAAGGGTTTGGGCAAACAGAGACTGGTTCGCATTCGTCTGACACCACCGCCATCATACCCCTGATAGGCATGATTTTTTGTCTCCGCGCAGGCGGCTTGGGATGCGCAAGGCACCGCAGGATCATTTTCGCCATTGTTAAGGTCCAGACAGGGTCTGTGCGGAAGACGGGCGCTGTTGTCAGGGTCAGAGCGACAGACTTGATCAGCGCGGATCGCTTCAGCGCTGGTCTTGTGGGCCGGTCGAAGCAAAGCGCAGGTCTCTGACCCACCGTTTGCCAACCCATTGGCGCCCGAGATGCGGGCGCGCAAATGGAGGCCGCCCGCAAGCACTCTCATCCGTTTAGCGAGCCCTCGCCCGGTTGGTACGGAGTAGGCTGACGTCCTGTTCGAGCAGAGGCTGCTGGGTGTAAACGACGGGCGAGATGGGGCATTCCTGCAAGCAGGTCGACTGCAGGAACCGCCGTTTAGCGGTCAGGGGTCCACCCAGGCACAAGGCAGCGCCTGGGACAGTTCGGGCAGTGATGTCCGCACAAGGCGCGGCAATTGCCGTTTAGGTCAGGAAATCGAACAGGCGGTTCAGCGGCAGTTCGCGCGCACGGGTGCCGGTCAGGTCGAAAAGCGCGTTCGCAAGGGCCGGGGCGGCGGGTGGGGTGCCGGGTTCGCCAACGCCGCCGATATGGCCGAAGGTGCCGTTGTTCTGCAGGATCTTCACCTCGAAGCTCGGCGTGGTGTGCATCCGCAGAGCGTCGTAGTCCGCGAAGTTCTGCTCGGCCACTTGCTGGTCGGCAAAGGTGATGGCACCCTGCACGGCCGCCGAAAGGCCATAGACCATTGCGCCGGTCATCTGCGCTTCGATGATGCCTGGGTCCATCGCGAGGCCTGGATCACAGGCGATCCAGGCGCGGGTCAGTTTGATGCCTGCGTCCGTCTTCTGTACTTCCAGGACCTGGGCGACCGGGGTGCCGAAGGAGTAGCAGAACGCGACACCGCGCCCGAAGCCGGGGCGCTTTAGACTGTCCCAGCCCGACATGTCGCGAACGGTTTCCACAAGGGTGGCGGAAGGCGCATGGGTGTCACGCATCATATCCAGCCGGAATTGCAGCGGGTCGGCCTTGGCAGCATGGGCCAGTTCGTCGATGAAGCTTTCCAGAAAGAAGGCGTTCATCGAATTGCCGACTGACCGCCAGAAGCCCAAGGGCACGGTCAGGTCAGCAAGGTGGCCGTCATAGCGGTAGTGCGGCAGGCCGTAAGGCTGGTCAAAGCCACCCTCAACCGTTGCGCGGTCCGGTCCGGGCGGCGCAAAGCCGATGAGGCGGGAAAGCGCGCTGTGCGTGGCGGACGGGGCTGCAGTGCGGCCCCAGAGGGCGATCGGCTTGCCGTTTTCCAGCCGGCCGGACATGCGGGCAATGGCGGCGGGACGGTAGAAGTCCTGCGTCATGTCCTCTTCCCGGCTGTAGGTCAGCTTGATCGGCGTGTCGGGCATCGCCGCGGCGATGCGGGCCGCAAGAACAGCTGGCACAGGGTCTGTACGGCCACCAAAGCCGCCGCCCATGACCGGCGTGTGAAGCGTGACCTTGCCGCTGTCGATCCGAAGGGCGCTGGCGATGGCGTCGCGGGTCAGGATCGGGGCCTGATTGCCGGACCACACCTCGACCCCGCCGTCCGGTTTGACCCAGGCGGTGGCGTTCAGGGGTTCCATCGAGGCATGGGCCAGGAAGGGGATGCGGTATTCGGCTTCGATGACATCGCCCTTGGCCAGTTCCCCCTCGACATCGCCATCATCCCGAAGGCGAGAGTCGGGGTCAGTCGTGAAGGCCGCTTCAATCCGGGTCATCATGGCGGCGGTGTCGGCGGGATAGTCAGCCGCGCCCCATTGAATGTCGACCATCTGCGCGGCCTGAATGGCCGTCCAGGTGTTGTTGGCGATGACGGCAATACCGTTGCCAAGGCCAACAACCTGATCGACCCCCGGCAGTGCAAGGGCGGCGGCTGGATCAAAGCTGGTCATCGCCCCGCCACGCTTTGGGTTCATGCGGATGGTGGCGAATTTCATGCCCGGAAGGGTGATGTCGATCCCGAACGTCTCTGTCCCGGTGGACTTGGCCACCATATCAAGACGCGGCATCGCTTTGCCCACGTAACGCCAGGTCGAAGGATCGCGGAGGGTGACGTCATCCGGCACCATCGTCGCGGCCTCTTCGGCGAGTTCGGCATAGGTGAAGGTCTTGGCGCCGATCACCTTGCCGCCCTCGGTCTTGAGGGTGTCAGGCGACACGCCCAGACGTTTGGCTGCTGCGGCCTTCAGCGCCTCACGCGCGCCGGCCCCGGCAAGGCGCATCTGGTGGAAGCCGCCGATCGCGCCGGTAGAGCCGCCTGTCATCTGCAGCGAAAGGATCTTTGGCAGCGCGGCAAGGACGGCGTTGGGGGTGTTGTCAGCTTTGGAGAGAACGTAGTCAGGCTCGCTCGACATCCGTTCGACAAAGCCTGCGTTGTAATAGGCCTGCGCCGGGGGACCGTGCAGGACGCGAACTTGCGACCAATCGACGTCAAGCTCTTCGGCCACAAGGGCCGCGAGGGTGGTGGAGATGCCCTGCCCCATTTCGGCCCGGGGCGCGATTACGGTGATGCCGTCAGCATTGATGATGACCCAAGGGTTCAACGGTATGGCACCGGGGGCGGGCGTCAGCGGGTTGGCGGGCACTTCGGCAACCTTGTAGGCCCCGAACGCAGCCCCGCCGACAACGGCGGCACCAAGGACGATGAAGGAACGGCGGGTGATGGTTTTCCAGGATGCCATGTCAGCCGGCCTTCATCATCTGGGCAGCCTCGTGGATCGCTGCGCGGATACGGGGGTAGGTGCCGCAGCGGCAAAGATTGCCCTGCATGCTGTCGTCAATCTCTGCGTCCGTGGGGTCGGGCGTGGTGGCAAGAAGGGCAGCGGCTTGCATGATCTGGCCGGACTGGCAGTAGCCGCATTGCGCGACCTGATGCTTGACCCAGGCCTGTTGCAGGGGCGCAAGGGCCTGAGGCTGGCCAAGACCTTCAATGGTCGTGATCTCACCGCTGGCATCCGACAGGGGAACCTGGCACGAGCGCACCGCTTGGCCATCAATCAGCACGGTGCAGGCCCCGCAGGCTGCAACGCCGCAGCCGAACTTGGTGCCGGTCAGCGCGAGGCCGTCGCGGAGCACCCAGAGAAGCGGCACGTCGCCGGGAAGATCAACCTGACGGGGGGTGCCATTGACGGAGAGGGTAAAGCTCATGCGGGGCTCCTTTTCTGACATTTTGTACTTAAAGTGTCAGTATGTCAACGGCTGGTTTGACGTAGCGCAGAGCGTCCCGTAACGTAGGCGCATGACAAGGCAGGACGAGTCCACCATCGACCCGAAGGACGCCGCGATCTTGCGCTCGGCGTTCGAATGCTTTGCGCGCTATGGCTTGCGGCGCACGTCAATGGCCGACATCGCCAAGGGGGCGGGCGTGTCGCGCCCAGCACTTTATCTGCATTATGCCGGCAAGGAGGATATCTTCAACGCGCTGGTCAGCCACCATTTCGCGCAGTCGGAAAAAGCTGTGGCGCGGGTGTTGGCCGAACCGGGAACTGCTGCTGAAGTGTTGTTGGCGGTGTTTCACGCGATTGACGGAGAGGCGGTAGAGGCGATGCTGAACTCACCCCATGCCGACGAGATTCTGTCGGCAAACGCGCCATTCTCGCAGGCGGCGGTGATTGAGGCACATGCGCGCATCACCCGGCACATCGCCGAATGGATTGGGATGGGGGTCGCGGAGGGCCGGCTGAACCTTTCCAATCTGGGAGCCACGGCCGAGGAGATTGCCGGGACGATCATGGCGGCAAAGTATGGCATCAAGGCCTTTGCCAAGGACTTTGCCGACTATCGCAAGGCGCAAGCCCGCGTGGCGGCCCTGATCGGCAAGGCGCTGACCCGTTAAGATGAAGGATCAGGCGGGGGCGCCTTCTTGATTGGGCCGGGATCGGGCGGTTGATGATGCCGTTTTTCGAAGCAAGGACCCTTATCCCCGAGTGATCACCGCGCTTTCGGCGCTGATGCTGTCACGCCAGACTTGACAAGCGGCGGGCAGAGGGCCCGGCGGCACCTGTTGGTCAGACGTTAAGAAAGCCTGAACGCTCAGGGGCAAGCCATTGATTTTAATTGCTTTGAAAAGGTGCCCAGGCCTGCGCACCTCTAGTCACAGAACCTCTGCCACCTTCACCACACGCCCTTCGGCGACCGATTTCAGGGCCGCTTCGGCCAGGGCCAGGGCCAGAAGGCCGTCCTCGCCCGAAGGGCTGGCTGCCGTCTTCCCGCCCATCGCGTCGATGAAGGCGGTGATTTCGGCGGCGTAGGCTTCGGTGTAGCGGGTCATGAAGAAATCATGCAGCGGCGGGCGGGTGTAGCCCGCGCCAGTGGCCACCTCGATGGACACAGGCCGCTGGTTTTCGGCGCTGACCGCACCTTTCGAGCCATGCACCTCGATCCGCTGGTCATAGCCATAGGTCGCGCGGCGGCTGTTGGAAATCACCGCCATCTTGCCGGTCGCGGTCTTCAGCATCACCTGAACGCTGTCGCTGTCCCCTGCCTTGCCGATCGCCGGATCAACCAGCACGGCAGCCATGGCCGAGACCTCTGTCACCTCCTCGCCCAGAAGGAACCGCGCCATGTCGAAGTCATGGATCGTCATGTCGCGGAAGATGCCGCCGGAGCGGGCGATATAGTCCACCGGTGGCGCGCAGGGGTCGCGGCTGGTGATCACCACCATCTCGACGTCGCCGACCGTGCCCTTATCGATCTCGGCCCTTACGGCGGCGAAATGCGGGTCAAAGCGGCGGTTGAAGCCGACCATCAGCGTGCCCTTCTGGGCGCGGACCACCTCCAGGCACTGCTTGACGCGGGAAAGGCTGAGGTCGATGGGCTTTTCGCAGAAGACCGCCTTGCCAGCCTTCACGAACATCTCGATCAGGTCGGCATGGGTGTCGGTCGGCGTGCAGATGACAACGGCGTCGATGTCCTTCGCGGCGGCGATGTCAGCGATGGAGCGGACGTCGCAGCCATACTGATCCGCAATCGCCTGCGCCGCTACCGGCATCGCATCCGACACCGCGACGAGCCGCGCACCGGGATTGCCGCTGACGGCCTTCGCATGCACCTTCCCAATACGCCCCGCGCCCAAAAGCCCGAACTTGATTGTCATCATTCTCCTTACTCCGGGTAGGCCCCGGCCACGTTTTGATCGAAATCCACCAGCGCCCCGGTCATCACGCCAGAGTCGTTGGACAAAAGATAGGAGGCCAGCCCCGCGACATGCGCGGGCTTGACTAGCATGCCCATCGGTTGGCGCGCCTCGGCAGCCTCAAGCCAGCCATCGGTTGCGCCGTGAAAGCGGCGCTGGGTGGTATCTTCGCCGGTCGTGTCCATCCAGCCACAATTGATGCCGTTCACCCGGATGCGGTGCCCGCGCAGCGCTTGGGCCGCATTCTTGGTGATGTTGGCCAGCGCTGCCTTCGACGCTGAATAGGGCGCGAGGTAGGACTGCCCGCAATGCACCACCATCGACAGGATGTTGACCGCCTGCGCCGGATGCCCTGCTGCGACGGCCAGTTGCGCAAAGCGCTGCAGGGCAAAGAACGGCCCGCGCGTGTTCACAGCGATGTGGCGGTCGAAATCCTCGGGCGAGGTGTCAAGAATGCTGCCCCGTTCCGTCGTGGCGGCGGCGTTGACCAAGGCGGTGACGCGGCCAAAGTGGTGAGCGGCACGGTCAACCAAGGCGATGGCATCTTCGACCCGGCCCATGTCGGTTGGAACGAAGAGCACGTCGGCCCCAAGACCACGCAGCGCCTTTTCCGCAGCGTCACCTTCGGCCGTGCGACGTCCGGCGATGGCGAGGCTGGTGCAGCCCTCGGCCACCAAACGCTCGGCAATCGCAAGGCCCAAGCCTTGGGTGCCGCCCGCGATGACGGCGACGGTTTCCTTGTGGTCAGGCATAGGCGATATCCGATCCGCCCTTGACCCCGGTGATGTAGCTGACGATGTCATTGCCGTCAGTTTCATCCTTGCGCAAGCTGGCGACGATCCGGCCCCGGCGGAAGACGACGATCCGGTCGACCAGGTCAAACACCTGCCGCAGGTTGTGGGAAATCAGGATCATCGGGATGCCGCGGTCCTTCAGACCCCGGATGATGTTTTCCACCTGAGCGGTTTCCTGCACCCCCAGCGCCGCCGTGGGTTCGTCCATGATCACAAGCTTGGACGCAAAAGCCGCCGTCCGGGCAATCGCCACGCATTGGCGTTGGCCGCCCGACATGTTGCGGATTGGGTTGTCGACGTTGGGGATTTTTACCGCCGTGGTCGCCAGCGCCTCCATCGTGCGGTCGCGCATTGCCTTTCGGTCAAGCCAGCTGAAGGGGCCGAGGCGGAATTTGAAAAGCTCCCGCCCGAGGAAAAGGTTTGAGGGAACGTCAAGGTCATCAGCGAGGGCGAGGGTTTGGAACACCGTCTCGATTCCGGCCTCTCGCGCCTCAAGCGGGCCGGAGAACTGGACGGGTTGGCCGTCGAAGAACAACTCACCCGAGGTGCGTTGTTCAACCGCAGTCACCTGCCGCACGAAGGTGGACTTGCCTGCCCCGTTGTCGCCCACGACAGCAACATGTTCACCTTCGTGCAGGATGAAGTTGGCATCGTTCAGCGCATGGACCCCGCCATAGTGTTTGGTCAGGCCGCGCGTCTCAAGAATGATTTTCGACATCGCCCTACCCCCGTGCCCGTTTGCGTTGCCGCCATTGATCAAGCACCACGGCACCGACGATGATCACGCCCTTCACCATCTCCTGGTAGTAGGCGTCCAGCTTGATCGAGGTGAAGCCCGAGATGATCACCGAAAAGATCGCCGCGCCCAGCACCGTGCCAAGGATCGAGCCCCTGCCCCCGGCAAGGCTGACCCCGCCGATCACGGCCATGGCGATGGCGTCCAACTCATACATCACCCCCATTCCCGCCTGCGCGGTCAGGTTCTTTGACGTCAGAAGGATCGCGGCGACAGCGGCCATCAGTCCGGCGATGGCGTAGACCAACACCTTGTGGCGGTCGACGTTGATCCCTGACATCCGCGCGGCCGCCTCGTTCGAGCCGATGGCATAGCTGCGTTTGCCGTAAAGCGTATAGGTCATGAGGATGTGGAACAGCAGCGCAAGGACCACGAAGACCACGGCGGGGTTTTGACCGGGCCAGGACAGAAGGCCGAAGGTCATGCCGCCCAGGATATCGCCGTTCGCCAGGCCGCCGAAGGTTTCGGTTGGAAAGCTGACCGGCTGGCCGTTCGACCACCAGCGCGCCGCCCCCCGAGCCGAGACCATCATGCCAAGCGTCGCAATGAAGGGCGGGATCTTCGTGTAGGCGATCAGCGCCCCGTTGATCAGTCCGGCCAGCAAACCGCAGGCAATGCCGGCCGCGATGGGTACCACGACCGGCAGGTCCATCGCCCAGGCGCCGAAGATCGCCTTGGGGTTAGGGTTGCCGTTGACCATGGCGGTTTGGGCAAAGCTCATCACCACCATCGCGGTGATGCCCACGACCGAGCCGGAGGAGAGATCAATCCCGCCGATGATGATGACCTGCGTCACCCCCAGAGCGATGATCCCGATGATCGCGACCTGCAGGATCATGATGTCGATGCGCTGCTGGTTGAAAAGCGCATCAACGTTGTCGCGGGTGTTGAACAGGAAAGACCCGCCCTGAAGGCGGTTAAGGATCTCGAACACGAAGACGATCAGGACCAGAGCACCAAAGACATTCCACTCTGGTGCGCGGGTCCGCTTTGCCGGATTGTATTTCAGGCCGCCAAGCCCATGGGTTGCCTCTGCCACCGCCGTCTTCCCCCCGTAAAACCCTGCGTTTGTCGATCAGCCTGAAGCCACCTGCTGCAGGCGTCCAGATCCTGCCGGGGCGGCAGATGCAGCCCCGGCAGTCAACCCAGGAGGGCTTAGTTCTTCGCCAAGTAACCGTCGATATTCGCAGGGGTCACGAGTTCGAAGGGCACATAGACCTTCTGCTCAACCGCTTCCCCTGCGGCCAGCTTGACCGCTGCATCCAGCGCCCCGCCACCCTGGGCGGCAGCATTCTGGAACACCGTGATGTCAAGCTCGCCCGCCTGCATCGAGGCCAGAGCGTCTTGCGTTGCGTCCACACCCGATACGATGACAGATCCCATGTCGATGCCCGCAGCCTTCATCGCCTGGATCGCGCCAAGAGCCATCTCGTCATTGTTGGCAAGGACGCCATCAAAGGCGGCACCGGTCGACAGCCAGTTGGTCATCAGGTTCTGCGCTTCGTCACGGCTCCAGTTCGCGGTCTGCATGTCGATGACGTTGACTTTGACGGCGCATTTGCCGGCATCGATCACGTCGGTGTAGTTCTGCGTGCGCTGGACGGCGGCCTGGTTCGAAAGCTGCCCTTGCATGACATAAACGTTGACGTCGGTCTTGCCGGCGGCGGCCCACTGGTTGCACTGCTCGATGAAGCCCTGGCTGGAGGAATCCACCTCATTGGACGCGACGAAAGCCTGGTTGTCGGGCAAGGTGTCGACGTTGATCGGCTGGCGATTCACATAGACCAGCGGCACACCGGCGGCGGCGGCGGCGTCGCTCATCGCCTGAGTGGCCGAAGTGTCGACCGGGTTCACGATGATCGCATCCACGCCCGAAGCGATGAAGTTGTTGATCTGGTCCAACTGCTTGGCCACGTCGTCCTGCGCGTCCTCGATCTGCACCGACAGGCCTGCGGCGTCAGCCTGAGCCTGAATCCCGTTGCGCAGAACGGTGAGGAAGTTGTCATCGAACCTTGCCATCGACACGCCGATGCCGTCTGCCATTGCGGTCGTGGTCATCAGCGCGGCAAGTCCCGCAGCGATAAGGGTCTTTTTCATTTCTGTCTCCTCCCAGTGTCGGCCTGTCGTCCACTACGGCAGGTCCGGTTTCTTGAACGTCCCGCCACGCTCTCCCGGCGCGGAAGGGACGACTCATCAGTCTGGTCCCACAGACTGCGGAGTTGCGGTCGCCCGGTCAATCGATTCTTGCAACCGGTTGCAAAATGCCCAGGCAGCCCGGCCCGACCCAGAAGTGCGACGGTCAGTGCCGGGTGGTTTTTGGCAGGTCATGCGGTGACCCTGATCATATGGGTCATACTGGCCCGAAGTGCCGCCTCTGGATCGGCCAGCGCGTGCACGGCGGGCGAAAAGGCCTCGTACGAAACCGGGCCGGTCCAGCCGGCGGCTTGCAGGGCTTCGACTTGGTCGATGTTGCCAAGCCGATCGCCGGGCGTGACCAGCACGCGATGTGGGTCCCGCATTTGCGAAAGGCTCACCTCTTGGTCGACCACGCCGGAAATATGAACGATGCCGGTATGTTCCGGGAAGATCGGGCCACCATGGGCCAGCGTGTGGTGGAACGTGTCATGAACCAGCTTGAACCGACCGGTGCCGCCCGTCGCCTCGATCCCTTCGACCGCTTCGGATTTGTAGCGCAGCGCGCAGATCTCGAAGCCGAGGGGTTCAACCATGCCTAGAAGATCATGGTCCTCAAGCATCGGCTTCAGTGCTTTCAGCGCCACGCGCAGCGCGGCCTGACGTTCACCGTTGCCCATACCCTGATTGTCATTGCGCGGGATCAGACTGACCGCCTCGGCCCCTGCAGCCTTGGCGATCTGCATCAGTGCAAGCGCCTCAGCCGCCTTGTCTTCGGACCAGTCGTTGAAGCGCTTGACCTCGGCCATCGCAAGTAACCTCAAACCGGCAGCGCGGACCAGATCACCGGCTTTGGCAGGGTCCAGCCCGTCAAACAGCGGTTGAGGCAGATCGTTTCGCACCTCGATCCCGACGCAGCCCAACCGCGCAGCCAGCGCCACCAGATCCCGGAACGAAAGCCGGGCGACGGTCATTTGGTTCAGGGCGAAGGGAATCATGCGCGGCCTCCCAACCGAAACAAGGTGGGCGCACCGTCTGCGCCGGGCGGGCTTGCGTCAATTGGCAGCGGAAGCATTCCATCATCGATGACGAAACGATGAGGTCAGGCCTGATGCAATCACATCATACGGATTCCGGCAGATACAGGTCTGGCGGCAGGAAGTGCTGACCTTGGACGGGACGAATGCCGTCAACCAGTGCTTCGGTGGCAAGGGTCACAAGATCTGCACACAACCGCTGGAGTGGGGTGCCGATCGCCATGGTCACGTGCCGGGTCACCAGCGCGGCGCGGCTTTCCGGCGTCAATTCGTTCACGACCAAAGCCACCTCACCCGGGGCGCGCGCCTCACGGACGGCAGCGATGGCCCCTTCCATTCCGCCGCCAGCGCAATAGATACCGCGCAGGTCTGGGTGGCGGTTCAGAAGGTCCAGCGTCGCCTCATAAGTCAGCTGCCGGGTTTCAAGATTGATAAGGGTATCGAGGACCTGAAACTGCGGCGCATACTCACGGAAGTAGCTGCGAACCCCGGTTTCGCGCAGTTCATGCCCATGCCAGCGGTAGCCACCGACAAAGACCGCAATCTTGCCGGGTTGGTGCGCAGCGGTTGCTATCATATGCGCGGCGATGCGCCCGACCTTGAGATTGTTGAGGCCAATGTAGTTCTGCCGGACGCCCTGAGCGAAGTCGTTCAGAAGCGCAAAGCAGGGAATGCCCTTGGTATTCAGCCGCATCACAGCTTCGGTCACCTCGGGGTGCGTCACTGCCGTTGCTGCAATGGCGTCAACGCGACCGACCATCCCCTCCATCAGCGCGGTGAAATCCTTCGGCGACTGGGAGGCGGCAAAGGCTACGTGCAGCGTCGCGCGGACGCCGGTGGCCTGGGCCACGGCGCGTTCCGCCTCGGCCTTGAACTGCTGGTAAAAGGACTGGCGTTCCTTGTGAAGGACAAGCCCGAGCCGAAGGCGCATGAGGTCTGCTTGCACCCGCTGTCCGATCAGCGCCGCTGCGTGGTAACCCACAACTCGCGCCGCATCATAGACCTTGCGCGCTGTCTCTTCCCGCACCCGTTCGCGCGCGTTCAGAACGCGGTCGACGGTGGCAGTGGACACCCCCGCTTCACGGGCGACATCGTGGATTGTGGAACGGTTTGCCATAGCGTCCTGACGAAAACACATCAAACTCTGTCAAATTCATGATGCACCGTGACGAAACCCGCAAGCCCCCGTCTTGGTGAACGGACCATCATGCCCTTATCCATATCTGGCACGCCCCCTGCCGGGCGCGGGCAAGGGAGGGACGATATGGGCAAGCGCGACTACAGCCCCTTTGGCACCGATGCGCAAAGGGCGGTCGAAACCGGGCTGACGGCGGCGGAATGGTATCACACCGAGGTGCCGCGCAAGGTGATGAAGGACCTGATGGCGCGGACCGACGGCCCCGCGATCCGCGACACGATCATCCTTTACGGCAGCATGGTCATTCTGGCTGGCATCGGGATCGCGCTCTGGCCCAGTTGGTGGTCGGCGCCGTTCTGGCTGGCCTATGGCGTGCTTTACGGCTCTGCCTCTGACTCACGTTGGCATGAATGCGGCCATGGCACCGCATTTCGCAGCCCTTGGATGAACAACGCGGTCTACCAGATCGCCAGCTTCATGATCATGCGCAACCCGGCCACCTGGCGCTGGAGCCATGCGCGGCATCATTCCGAGACCTACCTTGTCGGCCGCGACCCGGAGATTGCGGTGATGCGCCCGCCGGAACTGGCCAAGCTGATCCTGAACTTCTTCGGCATCCTTGATGTGTTGGCCTTCATCCCCCGCATCCTGCGCAACGCTGTCACTGGCCCGACGGCAGAGGAGCGCACCTTTGTGCCCGAAAGCGACTGGCCAAAGGTCCGCCGCGCCGCCCAAGTCCATGTGGCGATCTATGCGGCGACGATTGCTTTGGCAGTCGCGACCTGGTCAGTCCTGCCCTTGATGGTGATCGGCCTGCCCCGGATGTACGGCGCCTGGCATCATGTGATGACCGGCCTTTTGCAGCACGGTGGTCTTGCGGACAACGTCGTCGACCACCGACTGAACAGCCGCACCGTGCTGATGAACCCGATCAGCCGATTCATCTACTGGAACATGAATTACCATGTCGAACATCACATGTTCCCAATGGTGCCCTATCACGCTTTGCCGCGCCTGCATGAGATCATGAAGCCCGACCTGCCGCGCCCGAACGCTTCCATCGCCGAGGCGTTTCATGAGATGTGGCCCGCCTTGAATCGCCAGATCCTGAATGAGGATTTCTTCCTGAAGCGCGATTTGCCACCCACCGCCAAACCCTACCGCGAAGACTTTCATCAACACGTGCCGGGCCTGATGCGCCCCGCCGCCGCTGAGTGAGGACGCCATGCCCTGGATCGACGCCTGCGCCACCGCTGCTGTGGACGAAGAAGACCTGATTCGCTGGGATCACGGTGCCCAGACCTTCGCCATCTACCACTCACCCGAGGGGGAGTTCTACGCGACCGCCGGGCGCTGCACGCATGAGGATGTGCATCTGTGTGATGGTCTAGTCATGGGCCACCTGATCGAATGCCCCAAGCATAACGGCCAGTTTGACTATCGGACTGGAGAAGCAAAGCGTGCGCCGGTTTGCGTGGCCTTGCGCACCTACCCCGTAAAGGTCGAAGGCGGTCGCGTCTTTGTTGAGGTCACCTGATGGCACGCCCAACGGTCAAGGACCTGCGGGATGCGCGTGGGACGCACCAGTTCGCCATGCTGCGGGTCGAGACGCTGGAGGAAGCCGAAGCCGCCGCCCGCGCCGGGGTGGAACTTCTGTCCGTGCCGCCCGCGATGATCCTGGACGGCCGCTTTCGCGAGGTGGCGCCGGAGTGTTTCGCCTTTCCCGGCGACAATTTCTATGAAATCGGCGGGACGGATGATTTTCTGCGCTGGGCCTTCCCGCTCTACAAGCACGGAGCCGACGGATTCTATTGCTCGGGTTCCCTCGCCACCGTGCGCGCCATGGCGGACCACGCCTTGCCAGTTTGCGGCCATGTCGGGTTGATCCCGTCAAAACGCACCTGGACTGGCGGCTTCAAGGCGGTGGGCAAGACGCTGGAGACAGCCCAGCTTGTTTGGAACCAGTGTAGGGCATTGGAAGCAGCCGGCGCCTTCGCGGTGGAAATTGAGGTCGTCCCCCATTCCATCACCAAAGCAATTGCCGAACGGACGGACCTGTTCCTGATATCGATGGGCGCAGGGTCTGCTGGTCACGCGCAATACCTGTTCTCGGACGACGTCCTTGGTCAGAACCGTGGAAAGGTGCCACGCCACGCCAAGGTTTATGCCGACTTCGCGGCCGAGTATGACCGTCTGCAGGATCTGCGGGTCGCCGCCATGGCGCGCTTTGCGGCCGATGTTCACGGCGGCAACTACCCAGCGCCGCAGCATCTGGTCGACTGCGATGTGGAGGTGGTGGAAGCCTTCCGGGATTGGCTGGACAAAACAACCTGAAAGACGGGGAGGACGGTCTGTCCGAACGCTCTGCGTATGGATCGGTTGACCTGAGGCGGTTCGGTCTTTGTCCCCTCGCTTGTGCTTTCGGCTTGATGGCCCCCTTCCAAGCGGGCTTGACTGAAGGAGGCAGGCGGATTGGCCAGCTTCGATACTTGGCCTCCTACCAGCCAAAGGCATGGGGGCTGGGCGCGCCTCTTGCCGATCAGGACGTTTACGGGGATGGATGAAACAGCCTTTGGCAAAACCAAGGCGTGAAGGCGCGGTTGCCTTGCTGGCAAGCGCGGGTCACGATAGGGTCAAGGGATGACAGCCTGCTTCCTTGCGGTGGATTGATCGGTATCTCCATCCTGGCATTTTGAAAGTTCATACCATTCGGCTTGGAGTCGACTGAAATTGTATCGATGGACGTCCCCACACCCAGCTTTGTCCGAGATTTCGAACGACCTATCCGATAGCGGTCCCAATAAGTGCCTCCTCTGCGCGATTGCGCGCAATGAAGGCCCCTATCTGGTGGAGTGGGCGACGTATCATTATGCTCTGGGATTTCGTGAAATCGTCGTCTATTCCAATTTTTGCGATGATCTCTCGGAAAGCATCCTGGACCGGCTTGATGATCTGGGTATTGTGCGCCATCGGCCGCACCCTGTTTCCTTGTTCCCGACGATTGGTCAGGTTCAAATCAGTGCTCTCCGGCTTACAAGCCTGTTTGGCCAATTCAAGGCCAGCGACTTCATGATGATGATCGACCTTGATGAGTTTCTTGAGTGCCAGGTTGGGCGTAACGACCTTTCATCCTTCTTTGCAGAAGTGCCGGAGTTCGAGGTGGCCAGTTTTGCCGTCCGGGGGCGGAACTCTGACAAAAAGGATGCCATTGAAGATGGGCAAGTTCTGACGCGGTTTCTTCAGGCAGGATGGCCAAATGAAGATCGACCCGATGGAAGTGCTCCACTGGTGTGCGCAGTGAAGTCACTGGCGCGCAGCAGACTGGAGCGCGGGTTTCATCGAAACCATCGGCCGATGATCCCAAACTTTTCAACCACCGGAAAACGCTGGATTGATGGTTCAGGTACCGAGCTTGGTGCGGATTTCACCGACCGACGTACGTCATCAATCCGCTTGTCAGGGCCGAAGCACCTAGCCCTTGTCAATCATTACAACCTTCGGTCGGCTGAAAGCTTCATGGTCAAGGCGTTGCGCGGAGACGCCGCAAGCGCCAGTCGGCTTGGTGTACAGGAAGGATCAATTGCCAACACCATGAAGTACTGGAGCATCCGGAACAGCCCGCCGTCCGTTCAGGAAGAGAGACCCCATGAGCCACCCGGCTTTCAAAACCTCTTTGATTTTGCAAAGGCGGACCCAATCCTGAAGGACCTGCAAGAACGGTCATTGTCCATTCACCGGAGCAAGGCAAAAACTGCCTATGAGACAGCACTTGGCCGCCAACTCGCCGAAGCGATCGGATATCGGCCATAGCGTGTCCTATACCGCTGCTGGTGGGACCTCGCAGGGAGAGGACGTTTGATGGGCTGTCGTCCATAGAATGACTGCGGTTGGCCGGAAGCCTAGAGCGTAGGCAATTGAAATCGGATTGCGCCGAGGCACGCGGCGTTGCCCTGTTAGCCCTTTGTTTTGAACATTGCAGGATAGCCTTGGCGACTGTCCATCATGGCAGATGCTCAACGCTTTGCTTCCCGGCCAACGCAGGCTTCATCTGTTCCAGCAACCACCGTTGAAGTGAAGGGGGACCGTGACTCTAGCCCGCAGGCCGTTCGGCCCAGCCGGCGAAAACGCGTTCCAGCACCAAGACGGCGTAATACAACAGGATGCCCAGCGCTGCGAGGGCGATCAGGACGGCGAACATCAAGGGATAGTCGCCATTCGTCTCTCCCGACTTGAACAGCGCCCCAAGGCCCCGGCCGTGGGGTGAGACGATCTCGACCAGGTTGGTGCCGATGAAAGCCAGAGTCACCGACACTTTCAGCGCTCCGAAAAACTCGGGCAGGGTTTTCGGCAGGGCGATTTTCCAGAAGATCGTCATCCGGCTGGCGCCAAGGCTGCGCAAAATGTCGCGGTATTCTGGTTCGAGCGTGGAAAGGCCGATGCCCACGGACACCGCAATCGGAAAGAAGCTGATCATGAAGGCCATCAGCACGGTATTCAGGTCATGCTGGCCGATGAAGATCAGGGATATCACCGGAACGAGGGTGGCCTTGGGGATCGCGTTGAACCCCACCAAAAGCGGATACAGCCCGTCCCGCGCCAGCCGGGAAAAACCCATGATCATGCCGATCAGAGTTCCGAAGATCACAGCCAGCCCAAGGCCAAGGACGGTGCGCCATAGGGTCTGCCAGCCCATTTCCAGAAACATCCAGCGAAAGCGCCAGAAGGCGGGCGGCAGGTCTGACGGGGCGGCCATCTTGTAATTTGGCCAGTCGTTGACCCAGACCAGCGCCTCCCACAGGGCAAGGAAGATTGCCACTGCGGCGAGGGGGACCATCACTTTGCGCAACGTGTCCATCAATGCGCGCCCCCATCACGGCCTTGCGCCAAACGGATCTGGTCGCGCAGGTAGTGGAGCATGTCTTGCGCCTTCTTTTCGAACAGGATGTCGAGGGTGCGGTCGGCGGGCAGATCAACTGCCAGCACCGCCTGGGTCCGCGCGGGGCGGCCCGACAGGACAAAGACCTGATCGCCCAGAAAGACGCTTTCGCGCAGATCATGGGTGATGAGGACGCAAGTGAAGGGCTCGGCCGCGCGCAGATCACGCATGGTCTGCCATAGGTCTTCGCGGGTGAAGGCATCGAGCGCGCCAAAGGGTTCGTCCATGATCAAAACGTCGGGTTTGTGGACGATGGAGCGGCAGAGGCTTGCCCGCTGGCGCATGCCGCCCGACAATTGGCTGGGGCGCTTCATCTCAAACCCCTTCAGCCCCACCATCTCCAGCAATGCCATCGCCCGGGCTTCGCGGTCGGCCCGGGGCATACGGGGGGCCACGATCTCCAGCGGCAGGATGACGTTGTCCAAAATCGTGCGCCATTCCAGAAGGACCGGGTTCTGGAACGCCATCCCCACTGTCTTGCGCGGGCTGGTGACGCGTTCGCCATGCAGCCAGACCTCGCCCTTGTCGGGCTTCATCAGCCCCGCGACCAGCCGGGTCAGCGTGGATTTCCCGCAACCTGAGGGACCGACGACGGCGGCAAACTCTCCCTCAGGGACCGCGATGTCGAGGTTGTCGAGGACGGGCAAAGGCCCGGCCTTAGTCTGATAGGCATGGCTGACGGCCTTGATCTCGATCAGGTTGGTCATGGCGGCCTTTCCGGATGCAGACCCCCGGGGCACTGCGCCCCGGGGAATGGGGCAGTTACTGCATCGACAGGCTGCCGTCGGTCGGCAAGTAGGATGGGTCGAAGTAAAGGGCCGCATCTGGTTCGGTGGTGAAGGTGTAGACCGACTTCGTCTGCTCGATCGCCTTAGCGAAACGCTCGGCGTCGATGTTGCCCATGCCGTTTGCCATGACCCAGTCCGTCATCACGTTGTCGGCGATGGACAGTTCCAGCCGGCGCAGTTCAAGCGCTGGGTCAGCAGCGGGATTGCGGGTGATCAGGCTGTCGATGGCAGCGGCGGGGTCGGCGACAGTATCTTTCCAGCCCACGGCCGCGGCGCGCAGAAAGCCGGTCACCGCCTCGGGGTTGGCCTTGGCAAAATTGGTGTTGACGATGATCGCATTGCCGTAAAGCGCCACGCCGTAATCGGCCATCAGAAGGACAGTCAGATCCTCTTCCGGCACGCCAAGGCGGATGGTCGACAGGAAAGAGGTGAAGGAAAACCCGGTCACCGCCGCCACCTTGCCCTCGGCCAGCATCGGCTCCCGCACTGGAAAGCCCACGGGCTCCACCGTGATCGAGGCCATGTCGAGACCGTTTTCGGCGGCAAAGATCGGGAACTGCGCCCAGGCGCCATCCGGCGGTGGCGCGCCCAGCACCTTGCCTGCAAGGTCTGCTGGGGTGTTGATACCAAGCGATTTGCGCCCCACCACCGCGAAGGGCGGCTTGTCATAGACCATCATCACCGCCGTCACCGGCGCGCCGGGGTTCTGGTCCAGGAATTTCATCAGGCTGTTGATATCGGCAAAACCGATCGGGAAGGCCCCGGTCGCTACCTTCGGGATCGCGTCCAGCGAGCCTGCGCCTTCGGTGATCTCAACCGTCAGCCCCTCAGCCGCGAAGTAGCCCTTGTCGAGGGCGACAAAGTAGGGCGCGGCGGGGCCTTCGAACTTCCAGTCCAGCGCGAAGGGCATCGCGGTTTCGGCTTGGGCTGCGGTGGCGATCAAGAAGGCTGAGGCGAAGGTGGCAAGGCTGGCACGAAACATGGTTGCACTCTCCTGATTGGGGCAGAGAGAAGCCTAGCGGCCGATCCCTAGCGGACGAGGGGTGTCATGCCCCAACTGAGGCGCACAGCGCCCCCTCGCCCAAAGGGCAGGCAGGAAGGTGACGAATGCCCGATAAAGCGGCAGGCGCAATGGTGGGATCGGATCACCGATAGCGATCGGCCAGCTGGCGCAGGTTCACCCGGGCGCGCAAGCGGGTGGCCAGAAGATACATGCCGCCAATCTTGCGGTGCAGAAACAGCGTCTCTGCCGGGGGGACGTGCATCAGGTCACGCTCCGTCCCCAAGGCAAGGCCCATGTCGCGCAAGCGGTCCAGAAGATCAGACTGGCCAAAGTCAAAGGCGCTGTCCTGGCGCAGCGGGTCCATCGCTACGTTGAACATCTGCTGGATCAGGTCTTGATGATCCGGGGCGGTTTCGGGACCGAAGTAGCCGATCTTCAGCATGGCCGCCCGGATGGCGGTGGCATCGCGGTCGAGTGCGCCGTTCAGAAGCGAACGGAAGGTCGCGGCAAGGCCCGTATCCACCGGCCGAACGGCGCCGAAGTCCAGAAGGACGATGCGGCCCGTTGCAGGCTCCACCCGGTAGTTGGCGAAGTTCGGGTCGGTCTGCATGGCGTGAAAGGTGAACAGCTCTTGCAGCACGAGATCGATGAGGTCGGTTGCAACGCGGTCACGGACGGCTTGCGGCGCAGTTTCCAGCGTGTCGATTGGCTGGCTTTCGATAAAGCTCATCGCAAGCACCTGCCCAGTGCTCAAGTCGTCCTGCAGATCGGGCACAACAAAGGCGGCCGATCCTGCAAGGAGGGTTGAGAAGCGGAGCAGATGTGCCGCCTCAGCGGTATAGTCTGCTTCCTCGCGCAGTTGCGCCTTGGCGGCGGCGAGCAGCGGGGTGACGTCCATGCCTTTGGGCAAAAGGCCCGGCAGGCGCATCAGCGTGGCAATGTTATCCACGTCGCTGTCGATACTGGTGCGGACGCCCGGATATTGGACCTTGATCGCCAGAAGTCGCCCGTCTCGCGTCTCCGCCCGGTGCACCTGCCCGATCGAGGCGGCGGCGAACGGCCTTACGTCAAACTTGCGAAAGCGGGCAAGCCAGCCCTGCCCCCATTCGGCGTTCAGCACGTCGCGTAGCTGGTTTGGTGGCATTGGCCGCGCATCATCGCGCAGGGTGGCAAGGATGGTGGTAAGTTGTGGCGACAAGACGATGCCGCTGTCCATCGACAGCATCTGGCCCAGTTTCAACGCCGCCCCGCGCATGTGGGAAAGGCCATTGGTCAGCCGGAGGGCGTTCGAAGGGGTCAGCAGCAGGTTTGGCAGCTCAGGCCGCTGGCCCTTGGCCATCTGGCGCAGACCGCCGCCGATCACCCCGCCCGCAATGCCGGCCACGATGCCGCCCATGTGCAGAAGGCGGAGGCCACGGCCGCTGGGCACCGGGGCGCCGCGCTTGTCTGCTGGATCGTCGATCATGCCTTGCGCCTGCCTTTGTGCCGGCAGCTAGAGGTGGGGCAAGGCAAGGGATCGTCAAAGCCAAACTGTGTCCAGGGTTGAATTGGCGACATTCTGCGCCGAATGCCCAGTGAGCTGCCCGGCGACCGGCCCGGCGGCCGTCGAATCCCCCGCCACGCACCAGAACTGAGATTCAATTTACGGAAAGCTGCTTTTCTGCGCTGCAGCGTCGCTACGCCGCCAAACAATTGGGCATTTCGCCCGGGCCGGCCTGCCAAGACGTTCCTCCGCGTCGAGCAGATTGATCGTGGTCCGGAATTTGCGCCCCTTGAGCTTGCTTGGGTTGGCCCAGGCGGGTCGAGACGAACAGCGGAAAACGGAGCTTCTGGTTCCCAACGCGTCTCGGAGGAAGAAACGCGCTACCCGGCACGGATTGACCCCACAACCGCTGGGGGGACCGCTGGGAGCTTACAGGGGGACTAACCATGAAACTGTCCAGACGCACTCTTCTGGCTTCCGGGATCGCGGCGCTTGCCTTGCCCAAAGCCACCTTCGCCCAGGCCGAGACCATCAAGGTCGGCGTGCTGCATTCGCTTTCGGGGACGATGGCGATTTCGGAAACCACACTGAAAGACACGATGCTGATGCTGATCGAGGCGCAGAACGCCAAGGGCGGTCTCCTCGGCAAGCAACTTGAGGCGGTGGTTGTCGACCCGGCCTCGGACTGGCCGCTGTTTGCCGAAAAGGCACGGGAACTGCTGACCGTGTCGAACGTCGACGTGATGTTCGGCTGCTGGACCTCGGTGTCCCGTAAATCCGTGCTGCCGGTGATCGAAGAGCTGAACGGGCTTCTCTTCTACCCGGTCCAGTACGAAGGCGAGGAATCGTCGAAGAACGTGTTCTACACCGGTGCCGCGCCGAACCAGCAGGCGATCCCGGCGGTGGATTACTATCTGGAGGAGCTAGGCGTGCAGAAGTTCGCGCTTCTGGGCACCGACTATGTCTACCCACGCACCACGAACAACATCCTGGAGGCTTACCTGATCTCCAAGGGCATTCCGAAGGAAGACATCTTCGTCAACTATACCCCGTTCGGGCACAGCGACTGGTCCAAGATTGTGGGCGACGTCGTAGCGCTGGGCGCGGATGGCAAGAAGGTCGGCGTCATCTCGACCATCAATGGCGATGCGAACATCGGCTTCTACAAGGAACTGGCAGCGGCTGGCGTTACCGCTGACACGCTGCCTGTTGTCGCCTTCTCGGTCGGCGAGGAAGAGCTTTCTGGTCTGGACACCACCAACCTCGCGGGTCACCTCGCCGCCTGGAACTACTTCATGTCGGCCGATACCCCGGAAAACAAGGCCTTCATCGAAGCCTGGCACGCTTTCATCGGCGACACTGCCCGCGTCACGAATGACCCGATGGAAGCCCATTACATTGGCTTCAACATGTGGGTGAACGCGGTCACCGCCGCAGGAACCACCGACGTCGATCCAGTCTCTGCCGCGATGATCGGGCAGGAATTCCCGAACCTGACCGGCGGGATCGCCAAGATGCTGCCGAACCACCACCTGACCAAGCCGGTCCTCATCGGCGAAATTCGCGCGGACGGTCAGTTCGACATCATCAGCCAGACCGAGCCGGTCGCGGGCGATGCCTGGACCGACTACCTGCCAGAGTCTGCTGTGCTTGAGGCCGACTGGGCCGAGTTGAAGTGCGGGATGTACAACACCGAGACATCCACCTGCGTACAGCTGAAGTCGAACTACTAAGACTGGCAGGCGGGAGGGGGCATTCCCCCTCCCCCCACCCTTATCTCCGGAATTCCTATGCGCCTGACCGCCCTTCTTGTCGCGGCCCTTATCTGGCTTGCGCCCGTGCCTGCCCTCGCGCAGGAGGCCGCCGCCATTGTGGCTGAGAACCGCGACCTGATTGAAAAGCCTTCGCGCCAGACGATCGGTCCGGTGATCAACGCGCTGGCGGCCAGTGGCGACCCGATGGCTGATGATATCCTGTCGGCCTGGGCTGACCGACGCCTGGTGGTCCGCAAGTCAGACCGGGAAATGTTGATTGCGGTGGCGGATGGGGACGCCTTTACCTTGACCGCGCTGAATGGGATGCCGGCCGGCACGGTCGCCAAAGATGACGTTACCGAATTGAAGCCCAATGCAGGGGTCCGCGGTTTGATCGGGACTGCTCTGGTACAGTTCACCCTTTCGGACCCTGACCCTGCAACCCGTGCAGAAGCATTGGCCTCCATCGCCCGGGACCCGACGGCCGAGGCCTTGGAGCCGTTGCGCGCGGCCCTGCCTACCGAGACCGACCCCACCCTCAAAGCGCAAAAGGAAAGGTTGGAGCGGTTTCTGACCTTGCGATTTGACCCGGACCCCGCCGCACGCGTGGCCGCAATCAAGGCGCTTGGCTCTGACACCTCGCTTGACGTGCGGGCAGCACTTAACCCGCTGCTTGCCACCAGCCAAGTTGCGGCCTTGGGAGCGGTGAGCGGCAACGTCGCCCGCGTCCTGACCCCAGGAAAAGACATGACGGAGATCGAGGCCTACGACCTTCTGGTCGCAGCCTCGCTTGCCCCCGCCCGCCTGACGCTGGAAGAACAGCGCGCGGCCCTTGTGGCGAATACCGTTGCTGACACGGTCGGTGGCGTTCCGGTGGCAGAGCTTGACAGTCAAGCCGCCCGTGACCGCGCCTACACCGCGCTGGAGGTGGCTGGCACCGTCCCCACCGCCGCTACCGATGATGAAGTGACCGCCGCACTTGCCGCACACAGCTTTTTTGAGGTTTATGCCGAGCCTGACGCCACCGTCACATCGGCCGCCACTGCAGCGCTTGCAGCGATTGACCGCAAGGTCGCGCTGATGCAGGCCGCCGACCTTGGCCTTGATGCCCTTTCGCTTGCCGCGATCTTCTTTCTGGCTGCCATCGGTCTTGCCATCACCTTTGGCGTGATGGGGGTCATCAACATGGCGCATGGCGAGTTCATCACCATGGGCGCCTACACTGGCTTTGTCGTGCAGCTTTTCGTGCCCGACTACACTTTGTCGATCCTGATAGCCCTACCGCTGGCCTTTGCTGTCACTTTCGGCGCCGGAGTCGCGATGGAGCGTCTGGTGATCCGCCACCTCTACAAGCGCCCGCTGGAGACGTTGCTGGCGACCTTCGGCATCTCCATTGCGCTGCAGCAGATCCTCAAAAACGTCTTTGGCACGCAAGCCCGCCCGCTGACCGCCCCCGGCTGGCTAGATGGCGCTTTGGAGTTCAACGACGTCGTCTCGATCAGCTACATCCGCATCGCGATCTTCGTGCTGGCGCTGATCTTCCTGCTGTTTTTCCTGTATCTGATGAAGCGAACCCGCCTTGGCCTTGAAGTCCGTGCCGTGACTCAGAACCCGGCGATGGCCGCAAGCATGGGCATCAATCCCGACCGCATCAACATGCTGACATTCGGCCTAGGGTCCGGTATCGCCGGTATCGCCGGTGTCGCCATCGGGCTTTACGCCAAGGTTACGTCCGAGATGGGCGCGGATTACATCGTGCAATCGTTCATGACCGTCGTGGTCGGCGGAGTCGGCAACGTCTGGGGCACCCTCGCCGGGGCCACAATGATCGGATCGCTGCAGAAAGTAATCGAGTTCCTGAACCCCTCGAACACCCTGGCTGCCCAGACCTACATGATCCTTTTCATCATCCTCTTCATCCAGTTCCGCCCGAGAGGGATCATCGCCCTCCGTGGCCGCGCGGCAGGGGACTGACCATGACCCGCAAGAGCTTTTTTGCGCAAAACCCCTCGGCATTGATCTTCATCGCGGCTCTCGCGCTCTTCACCCTTGTCGTGACTGTCGCGTCCGAGGGATATGGCATGGGCGTCATCTCCACCTCCTTCGTGAAGACGCTGGGCAAGACACTCTGCCTCTGCCTCGTCGCTCTGGCGATGGACCTGATCTGGGGCTATGCGGGGATCCTGTCCCTCGGCCACATGGCCTTTTTTGCCCTCGGCGGCTACATGATCGGCATGTGGCTGATGTATGCGCGGACCGAAGAGATCGTGGTCACAGCCTTGTCGCAAGGCGGCCTGCCCGCAACACCCGAAGAGGTAACTCAAGGCATCGCCACCCAGATCTTTGGCGTCGTCGGATCCTCTGACCTGCCGCTGATCTGGAGCTTTGCGCATTCCCTTCCACTGCAACTGATCCTTGCCCTTTCCGTCCCTGGCCTTCTCGCCCTCGTCTTCGGCTGGCTCGCCTTTCGCAGCCGCGTGACGGGCGTGTACCTCTCGATCCTGACCCAAGCGATGACCCTGGCTCTTGCACTCTACCTTTTCCAGAACGACTCTGGCCTTCGCGGAAACAATGGGCTTTCCGGTCTTCAGAACCTCCCCGGCCTTGGGCAAACTTCGCAGGATCTGGTCTCGATCTGGTTTTTCTGGGCCTCAGCGCTAGCGCTTGGCCTTGGGTATTTGACCCTGTCCTGGGTGGTGTCCGGCAAGTTCGGATCTGTCATCCGGGCCATCCGAGATGACGAAGCGCGGGTGCGGTTTCTTGGCTACCCGGTGGAGGTGTACAAGCTTTTCCTATTCACCCTGACCGCCCTGATCGCGGCTCTCGCGGGCGTGCTCTACTACCCTCAGGCGGGCATCATCAACCCGGCCGAGCTTGCCCCTATAGCAAGCATTTACCTTGCTGTCTGGGTTGCCATCGGAGGACGCGGGCGGCTTTATGGCGCGGTCCTTGGCGCGGCTTTCGTGTCTTTGCTGTCTAGCCTGTTTACCTCTGGCAGACTGCCCGACATCCCGCTTGGCCCCTTCTCACTCAACTGGGTGGACTGGTGGCTGGTGATCCTTGGTCTTGCCTTCGTGGCGGTCACCCTTTTCGCCCCCAAGGGCATCGGTGGGCTTTTCGACCGGTTCCAGCATATCGGCACGCCTGACCGAAAAGGCGCGCAGCTTGGGCCAGATGACGGTTCGTTGCAGGAACAGGAGGGGCAGAAATGACCGCCCTTCTGGAGGTCTCGGGCATATCGGTCACCTTCGACGGGTTTCGCGCGATCAACAACCTGTCGTTCAGTATCGATGAGGGCGAGTTGCGCGCGATCATTGGCCCGAACGGCGCAGGCAAGACCACCTTCATGGACATTGTTACCGGCAAGACCAAACCGGACTCAGGCACGGTGACCTTTGGCGAACGCTCCACCTCGCTTTTGGGGTTGAACGAGGCGAAGATCGCGCAGGCCGGCGTCGGCCGGAAATTCCAGCGCCCGACGGTGTTTGAGGACCAGACGGTCGAGGCCAACCTGATCCTGGCGCTCAAGGCAAACCGCAGCCCGTGGCGCGTGTTGTTCTGGACACCAAAGCCTGCCGACATGGCCCGTGTGCAAGCCCTGGCGACTGAAGTGGGTCTTGGCGACCAGTTGCAGCGCAAATCGGGTGAGTTGAGCCATGGCCAGAAGCAATGGCTGGAAATCGCCATGCTGCTGGCACAGGAGCCCCGCCTTCTTCTGGTCGATGAGCCCGCCGCCGGCATGACCCCGGCCGAACGGGAGCAGACGACGACCCTTCTTGTCAGCCTCGCGAAGACGCGGGCAGTGGTGGTGGTAGAGCATGACATGGAATTCGTGCGCCGCTTGAATTGCCGGGTCACCGTGCTGCATGAAGGGTCCGTGCTGGCCGAAGGCTCGCTTGACCATGTCACACGCGATCCGCAGGTGATCAGCGTCTATCTGGGGCGGGGATGATGCTGGAAACCACGGGGCTTACCCTCCACTACGGCGGCAGCCAGATCCTGCACGGCATCGACTTTGTTGCCAAGCTTGGTGAGGTGACCTGCATCCTTGGACCAAACGGCGTCGGCAAGACCTCGTTCCTGAAGGCGCTGGCGGGAACGCATCCCCGGTCAGGCGGGACTGTGACGCTGGACGGGGAAACCCTACCGGTAACGCGCCCTCAGGTCATGGCGCGGCGCGGTCTGTCAGTTGTGCCGCAGGGACGGATGATTTTCCCGCTTTTGACCGTGCGTGAGAACCTTGAGACCGCCTTTGCCGTCCTGCCAAAGCAAGATCACAAAATCCCCGATGAGGTCTTCACCTTGTTCCCGATCCTAAAGGATTTCCTGCACCGCCGGGGGGGCGATCTATCAGGCGGTCAGCAGCAGCAGCTGGCTATCGCCCGCGCGCTGATCATGAAGCCCAAGGTCCTTTTGCTGGATGAGCCGACGGAAGGCATTCAGCCCAACGTCATCCAGCAGATCGGCCATGTCCTGGAGTATCTGAAAGCGAAAGGCGACATGGCTATCGTCCTGGTAGAGCAGTACTTCGAGTTTGCCTATGGCCTTGCCGATCAGGTCTATGTCTTCCGGCGCGGATCGGTCGCGGCCTCGGGCCGGGTGGCCAGCTTTGACAAAGATGCATTGAGAGCCGCCGTGTCGGTCTGAGGCCGGTTATGGGTCTGCACCTACGGTGTGCAGGCCGCTTTGGCTGCGGTCCCGATCACAAAGCCTGATCCCATGCGAAAGGCTGGCCGTTTTGGTTGACGGACTGCACCAAGACCCTGATAACTGCATGGCTTTCCGAAGAAAATCCCCAGTTCCGCCGCTGATGCGGTAGATGGTTACGCCATGGATGTGGTTTCCCTTGTCGGCATTGTTGCCGCGCTGTTCATCGTCATCAGCCTGAGCGAGCCTCTGGCTGCCTGGTCACGCCTGCCCTACACCGTGGTTCTGGCCATTCTGGGCACGCTGATCGGCAGCGTCGGTGCCTTCCTGGCGCAGAACGGCCCCATGGTTCCCGATCTGGCCCCCGCTGTTGACGCTTTCGACTTCAGCATAAAGGCCAATGTCTTTCTGTATGTTCTGCTGCCAACCTTGGTGTTTCAGGTGGCCTTGGGGCTAAACCTACGGCGAATGGCAGAGGACTGGGTGCCCATCATAGTCATGGCGGTTGTGGCCGTTATCGTGGCCACCTTTGCAATCGGCCTTGCTTTGCAGCCCTTCACCAGCTTGCCGCTGGTCGCCTGCCTGTTGCTGGGGTCGATCGTTGCAACGACAGACCCGTCCGCTGTCGTGTCGATTTTTCGCAGCATTGCCGCCCCGCAGCGCCTCTCTCGACTGGTTGAGGGCGAAAGCCTGTTGAACGACGCTGCCGCCATCGCGCTCTTTGGATTTTTCCTGACGTTCGTCATGCAAGGCGTGCCGAACCCAACGTTGCGGGAAGGGCTGGTCGGGTTTCCGATCCAGATCCTTGGCGGGATCGCGACGGGGTGGTTTCTGGGGCGGCTTTGCCTTTCGGTTCTGGGCTGGCTGGGGCGCTATCCTTTGGCTCAAGTGTCGCTGAGCGTGGCATTGCCGTATTCTGCTTATCTCTGCGCCGATCAGGTTTTTGGAGTCTCGGGCGTGATCGCCGTGGTGATGGCGGGCATGACGCTGAATTATCTTGGGCAGGGGCGCATGTCGCCGACCAACTGGACCAACCTGCGGGAAGTGTGGGATGTTCTCGCGCATTGGTCAGGGGCGCTGATCTTCCTTCTGGCGGCATTGCTGGTGCCGCGCCTTCTGGCGGACGTCCAGCTTTACGATCTGCTGCTTATTGCTGTGGTGGTGGTTGCGGCAACCGTCGCGCGGCTTTTCATGCTGTCTGTCGTGTTGCCACTTTTGACTGCTGTGCGCCTCTCTCCGCGGGTCGATCAACCATACCGGGTGGCGATCCTGTGGGGCGGCTTGCGCGGGGCGGTCACGCTTGCACTGGCCTTGGCCGTTTCGGAAAACGTCCTGGTTCCTGCTGCCGTCAAGCGCGAAGTTGGGATCCTTGCCACTGGCTTCACCCTCTTCACTCTTCTGGTTCAGGGCACGACCCTGCGCTGGGTCATCTCGCTTCTGGGGTTGGACAAGCTGGCCCCGCTTGATCGCGCGCTATCGAACCAGGTGATCGCCGTGGCCTTGCAGAATGTGCGGGAAGAAGTGGCCGAGACTGCGCGCAACCATGAGTTGACACATGACATCGTCCGGTCCGAGGCCAAGCGCTTTGCCGCGCGCCTCGACAGCGCAATGCAGAAGGCCGAAGCGGCAGACGACATCGCTGACAAGGACCGCATCACGCTTGGCCTCGTGGCGCTGGCAGGGCGTGAACGGGACATGATCCTTGAGGCGTTCCGCGAACAGCTGATTTCAACACGGCTGGCTGAACAGATGCTATCGGACGCGGATCGCCTGATCGAACGTACCCGGGCGGGCGGGCGTGACGAATACCGCGCGGCGGGCCGACTTAGCTTGGCGGAAGGGCGCGAGTATCGCTTTGCCAACACGCTGCACAACCGCCTGCGACTGTCGGGCATGCTGGCAAGCCTGACTGCCGACCGTTTCGAGATCCTCTTGAACCTGCGGCTGATCCTGCGCGATCTGCACCGGTACATCGACACCAAGATTCGCCGCATCCATGGTCGCCGCGTGGCCGACCTGTTGCACGAACTGTTGCGCCGCCGCGAAACCAGTATCGAGTCCGCCTTGGAGGGCCTTCGGCTGCAGTATCCGGGCTATGCCGAAGAGATCGAGCGCCGGTTCCTGCGCCGAACGTCGCTGCGACTGGAAGAGCGTGAATATGACATCCTATTGGCAGATGGGATCATCGGCAGCGAACTGCATACCACGCTGAAACAGGAGCTTTCGGTCAAGCGCCGCGTCGCCGAGACACGGCCGCCGCTGGATCTTGCCGTGCAGAAGGCCGAACTGGTACGCCAGTTTCCTCTGTTCAGCGAAATGGACGACGAAAGCCGTAAGCAACTCGCTACCGCTTTGCGCACCCGCTACGTTCAGCCAGGCGACGTGCTTTTGCGCAAGGGAGACCTCCCGCGCGAGGTCAGCTTTATTGCCTCTGGTGCTGTTGATATCGAAACGGCGGGGCAGCGGTTTCGCCTTGGGCGGGGCGAGATGTTTGGCCAGCTGTCTTTGCTCAGCCGCCAGACCCGGCGGACTCAGGCCACGGCTATCAGTCACACCACGCTTCTGGTTCTTGATGAAGCCCGGTTTCGCAAGCTTTTGAAGCGCAATCAGGATGTGCGGTCGGCCGTTCTTGAAAGCGCGGAAAGGCGGGGGCTGGATGCCGCTGCCTTGCAATTGTAACGCAGAACTGGCGCTGCGCGGCTCCCTTCTGCAGGTTTGAGTTTGTCGTGGGGAAGAAGCCCTCATGCGGTTGGGCTGGGCCTGGTTTCGTCTTGGGACTACACCACAGTATTCCCGTCGGCCCGCCGTCGATGAGGTGGCCGGAATCAACGCCAGCACTGCCAGGTATTCTACTCTTCTTGAGCCACTGAAGTTGACCATCCAAGCAGTTCGACATGCTTGCTGGGCGAGTTTCGCTTAGGGTGCCGCGCATGACTGCGGCACCCTGACGTAGTTTGGTGTCTACTTGCCCCAGATCGCAGCATAGGCCTCGCGGTAGCCGTTGTTGGGGTCGAAAGCGTTGCCTTCTGTGCCTGCCAGCCCTTCCTCGGTCACCAGCGCGGGTGCAGTGATGTAGCCCGAGCAGGCCTCGCCAGAAATGGCGCGGTTCAACTCGTCCACCAACTGCCAGCCTTGCAAGTTCAAAGGCTCGGCCACCGTCACGGCCTGATACTGACCGGTGCGGATGCGTTGGAAGGCGGCTTCGGACCCGTCACCGGCAGATCCTGCCTTGGGGCTACCCTTGCCGTCGATCCCGGCAGCGGCAAGTGAAGGGCCCATAAAGTCGAAATAAAGGTCGTTGATCGCCAGCGAATGCGTCCAGGCCGCGCCATGCGTCTGCAAGAGCGTGGTGGTCAGCGGACCCATGCGGGTGGATGTCTCGGCGATTGGGGTGTCGACATATTCCAGCACGGTGCCGCCGGCATCCTCAATCACCTTCTTCATCCGGTCGGCCTTGTCGATGGCGATCTGGTAGGTGCTGTCAGTGAAGATCACCACGCCCGGCTTGCCGCCAGCATCGTCCAGTGCCCATTGCGCGGCCACGTCCGACACCTGCATTGCGTCAGTCGACACGTTAGCGAAGATACCGCCGGGCGCATCGCAGCCGATCTTGGGGCCCGAGTGCCATGACACCATCGGAATACCTGCAGCGGTCACACCTTCAAGCGCGGCTTGCTGTTCGGCGGCGTCAAAGCCGTTGATGACGATCCCGGCCGGGTTCAGTGCAAGTGCCTGACCCACAGCGGCCGACCGGCTTTGCACCGATCCTGCACCGTCTAGCACCTTCACCTCCCAGCCGATCTTGGCCGCGGCTTCTTCGATGCCCGTGGTGACGCCAAGGATACCGCCATTCTTCATGTCCCCCGCAAGGACGACGATGGTCTTTCCCTCTGCCGCTTTGGGGCCGGTGGTCGGGCCGTCAAAGGCCTCTTGAGCAAAAGCTCCCAGCCCGGTTGCGGCCAATATGGTGCCTGCGAGCAGGCCGTTGAGTAGAGTTCGCTTCAGCATGATAATCCTCCCGATTTTTTGCTGATCATTTAGACTTCGCGCCCTTCTTCCGTTGCGCATATCCGGCAATGCCGATTGCGATCAGAAGCGTGGTGCCGTTGAACATTGGTTCGACCCAAAAGCTGCCGCCGAACTGCTGAATGCCGGATATGCCGACCGCAAGGATCATCACGCCAACGATCGTTCCCCAGACATTGACCCGCCCCGGTTTGATGGTGGTTGACCCGAGGAAAGCGCCTACAAGTGCCGGCAGCAGGAACTCCAGCCCAACCGAGGCCTGACCGATACGCAGCTTCGAGGCCAGCAAGACCCCAGCTAGCGCAGTCAGGGCGCCCGAGGCTACGAAGGCACCGATCACGAATTTGCGGGTGGGTATGCCGTTCAGCTCGGCCGCGCGCTGGTTAGCACCGATGGCATAGAGGTAGCGGCCTGTCGGCGTGTATTCGAGAATAACCCAAAGGGTCAGCGTGATTGCCAAAACGTAGTAGGCCGTGATTGGCAGCCCGAAGACGAAGGTGCCATTTATGGCATAGAATGCATCCGGCAGCTGTCCAACCATCTGCCGACCACCTGTATGCCACAGGGCCAGTGCATAAAGCACGGTGCCGGTGCCAAGGGTTGCGATAAAGCTGTCGATGCGCGCCACTTCGACCAGCAGGCCGTTCAATGCGCCGGTGATCACGCCAAGGACCAGAACGATGCCCACGGCCACGGGCCAAGGCAGGCCGTAAAGTGTCTGCAGGCTGATGGCGAGGATGTGCCAAAGCACGATCCCGTAGCCGACGGTAAGATCGATGCGGCCCGCCACCATCGGGATCATCGCAGCAAGAGCAAGGAGCGCGATGATCGCCTTGTCGCTGAGGATCGACCGCAGGTTCAGTACGGTTGGGAAAGTGTTGGGCAAAAGGACGGAAAACAGGATGATCAGCCCCAGCATCAAGATCACAAGGCCATACGTCGGGGCCAGTCGCAGAGCGCGCTGAACCGGCGTCAGGCCGCGAAGTTCGTCCTTTGTCGGCTCGACAGCGTTGGATTCAATTCCGGGCATTCTGTGCGTCCTCAGGCGGCTTCACCGGCCGAAGCGGCCTGGATCAGGGATTCGGTGGAAAGCTCGACGCCCGTCAGTTCGGCCACTGGCAGGCCTCGGCTGAACACGATGGCACGGTGGCAGATGGCGGCGATTTCTTCGAAGTCAGTCGACACGACAAGGACACCCATGCCGCTTGCGAGTGCTTCATAAAGCAGGTGGTAGATTTCGGCTTTGGCCCCCACATCGACACCGGCTGTGGGGTCTTCGGTGATCAGCAGTCTGCGGCCCGAATCCAGCCAGCGGCCAACGACCACCTTCTGTTGGTTTCCGCCCGAAAGCGCCTCAATGGCCAGGGTCGGATCGTTTGGCGACAGCCCAACACGGCGACCGATACCATGGGCAAGCTTCTCTTCCTTGCCGGGCGACAGGATGGAAAGCACGCGGCGTCCGGTGGCCGAAGGGTTCAGGAAGGTGTTTTCGCGGATCGCCAGACCCGGGGCCACGCTTTCGCCAATGCGGTCCCGCGCGACAAGGCCGATGCCCGAACGCATCGCCGATTGAGCGGACCTCAAGTCCGGGGCCAGGCCGTCCAACGCAACCCGCCCCGCATGGGGGATTGAGCCGAAGAGCGCGCGCCCGATGTCTTCGTGCCCGGCGCCGCGCAACCCGGCCAGGCCGAGAAGTTCGCCCCTCCGGATCTCGAAACTGACTGGCCCGACGGCAGGAGTCGCCAAGCCGTCGACCTTCAGGATCGCAGGGCCGTCCTGAACGTCAGGCCGGGCGATTTCGCGTGCCTTGCGCCCAACGATCAGGCTAACCAACTCTTCAGGCGTCGTGTGGCCGATAGGGCGCATTCCGACCATCTGCCCATCCCGAAGCACAGCCACACGATCGGCGATACGGAATATCTCGTCCAGCCGGTGGCTGACGTAGATCATCCCCACACCCCGGGCCTTCAACGGCCTGAGCGCCGCGAATAGTCGCTCAACCTCATCAGCCGGCAAGCTTGCGGTGGGTTCGTCAAGGACGAGATAGTCACTGCTGGCTGCAAGAGCTCGGGCAATAGCGACCAGCGACTTTTGCGTCCGGGTCAGGCTGGACACACGGGCCGTGGCGGGAAACTCTGCCTCCACCAGCCGCAAAGCGGCATCTGCCGCCGCTTCGGTCGCGGCCCAATCAATCTTGAGCCCCTTTCGGACATAACCAAGCGCCAAGGCGATGTTTTCGGCAACGCTCATCCATTCGATCAGGCCCAGGTCCTGGTGGATGAAGGCCACTTTCTGTCCGCCAGCCTTGCCAGCCTCATGGGCATAATGCACGCCATCAATCCGCACGCCGCCTTCGTCTGGACGGTGAATGCCACCAAGGACCTTGATCAAGGTGGACTTGCCGGCACCATTCTCACCCAGCAGGGCAACGATCTCGCCCCGGCCCACGGTGAGCGAGACCCCCTTCAGCGCCTGTGTGCCGCCAAACGACTTTACGACGCGGTCAAAGTACAGGCCGTCAGACGACGGGTGCATGGAAGTTCCTCCCCTTGTCGTTAGCAGCGCTGGTCTGATCTTGCGTCAGCTTTACCGGTAACGTAGCAAAAGATGGTCGCGTGGCTACGGGCTGTCAAGCGAAAAGTTATCGATAACATATCGCCTGCAACTTGGTGAGCAGAGGCCAGACCACGCCATGAAAGCCAACCTGGAAGACATCGCCCGCGCTGCCGGAGTTTCGAAGATGACCGTCAGTCGGGTACTGCGGGGCGGTTCGGGATTCTCGGAAGAAACCCGCGACAAGGTCAAGAAGATCGCCGTGACAATGGGATATGTGCCAAACCGGCTGGCAGCGGCCTTTGGGTCAGATCAAGCCAGCACGTTGGTCGGGATGTGCGTGCCGCGGCTGACATCGGGACTTTTCAGCCATGTGCTGGATGGGGTCGACCGGGCGTTGTCCCGTCTGGGCTATCAGCTGATGATTGGTGCCAACAACCACTCTGTCGAAGAAGAAGAGGACTGGGTCCGCCAAGTGATCGCCTGGCGCCCTGCCGGGCTGATTCTGTCGGGGCGCATGCATACGCCAGGAACTGTGGACTTGCTGCGTCAGGCCGCGGCACCTGTGGTTGAGATCTGGGACCTGACGACCAGCCCCATCGACATGTCGGTCGGCTTTTCTCATTTCGACTGTGGTGCAGAGATGGGTCAATTCCTCCTCCGGCGCGGACGCCATAGGGCCGGTTATGTTGGCGCTTTGGCTTGGGCCGACGTGATGGGAGCCGCGCGGCTTGAGGGCTTTGCCTCAACCTTATCGCGCGCCGGGCATCCCTTGGTGGCGCGCGAAATCCTGCACGACGCGCCTGGCTTTTATGCTGGCTACTATGGCCTTGAGACGCTGCTTGGACGACAGGCGGGGCTAGATGTCGTCTACTTTCACAATGACGAAATGGCGATCGGCGGTCTGGCCTATGCGCAAAGTCGGGGGCTTCGCGTGCCCGAAGACATCGGCATTGCCGGTTGGGGCGGCATGGAGGCAGCATCAATCCTGCCGCGCAGGCTGACCACCACGGTCGTCCCCACCACCGCCATCGGCAAGGCCGCCGCCGAAGCACTGGTTGCCCGGTTGAAGGGCGGGCTGGGGCAAGAAGTGACCGTAGTCCCGACCCGTCTTGTTCCTGGCGAGACGGTCTAAGGCACTTTAATCGCGCCTGCGTTGTTCCGCGGAACGGTCCCTTTTGACAGGCAAAGTGGCGCTGCCGCACGCCTTTCAAAATCTATCTATCTGCTGGCTTGATTGGCCCGGTCGCGCCGGTCGGTCAATCCGTGGCCCAGGGCCCATGCGGCAAATCAAGACCGTCCAGTCGCTGAAATCCATGCAGACCGAAGAAATCACGCTGCGCCTGGATCATGTTGGCAGTGCCGCGCGAGGTTCGCATCATGTCGAACCACGCCAGACCGGATGCCAGTGCCGGGCTTGCCAGCCCATGAAGCGCTCCCGCCGCCACGACCTTGCGTAGCGCAGGTACTGACCGACGCAAATGGTCGGCAAAGAACGGTGCCAGAATCAGGTTCCTGCCCTGATCTTCCGCCAGCGCTTCGGCCATATCGTTGAGCATGGCAGACCGGATGATGCACCCTGCCCGCCAGGCCCGAGCAATTGCTGGCATGACCAGCGCCCAGCCAAACTCTGCCCCCGCTGCAGACATCATCGAAAAGCCCTGCGCGTAGCACAGGATTTTACCCGCGATCAGCGCATGCTCAAGATCACCCGACGTCAGGTCCTTCACCCTCGTCGGAGCCGGGCCAAACACCGCCTGCCCTGCTGCCCGCTCCTCCAAACGTGCCGAGACATTGCGTGCCAGAACGGCCGCCTCGATAACCGGGATTGGCGCCGCAAGGTTTTGTGCTTCGATCACGGTCCAGCGACCGGTGCCCTTCTGACCGGCGGCATCCAGAATCATATCGAGGAGGGGACCACCGGAAACCTGGTCATGGGCCTGAGCGATGATACCAGAAATCTCAACAAGGTAGGAACGAAGGACACCTTCATTCCAGTCTGCAAAGGTCGCGCCAATATCTGGCGCAGCCATGCCCATGCCGTCACGCATCACGCCATAAACCTCGGCGATCATCTGCATGTCGGCGTATTCGATCCCGTTATGGACTGCTTTCACGAAGTGGCCTGCACCCTCCGGTCCCATATGGGCAGCGCAGGGGGTTCCATCCTCGGCCTGCGCAGCAATGGCCTGCAGCACGGCTTTCATGCGCGCCCAGTCTTCGGGAGCGCCCCCCGCCATGATCGCCGGGCCATGGCGTGCGCCTTCTTCCCCGCCCGACACGCCGATCCTCATGAAGCGGAATGGCAGCCTGGCTGCAATGCGGCGGTTGGTGTCGTGGAAATTGGCGTTGCCTGCGTCAATCACCAGGTCGTTCGGAGCAAGATGTGGGGTCAAGGCCGCCAGCTGGTCGTCAACCGCGGGCCCGGCGGGCACCATAAGGATGATCGCGCGCGGCGGGCGGATTGCGGCGACCAGGGCAGCAAGTGTCTCGGTCGGAGTGACCATTGGGGCAAGGTCGCCGGCCCCTGCGTGGAAGTCGCGCGTCACCTGGACTGTCCGGTTCCAGACGGCAATCGGAAAACCCTTCTCGGCGATGTTCAGCGCCAGAGCTGATCCCATCGTGCCAAGGCCGATCAGTCCAACCTGTGGGGGTGCTTTTGTCGACGTCATGGCCACTGCATTCCCTTGCGGTTCAAGATGACCGAGTAGACGCTGTTCGTTGCGGTAATGAACAGGCGGTGCTTGGCCCTGCCGCCAAAGCAGATATTGGAGACGAGTTCCGGCACAAGGATCTTGCCCATCAAATGCCCGTCAGGAGCGATGCAATGCACCCCGTCGGCAGCTGAAGACCAAAGGTTCCCATCGGCATCAACCCGAATGCCATCAGCGCAACCGGGGCTTATCGTGTGAAACAGCCGCCCGTTGACCGGCCTGCCATCCACCATGTCAAATACGCGTATATTCTGGGAGTCGGCGCTGAACATGCGCCCTGTCTCGGCGACATATAGGCGGCTTTCATCGGGGCTGAACGCAAGGCCGTTCGGGCAGGTCATGTCGGTGACCATCGCCTCAACGCTGCCAGTTGGGTCCACCCGGTAGACTTGGCAGGGAAGCTCTGCCTCAGACCTGAACCCCTCATAGTCTGTCATGATCCCGTAGTGCGGATCGCTGAACCAGATGCCGCCATCCCGGGCGACGATCACATCGTTGGGGCTGTTCAGCGGCTTGCCGTCGAACCTGTCCGCAATGACGGTAATCGACCCATCCCACTCTGTGCGCGTAACCCGGCGGGTGCCGTGTTCGCAACTGATCAGCCGCCCGTGCCGGTCCCGGGTATGGCCGTTGGTGTAATTGGACGGGTTGCGGAAGGTGGTCACACCTTCCTCTGTCCAGCGCATGATGCGATTGTTCGGGATGTCGGAAAACAGAAGGGATTGTTGATCCCCGAACCAGACTGGCCCTTCAACCCAGTCAAACCCGGTTGCAAGCCGCTTTACCGGAGCGTTGCCGAGAACGTAGGCGCCAAAGGCCGGATCATGGATTTCGAAGAATGACATGACAGACACCTCCACTCTGGTTATTTGTTATCGTTACCAATGCGAGGCGTCAAACCGAAAGGCCGGCCATGCAAGTCACACATAGCACTGAGAGACTGACTGATTCAGCATTGATCGCCATGTTGCACGCGGCCGTGGACAAGGCACAAGCAATGGGCCAGCCTCAATGCATTGTGATAGTTGATCCATCAGCGGTCGATCTGGGCGTGCTTCGGATGGCTGGCGCCAAGGTGCTGTCTTTGCGTTCAGCACGGGCCAAGGCGCAGACGGCGGCTTCAACCGGAAAGCCATCGGAAGCTTTGCCCGAGGCGGTTCGCCCCGCGATTGCCAGTGCGACCGACGGGGCGATGACCGGCCTTGCAGGGGGCTTGCCGATCTGGCGGTGCGGCGTTCTTCTGGGTGGCATCGGAATCGGATCGGGTACCGGGGCGCAGGATATCGAGGTCGCGCTGGCTGCGCTTGCTGCCATTGGTGCCAGCCAGACACCTTAGACCGAAAACTCGATCTGAGCCTTCATCGCCTGCGACCGATCTGACGCAAGGCAAAAGGCTGTTTCAGCTTCGTCCAGCCCCACCGTGTGGGTGATCAGCGGCTTCACATTGATCAGTTCGTTCTGCATCAGGCCTACCCCGACGGCGAATTCCGGGTGAAAACGGAACGACCCGCGCAGGTCCAGTTCTTTAGCTGTAATGGCCATCATCGGCAGGGTCATTTCGCCACCCAGACCCAGTTGGAGGATCACCCCTCTTGGACGCAGCGCTGCAATCCCACCAGCCAATGCCGCTGCGACCCCGGTGCATTCGTAAAGCACATCGAAATAGCCCTTGTCCGCGTTGAAGACGGCCAGGGCCTCAGGCTCGGCACTGGTGTTGATCACTCGATCCGCGCCTACTTTGCGCGCCAATGAAAGGGTGAAATCCGAAAGATCGGTCGCCACGATCTCGGCGGCACCCGCGCGGCGCGCAGCCAGGATCGACAGCACTCCGATCGGTCCGCAACCGGTGACCAGCACCCGCTTGCCCAGCATATCGCCTGCTCGTTTCGTGGCATGGAGCGTGACGGCCAGCGGTTCAGCCATCGCGGCCTCACCAGGGGTCAGGCCAGTGGCATCGACGCATTGACTTGCATCGGCGACAAGGTTTTCGCGGAACGCGCCCTGTATATGGGGAAACGGCATTGCGCTGCCGTAAAAGCGCATGTTCAGGCAGTGGTTGGGCAAGCCTTCCAGACAGAATTTGCACTTGGCACAAGGTCGGCTTGGCGACACTGCCACCAATTGCCCTTTGGCAAAACCGGCAACCCCCGGCCCGACTTCATCAACAAACGCTGATACTTCGTGGCCAAGGATCATCGGTTCCTTTAGCCGAACAGCCCCGAAGCCACCGTGGTTGTAGTAATGCAAGTCGGACCCGCATACGCCGCCGGTCGCCAACCGCAGACGCAACTGCCCTGCCCCGAGCGCATCGTTAGGCTGGTTCTCAATCCGCAGATCCTTCGCGGCATGAATGACAATCGCCCGCATCACAGCACCGGCGTCGGCAACGGCTGGCCGCTGAAATGCGCAGTCAGGTTGTCACGCAAGAGCTTGCCCATCGCCTGCCGCGTCTCATAAGTGCCGCTGGCGTGATGAGGCTGCAGCAGGACATTCGGTGCGCTCAAAAAGCGCGGGTTCAGGTGGGGCTCGCCTTCGAACACATCAAGTGCCGCCCCGCCAAGCCGCCCGCCTTCAAGCGCATCCAAGAGAGCTGCTTCATCCACATTCGGCGCGCGGCTGATGTTGATCAAGATGCCCTTCGGCCCCAGTGCCGCAAGGACCGGCGCATTGACGATGTGGCGCGTCTCGGGCGTGGCCGAAAGTGCGACGATCAGAAAATCCACTTGTCCGGCCAGGGTAACGGGATCGGACACGAAGGTCCAAGCCGGGGGTGTTTCCTTCCGTGCGCGGCCGGAGTAGCTGATTGTCATGCCAAACCCCTGCAGTCGATGTGCGATCGCCGCGCCGATGCGCCCAAGACCCAGAATGCCCACGCGTTTGCCGGTCACCTTGCGCTGGAGCGGAAAGCCGCCCTTTTCCGCCCAGGCGCCTGACCGCACCCAATTTTCGGCGCCAACCACGCCACGCGACAGCGCCAACAGCATCGCAACTGCCAGATCAGCGCAATCATCAGTCAGCACATCTGGTGTATTGGTGACCCTTATGCCCCGGGCGCGGGCGGCGCCTATGTCAACGGCGTCATATCCCACGCCATAGACACTGATGACCTCCAACTGCGGGCAGGCCGCGATCATAGCCGCGTTGGCGCCCAAGTCGCCCCTGGTAGCAAGTCCACGCACCTGCGGTCCGACCTCAGCGAGGAACTTTTCCTTGTCGGTCACTTCAAAATAGCGGTGCATATGGAAGGCTGCATCCAGCGGCACCTGATCCCATTCAGGATAAGAGCCAACTTGGAGGATATGGGGTTTGGTCATGGTCTATCCGATCTCGGCTTGACAAGCTTGGCGGCTTGACACCGCATGTTAACGATAACATAAACAATCGCGATCGCACTTGTCGAGTGCGAACTGAAAGGAAGCAGAACTTGGGATACCGGCTTTTCGATCTGACGGGGCGACGGGCACTGATCACCGGGTCTTCGCAAGGCATCGGTTTTGCTTTGGCTCAAGGGTTGGCAGCAGCTGGCGCTCAAGTGGTACTCAACGGACGTGACGAAGTCAGGTTGGCAGCAGCCGCCGCGTTTATTCCGGCATCTGAGATTCTGGCGTTTGACGCGACGGACCATGAGGGTGTGCGTGCTGCGGTCGACGCGTTCGAGGCCAGTGGAAAGCCGATCGACATTCTTGTGAACAACGCTGGCATGCAGCACCGTGCGCCCTTGGAAGATTTTCCGGCCGACGCGTTCGAGCGTCTTCTTCAGACAAACATCGCCTCTGTGTTCCATGTCGGTCAGGCCGTTGCGCGCCACATGATTGCGCGAGGCGCGGGCAAGATCATCAACATCGCGTCAGTGCAGACTGCCCTCGCCCGCCCCTCGATCGCGCCCTATACCGCCACGAAGGGCGCGGTCGGCAACCTGACCAAGGGCATGGCAACAGACTGGGCCAAGCATGGACTGAACTGTAACGCCATCGCGCCGGGCTACTTCGACACACCGCTCAATGCGGCGCTGGTGGCGGACCCCACGTTTTCTGCATGGCTGGAAAAACGAACCCCCGCCGGACGCTGGGGCAAGGTTGAAGAATTGCAAGGCGCTTGCATCTTCCTAGCCTCGGACGCTGCAAGCTTTGTCAACGGGCACATCCTTTATGTGGATGGCGGCATTACGGCCTCGCTATGACCTTTCGGATCATCATCATGGGCGTGGCCGGTTGCGGCAAATCCTCGGTCGGGGAAGGGTTGGCGGTGCGGCTTGGCATACCCTACCAAGATGGTGACGACCTGCACCCGCAAGCAAATGTTGAAAAGATGCGGGCGGGCTTACCGCTGACCGATGTTGACCGCTGGCCCTGGCTGGACCGCGTTGCCGAAGTTCTCGCGTCTGAAGCTCCGGTGATCGTTGGCTGTTCTGCGTTACGCCGCGTCTATCGTGACCGCCTTCGTGTTGGCGCGGGTGGGCCTGTGCAGTTCATTCACTTGACTGGCAGCCGTGACCTGATCGCCACGCGCATGGCTGCGCGCACCGGGCATTACATGCCACCAAGCCTGCTGGACAGCCAGTTTGCCGCGTTGGAACCACCCGGACCGGATGAGGCGCTGGCCATCGACATTGACAGACCGCTGCCCGTACTCATCGACGTGATCGCCGTGCATTTGCAGGGACTTAGCACATGACTGAGAAAATCGCGCTGATTGGAGCAGGCGCCATGGGCAGCGCCATCGGTGCGCGTCTGGTAGCTACAGGCACGTCTCTTGTGGTCTTTGATCTTGATGCTGCCAAGGTTGCACCGCTGGTGGCTTTGGGGGCAACCACCGCCACCTCTGCCGCCGATGCAGCAATGGGCGCGCGGGCGGTCATCCTTTCCCTTAACGCGCCCCATATCGTCCAGGCGGCTGTCTTTGGCGCCGGGGGCGTTGCCGAGGGCGCGGCCCCTGGCACCCTTGTCATCGACATGTCCTCGATTGACCCGGAAGCGACCAAGACGCTCGCCGCCCAAGCAGCGGCAAGGGGCCTTGCCTGGGTCGACAGCCCGTTGTCCGGAGGAATACCAAAAGCCGCAACCGGCGAACTGACCCTGATGCAAGGCGGCGCGGCTGAGGATGTGGCCCTGGCGCAAAAGATCCTTGCACGGGTAGCCTCGAACCAGACGAGGATGGGCGCACCGGGTGCCGGCCAGACCACCAAGCTGATCAATCAGGTGCTGTGCGGCCTTGGCTTCCTTGCCGTGGCAGAGGCAACGGCCCTCGCTGAGGCCGCAGGTGTGGACGCAACGATGATACCGAAGGCCCTTGCGGGTGGGCGTGCCGACAGTGTGATCCTGCAAGAATACATGCCCCGCTTCGTTGCGCGCGACTATCGCCGTACTGGCCGCATCGACAATATGGTCAAGGACCTGAACGGCGCTGCCGACCTCGCCCGCACGACCCACACACCCATGCCCCTGACCGCCCTTTGCGCCGAAATCCACCGCATGCTGACGGCGGCCGGACTGGGCGGCGAGGATCAGGCCGCGCTGATGGAGTTCTTCAAGGGACCACGAAAGGACCTGTCCGCATGATTACCCGCTATGCGCTTTTTGAAGGGACCGTCCATGCCGGTCAGACGGAAGCTTTCCGTGCAGCCGTATTGGCCGAAATTCTTCCCGTCTGGCGCCGTTTTCCCGGTGCGCTGTCGGTGCATGTAACCTTTGCGGACGAACGCGACGAAGGTGCGCCCGAGATTCCATTGATCCTTGCGATTGACTGGCCCGACCATGCGACCGTCGATGCTTTCCTTGGCCATCCGATCCGCAAGGAAGGCCGCGCCGCGACTGAAAGCGTCTTGTCTCGGTTCTTCACGGGGCGCATCCACCACCATGTGACCACGGCGCACGAGTTCAAGCCCACCTGATCCCCGGCGGTAACGCTGGATTTTCGAATTCGGTAACGATACCACAACGGAATGACCACAGTCCGCAAGTCTCCGACAATGGCCGATGTTGCCCGCTTGGCGGGCGTCTCGCCGATGACGGTTAGTCGGGCCTTCAAGACCGACAGCTCGGTAAGCGATGCCACGCGCGATGCAATCCTGAAGGCAGCAGATGATTTGGGCTATGTCTTTGACAGCACGGCCTCGAACCTTCGCTCGCAAAAGACGGACTTTATCGCTGTAACCATCCCTTCGATCAATAACGCCAACTTCGCCGAAACCGTGCGTGGGCTGTCCGAAGGGCTGAAGGCGCGCGGCCTGCAGATATTGCTAGGCTACACCGACTACGACATGGCCGAAGAAGAACGCCTGATCGAGCAATTCCTGCGGCGGCGCCCCGAGGCGATTGTCGTAACTGGCGGCCGCCACACCCCGCGCGCCCGGCGCATGCTTGCGAATGCGGGCATCCCAGTGATTGAAACATGGGATCTGCCTGATGACCCTATCGGTCATGTCGTGGGCTTTTCCAACGCCGATGCCGTTCGCGGGATGGTCGATCATTTTGTAGCCAAGGGTCTGACTCGCGTTGCCTTTATCGGAGGCGACACGACGCGAGACACCCGCGGTGCTGATCGCCGCGCTGGGTTCATCTCGTCAATGCGGGCGCACGGTCTGGATACCACCCGTCTTATCGCAGTGGGTGTGCCCCCAATTTCCATGCATGAAGGAGCGGAGGCGATGGGCAGGCTGCTAGAGACGATGCCAGACACCCAGGCAGTGATTTGCGTGTCGGACCTTTCAGCCTTTGGTGCCTTGAGCGAATGCCAGCGACGCGGGGTCGATGTACCGGGCAGGCTTTGGATCGCAGGCTTTGGCGACTATGAAATTGCGGAAATCTCTGTTCCGGCCCTGACGACAATCAACCCTTTCCCACGCGAAATCGGGACGCGCACTGCGGAACTGATCCTTGAAATGCTGGATGGCAAGCAAGACGAACCGACCCTTATCGCCATTGCACCCGAGCTTCTGATCCGACAGTCCACCGGATGATCAGGCCAATGGGTATTGCCCTCCCATCGGTCGCAGTGCCGAATAAAGTCCCGCGATGATCGCTCCGGCAACCCGTTCCGCTTGCAATAAGCATGCTGCTAGCCCGAAGTGACGGCCGCCCGCATAGACGGGCGATGCGTGCAAAACAGCGAATGTGGTAGCGGCGAAAGGGGCCCGCGGACTGGCTTGGCCAACTTCGACAGCGCCAATGACTGTGCTTTTGTTGTTTGCGCTGAGACGGCGCGCACAAGAGCCTGTAGCTTAGTGCAGTCGATTGCCAACAAAGACGAGGCCTGATGGACCGAATTGCTCGACTGGAGACTTTCCACAACGAATTCGTATGCTTCGTGCGCATCACAGCAGAAGATGGGGCGGTTGGCTGGGGGCAAACGTCAACATACAACGCAGACATCACGGCACAGGTCTTCCATAGGCAGATCGTGCCGTATGCGCTTGGGGCTGATTGCGGCGACATCGCAGGGTTGGTGCGACTGATCGAACGACGCGAGCACAAGTTTCCAGGCAGCTACCGTGCCCGAGCCCTGGCAGGCCTGGACACGGCTTTGTGGGACATGGCCGGACGCCGGGCTGGCAAGCCTGTTGCCAGTCTGATTGGCGGCGGGCCTGGGCGCGTTCGCGCCTATGCGAGTTCGATGAAGCGCGACATCACCCCTCGGGATGAGGCGGACCGGCTGGTCAGGCTTTGCGCGGAAAAGGGATTTACCGCCGCAAAGTGGCGGGTAGGCGCGGAATGCGGTGAAGACATCGACGAATGGCCAGGACGAACAGAAGAAGTCATCCCTGTTGTCGCGCGTGCCCTTGGGGATGGCATAGACAAGCTTGTTGATGCCAACTCCGGCTTCTCGGTGCACCGTGCAATCGCTGTCGGTCGCATGCTGGAAGACAACGGCATCAGCCATTACGAAGAGCCAGTCCCATATTGGGATCTCGATGCCACCCGCGAAGTGACAGCCGCTCTTGACGTCGACGTAACGGGCGGTGAACAAGACTGGGACATGGGCACATGGAAGCGCATGATAGATATCCGCGCGGTCGATATCGTGCAGCCCGACGTGATGTACATGGGAGGTCTGTTGCGTACGATGGACGTGGCGCGTATGGCCGCAGCCGCTGGCCTGCCTTGCACCCCACATGCAGCAAACCTCTCGCTGGTCACGATCTGCACGATGCATCTCATGACGTCTATGCCAAATGCCGGGAAGTACCTTGAGCTGTCGATCGAAGGGGACGACTACTATCCTTGGCAACGCGACCTGTTTGTCGGGCGCCCCTTCGCTGTGACCGATGGCCAGGTCTCAGTGACCGAGGCCCCTGGATGGGGAGTTGACATAAGCCCTGCATGGCTTGACCGTGCTACTTATACTGAAGCCGCAATCGAGAGCTTCAGACCAAGCGCTTATGGCGCACTGTATCAAAAGGGAGGAAAACCATGACGAATGTGATGTTTCCACGCGGGATGACGCGCCGCGGCTTGCTGAAAAGCGGCATGGCGATGACCGCTGCAGGTCTGATGCTGCCTGCAGGCATGGCCGCTGCTCAGGCCGAACCGAAGAAGGGCGGCGTGTTCCGCATCGGCCTCGGCCACGGCTCGACCACCGACTCGTACGATCCCGGCCTTTGGGAACAGCTTTATGTGCAGACCTTTGCCGCAGCGCGGGTAAACTACCTCATCGAGATTGCCGCCGACGGCAACCTTATCGGCGAGCTTGCGGAAAGCTGGGATTCGGCCGACGGCATGACCTGGGTCTTCAAGATCCGCGAAGGTGTCAGCTTCCACTCTGGCAAGCCGATGACCCCGGATGACGTCGTGGCCTCGCTGAACTTCCACCGTGGCGATGCATCGACCTCGGCAGTGAAGCCGTTCTTCGACCCGGTGACCGATATCAAGGTGGACGGTCAGAACGTCGTCGTAACGCTGAACGCCGCAAACGCCGACTTCCCCTATCTGATGTCGGACTATCACTTGCCAGTCCTGCCCAGCGCCGAGGGAAAGATCGACCCCAACACATCGGACGGCACCGGCGGTTATATCGTCGAAAGCTACGAGCCCGGCGTGCAGGCGACGATGAACCGCAATCCTAACTACTGGAAGGCCGATCGGGCCCATTTCGATCAGATCATCATGCTGACCATCCTTGACCCAGCGGCGCGCCTCAACGCGCTGATGACCGGTGAGGTGGACCTGATCGACCAGGTCGATCCGGCCTCGATTGAGCTTCTTGAAAGCCGTGGTGTCTCCAAGATCCTGTCGGTGTCGGGCAACGCACATTACGTCTTTCCGATGGATGCGCGCGCCGCGCCCTTCAACGACAACAACGTGCGTCTTGCGCTGAAATACGCATTCGACCGGCAGGAATTGGTGGACAAAATCTTGGCTGGACATGGCTCGGTCGCGAACGACAACCCCATTGGCCCAGCGAACCGCTATTTCTTCTCCGAGCTGGAGGCCAAGACCTACGATCCGGACAAGGCCAAGTTCCACCTGAAGGAAGCCGGGATGGATACGCTGGAGGTCACGCTGTCGGCCGCCAATGCCGCCTTCTCGGGCGCTGTCGACGCAGCGGTGCTGATGAGTGAAAAGGCAGCTGCGGCGGGTATCACGATCACAGTCGACCGCGTGCCGGACGACGGTTATTGGGACAACGTCTGGATGAAGAAACCGTTCGCAGCAAGCTATTGGGGCGGGCGTCCTGTTGAGGATCAGATGTTTACGACCGCCTACGTCTCCGGGGCGGAGTGGAACGAGAGCTTCTGGTCAAACGAGGCATTCGACAAGCTTCTCGTTGCCGCAAGGTCGGAACTCGACGACGCAAAGCGCCGTGAAATGTATCAGGAAATGCAGCGGCTTGTGTCCTTCGAAGGCTCTACCATCATCCCGATGTACAACAACTACGTGATGGCTGTGGCGAACTCAGTCGGCACGCCTGAGAAGATCTCGGCCAACTGGAACCTTGACGGCTTCCGTTGCGTGGAGCGCTGGTGGTTCGCTTGATCCATCGGAAATGACTATTGGGGCTCTGGCAGGGGACACCTTGCCAGAGCCTTTTGGCCACTGCGGCGTGAAGATCGCAGGGCATCGGGATGAACGGGGGGACTAGATGAACGATATCTGGCGGATGATCGTGCAGCGGCTTCTTCTGGGCATGCTGACCCTGTTCATCATTTCCGTGGTGATCTTCGGCGCGACCGAACTATTGCCCGGGGACCTTGCACGTGAGTTGTTGGGTCAGTCGGCGACCGAAGAGACCCTCGCCGCGCTGCGTGAGCAGTTGGGCCTGAACGACCCAGCGCCGGTACGCTACTGGAACTGGCTAACTGGTGTTCTGCAGGGCGATTTTGGCGTGTCGATGGCGACACAGAAGCCGATTTCCGAGCTGGTGGGCGCAAGGCTGGGCAATACGCTGTTCCTTGCCCTTTATGCCGCAGCGCTCTCGGTTCCGCTGTCGCTGCTTCTGGGTGTGCTGGCGGCACTTTGGCGCAATTCGATCTTTGACCGCGCGTCGAATGCCGTGGCATTGACGGCGATTTCCTTCCCCGAATTCTTCGTGGCCTACATCCTTGTCCTGTGGTTGGCACAGACCGGCCTCTTCCCCTCGATGGTCCGCATCACAAGTGCGACGACGACGGGCGATCTTCTGTACTCGGCGTTCCTGCCCGCGCTGACACTGACCCTCGTCGTCACGGCCCACATGATGCGGATGACGCGGGCGGCAATCATCAACCTGCTGGCCAGCCCCTATATCGAGATGGCCCGCCTGAAAGGCATGTCGCCGATGCGTGTGGTGCTGCGCCATGCCGTGCCGAACGCGCTGGCCCCGATCATCAACGTGGTGGCGCTGAACCTTGCCTACCTCATCACCGGGGTCGTGGTGGTCGAGGTGGTCTTTGTTTACCCCGGTCTTGGCCAGTTGATGATCGACGCGGTAACGAACCGCGACATCGCTGTGGTGCAAGCCATCGCCCTGATTTTTGCGGCCGCCTATGTCCTTTTGAACCTCATCGCGGATGTGCTCTCGACGATCACCAACCCGCGGCTGATGCATAGGAAGTAGGGCCATGACCGTACTTCTTTCCATCATCGTTGGGCTGGGCCTGTTCTTCGCCATCGGCTTCTCCGCCCGAGCCGGACTGCAAGCAGTGGCCCCGGCACAACACAAACCCATGTTCCGGGACATGCCGCTGACGGCCTCGTTCGGGATTGCGGTGATCTTGATCTATGTCGTCGTGGCCATCCTTGCCCCGGTCATTGCCCCCTTTGGCGAGGGTGAAGTTCTGGGCGACGCCTACCTGCCTTGGGCGGCACCCCATTACCTTGGCACCGACAAGCTTGGCCGCGACATGCTGACCCGGCTGATCTATGGCGCGCGCAACACCGTGGGTATCGCCTTTGCCACGACAGCGCTGGCCTTCCTATTGGGATCGGTCCTTGGCATCTGGGCCGCTTTGGTTGGCGGCAAGCTTGACCAATTCCTGTCGCGCTTCGTTGATGCGCTAATGGCTATTCCGGCGCTTATATTCTCACTGCTTTTGCTCACGATCTTCGGCACCTCGGTTCTGACGCTGATCCTTGTGATCGCCGCCGTTGATGCCACACGCGTCTATCGGCTTGCACGCTCCGTCGCTCAAGGCATTGTGGTAATGGACTATATCGAAGCCGCCCGTTTGCGTGGTGAAGGCATGTGGTACCTGATCCGGCGCGAGATCTTGCCGAACGCGATGGCCCCCTTGGTGGCCGAGTTTGGCCTGCGCTTCTGCTTTGTCTTCCTGTCAATCTCGGCGCTGTCCTTCCTAGGCCTTGGCATCAAGCCGCCCACCGCCGACTGGGGGTCAATGGTGCGTGAAAATGCGACTCTGATCACCTTTGGCGACATCACACCTTTGCTGCCCGCCGGGGCCATCGCGCTGTTGACGGTAGCAGTAAACTTTGTGGTCGACTGGCAGTTGCATCGCGCCAGCGGGTTGAAGGAGTAGGCCCATGGATAGTCCGGTGCTGTTGACCATCAAGGGCCTACAGATCGAAGGGCGATCCGGCGATGCCTGGCACCCGATCATCAAGGGCGTGGATCTGACTTTGCACAAGGGCGAGGTGCTGGGTCTGATCGGGGAGTCCGGAGCGGGTAAGTCCACGCTTGGTCTGGCTGCAATGGGCTTTGCCCGCGACGGTTGCCGGATCTCGGGCGGGACGATTGACTTTGACGGGATCGACCTGCGGACCGCTCCCGAAGCGATGCGGCGGTCCTTGCGCGGCAAGCGCATCGCTTATGTGGCGCAATCAGCAGCAGCCAGTTTCAATCCGGCTCACAAGCTGATTGACCAGTATTGCGAGGGGCCGGTGGTCCATGGCGTCATGCCTCGCGAAAAGGCAGAGGCCGACGCGGTTGAACTCTATCGCCGCATGCGCCTGCCAAACCCCGAAGACATCGGCTTTCGCTACCCGCATCAGGTTTCGGGAGGGCAGTTGCAGCGTGCGATGACCGCGATGGCAATGGCCTGTCGGCCTGACCTGATCATCTTCGACGAACCGACAACTGCGCTGGACGTCACGACACAGATCGAGGTTCTTGCCGCAATCCGTGACATTGTCCGGCAATTTGGGACCGCCGCGATTTACATCACCCACGACCTTGCCGTGGTGGCCCAGATGGCCGACCGCATCAAGGTCCTGCTTCGGGGAGATGAAGTAGAAGAAGCCGACACCCGGTCAATGCTGACCGCCCCGCGTGAGGAATACACTCGCAGCCTTTGGGCCGTACGCAGTTTTGCCCGCGCTGAACAGCATCCCGCCACTGGCACCCCGGTCGTTTCGGTGCGCAATGTGACGGCAGGTTACGGTGCCGTCGATGTGTTGAAGGACGTCAACTTTGACATCCACGCCCGCCGCACCGTGGCTGTGGTCGGCGAAAGCGGATCAGGCAAATCCACCACCGCACGGGTCATCACCGGTCTCTTGCCACCGCGCAGGGGCCAGGTCCTGTTCAACGGCAAACCCTTGCCGCCCAACTTCAAGTCCCGCAGCCGCGACGAGCTACGCCAGTGTCAGATGATTTATCAAATGGCAGATACTGCTTTGAACCCCAAACTGCGCCTACGCGAATTGATTGGCCGCCCGGCAGAGATGTATCTTGGCCTGACAGGGCGCGCGCTGGAAACCCGCATCCGTGACCTTCTGGCGCTGATCGAACTGGAACCGGATAAGTATATCGACCGCCTGCCCAGCGAACTGTCCGGTGGACAAAAACAGCGCGTGGGCATTGCGCGCGCGCTTGCGGCCGAACCACAACTCATCATCTGCGATGAGGTGACCAGCGCCTTGGATCAGATCGTACAAGAAGGCATCCTGAAACTGCTGGATCGTCTGCAAGGCGAACTGAATTTGGCCTACATGTTCATCACCCATGACCTCGCGACAGTGAAATCCATCGCCGACGAGGTTGTGGTCATGCAGCATGGCGTTGTCGTAGAACGCGGGCCCAAGGCCGCGCTCTTTGCCGATCCGCAGGAAGATTACACCAACCTTCTCCTGTCCTCGGTCCCAGAAATGGATCCAGACTGGCTGAACCGGCTGCTGACCGAGCGATCGAAAAGCGCGTGATCTCTCGGGGAATGTAAACAAGGTAGTCGCAACCGTTGACCGAAGCGGCTGCCGCGTAAGGTGCTTTGGCGCAAAACCGACAGGCGCAACTGTCCCTTTGCTGTCTCGAGCCGGAACAATTCGGCAGTCAGTATCAGTTCTTGACCCAAAACCCCATTTGAACGTGAACACTCAACCGTATCGAAAAGAAGTCTGCTCGCGCAGGGACCGTCAACTGCTCTCTTCCTGCTTGGATTCGGCCAGCAGCCATTCTCGGAACAGTGCAGCGTCGGGATGGCGGGCGCCCTTGTCGGGCGCGACCAGGAAGAACCCTTCGTCAATCGGCAATTCCAAGTCGAAAGGACGGACGAGGCGACCAGTGGCGAGTTCACGTTCCATCATCGACGACCGGCCAAGCGCCACGCCGCCGCCATGAGCCGCAACCTCCAAAGCCATCGGAGTGGTATCGAACCACAGCCCTGACCCGGGATCAACTTGGCTGGCTCCCGCGGCTGCTAGCCAAGTTGTCCAGCCTTCCTGATAGCCAAGAACGTGAAGCAGCCGCTCTTTGGAAAGATCATCGGGACACGACATTCGCGCGGCAATTTGTGGCAGACACATCGGGATCAGTCTTTCCCAAGTCACTCGATCCGCAGTGAAACCTGTCCAGTTCCCGAACCCATAGCGGATGTCCAGATCGAAAGTTTCGCTGTCATAGTCGTCTGCCCAAACCGACGACACAATGCGAACCTGCGTCTTCGGATGTGCTGCCATGAAGCGTGGCAGGCGCGCTGCAAGCCAAGTGATCGCATAACCAACCGGTGCACGCACAGAAAGGATTCCCATGCGGCGCCCGCCAAAGACTTCAAGCGTCCCGGCCGACAGGCGTTCGAAAGCGTCGTTCACTTTGGGCAGATAGGCTGCCCCGGCCTTGGTTAGGGTCAAGCTGCGCGGCAAGCGTTCGAAGAGAGGTTCCCGAAGGTAGTGTTCCAACAGTTTCACCTGCTTTGACACGGCCGCTTGCGTCAAGTTGAGTTCGGCCGCAGCATTGGTGAAGCTCAGGTGACGCGCAGATGCCTCAAAGGCCCGCAGCCACGGAAGAGGCGGCATTTGATGACCCATGTCATGACCTCCCTTTCAACGGATCAACTAGCTGGGTTCTGAACAGACTTCGGTCTGAAAACGACCCACGACCCACCCGCAGCGAACCTGAGCCCCTCTTTTCGTCATGTGTAAGTTGGGCTTCCAAGCGCTAGGCTTTGGTTTCATGTTGAACGACCGTCATATGATGCCGCGCCTTTCGACGAGTATCCGAGAAATGCCGTGGGGGGTTCCGATGCGGATAGCCGCTGCAGAGATTGCCACGCGAGAGTACGCGCACCCGCCTCAAGCGGTCACAAATGGTGTGCAGCAGAAGATCGCAGCGGCCAGAAGAAGCAAGATGATTGGCGGATCACTTTCTTGGCAGCCTCAGACTTTTTGCCACGTGACCAGAGGAGAATGGCGACGTGTGTCGGTCGGAAAATCCTGCTCCAACAGCCTGCGCCAGCAGCCGGTCGGTGCTGTTTCCGAATTCGTCATGGCGAAGCCACCAGTTTCCATCAGATTAGGTGCAAGGATCAGCTTAAATGAATGACCGCAGTGTATTGATAACCGCTGGAGCATCCGGAATTGGCCGAGAGATGGGTAACACCTTCGCTTCGGCAGGGTGGCGTGTCTGGGTCACCGATGTTGATGCTTCCGCCCTGGCCACCTGCCCCACGGACTGGCACGCTGACCTTGTCGATGTTTCAGATGAGACGGCAATGGCTGACCTGTTTTCTCGGGTCAAACAAGCGTGGGGCACCCTAGACGCCCTTTGCGCAAACGCTGGCGTCGCTGGTGAAACGGCATTGGTCGAAAACCAGGATATCCCTGCCTTTCGCCGCTGCTTGGAAACCAACCTCGTCGGCGCGATGATCGCCTTGAAGGAAGCCGTGCCGATTATGAAAGCGGCAGGGCAAGGCTGTATCCTTTTCATCGGATCAACGTCGGGCGTCTTCGGAACCCCTTTCCGCGCACCTTATGTCGCCTCGAAATGGGCGTTGAATGGGTTGATGAAGACCGTGGCGATGGAGGCCGGACCCTACGGAATTCGAGCGAACGTCATCGCCCCGGGATGTGTCGAAGGCCCACGGATCGACGCAGTGATCGCGCGCGAAGCCAGAGCCAAAGGCACAACTCCGGATGTGGTGCGAAATGCTTACCTAGCGGGAACGTCGCTTCGGACGTTTTCAACGGCTGAAGATATCGCTGCGATGGCACTGTTCCTGGCATCTGAAACTGGCAAGCGGATTTCTGGTCAAGTCATCGTTGTGGATGGTCATACCGAAAACCCGGATCCAAGAGTATAAACGACGAACGGGTTGCAATCTCATTTTTCAACAGCCTACCGCCTGCTTCGATCTACGAGGAACGATCAAAGACCAGCGCGGATGTTGCAAATCCTGGATGTTGGCCGGCTTGGCTGACCGAAAAGGTCCGCACTCGTCCTCCTGCCGGGAATCGAAGCATCGACAGGCTGGCAAGAGGCCAGTCGAAGCAAAGGCTCCTATATTGAGGCTGACCTGCCAGGGGATTTTTCTTCCATCTGCGATTAGAGTCTGGCCCATCGAGAGGACGGACGATGAAGAAGGCACGACTGACGGAAGAGCAAATCATTGGCATCTTGCAGGAGCATGAGGCAGGCG